>Ga0208643_1000030_pt1 | contig 85928 bp, 82 predicted proteins | sample VirMetDEL_Nov_12_FD_184516 | JGI IMG/M metagenome (GOLD analysis project Ga0208643, IMG submission 184516) | Aqueous microbial communities from the Delaware River and Bay under freshwater to marine salinity gradient to study organic matter... | ecosystem: Environmental > Aquatic > Marine >...
AGACGTGAAGGCTTCAAGGTACATGCTCTGATGCTCTCTTTAAGAAAAAGAGAGCATAAGATCATAATCGACACCGTCCGTCAAATTGGGGGCGAAACGGTTAAAATATATTCACGATCTCGCCCTGCACAATCAATGGCTGATCTTCAAGCTTTAATAATTGAAGAGTTAGAAATTGTTCAGGCAAAGATAAAAAGCGATGACATAGATAGTGGTCGCGTTTTTTATAACGATGACAATATCCCACACAATGAAGAACGCTGTAGCAGTTTGTTAATTGGGTTACTTCGTCAAGGCGCAGCAGGCGTTGAATATACGCCAGAGCAGCATGTATCGAATGATAAAGAAGTTGATATCTGTTGTTCTGTTGGCGGGCTTAGGCTTCCAATTGAAGTAAAAGGGCAATGGCATAGAGATTTATGGCATGCCGCAGATACTCAATTAGATAGGCTATATACGCAAGACTGGCGTGCAGAACATCGCGGGATCTATTTAGTGCTTTGGTTTGGTAAGGGTCAGCTTGGCACTAAGAGGTTAAAGCCGCAAGGAAGGGGAAAAGCTATACCTAAAACAGCGGAAGAATTGCAAGAAATGCTCATGGCTAATTGTCTTGCTGCACAACAAGGGAGAGTGAAAATTGTTGTTTTAGATCTAGAAATCAATGGGTAAAGACATTTTCTATATTAGCTAATAAAGAGTAAGTTGGTCAGGCGTAAGTCTTTTCAGATTAACAGCAAATACCAAAGCTAAGGTGATACACTATCTGTACTCTAAGCTGTTGAAATAATAAAATAAAATTTCGTTTCGATATCGCGGATGATGGCGCAGGCTCGGGGGAACATGGATGTACCATCTGAGCAGTTAGGTGACTTTTACTGGGCGTATGATACTGGTTACTAAGGTGTTTACGGAGATATGAGTCATTTAGCTACAGACATACTTAAGTGTTGGCGAAATTAATCACTTGCATGTAAGGGACCGTTGGCGGCATGGATGCCGTCGTCGAGCCCTCAGGGACGAGTTTATGGCGTGTCACTGGAATGAAAGTGATTAATTCTATGTATAAAAGATAAAGCACTAATCACTCTTAAAGAGGGGATTGCTGTTAATTCCTTCTTGGTCGATTCTTGATTAACAAATCAGGGGTGAAGCACCACGACGTTGACTTTTCTTGATAAAAATACTGATAGATAAAACCAATCAGTTGGTTGCAAAACTCCACATGGCTTGAATCAATCCATTATTAACTTCAAATACCACCATCACCTCAAAGGGTTCATCTCTAATCCCGCTGATGCGTTCGTGATCGACGACTTTATTGCCAACCACCATACGGTTGACGATTTCGGCATGTAAGTTGGGCAGGTTAAAGCGTTCATTTTGATAGAAGTCACTAAAAGCGGCTTTACCTTGGATGACGGGGTCAGTTGTGGGTGGACGATAGATGCACACATCGTCACTGAACTGGGCGACAAAAGTAGCGAGATCGCGCTGGTTGTAGGCTTCAAGCTGAGCTTGTACCAAAGCTTCGGGTGTGCTTTCTACTGCTTTGGCTTTAGTTCTGGCACTTGCACCGATGCCTGTGGCTTCCGTCATATTCACTATCCTAATGTTTTTATTACAACAGCTTAAGCTGTGTTTGTCCCCATTGGGTGGCGAAAGGCATCGCCTCCTGCGGACTCAGGACAAACTCTTGTTCGCATCCATCGCCGCGGGGTGTTTCCCAGAATTTGATGGCCTTTGCCTCAAGGGTGAGCTGATAATATCCCGAGCCGTCTGATGAAGGACATTCTGGATCTAACTCTTTACCTGCAAACAATTTTTCCCTTAATGCTTGGGGTAAAGGATGGCTCATATTATCTAGCATGCTTTGCGGTTTGGTATCGGCGAGAAACCACTGCCACGGGTGGAAAGGTTTACCATCGCTAAGGGAGAAACTGACAAATTCTTGGCTGATACCATTAGCGCCGTAACCTGCGGCCCAGCGATATAGGCGCACACTGAGCCAATGCTGATTTATAAAAATCGGCTCGGCAAAGGTTTCGTCAGTCACAAAACTGCCCATTTGTGCCAGCATTCTGCGGCGAGTGTCAAAGGTTTGTGCTAGTTGGGCTTCATCGGTGAGCTTATGTTCAAGCCATTGATTAATTGCCAAGATCCCCGTTTGTGGGCCTTTAAATTCGATCCCTACTTCTGTACCGAACGTCAGCGGGCGATACTCAATATTTTCATAGGGTTGCCATTTCCCTCGGCTGAGTTTTGGCCTTGTTTCTAGTGGCAGGTTATACGCATCGGCGCCGCAATCTTCTACATCATCTGGGCTGATTGCTCGCTCAAGTTGTACGGGGAACGATTTACTCGCGCTATCTTTAAACCAATGGCCGCTCAGTTTTTGTGGCGTGACAGTATCAAGCTGCCAATTTCCCGTGTTGCCTTCTTCTTTCCACTTTCCATCTTGAAGCTCGAGTCTTATCGGCGTTAAGTAGCGTTGATAGTAATAACTGCCTGTTCCATATTGATTAAAGCAGACTCTGACTTTGCTTTTGCCTAATTGTCCCTGCCAGATCCCCGTCAGTTCATTGGCCGCAAAGGAATATAATGGGAGCGTAGAAGCAAGCAACAGGCTTGAGGATAAAACCGAGAATAACATCCTTGTTTGCATACATATTTTCTCTTAAAAGGTAATAAGTTGGATTGAAAATCAAAATGAACCTAGGGTGTAAAAAAGGTCGCCCGTAGGCGACCTGATGTTAAAGACTTAAGGCTTACTCAACTTGCCAATCAATGGCTTCGCCTGCACGAATCGGCACTACGTTAGTGTCGCCTAGCGGGTAAGTCGCAGGGACATCCCATGGTTTTTTCACTAGCGTGATCGTGTCGGCGTTACGTGGCAGATTGTAAAAGTCTGGGCCATTGAAGCTCGCGAACGCTTCGAGTTTATCCAGTGCATTCACCGATTCGAAGGCTTCGGCATACAGCTCAATGGCGGCGTGGGCCGTGTACGAACCCGCGCAGCCACAGGCGGCTTCTTTCTTATCTTTAGCGTGGGGCGCCGAATCTGTGCCTAAGAAGAACTTCTTGCTACCGCTTGCTGCAGCGGCCAATAACGCCTGCTGGTGGGTATTGCGTTTTAAAATCGGTAGGCAGTAAAAATGTGGGCGAATACCGCCAGCCAGCATGTGGTTGCGGTTATACAGCAAATGGTGGGCTGTAATAGTCGCGGCCACATTATCAGAGGCTTGGGTGACAAAATCGACCGCATCTTTAGTGGTGATATGTTCAAGTACGATTTTTAGATCTGGGAAATCGGCGACGATTTTACTGAGGATATTTTCGATAAAGACGCGCTCGCGGTCGAAAATATCAATCGATGAATCCGTGACTTCACCGTGCACTAAAAACAACATACCGACTTCTTGCATAGCTTCGAGGGCAGGGTAGATGTTCTTCAAATCGGTTACGCCTGAATCCGAGTTGGTCGTCGCGCCCGCAGGGTAGAGTTTCGCGGCGACAATTTTACCCGAAGCTTTAGCTTTGCGGATTTCATCTGGGCTGGTTTTGTCGGTTAAATACAACACCATCAAAGGTTCGAATTGTGAGCCCGCTGGCACCTGCGCTTTAATGCGGTCGTAATAAGACAGTGCGGTTTCGGTATCGATAGCGGGGGGCACTAAGTTTGGCATCACGATGGCACGGCCCATATAGCGGCTGATGTCGCGCACTGTATCTTTAAGTTGGGCGCCGTCTCTTAAATGAATATGCCAGTCGTCTGGGCGAGTGATTGTTATTGTGGTCATAGGGTTTGGTCTTTTGATCGTTTTTGCTGCGAGGGTGGCAGGATCTTATGTGGCAAGGATTTTACTGTAAAGGGAAACTCGGTGGTTTCGGCCAATAAATCTGTTAGGACATGTAATTGAAGCGCTTAGCTGCATGGCTCGCACTAGGTCATCGTTTTTAACATCGGACACTTTTGATTAATCTGCTGCGGACACTTTTCGATTTAACTCCCAGTGTCCGCGGACACTTTTATCAGTAATCTCAAGTTAACATTTTGAATAATAATGTTTTTACTGGTTTGGCATAGGCTTTGCTTTCTCTATGGTATAGATTTCCAATAGTGTCCGTTGATTGCGCTTCGGCACTGATGATTCCGACAGGGAAGCGAGTAAAGCCATGATTAAAGATACTAGCGGCCAAGATACTGTACTTGTGCCATCGACCACTAAACGTCTTAAGTTACCTCTGTTGATCGGCGGTTGCGCCTTATTGGTTAGCGCCTTAGTGTGGGCGAGCTTGGGCGCAGATAACGTGAGTAAATCCTTAAGCCGCAGCGACATCACCACGGCAACACTCTTTGTTGGAACCTTAACTCGCGATGTAGCGACCACAGGTAAAATCGTGGCGGCGAATGCGCCTATTTTGTATAGCACTGAGGAAGGCACAGTCACTCTGCTGAGTAATCCTGGCGATAGCGTTAATAAAGGCGATGTGGTTGCCAAGCTTGATAGCCCAAGATTAACCAATCAGCTAGAGCAGGCTAAATCGATTTTGGCAGGAATGCAGAGTGCTTTAGAGCGTGCCAAGTTGGACGCGAGACGCGATCAACTGCAAGTGAATCAAACCTTAGACATGGCCGCGGTGGATTTAGAAGCCGCAGACAGGGAGCGCCGCCGGGGAGAGTTATTAATTACAAATAAGCTGATCAGTGAAATCGATTACGAGAAAGGTAAGGACGATTTACACAAGGCTAAGCTTAAATTTGCCCATGCCGAGCAGGAAGTGGCGCTAACTAAAGACACGCTCACCTTCGAAATTAAAAATAAAGCCTTAGAGGTCGAGCGCCAAACCCTTGCCGTGCACGAACTCGAACGCCAAGTTGAAGCCTTGAATATTAGAGCGCCCGTGGGCGGCATTATCGGCAACTGGATCACAGAGCAGAAAACCCGCCTTAGTGCCAATCAACCGATTCTAACCGTTGTGGACTTAAGTGCTTATGAGGCCGAACTTGCGGTGCCTGAGTCTTACGCCGACGATTTAGGTTTGGGCATGGAAGTTGAGCTGAGTTTCGGCAGCGTGAAGTTAATGGGCAAGTTATCGTCCATCTCCCCCGAAGTGCGTAATCGTGAAGTGACCGCAAGGGTGCAGTTCGTTCAAGATAACAGCTTGAAACTGCGTCAGAACCAACGTATCTCTGCCCGAGTTTTACTGGAGCACAGACCCGATGTACTAATGGTGAAACGTGGCGCCTTTATGACCAGCGGTGGTGGCAATGAGGCTTACCAAATTGAAGGCGATTTAGCCAGCCGCCGCGAGATCAAACTCGGCAGTACCAGCATGAGCCAAGTCGAAGTGCTCGAAGGCGGTAAAGCCGGAGATGAGTGGGTGATATCCAGTGTCGAGCCTTTTAATCAAGCAGAACAGGTCAGGATTCATTGATGACCGATATTCGTAAATTACTAAATAACCAATCTGATGAATATAACGGCGCAGCGATCAAGGTGAATGACGAAACCTGCTGCGACATGGACAAGAATAGGAGCCGAATATGCGTGATAAACAATTTGATTTCAGTGTGTTGATGTCATCAAAAATGTTTGGCGTGTTGGCCTTACTGCTACTGGTGGTCGCGGTGGAGTTGAGTATCGGTGAAGCCAATAGCTGGTTTTTCCTTGGACTGAATATCTTGGAATGGACCAATCCATTGGAGGAGGTTCGCCAAGTGGGTGAGGTTTCACTCGAAAGTGCCGACCTTATATTGGGCGTTTTTGTGTGGCTTGTAGAATCTGTCGTTGAGCCATTTTTCGGCTGATGACGCTGCCATGCATCACGTCGTTTAGATGCAGCGTCAGGGCGTAAAATTGATTTGATTATTTTAAGGAAATGAACATGTTATCAATGAAGAGTGTGAGTAAGGTTTTTAAAACGGATTTAGTGGAAACCCACGCCCTGCGCGATTTTAACCTCGAAGTGAATGAAGGCGAATTTGTTGCGGTAACGGGTCCTTCTGGCTCAGGTAAAACCACGTTTTTAAATATCGCGGGTTTGCTCGAAGGTTTTACCCACGGTGACTATTTTCTCGATGGCATCAACGTGTCTAACCTGAGCGATAACAAGAGCGCCGCCATTCGTAACGAGAAAATCGGCTTTATCTTCCAAGGTTTTAACTTAATTCCCGATCTTAACTTAGCCGAAAACATTGAAGTGCCGCTGCGCTACCGTGGTTTTAATGCCAAGGAACGCCAACGCCGCGTACAGCAAGCATTAGAACAAGTGGGTTTAGCCTCACGACTCAAGCATTTTCCCACTCAGCTTTCGGGCGGACAGCAACAAAGGGTGGCTATTGCCCGCGCATTAGCCGGTGAACCGCGTTTTCTGCTCGCCGATGAACCAACAGGTAACCTCGACAGCTTAATGGCGCGCCAAGTGATGGAATTACTTGAAAATATCAATCAAGCGGGCACGACTATTATCATGGTGACCCACGACCCTGAACTCGCTCGCCGTGCCCAGCGCAATATTCAAATCGTCGATGGTCAAGTGTGTGATTTTACTATGTATCAGCCCCATGGCAGTGTGCAAACTGCAGCTTCGCACCCATTAGATAAACTTGTCGCCAACGCTGACTAAGGATACGTATTATGTTTTTTTATTATGTTGATTTAGCCTGGCGCAGCATTAAGAAAACCCCAGTACTGTCGCTGTTGATGGTGTTGGCGATTTCGATAGGTATTGGCATCACAATCACCACGTTAAACGTCTACAAGATGATGTCGTTTAATCCAGCGGGTGAACGCTCAGATGAGTTAAATGCGGTACAGCTTTGGAGCCAAGGTCCCGATTCTTGGGATGAGCTTAACTCGTTAGTGACTTATCAAGATGCGATGAATTTGCGCAACAATACCTTACCTAAACGCCAAGCGGCGATGTTTCGCACTGGGATGGCGCTGCAAACTGAGGATGTCAATTTCGCGCCTATTTTAGAAAGTATTCGGGTGACAGATAGCGACTTTTTTAAGCTGTTTGACGTGCCATTTTTGTACGGCAATGTGTGGGATAAATCCGTTGACACTGAACCTGCTTATCAAGTGGTGATTAACGATAAACTCAATCAAAAGCTGTTTGCGGGCCAAAACAGTGTCGGCAAAGTTATCTATCTTAATCGTAAACCTTATCAAATAGTGGGGGTGATTAAAGCCTGGGACCCTAAGCCTAAATATTATGATCCCACTAACGGTGCCTTTAATGACACAGAACAAATTTTTGTGCCGTTTTCGCTGACACCTATCGAAGAGTTTGATGTATGGGGTAATACTTCGGGTTGGAAGTTTGAGACGATGAATAGTTACAGCGATCGCCTTAACTCTGAAAAAGTGTGGCTGCTGTATTGGGTTGAGTTACCCAATAAAGATGCAGTAACCAGTTACCGTTCTTGGCTCAGTAATTATGTCGCAGAGCAAAAAGTATTGGGCCGCTTTACCGATAAAAAATCTGCCGCAGACTCAGTCAAAGTCTCCGATGTCGCGACTTGGCTTGAATACAATCATGTCGTTCCTGAAGATAATAAAATCTTGGTTGGCTTGAGCGCACTATTTTTAAGTGTTTGTTTAGTCAATATATTAGGTTTAATGCTCACTAAGTTCCTCAAGCGAGCGCCTGAAGTTGGGGTACGCCGCGCAATCGGTGCTAGCCGTGCCCAAATCTTCGCTCAATATATGGTGGAAGTAGGCATGATAGGTTTATTAGGCGGCTTACTGGGACTCGCTTGGGCCTACGCGTCACTTTACGGCTTATCGGCACAGTTTGAGGTCTCGAAGGGGTTAACCCATTTATCGGCGAGTATGTGGATTATCACTCCAAGTATTGCGGTAGGCACAGCCTTGTTGGCTGGCTTGTATCCCGCGTGGGTCGTGTGCCGGACTAAACCTAGCGTTTATCTGAAAAGCCAGTAAGGGACTTATTATGTTACATATTAAACCTATTCTCAGCAGTTTATTGCGCAGTAAAAGTGGCCCAGTCTTACTGCTTATTCAGATTATCTTGTCTGTGGCAATTGTGGCGAACGCGAGCTTTATTATTCAAGAGCGTTTAGCCTTGATGCAGCGTGTTTCGGGAGTTGAAGAGTCAGAAGTTTTGACCTTTAGCTTATTCAACTTCGATCCATTGATAGATAAAACCGCGCAAAACAAAATTGATCAGCAAATTTTACGTGGGCTACCCAATGTGATTGATGCGACCTCAACCAATATGTTGCCATTAAGCGGTGGCGGCTGGTCGAGCACCTTCAATTTGGGGCCCGATCCGGATAGCGCTAAATCGACACCGCAATTTGCCATGTACTTAGGGACAGATCACACCCTTGAGACCTTAGGCCTTAAGCTGATTGAAGGGCGTAACTTTTATCCCCATGAACTTAAGGACAATCTCGATAGCCCGAGCCGATTAGCTATTATCTCCAGCGCGTTAGCGAAAGCGATTTGGCCTGATGAATCACCACTTGGCAAAGTGTTGTACGAGGGTAAAGATGCACAGATCACTGTGATAGGGGTTGTCGATAAACTGCAAGGCGCGTGGATTGACAGTTCTAGCCTTGAAAACAGTGTGATTCAAAATGTGGATTATGGCAGCAGTTCTTACATGATTCGGGCCAAACCTGAGTTTCACGCCGAGCTTAAAGATGCGATAAAAAAAGCGTTGCTGGCCGAGAATCCTAACCGAGTTCTCGATGGCTTTAAGTCAATCGAGGCGTTAAAAGATAGCTCATACCGCGATCATAAATTGATGATTACCGTGTTGATCATGATGGTAGTGTTGCTGCTGCTGATCACCTCGCTCGGTTTAACCGGTATGGTGATGTTTAATATCCAGCGCCGCACTAAGCAGATAGGTACCCGCCGTGCACTGGGTGCGAAAAAGCGCGACATTGTCAGTTACTTCCTCGTAGAAAATTATTTGATTTGCTTAGCGGGAGGCGTGTTGGGTGGCTTGTTAGCGATACAGTTAGGGCAGCAGTTAATGAAAATCTATAGCTTGCCTATGTTGGATTTAAGTTATCCATTATTTACAGTGGTAGGCTTGTTTATTGTCACCACGCTGGCGGTTTACTTACCAGCGCGTAAGGCGGCAAATATTTCGCCAGCAACGGCAACCCGCAGCGTATAGCGAAATAATTGATGTCACTCAAGGTACGATAAAAGCTCAATAAAAGTGCGATAACAATAGGATGTTATTGCACTTTTTGTTACTTTACGGTTAATAGTTTTATATAGGACAACACTCATACTTATGGATACTATCCTCATCGTCGACGACAATCACGCCATCTGCCAAGCCCTAGGTTTGATGCTAGAGCTTAATGATTATCGGGTGCTGACTTGCCATAGTCCGGAGGACGCCCTTGGGTTATTGGCGACGCAAGATGTGGATTTAGTGATCCAAGATATGAACTTTACTCGAGATACCACCTCGGGCGAGGAAGGCAAGCAACTGTTTTACGCCCTGCGCGAACGCCAAGGGGATCTACCGATCATTTTGATGACGGCGTGGACTCAGCTCGAAACCGCCGTTGAATTAGTCAAAGCGGGCGCGGCCGATTACATGGGTAAACCTTGGGATGACGCTAAGGTGCTCAATAGCATCACTAATTTGATTGCGCTTTATAAACTCTCCCGTGCTAACCATCGTCTCGAGCGGGTGAATCATCAACGCCAAGTGGCGATCGCCGATGCGGACCTCTGCGGGATTGTCTTTGGCAGCGGTGCTATGCAGCGTTGTATTGATTTAGCCTTGCAACTGGCACGATCCGATGTGTCGGTCCTCATCACTGGCCCTAATGGTGCGGGTAAAGACAAGCTTGCCGATATTCTCCATGCTAATTCTCCCTTAAAAAACAAGCCTTTTATCAAGGTCAATGTCGGCGCTTTGCCGATGGATTTATTAGAGGCAGAGTTGTTTGGTGCCGAGGCGGGGGCTTTTACGGGGGCGACTAAAGCGCGTATTGGTCGCTTTGAAGCGGCCGACGGTGGCACACTGTTTTTAGATGAAATAGGTAACTTGCCCTTATCTGGCCAAGTAAAACTGCTGCGCGTGCTGCAAACCGGTGAATTTGAACGCTTAGGTAGCCATAAAACCCAAAAAGTGAAAGTGCGGGTGATCAGTGCGACCAATGCGGATCTGGCCCAAGATATTGCTGAAGGGCGTTTTCGCGAGGATTTGTTTTACCGCTTAAATGTGATTGAACTGGCGTTGTCACCATTGAATCAACGCACCGATGATATTTTGCCTTTAGTGCAGCATTTTATCGGTAGCGATTTTAGCTTGAGTAAGCCCGCATTGCAGGCGTTGTTGCACCATCGCTGGCCGGGTAATGTGCGTGAGCTGGAAAACGCCTGTAAGCGAGCGGTATTGTTGGCGCAAAGCCATGTGCTGACTGAAGCTGACTTTGGTTTAGCACCTGTCGTGAGTGCCGTAAGAGCTGCTACTTCCCATATTTCGGCAGCTTCTGAGCCTCAACGCTTTGATCAGCGACAATCTGATCCTCAGCCCGTTTATGCGTCTGCTTCCATTCCCACTCATGCCACTTTTTCTGATGGCTCTGAACGCGGTCAAGCGCCGTCTGCCAATGAGGCGATAGAAGTGAGCCGCGAAGATATCGAAGCGGCGCTAAAACAGCACCATGGCGTGATTGCTCGGGTCGCCAAAGCGCTTGGGCTCAGTCGTCAGGCGCTGTATCGGCGCATGGATAAGTTTGGTTTAGATAAGTCATAGGCCAAGTGCAGATGCTAGTTTGTAGCTTTTAGACAACAGCGTCTAGGCGAGAGAAAGGCAATCGATTAAGGAATGTCAGTGTTAATCCGAACTAAAATTATCATTTATTCAATGGTTTGCTGCGCGTTTGGCGTCTTGCTTAGTTTTGCCTTGGTGAAATATATCTCACCTGAAACTTCGGCTGTCGCCACATCTAAGGCAATCGAAACCCCTAATGTGAATGTACAACTCGACTTTGCTGATCTGGAAAAAACCACTGCTGCCATTGAGCTTGCCCTTAAAAATACTGAACAACTGCAGCTAGCGGCAGCAATGCAAGCGCGCCAGAGGACCGAGCAGATTAAGGCTGAACTGCAAAAACTTGAACAACTTAAGCAAGAACAGTTACAAATAAAACTCTTCAAGTTAGAACAACTTAAAGAAGGGCAGTTTAATTTCAGCGCCCATATTGCAGAGCCTTTACGTGTAGAACCGCTCTCGATTTTACCGCCCAAAGCCCCAGCATCCCCTGTGGCACCCACTGAAATAGCAGAGAACGAGCGAGTCTCGAGTTTAACCTTAGGTGAAGGTTTACTGGTGTTATTGCTCGCTTGTGGCGCGTGTGGCCTAAGTGTCGCTTGGTTAACACGGCATCTGGGTCGTAGCTTGGATTCCCTCGAAATAGGTCTGCTGAACTTTAGCGATAATGATTTTAGTGTAAGTATTCCAGAACATGGTGAAGGTCAGCTACAAACCTTGGCCCAGTTATTTAATTATTCTGCGGCAAAATTACGCCAAGAAAGGCAATACATTTACCAGCGAGAGTTGTTGCTGGATAAGGTGATCCAAAGCTCTCCCAACGTGATGCTATTGCTCGACGACCATCAGCGACTCATTTACGCCAACGATGCGGCGCGTCATCTATTCCATAAAAAGGGCAAAATGGAAGGCTTGAGCCTAGATGAATTGCTGCTGGACTTGCCTGAGGTATTGGCCTTGGCGCTTAAACATGAAAAGAACGGCCTCTTTGCCATGGGCGAAGATGATGTGGAAACTTGGTATCTGAGTCGCGGCCAATTTTTATTGAATAACCAACAACATAACTTGATATTGCTCAAGCAGATGACCCGTGAGCTTAATCGTCAAGAGGTGGCAGTGTGGAAGAAAGTGATCCGCATTATTAGCCATGAACTCAATAACTCAGTGGCGCCCATCGCCTCTATGGTGAACTCGGGGCGTTTACTGACTAAAGATCTGGATAATCCAAAACTTAAGCTGATTTTCGATACCATAGAGAATCGCACTGGCCATCTGAGTCAGTTTATCTTCAACTATGCCCGCTTTGCTAAGTTGCCGCTCCCGCAGCGACGTCAGGTCAATTGGACACAATTTACGACTCAGTTAACCCAGCATTATCCCTTTAAACTTACGCATGATTTGCCTGAAAACGATGGCTATTTCGATCAAGGACAGTTGGAGCAAGTGCTTCTCAACTTGCTAAAAAATGCCCATGAATCGGGTTCAAACCCTGAGGATGTCACCCTGTCGATTCGGCAACAAACCTTAGTGGATGGTGTGGGTTTTAGTATTGTTATCGAGGATCGCGGTACTGGCATGTCTGGCGAAGTTTTAGAGCAAGCGTTGTTGCCGTTTTACTCGACTAAACAATCGGGTACAGGGCTTGGTTTACCTCTGTGCCGTGAAATTATTGAAGCCCACGATGGCAGTATTAGTATGCATAATCGCAGCGACGGCGGCCTGTTGGTTCGGCTGTGGTTGCCACAATAATCCCCATGCCTTGTATCAATACCGCAATGCGACCTTAGGGTCGCATTTTTATTGCCTCTTGCTCCGTTCGTTTACCCTATGACTCTTGCCTTAACCGCCTCTTAGCGTATTAGCCAAATGGGCTATTTTTGCCATTTTACCTTAGCTCTTCGGGCTAATTTGCACCTTCGCATAATGACGGGGGATCTTTAACCCTGTTAACCTGCTTTATCGAAAATTGACGCTAAAACTCCCGTTGTTAAAACGGAGGTTAGCGGCGGTTTTAAGGTTCGATTAAAAGGTAAAGGAGGGATAAGTGAAACAGTTAAAACAGCGTCTGCTTACTTACGTTTTATGTCCATTCCTGCTGCTGGCTTCCCCTATCACTCTTGCCGACAACGACATTGAAATTAGTGGCTTAGTGATAGATAGAACCTTGACTCGGTTTGGTAAGGATTTTGGCTTCTACTACTCAAGCTATTGGCGAGAGCTGCCCTTTACCCAAGGCTTTAACGTGACCTTGTATGAGACAGTGTTTCCGCAGGCTGGAACCGTTTTAACCTTAGAAGTAAACGGGACACGGATTTACACCACCCATTTTGGTCGTCGTGCAAATCCGGTTAAAGAGAGTGCAGAGCAGGCGATTTTGATCACGATTGATTATTTAGCGCAAGTCAGAGCCAATGCAATAACAGGTGATTTTTCAGGAACATCGGACGACTTTTAGGATAATAATAATGACATACAGGACGTTACTTGCCCTTGTCACGCTATGTGTGGCAAGCAGTGGCCAAGCCACTGAATTGATTTACACGCCAGTGAATCCCAGTTTTGGCGGCAATCCACAAAATGGGGCTTTTCTATTAAATAAAGCCCAAGCGCAGAATGACAATAAATCTAACTCGACCGAGAAGGACTTTGTTACCCGTTTTAAAGAATCCCTAGAGCGTAACATCATCAACTCGATCACCCGCGGTGTTGCTGATGGTGAAATTACCGACGGTGTTTACGATACAGGTGATTTTCGGATTGAAGTGGCTTCTACGGGAAATGGCGTGATGCTAACTATTACAAATACTGAAACTGGTGAAGTCACTGTGATTGAAATGCCAACATTCGGAGGAGTCAACTAATGGCCCGTCTAGTGTTAGTGAGTTTATTACTGTTAAGCATGTCGGCCTGTAGCTTGATCCCTAAACCCGATTTGAATATTACGCCTGCCGAGGTTAACCCCTTGAGTGAAGTGATGCGTGGGCTGCAAACTCAACCAGGACCTAAGTTTCCCATTCCAGTTGCTGTGTATTCCTTTCGCGATCAAACTGGCCAATATAAACCACAGGCGAACGTGAGTTCGTTTTCGACCGCCGTGACTCAGGGCGCAACCTCTATGTTGATGCAGACCTTGCTCGATTCTAAATGGTTTACCCCAGTAGAACGTGAAGGGCTACAAAACCTGCTGACTGAGCGCAAGATCAGTAATAAACAGAGCGGTACTAAGGGTGATGATGTGCCCGTATTATCCACCGCCAGATTGTTACTCGAAGGTGGCGTCATTAGCTATGAGACTAACACCAGCACCGGCGGTAGCGGTGTCGAATACTACGGCATTGGCGCTTCGGAAATGTACCGTGAAGATCAGGTGACCATTTATCTTCGCGCCGTCGATGTGCACACAGGTAAAGTGATGATGTCGGTTTCGACCAGCAAACGTGTTTTATCCCAAGAAATGCGCGCTGGCTTGTTTCGTTACACCAGTTTAAATCGCCTCGCCGAGGCAGAAATCGGTTTTACCACTAACGAGCCAGTACAGTTTTGCGTGTTGCAAGCCATTGAATTAGCGGTCGCTGAGCTGATTGATAAGGGCATTAAGCAAGGCTACTGGAGTCCAACTCAAGTCACCCAGCCAGTAGAGAAAGCGCAGGAATTGAGTCAAAGTTAGACGCTAGACGCTAGACGCTAGACGTTGGAGTTAGATATCGCAGAAAGCAGGCCTCTGCTTTATCTCTTAGTCACTATCTGTGTGAAGACGTAAAAGAAAACCGAGCCAGTTAAACTGACTCGGTTTTTTATTGGATTAAATTCTGCAGTGGTTGGACGTTGGCAGTGTTGTGGGCTGTGTGGTGTTAACCTACTTGCATGGCCTTCCAAAACAGTTCAAAACTGGCATCGCGGTACGTTTTATTCGTGCCTAAGTGCGGGTTATCAATAAAAAATCGGGTTGCCGCTAGATATTGGCCATGGCAGTTTTCTAGCATCAGCTCCAGCGGATAGTGGGCGATTAATCCCTCTATTTGTCCTTGCTTAATCAGCTCGCTAATAAAGCCTAAGATGCTGTTCATCGCCTGATCGCGCACCTTAGCGGCAATCATGGGCGACATGGAATATTGCTGAAAAAACAGCTGTTTGACAGGGTTATCCAGCGACCAATCAATTGCACTTTGCCATAGCTGTAGGGCATTGAGTTTAAGATCGCTGCCATTATGAGTGTTTAGCAGCAAGGTATCGGCAAACTCTTGTTTTATTGTTAGAAATAAAGATTCCATCAAGGCTTCCTTGGAAGGAAAGTGATGGAACAAGGTGCCCGTTGCTACACCTGCTTGCTTAGCTATCGAGGCGGTGGACGTGCCATGAAATCCTTGGCTGACAAAGAGCGCTAAGGCAGTGTCGAGAATGGCTTGGCGTTTATCTGTCATGGTTTTAATGGCTTGTGTTGTTGATGGCTGATTCAAGATTTATCCCCCAATGACTAGCGCAAAAATAGCTTCATTAAGATGCGCTGGATAACAGTGCCGTAGGGCGGGTGCACAAATTTGCCTGTGTTGAATCGACCACGGCTGAGTACCGTTTTAGCATGGCTGAAGGTTAAAAATCCTTCCTTGCCATGGTAATGCCCCATTCCCGACGGGCCGATTCCGCCAAAGGGCGCATCGTCGGCGGCGACATGAAACACGGTTTCGTTAATGCACACACCGCCAGAATGGGTCTGCTGGAGGATCTTTTGCTGAGTTGGCTCATCGAAACTCATCACATACAGCGCTAGCGGTCTTGCTCTGTGGTTGATGTACTGAATCGCTTCATCTAAGGTGTCGTAGCTAATAATCGGTAACAATGGGCCAAAAATTTCTTCTTGCATCAATAGCATATCTTCACTGGTGTGAGTGATTAGCTGAGTGGCGAGTTTACGATGTTGACTATCGATAGCTTCGTCTGTCGCCGAAATAACATGGGCACCCTTAGCTTTCGCGTCGTCGAGCACAGTCATCAAGCGGTCAAACTGACGGGTATTAATGATGCTGCCGTAGTCTTTGTTGTGGTTTATCGCGCCGTACATGGCATTAAATTTAGTTCGGTAGGCGGCAATAAATTCATCCACTTTTGATTTTGGACATAGAACATAATCCGGTGCGACGCAGATTTGTCCGGCATTCAAACACTTACCATAAATCATTCGTTCTACTGCTATCTCAAGCGGCATATCGGGGGCGATAATGACTGGCGATTTACCGCCCAATTCGAGTGTCACTGGGGTGAGATTATTGGCTGCGGCACGCATCACATGACGGCCAACTGTGGTCGAGCCGGTAAAGAGTAAATGATCAAAGGGTAGGGCTGAAAACGCTGCGGCGACATCGGCTTCACCTTCTACAACTGCCACGTGGGACTCATCGAAGACGTGTGCCAGTAGTTGTTTGATCACTTGGTTAGTCGCAGGGGTGAATTCGGACATTTTTAACATGGCGTGATTACCCGCCGCGATGGCGGTCACTAGCGGGCCAATCGACAGCATCACGGGAAAATTCCACGGCACGATAATGCCGATAACCCCCAAAGGCTGATAATGCACTGTGACTTTGGCGGGTGCGAGCAACAGCCCCGCATGGCGAGCGCTGGGCTTGAGCCATTTTTTTAGATTTTTCAAACTGTAATTGATGTTGTTGATGACAGGCATAATGTCTGATATCAGGCTGTCATCAATTGATCTATGGCCATAGTCTTGGCTTAAGGCTTCGACTAAAGGCGTTTTAAATTGCAGTATGGCCGCTTTAAGTCGAGTTAATTGCTCCACTCGCGTAGCGTAGTTTGGATTCGGCGCCGCTAAATAACTGCTGCGTTGGCGTTGGAGCAATTGAGTCAGTGGCGAGGCATTAAGCTGTTCGGTGGCCATATTCATAGTGGTCGCTCCAAGGGAAATGGTAGGCTGAGTCTTATTCGGTACTTTATTTAACTAATCGTCTCGATTGAGTCTTTTATTAAATTGGCACCGACTGATTAGTCGGTTTATCCTAGCTTGCTTAGTGAGATGGTGCAAGTTATCTGATGTATTTTTGAGCAAGATCACGGCTTATTCAGGCGTTAGCTTTTACACTAATTCAAGGGTTGTTACATAAGGAGTATGTATGGCATTGTTAAAGCACGGAATTACGATTGGTATTGAACGCTATGGTGATGATGATTTTTTTGTTGCCTTTAAGGCCATCGGTACTTTAACTCATCAAGACTACGAAATGATGGTGCCAGTGTTGGAGTCGGCACTGGCGAGCGTAAAAGATCCTGATATCTTCGCCTTAGTGGATGTGACCGAGTTAGATGGCTTGGAATTACAGGCTGCTTGGGATGATCTGAAACTTGGGGTGAAGCATATTCGTCATTTCGAGAAAATAGCCATAGTCGGCAAGACGACTCTGCAGGAAGTGTTGGCTAAATTGGCAAACTGGTTTACGCCTGCTGAAGTCAGATTTTTTGTTGATAATGGCGACGCCGTTGCTTGGTTAAAAGACTAGTTACTCAGTAATCCATTAGCATCATAGAAGGAGTACAGATTATGCGTTCCGGTCAAATACTCTGGCCCACAGATTTTTCGGAAACTGCGGCCCATGCACTGAGTTATGCCATTGAAATAGCTAATCTATACCATGTAGGACTCAAAATTTTACATGTAGTTGAACAGCCGATCGGTGATGAAAACTTTATGATTCTATCGATCACTCCTGAAGAGCTGGCTAAGAGCATGGAGGACGCGGCCGCAATTAAAATGCAGGCGCTGTTAGCCGGGTTAAACACTGAGCTTCCTGTCACGACCTTGATCCGCCGCGGCGATCCTGTGTATCAAATTTTAGAAGAGGCCAACAGTAAAGATATTGGCATGGTGGTGATAGCGAGCCATGGCCGAACTGGGATTTCGCATTTTTTACATACTAATGTCGCAGAAGCGGTCGCTAACGGTGCGGTTTGTCCTGTGCTGGTGGTGAAATAACTGAGTTAGTGGCTTGACTCAATAAACCTGAAGGACGCTTATTGCGTCCTTTCTTTTTGATTGATAAAGAATATTTAATTGAAATGGGTACGCAAGAAGCATAGCTAACTACTATAAATTAGTGGTATTTTGGCTTTAATAGATAGCCTGATTAAAACTCAAATGATGGATAAGCTTATGCGTACTCAAGAAGTGTTATGCCCTACAGATTTTTCATCCACCGCAGCCCATGCGCTCAAATATGCGGTTGAAATGGCTAATCTTTATCATGTCGATATTCGATTGTTGCATGTGACAAGTCCCGCCCGTGGCGCCCATTGCTATGGGATTGCGGTTGATATTCCCGCCACATTGGAAAATGAGCTGCAAGCTTTTGTCGATGCAAAAATGCAAAGCATACAGCAGGAAATGCAACAAGGTCTCACCGAGGGGCTCAATATCAAGCTAGTGGTGCGTCATGGTGATGCGATTGACGAGATTTTAGCGGAAGCCGTCGATGTGGGTATGGTGGTGATTGCTAGTCATGGTAGCAGCGGTTTAGCGGATTTTTTAAAGCCACATGTCACACAAGATATTGTTAAGTATGCCAAGTGCCCTGTGCTGGTGGTGAAATAAAGCGTTTAGATAAGACCTAGTAAGAATCGTTTTTAATGATTTTAGGTTCTGTTAATTTGGTCGACGCCTCAGCTTCACTCTCGAAAGACATTAGGCGTCGATACTTTTCCTGCAAGGCCACTAAGCTACCATCTTGGGTAATTTGTTTGAGTCCCACATTAAAATCATCCCGAATTTGTTCACTGAGAAAGGCAAACTTGTATTCTGTTGGTGGAAATATTTTGTGGCAAATGGCCTGTTGTTTTAAATCTTTCTCAGTGAGTTTTCCCTCAAGGTAAGCCTGCTTTAAGTAATATTTGAAGATATTTTTATCCATCACTACGACATCGGCCCTGTGCTTCATCAGCATATAAACCTGCTGCACTTGCCTTGCTTGTTCTTGGTAGCCGCTATTAGCCTTAGCCATTTTGGCAAATTCTTCCCCCAATAACGATGATGCACGCTGAAAGGAAACGACTTGCTTGTTATTTAAGTCGTCTATGTTGTTGATAGTAAAATTATTATCTTCTAGGCTAATAGCGCAGTTTTGGTAGGTTATCGCAACATTGGAGTAAAAGACGTTGTCGAGCATGCCATCTTTAATGTTGATGATACCATCTAGTTTACCTTCCCTGAGTTCATGGAATGTACGCGCCAGTGGTAAGTATTGGATAGAAGCGGTATGGCCTTTAACAGCGAGGGCTTGGTTTAGTAATTCGAGTTCGATTCCACTATTGGTTTCTTGGATAACATAAGGTGGAATAGACAGGCTGACACCTATCTTAATTTCTGCTGCTTGGCAAAGCTGAGCGCCGCATAAGGTGAGAAACCCCATCAATTTAAAGCGGTTACAACGAGCCACTGAGCTATTTGGCTTATTTAGATTTTGCGTCATAAGTTACCAATACCTCCGCGGTACACACTTACAGCTGTGTTTGTTACTCGCCAGTCTTTCCATGACTCGATTGAGTAAGTGTAGTGTGTCTGTGAACTCAGCACGGTTTTATTTATTCAAATACGCTAAACAATGGGCGAATTAAAAGGATGAGCCAGGTTCGCGCAGAAAAGCGATTTCCTCTGCTGTCGATTCTCTGCCTAAGATGGCGTTCCTATGTGGATAGCGGCCAAATCTGTCGATAATTGCCTTATGTTGCAGTTCAAATGTTAAGTTGGCTACCGCCGCTTCACGATTAAACAGTTTAACCGCAACTTGATGGATCATTGCCGACTCGCTGTGCATATAGGGCATAAATAGAAAGGGGACTTGTTTAGGTTTGAGTGCTAAATCAACCTGTTGGGCAACAGCTTCTTGAGCGAGCACTAAAGCGATGGCATCGGCTTCGAAAGCGGCAGGCGTATCTCGGTAAATATTACGGGAGAATTGGTCGAGCACTATGATCTCCGCTAATCGGCCTTGGGGCGTGACTCGCCAATGGGAAAGCTCTCCACGCTTAGCTTGGACTAATACATCCCCGAAGCGTTGGTTGATTTGTGCATCAAATTCAACATCTTTAATCCACCAAAGCTTTGGTTCAATTTCTTCAAACCAAAATGTCAGTACTTGTTCGGCTGTGATTGTCTGGCTCATTTTAGCATCCCTTCATAGGTGATGAGTGCTGTTAGAAATAACAGTTGTTGGGGGATAATGACAAGTTGTTTTGCTTGATTTAGGAGAGATAGGTTAGCAGAAAAACTGATCATCTTTCGTAAGTATTTAGTGCTGGCTATTGCCTTATTGCCTGAATATAAAGTAGTTTTGATGATAATTACTTCAGTCTCTAGGCAGGTCTTTCTATGTCATCTTCAATGCCGGTATCGCAACAAGTTACGAAGCAGCATAAGGCGTTTTTGCGTAAGCTTTATTTAGCGCATTTGATGGATGATGACCGCCATAATCTATTATCACTCAATAAGTTAACTGGAATGCCGCGCCGCACCTTACAGGATGCCATCGCCGCATTTGAGGATATAGGGATTCGAGTCGAGTTTGTCCAAGAAGGCAGTCGTAACAATGCAGGTTATTACCGCATAGTGACATGGGGCCCAATCAGTAGTGCATGGGTTGATACCCATCTCACTGAAATCGCCGATCTGATTGGTGTTGTTGAGAGTGGCGAAACGGCAGCATGAAGCGGTAAGTTCTGAGTTCGGCAATCACGTCATAACATAATAGGCGGCAAATCCTGCCCAACTTAGCACGAGTAGAGCGATAGCAACCCAAGTGGCTCGGGTGAACTGACTCTGGGAGTCGATGATCTCGTCAGCATCGTCTAGATTATCTATGTCGTTCACTGTGCGAGTTTTTGCCTTCAACTGTTGTTTACGGGCTTTATCCCGCTCACGGGCTTTAGCTTTAAGCAGTTTTTTATACTCGGCGATGCCTTTTTCAATCCCTTGGGCAATGAGCTTAGTTTGCTCTTTAGTTTGTCCTGGCTTTTGAGTGGCTTTGGCTGCGGCCAGTGCTTCTTGCTGAGTTTCTGTCGAGATAGTGGGTTTCATCTGGAAGTTGCCTAAATTGTTGCCGTTTGAGTTAATGCGGCTTGAGTTAACGCACTTGCGGCTAAAATAGGCTCGTGAATATAAGAGCCAATATGCCCGCGAAGCTGCTCGCTCATTCGTTAGTCAAAAGCGAGCCCAATATGTTATTGCCAGATTATACCCACATTAGACATTAAAACTTACAGCCAATATCTTCATTTCATTAAAAAATCAGCGGATGCCCGCCCTGTGGAGCAGCAAGGTACACAGGTTCATAGTCCCATACTTCCCGAATGGTATTGACCGACAAGGCCTCAGCTGGCGTGCCTTCGCTTACGATTCGCCCTTGTTTTAATACGATTAATTGATCGCTATAGCGAGCGGCTTGGTTGAGATCATGCAATACCACTATCACAGTGTACGCCTGCTGCTGATGAGCTAAGTGTTGGGCTAACTCAAGCACTCTGTGTTGCTGGGCGAGATCTAATGCCGATGTTGGTTCATCCAATAATAGTATGGGTGGGAACGGCGATTGACTGAGCTGAGTCAAAACGCGGGCGAGCTGGACTCGTTGTTTTTCGCCGCCAGAGAGGGTTGGATAACTGCGCTTAGCTAGATGAGATAAGCCCACTTGCGCTAGCTGCTCGGCAACTAAGGTTTCCCCCTCTTTATGACTAAGGGTTAAGGGGTAAAGACCCATAGCGACCACTTCAGATACTGTGAAGGGAAACGTGAGACTGGCGTGTTGTGGCAGCACGGCTAAGGATTTTGCCAGCTCGCCCCTAGGCCAATCCGCCAGCTGGCTATGGCCTAGACGGATACTTTGCCTTGGTGTGCTGATTTCTTGGCACAGGGCTTTGAGTAGCGTCGATTTACCCGCGCCATTGGGGCCGAGTAGGGCGGTTACTGCACCGGGTTTAAATTGCACATTAATATCGCTGAGCACCTTTTTCTGCCCAATGCTGACATCGAGCTTGCTAATGCTGAGCTTGGTGCGTTCAAACTGCGCATGGATTGAATGAGTTAGATGCGCTGTTGGGGCTAATATTGAATCTGATCTTGATTCTGATTTTGCATAGGAAGTGGCAGTCATAACGCCTCGCTTAGATGAGCTTACTGCGTTGTTGCAGTAGTAAGAAGATGAAGAATGGCGCACCTATGATGGCGGTTACTAATCCAACGGGTAACTCTGCTGGTGGTAAGAAGGCGCGGGCGCCGATATCGGCCAAGGCTAATAGGGCGGCACCTAAAAGTGCACTGATGGGCAGCAGTTGGCGATGATCTGGCCCTAACATCATCCGCACTAAATGCGGCACCACTAGGCCGATAAAGCCAATAATGCCGGTCGCCGCGACACTTACGCCAACGCCTAAGGCGCAAAGTAAAATGAGTCTCAGCTTAAGCTTATCGACATCTATCCCTAAGTGACGCGCTTCGGATTCACCAAGTAGCAAGGCATTGAGCGCCGCCGCATCTTGGCGAAATCGCCAGCTTAGTAATGCTAACGTCACGAGGCACAGGCTGACATACATCCACTGCGCACCTGCTATCGAGCCCATTTGCCACAAGGTTAAATCACGTAGCGCCATATCGTTAGCAAGGTACGTGAGCATGCCAATTCCTGCGCCTGCCAGTGCCGCAATAGCAACCCCTGATAGCAGTAACAACACGACCGATGTTCCGGTTGGGCTACTGGCGAGGCGATAGACAACAAGGGTGGTGATTAAACCCGATACAAAGGCACTAATGGGGATCATGAATGGATTTACATTGGGTAACAGCACGATACAGATGGCCGCGCCAAGAGCTGCGCCAGATGACACCCCGATAATACCGGGATCGGCCAAGGGATTACGAAACAGTCCCTGCATCACAGCGCCGCATTGAGCGAGCGTGGCGCCCACCGCCAGTGCCAATAATGTCCGTGGCAGGCGCACAGTGTTGACCACCAGTTGCTCGTGGGGCGCAATATTGCCGATGTTTTGCTGAGTCGCCCAATTAAGCACAGCGCTTAGGGCATCTACTAGGCTGATACTGACAGGGCCTGTGCTGACCGAGAGTAAGCAGCTTAGGGCTAACAGTGTGACTAAACCGGGCCAGAGCCAGCGATTGAGGAACATCTCAACTATCCTTTCTATTTTTATCAGGTGACTAATCTGGTGTGTGAGTCAGTGGTGCAAGTCTGCGAGTCCGATGAGTGGCTCATACAAGCCATTCAAATAAGTGACTCATATAATCAACATGAGCCCCCTGAGTAGTGACGGTATTCGTTACTATGCCGGTTACTGATTTTGCTTGAGCAACGTGCTAGCAAGCGTATCGGCGGCGCTAATGGCACTGATGCCTAAGCCGCCGAGAAGGGCTTGCGGCGCGAGTGTTTGTATATGGCCATTTTTACCCGCAGGAGTATGGGCGAGTAGCGGCATCTCTTTCATCAGTTCTTGGGCAATGTGCGCGTTGGTTTGCTCTGTGGGGTTATCGCTGCGCTTTGACAGTAAAATAATGTCGGGCTGCAAGGATAAAATCCCTTCCTGAGACATACTTTTGTAGCCATCAAACTCGGCGATATTGTGTGCGCCCGACAGCGCGATAATGGTATCTGCGGCAGTGCCTTTACCGCCAACCCGTGCGCCACGGCCTTCTTGTAATAGCATAAAGAGGATTTTTGGCTGCGCGCCAGCATCGCTTATTTGCTGTTTTTTATCCGCTAAGCTTTGCAGTTGTTGATGTAAGTCCTGCTTTAACTTAATGGCATTATCTGGACGGTTGAGTAATTGACCTAAGGTATCCACATTGCTCATTAGCTGCGGCTCATCGTTCGTAGCGGGTAACTGCACGACTTGGATATTGGCTTGTTTCAATACATTGAGCGTGGTCTCAGGCCCCATAACATCCGAGCCGACAACCAGTGTTGGCGAGAGGGCGATAATGCCTTCGGCGGAGAGCATTCTGTGATAGCCAAGCTTAGCCACATGGGCTAAACCTTCAGGTACATAGCTGGTGGAGTCGATAGCGACCAACTCATTGCCCGCATCGAGGGCGAGCACTAGCTCAGTGACGCCCGTGCCCGCACTCACGAGTCTTATCTCACTTTCAGTACTTTCCGCATCGGGCTTAGCACTAAAGGCGCTGGGCGATAGCAAAGCCGACAATGCAGAGACGATAACTACCACTTTGCTTAATGATATTTTAGTTGCTTGAAACAACATGGTTAAACTCCTAATAAAAATTGGTTCGCCACAGGCTTAGATACTGTTTTTAGTCTCTGACTTTCAAAATTTTTGCTTTAAAAAATCAGTACATTAAATCCAGAAAAGTAAAGCAATGCTTTACGGCCTGCATCTTTTGTTTTGGTTATGGTCTTGTCAGAAAGGCAACATTAGTTGTGTCTCTGATTCATTATTTAGCTTGCCTATTTGGCTTTGGGTGCAGATAGCGAGTTAGGCAAGGCGCTAATGCTCCATTAATATTTGGGTCTGGCTGATGGACAGCGTCTGCAGCAGCGCGAGCAGTTGCATCAAGGGCTCCACCGGCGCGGCCTTATCGGCGGCAATAACAACGGTCGCCTCTGGCATAGTGTTAAAATGTGCGGTAAACGCGGCGGTAAAAGTCGCTAAATCATCAAATGTCTCACTATCGATTGCCCAATAAGGCGCTGTCGCCATGATATTGATGGCAATCGTTGGCTTGTTGTCGACTGCCGTGATGGCCGAACTTGGGCTTTGTGGCACATCTACCGGCAAACTCAATAATTGGCTATTTGCCGTCAGCAGTAGAAATACCAACACGATAAAAATAATGTCGATTAACGCGGTTAAATCTAGGCTTGGAAGTTGCTCAGGCGAAGCAATGCCAGTCTGCGAACGCTGTGATGCATCTGCACTTATCATGTCTGTGACTCAATCTGAGTATGGGCGTTGAATGCCGACTTTTGCTCAGTGCTGCTAGAGCGACTCTTGCTGCTGACTTTGCTGAATGCTTGGTATTGATTGCTATCGATTGAAATATCTTCGATACCCGCCAACCACAGATTGAGTTGATTGAGCACGTGCCCTGCGCGCAGACATTGTCCTTGAGCCCAAATGCCAAATAGATGGGCGGCGGTAATGGCGGGCACGGCGATAATAAGCCCGGCAGCTGTGGTGTTCATCGCAAGGCCGAGTCCAGCGCTGAGTTGCGCTGGGGTAACTGGGCCTTGTGATTGCCCAAGCTGAGCAAACATGTCGATGAGGCCTAGCACTGTGCCAAGTAGGCCGAGTAATGGGCTGATAATGCCAATCACTTGCAGAACCTTAAGCCCGGCTTGCAAGTCGCGTTGCTGTTTGTTGAGCCACAGACTGAGCAATTCTTCCCTTAGCACTTTGGGCTGGTGGACTTGTTTGAGTAACAAAGTAGCGCCACGGGCGAGTAAATCTTGTTGTGCGCTGGTTTGTGCGAGCAGCACGTTGACGTTTTCAGTGGTCGCCGCCGAGCTTGATTGGCGCAATGCCTTTATCCAAGCCTGTTTTTTGGGCCAGATTGACAGTAGAGTTTGATGTAAAAACAAGGCACTACGTTCAAGGCAGATCATCAAAGCTAAAAAAGCACATAACAACAAGGGCCAAGTCAGCACGCCAAGTTGTGTCTGTAGGGTTGAAAAATCAGTTACGGGCATTAAGCCTCTCCAATCGATTGAAAAATCAGTTTTATACGTCATTGAGTGAATCAAAAAGTGAGCTTTACTATGGCTAGCTTTTCAGCAATAAGATTAAGGCTCGCTAGTTAAGCGCGAAACGAATCGGCACTCTGACCTTGTAATGACTCGCTAGCTTTGGTGTCGGCGCCGCAAATTGCCAGTTCTCAACTGCAGCAATTGCTGCCTGATCAAGCAGGCTAAATCCTGAGCTTTTTACTAACGTCAGCGCCAGTTGCTCGCCAAGTTCGTTAAACATCACTTCTATGGTTGCAGTGCCTTCGAGTCCTTTCTTACGCGCTATTCGCGGATAAGTCGGTTGTGGTGGCGTTGTAGCAAACAGCGGTTTGGCTAATTCCACTATGTTGGTTTGGAGGCTGTCGTTAACTGGGGCATTGTCAGATGCTGCACTGGCTAGATTTTGGGGCGTTTTTGCATCTAGTTCGGCAGTGTTAGCAATTAAATCCGTTAGTTCTTGTGCTGTTTTAGGCTCTGTTTTTAGTTCTAATTCTTGCTCAACATGTTCGGGCCGCTTATGTGCTAAAGCGTTCGTCCCTGATGGCGTTGTATCTGGATGACTTTGAGTTGTGGTTTTTTCGATTGAAGGTTTCTTAGCTAACTGGCTGTCAATTCTTTGTTCAGCTTTGGGTTTTTCAAAGGCCTCGATAACTGTCTTATCGACAGATTCTGCTGATGATACTTTTCGCACTGTACTGTTTACAGTGGCTATTTTGGCGTCTGTTTGAGTGGGCTCAATACTGACGTTGCTGCTTGCAGAGCTTGTTGCAGCAGTCAAATTAAGGGTGACACGATTTGCGCTCGGAGCGTTCGCCACTTGATTTACACTCGATGCTTGGGCGCTTTGCTGCATAGTGATAGCGGGTTGCGAGGCGATAACCCCCGTTTGTATGGCAACAGTTAACGCGCCAAAGGCAAGATATCGTTTTGGTGTCACAGCAACCTCTTTTCCCCAATAAAGCACTTCTGCTCATTTATCTTCGCTAATTAAGATATCTCAATATAAACAAGATCGCAAATGATAATGATTTGCATTTGATCTGTTTTATTATCTCAGGTAGAGTGCCTGCAATAGCTCGAATGAGCGCTTAAAAAAGCAGCTAAACCGGTAATTCATCCTACTTTATGGGGACTGATTACCTTGGACTCGATTAGGAAGGGGCTCAAGTTTGCAAGAGCCAAATTTGGAATGGAACATCTATAACAGACTAAATCTTAAAAGGATTGGCGTCTGGAAAGAGAGTCTGGGGTCAGTATTGAATTGCACGGATATAGCTGATTATCACTTGAGGATGAAGAGATGAAGAAAAAGCCGTTAGTGATCGCAATGGCGATAGCACTGAGCAGTACGGCCCTAAGTTTTACGTTAGCGGCAGAAGAAAATGTGAAGCCAGTTGTTCAAGGCGATGCGGATAAAAAACTCGTTACAACTGAGTTTGATGAAGTGCTAGTAAGCGCAACCCGCATCAGCGAGAAATCCTCCGAAACCAGCCGCAGCGTAGCCGTGGTGGGTGAAGAGCAACTTGCGGTTGCTCAAGCATCATCCGTGGCTAATGCCCTTAAAAACGAGGCCAATATTACGCTGACAAATGGCCCAAGAGCTTCATCTCAGGGGGTTGAAATCCGTGGTTTAAGTGGCAGTCGAGTACTGCAGACGATTGACGGAGCAAGACAAAATACCGACTCTGGCCACAGAGCAACTTTCTTTATGGACCCTGAGTTACTGAAATCCATTGAAGTGCTGCGCGGTCCAGCCAGTAGTTTGTGGGGCAGTGGCGCACTGGGTGGTGTCGTCGCGCAAAATACTAAGTCGGCACAAGACTATTTAGCACCAGATGAGACCTTTGGTGGCTATTTCAAACAAGGTTATGAAACCAATGGCTCGCGCACTAAAACCAGTGGCGCGATTTATGGTCAACAAGACAGTATCGATTGGTTATTGAACGGCTCTTACACCGACTCTAACAATATCAAAACCGGTAATGACGAAACCCTCAGCAACAGTGCATCTCATGGCAGCAGTGGTTTAGCTAAATTTGGTTGGCAAGCTGATGAAGCATCACGCTTAGAGTTATCTGCTAGAGTTAATAAGATCAATGAATTAGTGCCAAGTAATCCTTCTGCGGCAGCCAGTAATTCAGTGCCTTTGGTGCGTCGCAAGACAGACGATCAAAATATCACCTTAGATTACAGTTTTAATCCTGCCAATAACCCGTATCTGGATACTAAGATGCAAGTGTATTGGAACAGTACCGACTACGATGAAGACCGCATCACTAAGGGCCAGCTAGACAGCACTGAGTACCGCACTGTGGGGATTAATCTCAATAACAGTTCGCGCTTGGGCAATACTCTGTTGACCTACGGCGTTGATGGTTTTCGCGATACCATAGAAACAACCCGTGATGATTCGGGTCAAGTGGGCCAGCGTCCGGGAAATATTGATGGTGAAACCACAGTATGGGGCGCTTTTACGCGGGCAGATATTGAGCTGACTAAGACGTTAAATCTGGATGCAGGTCTGCGTTATGACAGCTTTAAAAATGACAGTAATAACCTCAATTTATCCTCAGATGACAATGAGTTATCGCCATCGCTAGGGCTAGTTTGGCAGACTCAATCTTGGTTGACCTTAAGCGCACGTTACGATCAAGCCTTCCGCGCACCTTCGGTAGAGGAAATGTATTCTAGCGGCACCCATTACTGCATTCCACCTATACCGGGATTCTTGCCCCAAGGTCTATGCAACACCTTTGCGACCAATCCAGATCTCAAGTCTGAAAAAGCCCGTAACAAAGAAATCAAAGCGGACTTACGTTTCAGTGAGTTAGCGGGTGATGATGAACTGGCGCTAACGTTTAACGTTTTCCGTAACGATGTGGACGATTTTATCGTGCAGCAAGTGTCTAATCCTTGGCATGGCATTCCTGGATTCGAGCAAACGACTTCATGGAATAACGTTGAGGATGCACGTTTAACAGGTTTTGAAATAAGCGGCCGTTATCGTATTGGCCAAACTCGTTTAGCGATGAATTACGGCCAAACCCATGGTGAAGATCGTCAAACGGGCGGCGATATTGAAGGTATACCCGCCAATAAATTCAATGTCGATTTATCCCAAGGCATTATGGAAGGTGACATGAAACTCGGAACTCGCGTTACCTATGTAGCGACGCAGTCGAATACACCTGACGGTTATAGAGTGGCGAAATACGACGATTACACCCTATGGGATGTGTATGTTGCATGGGAGCCGACTATGGGCGCCATGGCGGGTGTGAGAGTGGATTTCGCCATCGAAAACATCGGCGACGAGAAATACCTACAAGCGTGGCAAACCTTGTATCAACCGGGCCGTAATATGAAGTTATCGGCGCGATATATGTTCTAAGTCACTCTATAGCTACCGGCTGGAGACAGTAAAATGAAGATGACACTCGATACTGAGCTTGATGTTGCGGCAGATTTAGGCTCTGAGCAACGTCAGCTAAGTGAGCAGCAGGCGCAACTGCGACAACGATTTGAGCAACAAGCTGATGTAATGCCAGCTCAGCTTGCCAGTGAATTAGGTATTGCCGAGTTGGATGTGGTTGCTGCATTGCCGCCCGAACAAGTGGTGTTTGTACCGTTAACTCAGCTCGATGCCTTACTACAAGCCTTACCCCAATGGGGAAAGTTAACCACTATTGTGATGTTATCGGGCAGTGTATTTGAATTTAAAGGGGATTTCCCCGAGGGAAAATACGCCCACGGTTATTACAACCTCTACAGCAAGGGCGACGGTTTGCATGGCCATCTCAAATTGGATGCCATGCGCGGTATTGCTTTGATCAGCAGACCTTTTAGAGGCAGCGAGAGTCATTCGATTAACTTTTTCGGCAGCCAAGGGGAGGTCGTATTCAAAGTGTATTTAGGTCGTGATAAACAAAGGGCGCTGTTTCCTGAGCAAGTTCGCCAATTTAAAGCGCTCGCGACTGCCTTTGCATCAGTGCAATCACACCTTTGAATGACAGCATTTACAAAAGTATTTAAGGAACACAGCAAATGAAGCCTGAAATCACCGAACAAGAACAACGTTTAAGAGACAAGCTTTTACCTGAGATTGAGGCCTTTAAACAGCAAAGGGAAACCTTGCAACTGGCCACATTAGGCACTGATGGTCAGCCTAATGCGAGTTATGCCCCCTTCGCACTGGCCGATGACGGTTTTTATATTCTGGTGAGTGACTTAGCCCGTCATGGTCATAACTTAAAGCACTCATCTAAGGTTTCTGTGATGCTAGTTGAGGATGAAACGGCAGCGAAATCGGTTTTTGCCCGCAAGCGTTTGACCTTTGATGCGATTGCCGAGGCAGTGCCCCGCGATACGCCCGCTTTTATTAAGGGCGTTAGCGCGTTATCGGCCCGTTTTGGCGAAATGTCCGATAACCTTGCGGCGTTAACCGATTTTAACTTATACAAGCTCGCGCCCCATCAAGGTCTTTATGTGAAAGGTTTTGGTCAAGCATTTAGCCTGAGCGGCGCAGAATTGTTAGATGTAGATTGGAAGCGCGATGGCCACCATGGCACGCCAAAAACACCGGAAAACCAGCAAGTCGCTTAAGTCGCGCTAAGCGATGGCAATAAAACTAACCCGCATTCGCTGCGGGTTAGTTTTATGCTTTTCTTTTGAGCAAAACCACGCTCAGCACTTGAATTTCCCCACAACAGGTAGCATCTCATTAATATACTTTTAGCAAAGCTGCGCGGTTAACGGCTTGCATATATCCAGTTCAGGTGAGTTCAGGCCAGTGTTATGCTTGAATTGCCGTTCCCTATCGAAGGATCACCCGTGACAGAGCCGACAGCCGAACTCGCTACATCTTCCGAACCCATTAAAGCGGGCGATGAGCCATTGCCCGAAAAGTTAATTCCAGTCACGCCCACAACAAGCGCTGATGTATCGAAGGCAAAATTGACCTCGGCGCAGCAAAGATCGGTGTTGCCTTGGATTGTTGGTTTTCTTAAACCCTACAAACTGAAAGTCGTTGCGGCGATTATTTGCTTGATGATAGGGTCACTCGCTTGGCTATCATTGGGCCAAGGTGTGCGCTTAATGGTTGATGAAGGTTTTGTAAGGGATAATGCGCAGCGGCTGAATGAAATCATACTGTTAGTGCTCGGAATTACCGCCGTCAGTGGCACAGCGGTGTTTTGCCGCTTCTATTTGATGACTTGGCTTGGTGAGCGGGTCAGCGCCGATATTCGTCTAACGGTTTACAATCAACTGCTCAAACTCTCTCCTGCCTTTTACGCTAAGGTGCGCACCGGTGAAGTGATCTCCCGTTTTACCGCCGACTCTACCTTGTTGCAAACTGTGGTGGGTTCGAGTCTGTCCATGGCGCTGCGCTCTAGCGTGACGGTACTTGGTGGTTTAGTCATGATGGGCATCACCAGCGTTAAGATGACCTTATTAGTGTTACTCGCAGTGCCTTTAGTGCTAGGGCCGGTGATCTTTTTCGGCCGTAAAGTGCGTACGCTGGCGCGAGAAAGCCAAGACAGGGTTGCCGATCTCGGTGCTTATGTGGATGAAACACTTCATGAAATCCATACGGTACAAGCCTATGGCCATGAAGATAAAGACCGTAGCTTATTCAACACCCGCGTTGAAGATGTGATGTCTGCGGCAAGCGGTCGCATTCGTTACCGTGCCTTGCTGATCTCAACCGTGATGTTTTTAAGTATCGCAGCGATTGCTATGGTGACTTGGGTCGGTGCCCACGATGTGATGGCGGGTAAGATGACGGGCGGCGAGCTATCCGCCTTTATGTTTTACGCTGTGATGGTAGCAGGCGCTGTGGCGACGATTAGCGAAGTGATAGGCGAAATTCAGCGGGCTTCTGGCGCCGCCGAGCGTTTAATTGAACTGGCTGAAACGCCAGTGGATATTCCCGTTGTTGTTCATCCTATTGCTTTACCTGCTAAAGTCAGTGGCGAGTTAGTGATAGAAGGACTCAACTTTGCCTATCCAGAGCATGATGCCTTAGTGCTAAAACAGCTCAATATGGCTATTGCGGCGGGTGAGCGGGTTGCCTTAGTGGGACCTAGTGGTGCGGGTAAGAGTACCTTGTTCCAGTTATTGCAACGCTTTTATGTGCCTAGCGCTGGCAGTATTCGACTGGAAGGGATTGATATTGCTAAGCTTCTGCCACATGACCTAAGGGCGCAGTTTGCTCTAGTGCCGCAAGACTCAGTGATTTTTGCGACCAGCGTACTTGAAAACGTGCGCTATGGCCGTGTCGATGCGACCGAGCAAGAAGTGATAGATGCCTGTATCGCGGCCCGTGCCCACGAGTTTATTAGCGAGTTTACTGATGGTTATCAAACCTATTTAGGCGAGCGTGGCGTGCGACTTTCTGGTGGGCAAAAACAGCGGATCGCCATTGCGCGGGCGATTTTAGCCGACAGACCGATATTGTTACTCGATGAGGCGACCAGTGCTTTAGATGCGGTGAGTGAGCAGAAAGTGAAACAAGCGCTGGACGTATTGATGGCGGGTAAAACCACCTTGATTATTGCCCACCGCTTATCGACGGTAATCAATGCCGATAGGATTTTTGTGTTCGATAAGGGCGAGATTGTTGCCTGCGGACGACACCAAGAGTTGATGCAATCCAATGCCTTATATCGTGAATTTGCCAGTCTGCAATTGTTAACAGAAGAGGCCAATGCCAGCGTCTTGAATGAGAGCATTTAGGTAAAATAAAACCCAGTTGCTAGCAGAAATGCTCAAGCTAGCTCACTGGGTCTTTTATTGTGCTTTTATTGCTAAGCTTTGTTAATCAGCTTTGTCTTTAAGTACGGCGCTTTAATTACTGCACTTTAAGTGCGGTCTCTAAGCCTTATCTTTTAGCTCGCGGCGCAGAATTTTGCCAACGGTACTTTTAGGTAATTGTGTCATAAACTCAATGACTCTTGGCAATTTATAGGCGGTTAATTGCTCGCGGCAAAAGGTTAGAATGGCCTCTTTAGCCTGTTGATGATCTTGGCTATCATCCTTGAGCACAATGAAGGCTTTAACCGCTTCGCCCGAGTGTTCATCTTTTACTCCCACCACGGCGCATTCGATCACACTTGGATGGCTCGCCAGCACGTTTTCCACTTCGTTGGGATAAACGTTAAAGCCCGAGACTATGATCATATCCTTTTTGCGATCCACAATTTGATGGAAACCTTCCGCTGTTGCTATGGCAATGTCACCCGTTTTAAAGAAACCCTCTGGAGTCATAACGTTGGCGGTTTCCTGAGGATTATTCCAATAACCTCGCATCACTTGTGGGCCACGCGCGGCTAATTCTCCCGCTGTACCTAAGGGCACTTCAAGGTTGTTTTCATCTAAGAGTTTCACTTCAGTGCCAATCACAGGTTTACCAATAGTGCCAAGTTTTTGATAACCGGGCGCATTGAGTGAAATCACCGGTGAGGTTTCAGATAATCCATAACCTTCGCTGATCATATTACCTGTCGTCTGTTGCCAAATATTCGCCGCTGCGGCCGTGAGTGCAGTACCGCCCGAGATAGTGATTTTTAAGTGGCTAAAGTCCAGCGCCTTAAACTCGGGTTGATGGCATAGGGCGACAAACAGGGTATTGAGTCCTGCAAATCCCGTGAAGGGATATTTGGCGAGTGTCTTAATTAAGCCACTAATATCCCTCGGATTTGGAATTAATACCGAGCAACCGCCGCACTCGAAATACAGCACTAAGTTCACCATAAACGCATAAATATGGTAAATCGGCAGCGGCGCAACGAAGATATCTTCCCCTTCGGTGATCACGCTGGCGATGCGGGATTTTACCTGCGCCGCATTGGCGAGCATATTGCCGTGGGTCAACATGGCACCTTTGGATAATCCTGTGGTGCCGCCCGTATATTGCAACGCCGAGAGATCGTCGAGGTTTGAGATAAATCGGCTAAAAGGAAGGTCAGCCCCTTGCTTTAAAATCTGACAAAACTCGACATTCTTAAGCCCTGTTTTTGGCTGTACATGCGGATCGATCAAATCTAAAGGATGGGTGGAGATGACGAGTTCTATTTGAGTACTGTCGATGACTTTGGCCAAGGTCGGCAATAGGTCGGATAACACCACGAGCGCTTTAGCACCAGAATCATTGAATTGATGAATAAGCTCGCGCTCGGTATATAAGGGATTCGTGTTAACAAGGATAAGCCCTGCCCTGATTGCGCCGTAGGCTGCGATGACAAATTGGGTGATATTGGGCAATTGAATGGCGATGCGATCGCCAGGTTTGAGTGTGGTCTTATTTTGTAAATAGGCGGCAAAGTAACGAGAATCGCGTTCTATCTCATTAAAACTGCTGGTTTTACCAAGGCAGGCATAGGCGGGTTTATCGCCATAACGCAGGCTGGTTTTCTCGATCAGATCGACCAGTGATGAGTAGTCTAGTTTGAGTTGAGAGTCTTGATCGTATGCCATGCTGAACTACCTCAAAGATGATGTTTATTAGTTGTTATTATTCTGGAGTTAAACAGGTGTTTAGATTAGAGGGTGTTAGCACTAGAGGTCAATGCTTATCGCGAAAAACATTACTCCGCCAATATCGGTATCTTTATGTAACAAATAGTATTTTTACTCTAAAGCTCAGGCGTTAACGATAGCGTAATTATCGTGTCATCGATAAAGCCTAATTGTGCGTGAGTGGAGCGCATTCGAGATCTGTCTTTTGGGGATGAGTGTTGATTTAGAACGGCGCTTAGGTTGATTCACCAAGCGCCGATTTAGCGGTTAATGTAGACGGTTACCGATATTAACCGCTAAAAGCCTAGGGACTAAAGAATCCGGTTTCTTGACTCACTTGCTGGCTTGGCTGTTTCACATCCGTCACCGAGAATTGGATCATTTTGCGCCCCGACGGGATGGCATCCTTATCGGCTAATACTGTTACTGGATAGTCCACTTGCTCGCCCGCGGCCAAGGTAATAATAGGATCGGCAATTAAACTAAAGGGCATTTCACTGTCGACGGCGAGTTGATACTGCTTAGTGTCCTGCGTTTTGTTGCGGATCTTCAGCTGATAGGTATTTTCAATCTTATTGTCTGCCGTTTCGCGGTATAGGCTCTGACGGTCTCGGATCACGTTAAGCTGGATCTCGCTGCGGCTATTTAAATCTAAACCTATCACTATCAGCATGATCACGACCGCTGCGCCGTAGCCTAAGAAACGCGGCGAGCGCCAATAGGAATAGCTCACTCCCTTAAGATCATTCTCACTCATGTAGCCGATAAGGTTCGGTTTATAATCGAATTTCAACATGGTTTCATTACAAGCATCGACACAGGCACCGCAGTTGATGCACTCATATTGCAAGCCGTTACGAATATCTATCCCTGTTGGGCACACTTCGACACATAAATTACAGTCAACACAATCACCAAGATTACTCTCTCTGAGATTGGTTTCTTGCTTACGTTTACGTGGGCCGCGGGATTCACCGCGCTTGGCATCATAGGTCACGGTTTTAGTGTTGGCATCGAACATTACCGCTTGGAAACGTGAATAGGGGCAGCAATGTAGACACATTTGCTCACGCATCCAGCCCGCATTCAGATAAGTACAAATGGCGAAAAACCAGACCCAGCTTGTCACCCAAAAGCTGGCGTTGCCCGTAAAAATGTCGATATAGAGTTCGCGGGCAGGTATGAAATAGCTGATAAAACCACAGCCGGTGAGCAGAGCGGCAAGACCCCAAAGTAAGTGCTTGGTGCTTCTTTTACCGATTTTGCTGCCAGACCAAGACGCTTTGTCGAGTTGCTTGCGTTTGTTGCTGCTGCCTTCGATGCGCGTTTCTATCCACACATAGATAAAGGTCCACGCCGTTTGTGGGCAAAGATAACCGCACCAAACACGGCCCCAGAACACGGTGATAAAAAATAGACCGAAGGCCGCGGCGATAAAAATCCATGCGAGTAGGGTAAAGTCCTGTGGCCAGAGCGTGATGCCAAAGAAGAAAAACTGTTGCTGGCTGATATCTAACAATATCGCTTGGCGGCCATCGATGGAGATAAACGGTAGGGCGAAAAATAGCACGATCAGCAGGCTATTCATCATGGTTCGCAGGCGCTGAAAATCACCTTTCTGCTCACGAAAATGGATGTTGCCAGAGGGCGTATTGCTCCCTGTTGCAGTTTCGCTGGAGAGGATTTTAATCGGAATGTGCAGCTCGACTGAGGAAGGTTTCGCGCTCACACTTTTATTCACATTTGGAGAATTGGGGGTAACTTCGCTCTTGGGCATAAAAGGGTCCTAACGGCTTAAATAAGATTCGCCTCCCTATAGCAAGCGCTAGGCCAAGTTTTAACTGATTCAACCTTATGATATATATGGTTATTTTATGATGCGAGCTAAGTGGTAGTCACGATATATCACACATTGGCGATATATCGCGTTTTTAGCTTGTGTGGTTTGAGTTATATTTCACTCGATTGACGTTGGATCCCCAGTTTTTTCATCCGCGATCTTAACGTACTTGCCGGAACGCCTAGCACATTCGCCGCGCCGAGTGGACCGGATATTCGCCAGTTTAAGCGTTTAAGGGTCTGTTCTATATGTAAGGCTTCCGCTTCTGCTAAGGTTTGGCCTTGTGCTTGAGCTAAGGGGTTGTTGCTCGGCATCGCATGGATCTGCAGAATATCGCCTTGGGATAGAATGGCTTCGCGCTCGAGGATGTTTTGCAATTCGCGCACATTGCCCGGCCATGTATAAGCCATGAGCTTTTGCAGCCCTTTTTGGCTCACACCGCGGATTTTTTTACCTAACTTACGATTCAAGCTGTGCAGTATATGGCTGACGAGTTCGGGGATATCTTCGATCCTCGCGCGCAGTGGTGGTACTTGAATAGGGAATACATTCAAGCGGTAATAGAGATCCATCCGAAATAATCCCTGCTCGACCCGCTTGAGTAAGTCGTGATGACTGGCGGCGACCAAGCGAATATCCACTTGAATGGTTTCGCTGCCTCCGAGGCGTTCGAAGGATTGCTCTTGGATGACCCGCAGTAGTTTTGATTGGGCTTCTAAACTGAGTTCTGCCACTTCATCGAGGAACAGCGTGCCTTGGTGAGCAAGTTCGAAGCGGCCTTTACGGCGACTGGTGGCACCGGTAAATGCGCCTTTCTCGTGACCAAAGAGTTCACTTTCTAACAAAGATGCCGAAAACGCGGCGCAGTTGACGCTGATCATCGGCTTGTCTTTGCGGCGACTGAGTTGATGTAAGTTACGGGCAACGAGCTCTTTTCCTGTGCCATTTTCACCACAAATGAGTACAGTACTGTCGGTATTAGCCACCATATGCAATTGCTGGATCATGTGGCGGATCACGCTACTGGCGCCCGAAATATCCACATCACCCGTTTTGTCAGCAAGTTCAGCCTGCAGGTAATGATTCTCCGAGGCGAGTCGCTCCGATAGCGCCTGCACTTGCGCCAATGCTTGGCGTAATGACTGCTCTGTTTGCTTTTGAATACTAATATCACGAAATATCGCGACTACGCCAATCAGTTCATTATCACGGTAAACGGGGGTGGAACTGTAATACACGGGGAAGCTGCTGCCATCTTTACGCCAGAACACATCATGGGTGATTTCTCGGGTAATACCATCCTTTAAGGTGTTGTAAATCGGGCAATCTTCTTGGGGATAATGGCTACCATCCGCATGGCTGTGGTGATGGCAGTTATGGATATTTTTGCCCAGTAACTCTTCATTCTTCCAACCTGTCATGCGTTCTGCCGCTGGATTGATAAACACCGCATTACCGCTTAAATCAAATCCATAAATACCTTCACCGACAGCGTTAAGCAGTAACTGGTTTTCCGGTAAGAAATGCTTATCTACCGATTTTTCATTATTGACCGAAATCTCATTTGTCATCTGTGGTACTCAGGTTTAGGCGGTATTGCCTGAGTATACCTTAAGTCGTATAACGCGATATATCGTGTTTTTGATTGAACTATTGAGTACTTACCTCTTTATGGTGACATTTGGACTCACATTTTTGGCACTCTGAAATGCATTTTTACCTAATGCAGTACCTTAAAAAATATTTACCTATAACAAACTGATCTAAAAGAGAAATGACTAATATTCATTCAAAAGTCTGATTTAATATTGGATATTGTCTTATTTATGTTATAAAAATGTTCTTGTTATGTAAAAAAATAACTTTGTATTGACCGTGGTAGCAAGGTTTTAGGGACGATAATCACATAAAGCAGGTCAGGTATTCTAAAAATAATAAGCAGTTGGGATGAATATGATGACCTCAAAGAAGCAGAAGTTTGGATTAAGTGCAGTCAGTTTGGCGATTACATTAGCTTTGTCTGGTAGCTTCATTAGCCCGCAAGCCATGGCAGAGGAAGAAGACGCTGCTGTTAAAAATGAAGGCGTGGAAAAGATTGCGGTTGTTGGTTCACGTGCGGCACCACGCTCAATCGGCGATTCCCCCGTTCCAATTGATATTATTAGTAGTGACGACTTAAAAAAGAATGGTTCCACTGACATGATTGATATGTTGGTGACCTCAGTACCTTCGTTTAACTCTCGCGCTCAACCCATCAGTGATGCGGCAACCTTAGTACGTCCCGTTAACTTACGTGGTTTGCCTTCCGACAGTACCTTAGTGTTAGTCAATGGTAAGCGTCGTCACCGCGCAGCTGTGATTGCGTTCCAAGGCGGCGGCATTAACGATGGTGCTCAAGGTCCTGATATTTCGGTTATTCCTGGTTCTGCATTGAAGCAAGTCGAAGTGCTGCGTGACGGCGCTGCGGCGCAATACGGCTCTGATGCGATTGCTGGGGTAATGAACTTTGTCTTAAAAGATAATTCTGATGGTGGCTCCATCACAGTGACCCAAGGTGAATATTACGAGGGTGACGGTGCCACGACCACAGTCGAAGGTGATGTTGGTTTACCGTTGACGGATAATGGCTTTGTTAACTTAAGCTTCCAGTATAAAAATGCGGATGCAACCAGTCGAAGTGTGCAGCGTCCCGATGCGGCTAACTTAGCAGTGCAGGGCAATACTGCGATTAATGACCCCGCTCAAGTATGGGGTAATCCTGAAATCAATGATGACTACTCAGTGTTCATCAACTCAGGCTTAGACATTAATGCCAATATGCATGCCTATGCCTTTGGTAACCTGTCATCCCGCGATGCTGTGGGTGGTTTTTATTATCGTTACCCGCAAAATCGTAGCAACGTGTATTCCAATGACGATGGTCAAAACTTACTCGTAGGTGCGGTTAATGGTGTTCAGTCGACTTGTGCGGCTGTGCCTATCCCTAAAAATGCTGATGGAAGTGACGGCAACGTACTCGATACTGATGCTTACAAGGCGATGGTCGCCGATCCCAATTGCTTTGCCATGAACCAGATATTCCCAGGGGGTTATACGCCGCAGTTCACTGGCACCATTGAAGACATGTCTTTCTTCGCCGGTGTAAAGGGCGATATCGGCGAGTGGAATTATGATTTCAGTGCCGGTACAGGTAGTAACAAAGCTAGCTTTGGCCTTAAAAATTCTTTAAATCCATCATTGGGATTAGACACACCGACTGATTTCGATACCGGTGCCTATGAGCAAGTTGAAACCACAGTTAACTTAGATTTCTCGCGTTTCATTACTATAGGTGGCATCGAAGACGTTAGCTTTGCTTCTGGTTTTGAATGGCGTAATGAGTCGTTTGAGATATCTCAAGGTGATGAAGCCTCGTGGATTGCAGGCCCTTATGCTAGCCAAGGTTTCAACATTGGTGCGCACGGATTTAAAGGCTTTGGCCCAGAATCTGCGGGTAAAAACTCTCGCCACAATATCGGTATTTATACGGATTTAGAAGCTTACTTAAGTGATGACTGGTTACTCGGTTTAGCACTGCGTTACGAAGACTTTTCGACCTTTGGCGATACGTTAAATTACAAACTGACATTGCAGTATTCCGCAACGGATGAGTTGTCGTTCCGCGCGTCACACAGCACAGGTTTCCGTGCGCCAACCGTGGGTCAAGAAAACGTCGTCAACACGCAGACATCAATTATCGATGGTGAACTGATCCAGACGTTTATTGCGCCACCTACCGATCCGCTTGCGGCATTTTATGGCGGGGAAGTGTTAAAACCTGAAGAGTCAATAAGCTATGCATTAGGTGCTGTATATGAATACGAAAACTTTTTCTTAACGGTCGATTATTACAATATTGGCGTTGAGGGTCGTATTGCGCAGTCGAGTAAGATTGATGTTGAAGCTAAAGACTATGATGCACTGCGTGCAGCGGGCGTTGAGTTCCCTGAGTTGATCCAAGGCGTGAGTTATTACACTAACGACTTTGATACTACCACTCAAGGAATCGATATCGTCGCCTCCTATGATGCGGAAATCCTGTCGGGTAATGCTAAATTCAGTCTTGCCTATGGTTGGACCGATACCAGCGTTGATAAATTCGATCCCGAAACCACTGATGAAGGCAAAGTTCGCCGTTTAGAAGATGGTATTCCAGCGCATCGTGCAACCTTAAGCTGGGCGCAGTCATGGGATCAATTAAGCATGTCACTGCGTGGTAACTACTTCGGTGAGTACTATGCGACTCATGCTGACGATACCTCTGATTGGGGTTCTGAAATGGCCGATGCTGCAGTCACCATAGATCTGGAAGTGAGCTATGAGTTATTTGATGGCTTAACCCTGGCAGTAGGGGCAAATAACCTATTCGACCAAAAAGCGCAAAAGCTGAAAGTGGGCGATGATTACGCTTATTCTCAACTTGGTGGCGTTTACTATGAAAGTGGGCCATTCGATTACAACGGTGGCTTCTACTATGGCCGTGTAAATTACCGTTTTTAATGGGTAAGCCAATTTATAGAAGCGATTTCTAACCCACCTTTCAAGAAATTTGGCTTTTATAGATTTGAAGTGAAGTGAGCAAAAAGGCTGCAGTGCAGCCTTTTTTATTGGTTATTTTACCGTTAACTGCGATTCGTTTGTGCGGCAGCAAGGCCATTCAGCACATCACTCATACTGAGTTTTGACGGCAAAAGAATGCCATTGGGTGCGCTTGGACCGTAGATTTTATTGTAGGGCGTACCAGGTACACCTTCATGGCGCATATAGCTTTCAATCGTTTTGTTGGCTTCACTCCAGTTGCCTTGCATCAGGATAATGTTGTCTGCCATTAAGGCATTCACAATTTGTTCCCTGTGGGTGACTTCGGCTTTATTGGTTTGGCAAATGGTGCACCAATCTGAAGTAATATCGACAAATACGGTATAGCCTTGGGCAACCAGAGGCGCAATTTGCTCGGGCGCTAAGGTGTGCCATTGCAGTTTTTGATAGGCTTGATAATCCTCGCCTTTATGCACAAATCCAATAATAGCACCGAGTCCTAAGGCGAAAAATCCCAGTACAAATATCACCGCCAGCGGTATGGTTTTTCCTTTTTGTCTTTGCCAAATCAGCAGTAAGATAGCGCCGATTAATAGACAAAGAATGACAATACTGATCAGAGTAATAGTGCTCATAAAACTTCCTGCTGGAGAATGGCGTGCCTTTATTAAACATAGAGGCTTAGGAATACAGACTTAGATTCGTGCTTATCTTAGCGGTTAACGGCTTAAATCAGCGTGAATTTATGGGATTTCATTTGAGCTGCCCTTTGACGCATTCAGTTGCAATTGTGTTTTGCGCCTGCTGTTGAGTCTTTGTAAGCTGGGCAAGATGATAGTTACCGCTATAACAAAAATAAAAGGAAATAAGATGACACCTTTACTATCGCGTCGACGCTCGTCGGCTAGGCCGCTTTGGTCATTATTACTGTTGCCGTTGATCGTATTCTGCTCGAGCCTGAGCTATGCCGAAACCGCCAAAAAGGTCGAAGATAAAGCCGACAAGCTTGTCCCTGAGGTGGTTAAAACCGAGCATAAGATGACGATTCAAGGGCAAAAAGTCAGTTATCAAGCGATAAGTGGCGAGACTATTTTAAAGGATGATAAAGACGAACCGCTGGCGAGTATTTTCTCTATTACCTATTTACGTGACGATGTTAAAGACAGCAACAAACGCCCCGTAACCTTTATTTTTAACGGCGGTCCGGGTTCGGCCTCGCTCTGGTTACACATGGGCTTATTTGGCCCTAAACGTGTGGTGGTGCCGGATGCAAAGGACGATGGCGCAGCACCTTATCGTATTGAATCAAACGATTACTCTATGCTTGATGAGTCCGATCTCGTGTTCATCGATCCCGTAGGTACTGGCTTTAGCCGCGCCTTAGGCGATAAAAAAGGTGCGGATTTTTGGGGCGTGAAAGAAGATGCCCAGTCGATTGCCGAGTTTATTCGTCGCTGGTTGATTGAGCATAAACGTTGGAACTCCCCTAAATATTTGGCCGGCGAGAGTTACGGTACTACCCGCGCGGCAGCACTTGTGAATGAATTGCAGGGCGGTTGGACTGACATTTCGGTCAATGGAATTATGCTGATTTCATCCATTCTCGATTTTAGTCATGCCCGCTACCAGCCGGGTAACAACCTGCCATACATTGGTTTTTTACCGACGATGGCGGCAACGGCTTTTTACCATAATAAAGTCAGCGCTGCGGATAAAGCCTTGGGGCTGGAAACCTTTATTGAGGAGGCGCGCCAGTTTGCCATTAAAGATTATGCCCTCGCGTTATTGCAAGGCAGCCGCTTAACACCCGAGGCCTATCAAACGGTACGTCAAAGCTTGGCGCGCTTTACGGGGTTAAGTGAGCACTATTTAGATCGTGTTAATTTGCGCGTGAGCGCCAGTCGATACACTAAGGAGCTGCTCAGAGATCAAGATTTGACAATAGGGCGGTTAGACAGCCGCTACACAGGTAAAGACTATGATAGTGGCGGCGATTCAACCGACGATGATCCATCAGGTTATGGGATTGATGGCGCTTATACAGCCGCCATGCATCAATATCTGTATGACGATTTGGGCGTGACCTTATCCCGTCCTTTCAATGTACTCTCTGTTGATGTGAACCGAGGCTGGAACTGGAATATTAGCGGTAAGCAGATGCACTATGTCAACGTGGCGCCTTATCTTGGTCAAGCGCAGCGTGAGAATAAAGATCTGCGGATTTTTGTCGGCAACGGTTACTTTGACTTTGCGACGCCATTTTTTGCTACCGAAAATACCTTTGCCGATAACGGCATAGATAATAGTCGTGTGAGTATGCATTACTATAAAGCGGGGCACATGATGTACGTTGAGCCCGAATCATTAACTCAGTTAGTGAAGGATATCCGTGCTTTTTATCAGCCTAAATAGCCGTTAATTTATCGACAAATGGATGGATTAGCGTTAACGCCTTAATGGCGCGATGCTAGAATACAAACAAGTTTAAGGCCCCAGAGTTTATCTACATCAATGGGGCCTTTTTATTCGGCGTAAGGTGTGTTCAATGAGTTTTAGTACATGGTTAGGTTTATTGGCTATTTGTTGTTTGGGGGCTATGTCGCCGGGCCCAAGTTTAGCTATGGTGGTGCGCCATACCTTAGGCGGTGGACGGGGCAAGGGCATAGTGTGTGCGTGGGCACATTCGATAGGCATTGGGATTTATGCGTTGGTGACGTTACTCGGCTTAGCGGTTGTACTTAAAAAGGCGCCCTTAGTCTTTAATGGCATTGCGATTCTCGGTGCTTTGTATCTGGCTTGGATGGGAATTCAGGCGCTGCGTTCCAAGGGCGGTATGCAAGCTAAATTGGCCGCGGGGGAGGCGACAGATACCTTAACCGCAGCCCGTGATGGTATCGCCATTTCCTTATTTAATCCTAAAATCATGCTGTTTTTCCTCGCGTTATTTAGCCAATTCGTGATGGTGGCCGACAGCATGACGGCTAAAGCTTTAATCGTTTTTACCCCTTTAGTGGTCGATGGGCTTTGGTATACGCTTATCGCTTTATTGTTATCCCACTCAAGCGTGTTGCCTAAACTACGGGAAAAGGCAGGGTTAATTGATAAGTTGTCCGGCGTGGTGTTGATACTGCTGGCGTTCCGCGTGGTGTACACGCTTTAGTTATTGATTGTAGGTCATCTGTTTCAACAAACAAAAACGCCATCAATCGATGGCGTTTTTTATGTTTTCGCTATGCATGAAAGGCGTGCTTAGCCTTTAAACATTTGCACTGAATTGTCGGTCTCTTCTGCCACCGCTTCTTGGAGAATCGGCGGATTCGCGATGTGATCGTCTAAGTTGTCACTCAGCATTTCTTTGAATTCACTGCTAAACCATTCTAATGCGCTTTCTTTCTCGGCGCCGAGATCCGCTGATTTAATCGCGGCTTCGAAGGCGTTAAAACGTGCCGCGGCAAAACGCAGTGCCGTGCCAACCTTGCCTACATCTGCTTCTTGTTGGCTTAGCTGATTGGCTAAGGCAATAAACTGATCGGCAAGTTCGTAAATGGTGGTGTTGCTCGTGTCGGTCATGGCGTTCACTCTAAAAAGTAACAGATTAAAGTTGGATTCTAACGTAATTGACGTAAGAAGGAATCGTCAGGCATTAACTATTGGGATCTGTGTCGGTAATGACGACTCCGGTTTGGGAGTCATAACTGATCGAGAGTTTGTCGTTGGTTCGATAGAAATAAGTGCACTTGCCAGGATTGGTATAACTGGCTTTGTAGTCGGTTTCTGTCGTATCAACATTTAAGCGCGAGACACTCGGTTGGGTATTTTGGAATAATACTTCCCATACTGAGATACAGTCTTCGACATTATCGAGCGCCGGTGAGGCTTCATTACCAAAGATATAGTGTTGTGCAGGCCAGCCGAAGGCGTTGAAATCCACTTGTTCAGATTGCGCCGTGCCAAATACCGGTAAGTCTTCTTTTGGACCTGAACCCACTTTTACCGCCCAAACGGATCGCGCCAGATTGATAGCTGACTTAAAGCCACCGCCTGCGGCTTTGACTGTGGCGATTTGCGCATCTTGCTGCACATTGATAAATTTTGGCAGGGCCAATACCGCTAAAATACCGAGCACTATGATGACCACCACAAGCTCTATTAAGGTGAAACCCGTTTGATGTCGTTGCATCAATTTATCAGAATGTTGGATCATCATGGCGTATTAGACTGTGCGAGAATGGGCGCACTATAGCATTTAAATTCGAATGTTTTAAATTGAAAGTCTTAAAGCGAAACACAGCAAGCATAGTCTTATCAATTATCGACAAGCATAACCTTCAAACTTGCCATTCCACAGTAGGACTTTTAAGCTAACCCGATAATAGGATTGAGGAAGTAAAATCGTGACTCAGGCGACATGGCAAACATTTATCGATGAGCAAAGGGCTTTGCCGTATTTTCAGCAACTAAGTGCGTTTGTAGACAATGAACGTAGGGCTGGGAAAGTAGTTTATCCACCCGAAGCCGATGTTTTTAATGCCTTTACTATGACTCCGCTTGAAAAGGTCAAAGTGGTATTGATTGGCCAAGATCCCTATCACGGCCCAGAACAAGCCCATGGTTTATGCTTTTCGGTCAAGCGCGGTATTAAACCGCCGCCTTCCTTAGCCAATATGTACAAGGAATTAGCGACGGATATTGATGGCTTTACCATTCCATCCCACGGGGATTTATCCGCATGGGCGGAGCAGGGGATATTAATGCTCAATACGGTATTAACCGTTGAGCAAGGTAAGGCACATTCCCATGCCAAAGCGGGCTGGGAAGTGTTTACGACTGCAGTGCTGGAATTATTGAATCGCCAGACTCAGCCGATTATCTTCGTGCTTTGGGGCAGTCATGCCATCAAAAAAGGTCAAGTGATTAACGCACCGCAACATCAAGTGCTTACTGGGCCGCATCCTTCACCTTTATCGGCTTATCGGGGGTTCTTTGGCTGTGGGCATTTTTCTCAAGTGAATCAATTATTACTTGAGCGGGGCAAAGCGCCGATCCGCTGGCAGGTTTAATCTTAGGGTTGCGGGTTTGAGGCAATAAAAAAGGTCTTACTGAGTAAGACCTTTTCTTTGGGCTAAAAACGAATTAACGAGTGATCAATGATTGCGGTCGACCGAAATCTTAGCTAGCGCAACTAAGGCTTGCTTGTAGTCACTATCGGGCAGAATCGATAATGCCTCGATGGCTTTCTCTGATTCTTCAATCGCTTTTTGCTGGGTGTAGTTTAATGCGCCGCAATGGTGTAGTGCTGCCACGATTTTATCTATGGCTTGTGTACCATCGCCTTGCTCAATTGCTTGACGTATGAGGTGTTTCTCTTCGTCTGTACCATGGGCAATAGCATAGATGAGTGGCAGAGTCGGTTTACCTTCAGCCAGGTCATCACCTATGTTCTTGCCTAGCTCATCACTGTCGGCGGTATAGTCGAGTAAATCGTCGGTAAGCTGGAAGGCGGTACCAAGATACTTACCATAGTTACCTAAGGCGGTTTCTTGCTCTGGCGTTGCACCCGCTAACACGCCCGCAAGCAGGGTGGCTGCTTCAAACAACTTAGCGGTTTTGCAATAAATGACCCGCATATAGCTGTCTTCTGTGGTATCAGGATCGTTGCAATTCATCAGTTGCAAGACTTCGCCTTCGGCTAACACGTTCGTGGTATCCGCCAACACTCTGAGCACTTTCATGCTGTCGAGTTCGGTCATCATCTGGAATGAACGGGTATAAAGGAAATCCCCGACCAGCACGCTGGCGCTATTGCCGAATAGTGCGTTGGCGGTTTCTCGTCCGCGGCGCAATGTCGATTCATCAACTACATCATCGTGTAGCAATGAGGCCGTATGGATAAACTCAATAATCGCCGCTAGCTTTAGATGCGCTTCGCCTTCGTAGTTGACCGCACGTGCGGCTAATACCGACAGCAGAGGACGAAGACGTTTACCACCACCATTAATAATGTAAAAACCTAATTGGTTAATTAGGGCGACATCTGATTCAAGCTGTTTATATATCAGCTGATTGACTGCTTGCATATCAGTGTCAGCCAGTTGACGAATAGCGTTTAAATCCATAGTAGACTCTGGTTGTGGGGTCATTACGTACCGGCCCCTGTTTAGGCTCACGTGTTATAATGAAATGAATTTTACCTAAAATTCTGACATATGACAGCACTAGCTCAACTAATGTGAGAGTTAATCCGGTCTTTTTTTATTCTTTCCTAATTAGGGCTTGCCAGAGTTAGATTCTTCGCGTAAACTCCGCGCCCATTGTCAATAAAGTTTTTATAGCACCCTGCCTCATCCAAGAATGAGCCCGCGTGTTAGGAATTGGAGTAAAATAGCTATGTACGCTGTTTTTCAAAGTGGTGGTAAACAACACCGTGTAGCCGAAGGCCACACTGTTCGTTTAGAAAAGTTAGAAGTTGCAACTGGTGAAACTATCGAATTCGATCAAGTTCTTTTGATCGCTGATGGCGAAACAGTGCATGTTGGTGCTCCTTTGGTAGCTGGCGGTAAAGTCGTTGCTGAAGTTGTAAGTCACGGTCGTGGCGATAAAGTAACTATCGTTAAGTTCCGTCGTCGTAAGCATCACGACAAGAAAATGGGCCACCGTCAGTGGTTCACTGAAGTTAAAATTACTGCTATCAACGCATAATAGGAGTCTAACTCATGGCACATAAAAAAGCTGGCGGTTCTACTCGTAACGGCCGCGATTCAGAAAGTAAACGTCTAGGTGTTAAGCGCTTTGGCGGTGAATCAGTTCTAGCTGGTAACATTATCGTTCGTCAACGTGGTACTAAATTCCACGCTGGTGTAAACGTAGGTATTGGTCGTGACCATACTCTGTTTGCTCTGACTGACGGTAAAGTGAAATTCGAAGTTAAAGGCGCTAATAACCGTAAGTTTATTAGCATCGAAGCTTAATTTTCGAACCTAGCTTATACTGTTAAAGCCCCGCCATTGGTGGGGCTTTCTGTTTTTTGTGCTTCTATTTACGCCGTGTAGATGCTTGAGTTGGTAAATGATTACCAAGAATGAGCATTGACAGGTAAGATTGGGAGCAAAGTTTCTCGAGTTTTTTGGCGACCAATGAAGTTAGACGGTATAATTGCTTCATTCAGTGGTGCCAGGAGTAAGTATGAAGTTTGTCGATGAGGCAGTAATTAGGGTCGAAGCAGGCGACGGCGGTAGCGGTTGTGTTAGCTTTAGGCGCGAAAAGTATGTACCTGATGGTGGTCCTGATGGTGGTGATGGTGGCGACGGTGGCAGTGTTTTCCTGCAAGCTGACGAAAACTTCAACACTTTGATCGAGTTCCGTTTTGAACGTTTTCACATGGCTGAGCGTGGCGAAAATGGTCGTGGCCGTGATTGTACCGGTCACAGCGGTAAAGATCTGATCTTAAAAGTTCCTGTTGGTACTCGCGCGGTCGATCATGATACTGAAGAAGTCCTTGGGGATTTAACGACCCACGGTCAAAAGCTATTGGTTGCCAAAGGTGGTTTCCATGGTTTAGGTAACACCCGTTTTAAGAGCAGTACTAACCGTGCCCCACGTCAAAAGACGTTAGGAACACCCGGTGAAGTGCGTAGCCTTAAATTAGAGTTGTTACTGCTGGCTGACGTTGGTTTGCTTGGCATGCCTAACGCGGGTAAGTCGACATTCATTCGTGCGGTTTCCCGTGCAACGCCGAAAGTGGCTGATTATCCGTTTACAACACTAGTGCCTAACTTAGGTGTGGTTAATCCACGTCCTGGTCAAAGCTTTGTGATTGCGGATATTCCAGGTCTTATCGAAGGTGCTGCCGATGGTGCGGGTTTAGGTATTCGCTTCTTAAAGCATCTTGAGCGTTGTCGTATTCTACTGCACATCATCGATATTGAGCCGATTGACGGAACCGATCCGGTTGAGTCTGCGCGCGCTATTGTTGGTGAGCTTGAGAAATATTCTCCAAAGTTGGCGAGCAAGCCGCGTTGGTTAGTCTTTAACAAAACCGATTTGCTGCTCGAAGAAGAGCTGCAAGAAAAGGTTGACCGTATCGTTAAAGAAATGGGTTGGGAAGGTGACGTTTACACTATTTCTGCCTACAACCGCGACGGCACTAATGAGTTGGCATTAAAACTCCTCGATTATATTGCGAGCCTGCCACCAGAAGACAATGAGGTTGACCCAGATAGTGAAGTCGAGTTCAAGTGGGATAATTATCATCAAGCCAACCTTGATTCATTAAATGAAGACTATGTTGATGAAGATGATGACGACGACTTTGATGATGACGACTACGACGTAGAAGTTATTTACCAGAGATAATCTTAACGTCCTAATTTTGAGAGTTCAGTGTACGCAGATACTCAAAATGATATTACTCGGCAAGTTGTGCGTGCTGCACAATTGCTACTGGCCTACGGCGCAGAATCTGATTTAGTTGAAGAAATCAGCCAGCGTCTAGGTCAGGCTTTAGGCCTTGCCAGCGTAGAACTCTCCATTTCCTCCAATTCCCTCGTATTAACCAGCTTGGTTCATGGTCGATGCATCACTACGACTCGTCGCATCCGTGAGCATGGCATTAATATGACCATAGTTTGTGAATTGCAACGCATCTGTTTATTAGCTGAAAAAGGGCTGTATGGCCCCAATGAAGTGCGTAAACGTTTAGCGCGGATTGAGCCTAAAAGCTATCCTCCAAGCTTAGTTGTCTTCATGATTGGCCTGTCTTGTGCTAGTTTTTGTCACCTGTTTAATGGTGATCTTATCTCGTGTGTGATTACCTTTTTTGCCGCAGCAGTGGGTATGTCAGTACGTTTAGCGATTGCTAAACGGCATTTTAATTTATTGATTAACTTTGCCGTCACCGCTTTTGTCACCAGCATGTTGGCTCAAACGGGCTATGTGTTTGAATTAAGTGAAACCCCTAAGGCAGCAATGGCAGCGAGTGTGCTAATGCTAGTGCCTGGTTTTCCGATGATCAATGCGATATCGGATATGGTGAAAGGGCATATGAATGTCGGCATTTCCCGTTGGGGCCATGCGACCTTGTTGACCGTTTCTTCGGTCATCGGGATTACGATCGCGATGCAGATCGGCGGAATTTTTCTATGATGGAATTACTGATAACGCTGTTGCACGATGCTTTTTTTTCAGCAATCCCCGCCGTAGGATTTGCTATGGTGTTTAATGTTCCTAAACGATTTCTTCCCTATTGCGCTATAGCGGGAGCCATTGGTCATAGCTCGCGCACCTTAATGCTACAGTTTGGTTTACCAATTGAGTGGGCCACCTTTGCCGCGGCTGCTATCGTCGGGATTATTACCATAGGGTTTGGAAAACGCCACTTAGCCCCCCCTTTAATGTATGCTGTCGCCGCCATTATTCCTATGATCCCAGGTACTTATGCTTTTAATACTGTCATTGCCTTAGTGCAATTGACTGCCCAGTCGCAGGTGAGTCCTGAGCTGACGGCACAAGTGATTAGTAATGGCCTCAAAACCGTCTTTATTCTCGGGGCGTTAGCTGTGGGGCTAGCCATGCCGAGCTTGCTGTATTTCAGAACCCGCCCCGTCATTCAATAATTCTATTTCAATAAAACAGGAGTGAGCATGCGCATTGCTATGATAGCCGCGATGGCAAACAATCGAGTCATAGGGAAAGAGAATAAAATGCCATGGCATCTTCCAGAAGATCTACGTCACTTTAAAGCCATGACTTTAGGTAAGCCCGTGGTGATGGGCCGTAAGACCTTTGAGTCCATTGGTAGACCCCTTCCTGGCCGACATAATATAGTGATTTCGCGTCAAACGGATCTCGTCATTGAGGGCGTGACCTGTGTGACTTCTTTTGATGCCGCCAAACAAGCCGCTGGCGAGTGTGAAGAGTTAGTGGTGATTGGTGGTGGACAGCTTTATGCCCAATTGCTGCCCTGCGCAGATACCTTATATTTGACACAAATCAAGCTAGAGGTAGAGGGAGATACATTTTTTCCCCACTGGGATGATGGAACTTGGAATGAAATTGAATCTTTGTCTAGTATAAATGCGGATGGTTTGGAATATCGCTTTATCAACTTGGCAAAAAAATGTTAAATTGCAGCCTCTGTTGTATACCCTGTGTGTATGGGGCGTCAGTTTATCTAACGTATGCATCATATCGGACATTTAGTTTTCACGGAAAGAAGAGATAGCCTATTTCGTTATCCTAGATTTCGAACAAGAGCTAAAGCTAAGAGATCAATACTATTTAGAGACGAGATGCAGCCCATACAAAATTGATAATAAAACTATAAGAAAGTATTAAGGAGTATCGGATGCGTCTTATGCCTGTAGCCTTGGCTGCGTTAATTGGATTTAGCTATATTGCTGTACCAACCCCTGCTGTTGCGGGTGTTGACCCACTTGTAGCGAGTATTTGCGATTACGTAAAAGCTAACGATAAAAACCGTCTACGTAAAAAATTAAAAGAAAGCCGTGTTAAGCTACGTCAGATTTACAGTGGCATCAGTTGCGATGGTGCAAGTCTATTGCGTACTGCCTACGGCGCGAGTGCGAATGACGCTGGTGAGTTTGTTGCTAAACGTTTGTCTGTGACTGAACTGAGTGTCGCAGAGGCCGATGGTATGACTATTCAAGCTTGGGCCGAAGCAAACGGTCATGCAGATAGTCCTATCACTGCAGCAGTGAAAGAACGTCTTGGCGCTGCAGCGGGCGGCGAAGAAGAGTAATCGCTGAGCTGAACTTGTTGCTCCGAACCAGCGGCACTTTAGCCCATTTTGCTGCTTAGTTGTATTCAGTGACGAGTATTAAGCGCTTTGGATTAAACGCTTTGCCTTGAATTAGATAAATGCCGAACTTAAGTTCGGCATTTTTTATGGCCTTAATTTGTGTAAAGGCGGTCAAGCTGAGTGTTCGGTAAGATCGGGGAAGTGAATTAGGCTCAAAAGAAAGGGCCGCTAAGCGACCCTTGGTTTAGAGGATTTTAATCATTAAAATTTAGACTCTAAATTCGCCGACTGAAGCTTGAAGCTCTTCGGCTAGCTTGGCAACTTGATGGCTAGATTGAGCCGTTTGATCTGCGCCGATAGCGGTTTCTTCCGAAATGGCTGCAATATGCTCTAGTTTTTCAGACACTTGCTGGCTGACTAAATTCTGCTCTTGAGCAGCATGGGCGATATGAGTGCCTGAGTCATAGGCCTTATGCACTGATTGGCTAATTGTTTCGAGGGCAATGTTGGCTTGCTCAGTTTTTTCAACGCAGGCATTGGCCTGAGCGCGTCCCATATCCATGGCGGCAACGGCTTGTTCTGCACCTTGCTGCAGCACTTCGATCATCTGTTGGATCTCTCGGGTCGATACCTGAGTGCGTGAGGCTAAGCTACGGACTTCATCGGCAACTACTGCAAAACCACGGCCTTGTTCGCCGGCTCTAGCTGCTTCAATGGCGGCGTTAAGGGCGAGTAGGTTAGTCTGCTCTGCAATGCCGCGGATCACATCCAAAATTGAGCCAATTGAGGCGCTATCAGACTGCACTTTATTGATCACTACGCCTGCCTTGGCGACTTCATCGGCTAAAGCCAAAATCGTCAGTTTGTTCTCTTCGGCAATGGCGCGCATATGCTGAGTTTCTTGGTCGGCTTGCTTGATTTGCTCAAGGGCTTGATCGGCACTTAACGACACCTGTTGCGCGCTAGAGCTCAGTTCTGTGGTTGCTGTGGCCACTTGGTCAACTTGGCTTTTTTGCTCTTGAATGCCCGAGGTGGTTTGCGCTGTGATTGCCGACGTTTGTTCAGCTGCCGCGGCCAGTTGGTTCGACCTATCCAAGATACCAATAATCAAACTGCGTAAGCTATCGACGAGACGGTTGCAGTTTTTCGCCAGCTCCGCAAATTCATCGTGTCCAGAGTCATCAAGCTTATGGGTAAGGTTGCCTGAGGCTAAGACGTTTAGAGCATTGTTCACTTGGCTGAGTGAGCGTTTGAGCGGGTTCACTACAGCAAAACTCACAATGACAGCGACAACAATGGCAACTAACACCACAATCATTGTTTGTATGCTAGCAGAGTCAATCTTAGCTATGGTGTCGTTACTCATGTTGGCGGCAACAAGTTCGATGTTATTACTCACATCATCCATGTTGGAATTAATAACTTTCACGTCTTTTTCGATAATACCGAGCTTGACTGTGGCTTCTTTAGCATGGGAAAGCTGGCTCGATTTCAGCTGCAACATAGATTGCGGACCGGTGACGAGCGCTAAAACTTTTTCAATATTTTTAGCGACTGAGCTTAAAGTATCCGCATCGATGATACCTTGACCGTGACGATTTACATATTCAAGCTTATTCTTCGTTTCGCTGATAATGTAGTCCAGTTCTTTAGAGATCAGTTCGTGTTTACTGTTTTCTTCATTAGTCACTAAGTCTGCGATAGTGGTGATGATATTCCCGAGGCTAGTATCAATCGCGCTGGCTGATGCGGCTAGACTCTGCTCATCGGGATTTTGACTGCTTTCTAAATCAACAATATCGAGCAGTTCCGATGAGGCATCATCTGCGGCATTTTCGAGTTTTTTCTTTAGATTAACTAACTGTTCTTGCTTGCTTAATGAAGCTTCACGTTCGGCGATCATGGCAAGGCTGTCTTGCTCAAAGGTTGAGAAGCTACCGCTTAATTGACTGATTAAGGAGGAGAGCGCTGGCTGACTTTTCACTAATTGAGTGACATTGGCTATCTCATTTTTAAATTGAGTTCCATGATCATCGAACACTTTATGAATACTGGGAATATTGGCCGATTTAGGCGTGTGATAAGCAATCAGGATTTGTCTTTGTTGCTCGCTCAAGGTTTCACTGAGGTGAGTGGTCGACTTAAGCGCAGGTAAGCTTAATTCTTGCATCATCGCCGAGCTGACTTTTAGGCTGTTGTTGGTGAGGTAGGATGTAAATCCCAGCACCACGAGCAAAAGCGTGACAATACCAAAACCGCCAATCACTCTGGTGGCTACATTAAATTTCATAGGATACTCCGATTTTTATTATATTTTTCCAAATGAAAACAGGGCGATTTCAGGGTTAGGCGGCTCAGTCTGTTATCGACTTTAAGCTGTTTTAGTTTAACTCTTTTTTAACTTTTTTTGGGTAATTTTTTGGTCTTTTTCAAGATGCCATAGTGTTAAGTGTTCACCCCAACAACAACCTGTATCTAAAGCCTTTAATTTAGTATCGCCGACCTTGCCCATCAGTGCTGCCCAATGGCCAAAAACTAAGGTGTGGCTCTGTCGTAGGGGCGAAGCAAACTCAAACCAAGGTTTGAGTTGTGGATTAGTACAGTTTTCAGGAGGTTGTTTACAATCAAAATCGAGTCGGCCATCGACATAGAGGTAGCGCATGCGTGTTAATGCATTGATGCAGTAACGTAAGCGTTCTATGCCAATTGCACTTGGGTCCCATTGCTCGGCGCTATCCGAATACATTTGGGCTATCAGTGCCTCAAGATAATCATCTTGTTTGAGTGCACAGCTGACGAGTGCGGTTTCTTCTCTTAATATCTCAAGCGACCACTGCGGTGGCACACCCGCATGACTCATGATGAGCTGGTGTTCGGGTAATTCACGCATTAGCGGTTGCTGTCTCAGCCAGTCAATTGAGGCTGAAATATCGGGCGATTCAAGAATTTCAGTTAAATTATCGCTGGGCTTAGCGCGTTTGAGCTTGCCATGTAACGCCATTAAGTGGAGATCGTGATTGCCTAAAACCGTTTTAGCGGAATCACCTAAAGAACGAAAAAAGCGCAGTGTAGCTAAGGAATCTGGTCCGCGAGCAACAAGATCACCTACAGCCCAGAGTTCATCACGTGAGTGATTAAAATCGACCTTAGCGAGTAATTTTTGTAATTCAGCGAAACAGCCTTGAATATCACCAACAAAATAATGCGCCACAGTGCCCCTTTTCTAATGATATTAATGTAGTAAGCCTGGGGTCGCTAAACGGAAGGGACTGATCGTCGCTTGGAAACGCTCACCCGATTCGCTGACCATACCATAAGTGCCATGCATTATGCCAAGGGGTGTATCGAGCACTGTGCCACTGGTGTATTGATAGGCGGTATTTGGCGCTATGGTTGGTGTTTCACCGACAACTCCGGCGCCTTGGACTTCACTGGTATTGCCATTGGCATCTGTGATTATCCAGTGACGGGTTTCGAGTTTAACCGCCTGCTCACCTAAATTGATGATAGTGATGGTGTAACTGAAGAGGTACTTTTCATCCTCGGGCGAGGACTGCTGCTCTATATACTCAGTTTTGACTTCGACCCGAATGGAGGTGTCCAATGCGCTCATTCTTGTTCCTAGGCTTTGGTATAAGGGCACCTAAGTGCCCTGATATATTTATGCTTTTTTATCACAAACCATGTTAGCCATAGCAACATACTGCTGCACGCTAATCTGCTCTGGTCGTTGACTTGAGTCAATCCCTAATTGCTCGAACTCATCGTCAGATAACATGTGCTTTAAGTTATTACGCAGAGTCTTACGACGCATGTTGAACGCCGTAGTACAAAGGTGACGTAGTACGGTCACATCTTTGCAAGGGAATGGCTTGACCGCGTATGGCAGCAAGCGTACGACTGCTGAGTCGACCTTAGGTGCGGGCGTAAAGCTGTGGGGTGGCACTTCGAGAACCGGAACCACTTGGCAGAAGTATTGTGCCATTACCGTTAATCGACCATAGGCTTTACAGCCAGGGCTTGCCGATAAACGCAGTACCACTTCTTTTTGCAGCATAAAGTGCATGGTTTCAATCTGTTCGGCAAATTCGAACAGATGGAACATTAGCGGCGTTGAAATGTTGTAAGGTAAGTTACCGAACACTTTCATCTTTTTGCCTGGCACACTCAATTGGCCAAAATCAAACTGCAGAGCATCACCTTGGTGAATGGTCAGTTTATCTTTAAGGACTGGGTGTTGATGTAAGCGTTCAACCAGATCGCGGTCGAGTTCGACGACGGTCAGATTATCCACAGCATCGGCTACGGGTTCGGTTAAGGCGCCAAGGCCAGGGCCGATTTCGACCATCACATGGTGATTATCGGGGGCAATAGCACCCACAATGCGGTCAATCACATTGCCGTCGGTAAGGAAGTTTTGTCCGAAACGCTTTCTGGCCGTGTGGCCTAAATGTACTTTGTTGCTCATTAATAATGTAATCGTTTAGTTCTTTGAGGATAACTCAATGGCTTTATTCAGAGCACAGACAAAACTGCCAATATCGGCTTTGCCTGTACCCGCGAGTGTGAGCGCCGTACCATGGTCAACCGAGGTACGAATATAAGGTAAACCTAAGGTGATGTTTACCGATTTGCCAAATCCTTGTGACTTGAGAACGGGAAGTCCTTGGTCATGGTACATGGCCAAGACGACATCGGCGTCCTGTAAATATTTAGGTTGGAACAAAGTATCGGCCGGTAATGGGCCGACAATATTCATTTGACACTCTTCTCGTAACTCGTTGAGTGCCGGAATAATCACGTCGATTTCTTCACGCCCTAAATGACCGTCTTCACCTGCGTGTGGATTGAGTCCACAGACATAAATTTTCGGCGAAACTATGCCAAATTTACTTTTCAGATCGGCATCGAGAATCTTGATAATATGCTGTAGGCGCTGACGTGTTATCGCTTTTGCAACATAGGCCAGCGGGATATGAGTCGTGACCAGCGCCACTTGCAATCCAGGCGTTGCCAGCATCATCACCACATCGGGGCAATTTGCTTGATGAGCAAAAAACTCAGTATGGCCACTAAAGGAAATACCTGCTTGATTGATAATGCCTTTGTGTACCGGACCCGTCACGACAGCATCGAACTCTCCGCTCATGTTTTTCTCACCCGCATAACGCAAGGTTTCAACTACATAAGTGCTGTTTTGCTCATCGAGTTGACCACAAATTGCTTCGCTTACTAGCTTGAAGGGCGCTATGGTTAATGTGCCCGCTTCTTGCGGTTTAGGCGCTTGATTTGGCTGGTAAGGACGGAAAGTTACTTGCAAACCGAGTTGTTTAGCACGGCTCGCTAATAATTCTGGATCCGCACAAACGACTAACTCAGCAGGCCAAGCCTGCTGAGCGAGTTGTACGACTAAATCGGGGCCGATACCTGCGGGTTCACCTGGGGTAACGGCAATACGTTTAGTGCTCAATTAACATTAACCTCGATTGGTCTCTGGCTGGAAGATTTCAATGTATGCGTCTGAGCGCATTTCGTCTAGCCAGTTTTGCAGTTCTTCGTTAAATTTGCGACGGAAGATCAACTGGTGCGCACGGTTGCTGTTGAATTGATCTGTGGCATCGGTTTTTCTGCGTTCTTCTAACTGAGTGATATGCCAACCGTGGGTGGTACGGAACGGCTCACTAATCTGGTCGGTTTTTAAGCTATTAAGAGTTTGAGCAAACTCAGGCACGTAAATGCTTGGTTCTGCCCAACCTAATTCGCCGCCTTTAGTGGCTGAACCAGGATCTTCAGAATATTGACGCGCAAGATCCTCAAACTTAGCTTCACCTGAGCGAATTTGTTTCAGGAATTGCTCAAGCATAGCTTTAGCACGGTCTTCCGACAGAATTGGCGACGGCTTAAGCAAAATGTGGCGCGCTCTGACTTCTTCGATTTCTTTGGTTTGTAGGCCACGAGCATCCATGATCTTGATGATATGGAAACCTGCACCACTCTTAATTGGACCGATAATGTCGCCTGTTTTCGCGCCGTTGATCACTTCGGCAAACAGGGTTGGCATTTCGTTGATGTTCATGTAGTCCCAAATACCACCTTCGAGTGCTTTAGGACCCGAAGAAGACGCGATAGCAGTACGGCGGAAATCTTCACCACTCTTCAAACGCTCCAAAACGATATTGGCACGTTTACTCGAGGATTCCAGTTGTTCACTGGTTGGATTACTTGGCACGTCAATCAGGATGTGGCCAATTTGATATTCCACATCTTTCATCCCTTGTTCTTGGATGAGTTTGACTAGGCTGGTAATTTCCTGTGGTGACACTTGGATACGGCGTTGTACTTGAATACGTTGAATTTCACCTAAGGTGATTTCTTCGCGTAATTGCTCGCGGTATTGGCTAAAGCTTAACCCTTCGCTTTCAATTTTCTGTTGCATCTGGGCTACAGACATTTTTTGTTCGCGCGCGATGTTTTCAATCGCTTGGTCTAATTGTAAGTCACCGATATGCAGGCCGATACGATCTGCCATTTGCAGTTGTAAACGGGTCAAGATCAAACGTTCGATCACCTGTGTGCGCAAGGCACTGTCGGAAGGCAACGATTGGTTTGCCGTTTTGGCATTGGCTTTAACAGTGTCAATCATGTTAGCGATTTCACTTTCGAGCACTATGCCGTCGTTAATTTGGACCGCAACGCGGTCGAGCGGCTGAGGTGCGGCCAATGTAGGTTGGCTGATAGCGAGTGCAAATAAAGCAAAAATCAGGTGTTTACTGGGTTTCATCCACAAAATCCTTGGCACGTTCTAAGGTCAGGTTCGACGGCTTAATTGAAATAACTTTACCATTTATATCGAAATTACAGCGAGTTGCCCTAATGTAATTTTTTGGCGATGTATTTGAGTGCATGGTTAACCCTTTAGATCCACTTTTATTAGCGTTAGCAAAAGGCAAACGATAAAGCACTCATTAACCTGTTTGGACTCTCAGTCCTTGTTGAGGTTCAGCAATCTATCACAATTCTTTGCTAATTCCTCAGATAAAGCGGTTTTCTGTAGTTAAACAGGCCGTCATTGAGCATATCGGTTACGCCTAATGGGCCAGAACCACCGAGTCCTTTAATGACTAAGTTCAGGTAGAAGCCGCTTTCAAACTGCTCACGGGAGTCGATAGCAGAAGAGCCTATGTTGTCGTCATAGTTAGTTTTAATGCGGTAGTGATAACTAAATCGCACCGCATAACAACATGATTCGTATTGAATACCTGTGTAGGTTTCAATGCTGCGGCTTTCGTTTAAGTCATAATACCAATTACCCACGAAGTAGAGATCGTCACTGATGGGCCAAGCGCCACGAACACCCGCTTGGGAGATGTTCACAGTATCATTGGTATTGGAGTTCAATAAATCAGGAACGTAACGATAACTAAATTGCAGTAATTTGTTCGCTTCGGGTCTGAAGTCTAAAGTGACTTCCGTTTTTTTATTTTCGCTGGTGTTGGTGTCGTACTGAATTGCCGCCCCCATGTACCAATTATTCGTTAAACGTGTATCTAACTCGGCTGCTAGTACTGATGTAGATTGATTTGATTCAAAAATATTGTCTTCGTAGCCGACTTTACTGTCTTGCAGGTAAAAAATTTGCCCTAGGCTGAATTTAGTCGCCTCTTGGTTATGACTGTCAAAGATACGCGTGGTAACACCTAGTGTGACTTGGTTCGCATCGGAAATACGATCTAGCCCCGAGAAGCGGCGATCACGGAATAGACCAAAATAGTCATCCTGTAATTGGGCCGTATCGTAAATTCCTATGCCGCGTTGGTCTTCGTAGCCAACATAAAGATATTGGAATTGCGGTTCCAGTGTTTGGCGATAGTTTTCATCGAAAAGCTCAGTAAAACGCTCGAAGTTAATCTGACCATTAATCCGTACTTGCGGAATGGTACGGCTTACTGTGTCGTCTAGTTCTTCATTAGGATTGTTATTCTGTTGCCAATAATTAGTCTGCATCAGCTTCACTTGGCTGGTGAGCGAACCCGAAGGCCCGTGAATTGGCAGGGTCACGCTCGGCGCCATATGTAAACGCGTCGCTGTGTTCACATCATTATCTTGATGGGAAAAATTCGTCAGTTCTGAATTAAAGCCAAAATCTAAATTGTTCCAGAAATCGGCGGCGCGATAGTTAAAGTTGACCTGAGGCATCACCTGATACGGTTTTTCATCTTCACCGAGTACTTTAATATCTTGGACTCGGGTGCTGATATCCCAGTTACTTTCGAAGTAGCTGATTTCACCTATGCGCGACAATTGGTTGTCGGTAGCACGGTTAACATCCGACTTTAAGTCATTGAAATAGTTGTTGTCTGACACGTCGGTAAAATTAGCTAAAACACGCCAATTTTTGTCGATAGCCCCTTGATGTTGCCAGTTATACAGGTAGCGATTAGGACTACCACTGATCAATTTATCGTTGCCAAGATATTCAAAGTTGACTCGGCCTTTCTGGGCATCACCCGCCAGATAACCAAACTCAGTCTTAGTGAATAAACCACGGTTGGACATATAGTTAGGTGTAAAGGTTAAATCATATTCAGGGGCAATGTTCCAGTAATAGGGCGCAGCAATTTCGACACCATTAGTGGTACTGGTGCTAAAGCTTGGGTAGAGAAAGCCCGACTTACGTTTATCAGAAACCGGCACTGTCATATAGGGAATGTAGAATACAGGCACGCCGCCGACTCTTAGCTTGGCATTCCAAATTTCGCCCCATTCTTCTTCACTGTTGATCTTGATTTTTTCGGCTTCGAGCAGCCAAGAGACATTGTCGGGTGGACAAGTGGTAAAGTTGGTATTGGTTAAAATTAAATTGTTATTGATGGTAATTTGCAGCTTTTCTGCATCGCCATGGACCTGTTGGCCATGCAGCCAATATTGTGCCCCTTTAAGGGTGGCACGATTGGAGCGCATTTGAGCTTGCAATGATTCGGCGGTAACAGTGAAGTTACTGTCTTGGAAGACTAAATTACCATTGGCATCAAACTGTTCGGTCGCTTGATCTAGAATCGCCTCATCGGCTGCTATGTGTCTATCGCCTTGGCTAAAAACCACATCCCCGCGGAAAATGGCTTGTTTGCCCATTTCTGCATCAGAGTTATCAGAGACAATACGAATTTTGTTGAGTTCAGCCGCACTCATCCCTTGGGTTTGAGATACGATACGGGGTACTGGCGGTTCGATTAAGCATTGAGATGCCGAAGCGGTTGGAGAGTCGTCTGCCAGGACTATTTGCGGTAACAGGCTCAGGGCCAGAAGGTATCGGATCTGCATCTTTAGGTCAGTAATTATGATTTCTTATTCTGGACAAGTATGGATGGGGAAAGTTGCAATTTACAAACGCAACGCCGCTTAATAAATCTCTCAATTTCTTAGCTGTTTCCAAATTATATGCCAGCTATAATAAAGCAATTTTTCTTTAAGAGCCATGAAATGACTTTATCCGATCCGAGATTTCTTTCCCTAAATCAGTGGCTGAATGGTTATTTTTCCGATGAGGTGACACCAGTATTGATTTCCGGTGACGCAAGTTTTAGACGTTACTTTCGGATCACTATGCCCAATGCCTCCTTTATCGCCGCCGATTCACCGCCACAACTGGTGCCCATCGCGCCCTTTATTGCCTTATCTAATGCCTATGCTGCCGCGGGACTGACAGTTCCAAAAGTGATCCATGCTGACGCCGCTCAAGGTTTTATGCTGATGAGCGACTTAGGCGATACCCAGCTGTTATCAGTGCTTAACACGCATAATGTGGCTGACTATTATCGTCAGGCGCTTGATTTATTGCCGCAGGTGGCCTCTGTGGTTGCAAGTCAGCATTTTGTTAGTGGCCTAGTTGAGCCCTTACCGCTGTACGACGAAGCCTTTGTTCGTCGTGAATTGCACATCTTTACTGAGTGGCTTCTCGGCACTCATCTTAATTTGTCATTGGACGAGTCAGAGCTGCAAATGCTAAGCGATAGCTTCGATCTGCTTGTCGACAATGCGCTATCTCAGCCTAGTGTGGGGATGCACAGGGATTTCCATAGCCGCAATCTTATGCTGCAAGCAGGCAAATTGTGTGTGATTGATTTTCAGGATGCTGTCGTCGGCCCTGTGACCTACGACGCGGTATCACTATTGCGTGATTGTTATATTCGTTGGCCGCAGCCGTTAGTCGCAGACTTGATGCAGTACCATTATCAGCAAGCACTCGCGCTAGGTTTTATTCCCACACAGACCCCCGTTGAGCAATATCAAACTTGGTTTGATCTCATGGGCTTGCAGCGACACATCAAGGCGGTGGGGATTTTTGCACGGTTAAATTATCGCGACAGTAAACCTGCCTATATGGCGGATATTCCACTGACATTAACGTATATTGTCGACATCGCCATCCAGTATCCCGAACTCGTGCCATTTGCACGCTGGTTGACTCTTCGCGTGTTGCCTGCGTTTACAGCTAGCCAGTCTTTATCTGAGGTTAAGCAATGAAAGCCATGATCTTGGCCGCCGGACGAGGTGAGAGGTTAAGGCCGTTAACGGACAATATGCCTAAACCTATGGTGCCAGTATTTGGTAAACCGTTGATTGTTTACCATATTGAGAAACTTGCCGCGTTAGGCATAGTCGATATCGTCATCAATCATGCTTGGCTAGGGCATAAATTAGTCGAGGCGCTGGGCGATGGTAGTGCTTTTGGGGTGCAAATTCGCTATAGCGCCGAAGAGAGTGCGCTCGAAACCGGCGGCGGCATTAAACGGGCTTTGCCTTTGTTGCGTGAGGGTGAAGAGGGTGAAAGTGATGAGCCCTTTTTGGTTATTAATGGTGATGTGTTTATTGATACCTTACCGCCAATCACGCAGCTTGCTGCCGATACGCTCGCTCATTTGTGGCTAGTGCCTAATCCTGAGCAGCATCCAAATGGCGATTTTGCCTTGAGCGGTAATCGAGTGCAGGAGCTTGGTGAGACTAAGTACACTTTTTCGGGCATGGGCATTTATCGGCCTTCGTTGTTTAATCACACGCCGCAGGGGGCGTTTGCACTCGGTCCGTTGCTTAGAGCGCAAATGGCTCAAGGCCGAGTCAGTGGCGCGCTGTTTCACGGGCTTTGGTGCGATGTTGGCACGATAGCACGCTTGCAAGGGCTCGAACTCAGATTACAAAGCAATGCCTAAATATCCGTGTTGGCTTATCCATAGGATTTCGCTTACACATCAAATACATAATAGAAATCAGGAAATAAGATGCGGCTTTGGGGTAAGTTTTTTGGATTTGTCATTGGCTTTATGTTCGGCCGTATTTTTGGTGCACTGCTAGGTTTGTGGCTCGGTCATCTTTACGATAAGCGCGCGGCTTCGGGCGTGGGGTTTCGACAAGTGCTAGGGCAAGCTAAGAATCGCCAAGCGATCTTCTTTAATACCACCTTTGCGGTGATGGGGCATGTGGCGAAAGCGTCGGGACATGTGACTGAAACCGATATTCGCATCGCGACCTTGTTAATGGATCAAATGCGCTTAACCGGTGAAGCCCGTAAAGAAGCGCAGCAGGCGTTTCGCGAGGGGAAATCGGCGGATTTTGATCTGCGTAGCAGCCTACAAGCTTTCCGTGTTATTACCATGGGCCGCAAAGAGTTAGTGCAGATGTTCATCGAAATTCAGATCCAAACGGCATTGTCCGACGGTGAACTGGATCCCGCTGAACACGCTATCTTGATGACGATAGCCCAAGAGTTAGGTTATGGTCGAGCACAGTTAGATGAATTACTGAAGCGCTGGCAGGCGGAGTTTCGCTTTCATCAGACCTCAGGTGGCAACAAAACATCGATTACCGATGCTTACAGTTTGCTGGGGATTACTAACGAAGCCAGCGACCAAGAAGTTAAGCGAGCTTACCGTAAGTTGATGAACGAACATCATCCCGATAAGTTAGTCGCTAAGGGATTGCCGCCGGAAATGATGGAGCTGGCGAATCGTAAGGCACAGGATATTCAAGCGGCCTATGACAGAGTCAAGTCTGAGCGCGGTATGCGTTAGTCTTGATTGCTTTGGATTGTATAAAAGATAAGGAATTCATTATGAAACACACGCAAAGCCTGTTGCTGTTGGCGAGTTTGTTACCTGTGACTATGTCCACGCAGGCCGAGGTGTTTGTCACACCTTTTGGCGGTTATAGTCTGGGTGGCGGTCAATTTGATGTTAATAAAATTGACGTCAACGCAGATCAAACGGGCGACAAGAAAAATGTGAAGGTCGAGGAATCAAGCCATTACGGCCTGATGCTGGGCATTGGCACGAATGATCCCGGTAATATTTATCTTTTATACAGTCACCAAGCCTCTGAACTCAAAAGTGGTGGTTTGTTTACACCTGATCGCCTTACCTCTTTAGACTTAGATTACATCCACTTAGGCGGCACTTTATATTTTCCCTGTGGCGATATTCGACCCTACGTCACCGCAAGTGCAGGGATCACCCGCATGCTGCCTGACGCTTGGTCGAGTGAAACGCGTTTCTCTATGGGGATTGGCGGTGGGGTAGAGTATCAAGTCACTCAACACTTTGGTTTGTTTGCAGATATCCGCGGTTACGCGACGTTTATCAACAGCGACAGCTCACTGTTTTGCAATGAAGATGAATGCCTATGGCACATTACGTCGGATGTGATGTGGCAGGCGCAGGCTAACCTTGGACTCAAAGTCAGCTTTTAGCACTAACACATCGTTTTAAAAGGAGATTTAGCGGCATGAAGATAGTTGTACTCGATGGCGAAACTTTAAATCCTGGCGATCTCAGTTGGCAATCCTTGACTGAACTAGGCGAGTTTACGTGTTTCCCCCGCACTGCGGGCGCCGATGTTGTCGTACGTGCTCAAGGTGCTGAGGTCATTCTCACCAATAAAACGCCGCTCAATGCCGAGACTCTGGCGCAACTTCCCGCACTTAAATATATAGGTGTACTGGCAACGGGCACTAACGTTGTCGATATCGCGGCAGCTAAAGCGCAAGGCATAGTGGTGACAAATGTGCCTGCCTATGCGCCCGATGCCGTAGCGCAGATGGTGTTTGCCCATATACTGCATCACACCCAAGCCGTGGCTGCCCATCATCAAGCTGTGGTCGATGGTCAGTGGGTGAACTGCCAAGATTTTTGTTTTACCTTAATGCCGCTGCAATCCTTAAAAGGCAAGACCTTAGGTTTGATTGGTTACGGTGATATTGGCCAGCAGGTTGGGACGCTCGCCCTTGCATTCGGGATGAAAGTGCTCGTCAATACCCGCTCAGTGATTAAAGATTTGCCCCAAGGTGTCACTTGGGTAACGCGTGAGACTGTGCTGAGCGAATCAGATATTATTTCGCTGCATTGCCCGCTTACCCCTGAGACTGAGCAATTTATCAATCAACAAACTCTCGCCTTGATGAAGCCTAATGCGCTGCTGATTAATACAGCGCGCGGTGGGTTAATTGATGAAGCCGCGCTTGCTGCAGCGCTTTCGCAAAACCGCCTATTTGCCGGTGTCGATGTATTATCGACCGAGCCGCCCAGCGCGGATAATCCCTTATTGCATGCACCGAATATCAGCATTAGTCCCCACAACGCGTGGGCGACTAAGGAAGCTAGACAAAGTCTACTCAATATTGCCGTGGCGAATGTGCACGGTTATTTACAGGGTGACGTGATTAACTGTGTGAACAAGTAAAGCGGTATGCGTCTTTCTCTCTTTTCATCATATCGACGTTAAGAGAGAAAGACCTGAATGGTTAGTTATGCTTGAGCCTTTCTTCTACGCATCCACCACACACCCAATAAACCCGTGATGGCTAATACGCCAAATACAACCGGCTTTTTCAGCTTGTGGTACAGGGCGTTCCATTTTGCAATTTCATTGGCCTGTGCTCGTTTTACTGCACCGTCAAAATCGGGGGCTTCACACTGCATACCAAAGTTTTCGGCCCAAGGCACAAAGGGGCCGTTAGCGACGTATTTTTTGTAGTAGCGTAGGGCAAGTTCTTGATCTCGATACAATACCCAACCCGTGGCTTGGCAGAGTAGCGCGGCATAGGCTTGGCTGTTGTGGGGAACATGCTCCGATGCCTTGTTGGCCAGTTCTGCTGCTGTGTAGCGATAATGGAAGCGTTTATCGGGAACGGCTTGGCTGGCGTTTAATCGCAGTTGTTCTTTCTCTGCTAACTTGCTCGGTTCATTCCAATCGCTTAGATCGAATACCCCTTGGTAGATAGCGTAATCTGGAGCTAATTCAAACCCTAAGATTTCCATACCTTGGTGGCGGGCAAGTTCTGCCGCAGCCCAATAGGCCTTAGCGCTATCTATGCCTGTTGCATTTTTCGCCGCGTTCAGCTCAGTACCGTAGGCGAGGGCGCTGGCATTAAGATTCGGGTTAGGGAAATAAGCAGGCGCTTCAGCGATAGCCCCTTCACGTAATAATCTGCGACCTAACAAGTAGCGTAAGCGATTGTTAATCGGCTCTATATTATCGTACCAGTCGCTATCTTTAGGATATTCGAAGGCGATAAGCGGCACATGCTCGTCGATAAATAACTTAAGCTCAGCCGTGGTGAGCACGCGCTCCGCCACATAGGCTATGTCTTGCCAGTATTCGTCGCCGCTGGCGAGTAAGTGATTGAGCGCATCGACATATTCACCGCGCTCTAGGGATAACACCCCTTGCTCGGCGCGAATACGGCAGTAAGTGGCTTTATCTTCATCGGCATTAATGGCTTGCTGCTGAGTCTCTTCGGCATCAACTGTAGCCAATGCTTCATCGGATTGTTTGGGGAAGTGACGCGCCGCCTGAGCATAGGCCTTGGCCGCCTCTGCTTGATCGCCCTTTTGTAGCATTAATTTAGCGGTTAGCCACCAAGTGAGGCCGCTGGGTTTCGCGAGCGTCAATAGGCGCTCAGCACTGGCGTAATCCCCTAGCTGGTAATAAATTGCCGCTAATTTATCGCCATGGTTGAGCTGTAAACCATCGGTTGGAAACACTTTGAGGATTTCAGCTACCTTTGAGCCCATTTCTGAAAGCTGGCCATCGTAGGCAAATTCATTGGTGCTGCTTTGCCAATAGGCAATCAATAACTGCTGCACGCTTGTCTGTTGCAGCAACGGTTTCAGCTCAGCAATATCTTTCCCCATCAAGGTACGGCTTAACATCAATAAAGAATCATAACCGCCGCTATCGCCCTGTACTGATTGGGTGGCATAGAGCTCAATAGCCTTATTCAGTGCATCAGGGTTAAGCATCATTTGTAGCTCAGTACCATCTGCACCTTGATTGGTAACTTGTGGGCTCGGCTGGCCTTGGTGCAGCAGGATATAAGCCTGCTCACCTAGGCTTGCTAAGCTCAAGCGCAGGGGATCGGCGGCGCCTTGGGCGACTTCGGTTTGCAATTGAGTCAGGTAAGCGTTGGCACGATTAAAGTGCTCAGGATCCGCTGAGGTTTTACTTAAGATAAGCTCAATACGCGACAGCGAATAGAGTGCCCACAGGCTGCGAGATGCGCGTTCGCTTTCTGGTAATTTAATGATTTTGCTGAAATAGTTACTCGCTCTATCGTAGTCTTGCGCCTCAAACGCCACGGCGCCTAAGGTGTACCAGGTCAGCGCTTGGGGCAGATCCTTATCCAACTTGGCGGCCATTTGTTCGGCCTCGATTGGGCCTGTCGCATCCCTTAGTGTGTTCACTAAGATCAAATGGGCTTCACTTAATTCGCTGTTTTCAAAAGCACGAGTTTGTGACAGATAACGGCTATGCACCTCATCCCACAGATATTCCTGCGCAGCTGGCGCATCTTGATACTGCCAAGGCAAAGGTTTTGCGAGGGCGGTAAGCTGCTGGCTGAAAGAGGTTTGCGGTAAATAACTGAGATTACTCTGTCTGTCTTGAGTCAATTGCAAAGGGAAGTCGGGGCCGCAGGCCAATAGCATTGGCGAAAATAGGCTTAAACAGATAAGCGTGGTCTTTTTAAGCATAAAAGCCCGATTGGATTTTGCCATTGTGGACGATGATGTTGGCTTATGGCGCATAAATTCCCTGTAAATATAATGACTCACAACGTGCCCAGCCTATCACTTTGTGGCCGCCAGGGTTGAGCATGTGTTTTTGAGTTTGTTTGTGTGCTTGCGGCATTGGCATGTTCGTCGCGCTTGGAGCAGTGTCAGTCGGCGCCAATGTGGCGGTATTTTCAGCTCGCCACTGCCAGATTAACAGCCCATTTTTTTGTATCACGCGATAGCCATTTTGCGCATCATACCCGCTGCAAGCTTGTCCCGCTAGGGACAAACTCGCGGGAATGTCGCCAGCAATATTACCGCGATTAATTAAGCTCAATTGGAAGAGCTGTGGCTTGAGGATTTGTTGGCTTTTAGCCTTATTTTCAGTGGCTAGTGTTGTTTGAATATCGTTATCGCTTGAGAGCACTAACTCAATCTTGGCGGTAAGCTCACCTTGCTGCGCCACAGCGATTAAGGTATCAAGTGGCCAAACCCTTTTATCTCCTTCTAGCGGGAGCCTGAACCAGATAATGCCTTTAAGCTTGGCATCAGTGCGGCTTTGCAGTTTGTGCACAAAAGCTTGTAACACTTGCGGATCTGCCATCAGTTCCTCAACAGCATGGGAGTCATTGAGTTGACCCCGTAGCGGTGTTTCACTCTCCACTTTATAACCTGAAGCTGTGCTGATGACCGCCGAGCCGTAAGCGGGGAGCGCAATAAGGTAAGGCACAGTGCTGATATTTGAGAGTTGCTGCACCCACTGCCAACCTTGAGTTGCATCGAATAGCCCGAGGCGTGGATCGCTTACGCTGTGAATTTGCAGCACGAGTTCATCAATATAAGTGAGCAATGCGGGGAAATCGGTGCTATTGAGCCAAGCGGGCAGGGCGGTAATGCTGAGTTTGAGCTCTGCGGGTAGCTGCGCTTTAAGCTTCTTAAGAAAATCCCGATAGGCGGGCAGTTTGCTGCTAGCGCTGTCGTGGTCGATTTCAACCCCTGTGATGTGTGTGCCTTTTGCTTGCCAACTGTTAAGTACTTGGCTGATTTTATGGATCACTGCTTCATCATTTAAATGGCTCAGCTGGCCATCTAAGCGGATCACGGCGACTTTAGGTCTAGGATCGGCCTGAAGCCAAGCATGATTGACCGCGACTTCAAACCAAATATCTGCGCCATTGGGTTTTGGGTGCGCTTGCAGCGCTAAAATACGTAATCCTTGGAATACCCCTTGGCTTTGCACTAATGCCGTTTGATTAGCGGGGCGCCATTGGCGCTGCCAGATATAGACTTCTTGCGAAAGTGGTTCGCGAGGCATTGCAGTTACGGAGGTGACTTCTGCTATATGACTGGCATTTAGGTTTGCTATGAGTTCACTCGGTTCCGATGCGGGCTGACAGGCGCTCATGAATACGGCGGCGCTCAGCAAAGCGCATAAGAACCCTTGATTTCGGCTAATGTTTTTAACCAGATTGCCTATACCCATACTACTGCTATCGATTCCGTTTTGAGTGAGGCATTACTATGCCCGAAAAAGCCCGCTTTTACATTTACATCGCGGTCAAAGAGCCTGCGTCAAATCTTAATCTTCAAGCTTTGATATCACGCCTTAAGCTTGGTTTTTCTTTTGCTGCCTTGTTAATCAATATTAGAACTCAGATCTCAAAAATCAGGATCGACTTGAAAACGCATCTGCTCACGGGTAACGGGATGCAGAAGCATCAATAAATCGGCATGCAGATGCAGGCTATTGGCGCGAGTGCCGTAGAGGTCGTCACCGACAATCGGTGTATTTAGCCCCTCTGAGTGGGCGCAGTGAACCCTGAGTTGATGGGTTCTGCCTGTTTTTGGATACAGATACACGCGGGCTGTACGTGCCATTCCATCTATTTGGCTCAATTCCCAATGGGTTTCGGCTGCTTTGCCAAACTCATGGCAAACGAGTTGTCTCGGTCTATCGTCTAAATCGCCACGCAAGGGTAAATAGATGTTACCCGTCGCCTGCGTATTTGCCATGACGGTAGGAATTCCCGCTAACAGCGCCACATAACGTTTAGTTACAGTGCGCTGGATAAATTGTTTTTGCAGCTGTTTATGGGCGTCTTTTGTCAATGCGATCACCATTAATCCCGAGGTCGACATATCGAGCCTGTGGACGATTAGCGGCCCTGTGGCATGGGGAAAAGTTTGGCGGATGCGCGAATACACTGAGTCTTCAATCTCTTTGCCGGGCACGGATAAAAACTCGGCGGGTTTGTTCACAATTGCCATCGCCTCGTCTTGATAGAGGATACTTAAGGTTTTGCCTTCGGCGGGGTTGGTCAGCAGCGGGTTGTCATCGATTGCGAGCCCTTCGAGCATATGCCCCAAGATGGGTTGGCATTTTCGCAGGCAGGCGGGATAAAACTGCTTATGCTGGCGAATTTCTGATTTTGGCGGTGCGCCCCACCAAAACTCGGCAATCGCTAATGGCTTAAGGTCATGTTTAAAGGCGTAATGTAACAACTTGGGCGCAGCACATTCGCCCGAGCCTGCGGGCGGGGTTAACTCAACCGTGCCATTAAATACACCGTTAAGGCTCTTTTCTGTGCCTTTAATATTCAAAAAACGATACTGTTCAAATAACTTTTGCTGCAGCGCGGCCGAGAGACGTTTGCGCTGTTGTCGTAACGTCTCGCGCTCATCTGTCAGTTGGCTTAGCGCTTGGCTGATGGTATGGATACGTTCATCCCAATAGCGTTTAATATCTCTTAACTGATTCTTTTCATTGATGCTTTCTTGGCTGAGCTTGGCTTCAGTTATTGCGTTTTCACGCAAGATCTCATCAGTCGGATTGGTAGCCAATTGGGCTGCGAGTTGATTGCGCTGCGCCTTGCGGGATTGGCGGCCATCGATCATCACTTGTCTGTGGGCGGCAAGTTTGGCTTGCGCTTGAGCCTGCTCAGTTTCTAGCTCGGTTGATAACCTCGGAATGTCGGGAAGATTTTCTACTGCAAACAGCTGCTCGTTAATTTGGTTGATTTGCAGGTTTTCAGCGTGGAAAAAATTGTCCTTAGCTAGCATATCAAATACAGGTGGAACGAAGCGCGGCCAATGATTTTGCTCGGCCAACTTACCCGAAAATGCCGACAAATAGCCCACTTCGCCCAGTGGTGTTTGCACCAGCAATACGCCGAACATCTTGCCAATGGCGCCGGTTAACTCACCCGTTAGGCCAAAGTTATGTTGCCAATCACTTTGAGTCTCGAGGTGGTGTTGTAATTCGTTGGCTGCAAGCACGCATAATGGATGCGGTTCGTAATAGAAAGGAAAGGTAAAACGCTGCGGTAGGGCATAGGCATCAATGGCTTGTGTGAAAGAGGTAAAGCAAGAAGGCTGAAGCTGCATTGGTTTCTACTACTTTTGGTTTCTATTACTAATGGTTTTTTGCTGCTGGAGTTTACTTAGATCACGCTCGAATTAAGCCACTGCTCGAAATCAATCGTCTTAATAAGCGCTCGCAATAAATTGCTTTGAACAACTCGCCCAAAATTAAACTCGTACCACAGGGCTTGTTTTGCTTGGCGTGCAATCTTAGGCCACAAGACAAAGGCGCTAGTTTACTCTGTCGGTTGGGGTGGGTCACTTTTTATTGGTAAAGTTTCTTGATGCTGTACTGTGTGCATTGGAAAAGGGAAATGGCGTTGCAGCGCATTTCCCTTTGATGTGTCGCTTGTGCTTGAAGCCAATTTAAAACCGATAAAACAGTTTAAAAGATGACCTTCACTTTACTGGCGCTATCGAGTGCTTTGCTGACTGCGCTGTCGATATCGATATCACGAGCAAGCGCGACACCTAAGCGGCGGCGGCCATCGATATCGGGTTTGGCGAATAATCTAAGCTGAGTGTTGACCGCCTCTAATGCGGCGGCAATGCCTTGGTAGCGGATATTGCTCGAGGTGCCTTCGGCCAAAATCACCGCCGAGGCGCTTGGGCCATGCTGATGGATATTGGGGATGGGCAGACCCAGAATCGCTCTCACATGCAGGGCAAATTCCGATAAATCTTGGCTGATGAGTGTCACGAGCCCTGTGTCATGTGGTCTTGGTGATACCTCGGAGAAATACACTTCATTGCCTTTAACAAACAGCTCTACGCCAAATAATCCATACCCGCCAAGGGCTTCGACGACTTTGCTCGCGATCGCTTGGGATTTTGCTAACACTTCATCTGACATGGCTTGTGGCTGCCATGACTCACGGTAATCGCCATCTTCCTGTCTGTGGCCAATGGGCGCACAAAAGTGAATGCCGTTGACTGCGCTGATGGTTAACAGGGTGATTTCATAGTCGAAGGGAATAAAACCTTCGACTATCACGCGACCGCCGCCAGCGCGGCCACCATCTTGGGCGTATTGCCACGCTTTATGGCTGAGGTCGATATCGCGAATAACACTCTGACCTTTGCCCGATGAACTCATCACTGGCTTAACCACACAGGGCACGCCTATCTTGCTAATCGCTTGATTAAATTCGGTTTCAGTATCACAGAAAAAATACGGTGAAGTCGGTAAACCTAAGGTTTCAGCGGCGAGGCGACGAATCCCTTCTCTGTCCATAGTGAGCTTAGTTGCCCGAGCTGTGGGGATGATATTTACCCCTTCGGCTTCCATGTCCACTAAGGTTTGGGTGGCGATGGCTTCAATTTCAGGGATGACTAAGTGCGGTCTCTCTAACTCGATAACTGCACGCAGGGCTTTAGCATCGAGCATATTGATCACATGGGAGCGATGGGCGACTTGCATGGCGGGGGCGTTGGGGTAACGGTCAACGCCAATCACTTCAACGCCTAAGCGTTGCAGTTCAATGGCCACTTCTTTGCCAAGTTCACCGCAGCCGAGCAACATGGCGCGTCGTGCGCCCTCAGTGTAGGGAGTGCCTATCATGTGTGATTCCTTTATTCGCAGTTGTAGGGATTGCGTCATGGCGCGCAATTTAGCCATGAGTTTAACGCGAACGGCACATTAGAGCATGATGTAAATAAACAAGTGTGCTTTAGATCACTGGGTTTGGTGTTAACACGATTCAATTTGACTTGGCTGGAAGTGATTGTTTTTTGTTGTTCTATAATGTTGTTTAGTTGTTAATTTTAGCCTTGAGATATTCAACTGTGTTTGTTTGATTAGTGATCATGATGATTGAGGGGATTCAAATGTTTTTAGATTACTTTGCGTTAGGGATTTTATTTTTTGTGGTTGTCGTTATTTTTTATGGTGTGATTGCTATCCATGATATTCCATACGAAATTGCCAAAAAGCGTAATCACCCACAGCAAGATGCCCTGCATATTGCGGGATGGGTGAGTTTATTAACGTTACATGCTATTTGGCCATTTTTATGGATCTGGGCCACCTTATATCGAGAAGATCGTGGCTGGGGATTTGGTACTGTGATGAAACGAGAGCAGGCGTTAGAGGAGGATGTGGGCACTTTACGTCAGACGGTAATAGCGTTACAAGCGAGACTTGAGCAATTAGAACAAGCAAGCGCAGCTGTTGAAGAGCCGAATATTACCAATAAAGTCGAGGTCTAAAATGGATCTATTACTGATACTGACCTATGCCGCCATCTGTATTGTTATTTTTAAAGTGTTTAAAATCCCGCTGACTAAATGGACTGTGCCTACTGCCGTTTTGGGGGGCGTGGTGCTCATTGGTGCCTTAATACTGCTAATGAACTATAACCATCCTTATTCACGTTTTGCTCGGGAATATTTTGTCACCATTCCTATTACCCCTGCGGTAAAAGGGTTAGTGACTCGTGTTGAAGTGCAGCCAAATACTCCTGTTAAACAAGGAGATGTACTTTTCCGAATTGATCCAATCCCCTTTGAGGCCGTAGTAAAGCGTAAGCGTGCCGCGTTAGTCGCTGCCGAGTTAGAAGTGCCACAGCTCGCCGCGGCATTGGAATCGGCTAAAGCCAATGTTGAGCGAGTCAATGCTGATAAAGACCGTAATAAGTCTGCCTATGAACGCTATGAAAGCGGTCATCGAAAAGGAGGCGCTAATTCTCCCTTTACCGCATTGGAATTGGATAATAAACGCCAACTGTATCTTGCTTCTGAAGCGCAGTTAACTGCCGCAAGATCAGAAGAGTTACGGATGAGGCTTGCCTATGAGTCTAATATTGATGGCGTTAATACTAAAGTGGCTGGCTTGCAGGGAGATTTAGCGAGCGCACTCTATGATTTAGAGCAGACCATAGTACGGGCACCCGCTGATGGTATCGTCACGCAAATGGCGCTCCGTCCAGGGGCTATGGCTGTGCCTTTACCGTTACGGCCCGTGATGAGTTTTATCCCTGATGAGCAACGTTATTTTGCCGGAGCCTTTTGGCAGAATTCTCTACTGCGCCTGAAAGAGGGCGACGAGGCCGAAATTATTCTCGATGCCGCGCCAGGGAAAGTGTTTAAAGGCAAAGTGGCGAAAGTGCTACCTGCAATGGCTGAAGGTGAAATCCAAATGGGTGGTGTATTAGCGTCCTCCAGTCGTCTGTTTCAAAATGGTCGAGTGGTTGTTTTGATTGATATCGATGACGACGCTATTCGTAAAGAGTTCCCTGCTGGAGTGTCAGGCCAAGTGGCTATTTACACTGAACACTTTCACCATGTGGCTGTAATGCGGAAGGTATTACTCAGGATGCAAGGCTGGTTGAATTACTTATTTTTTGATGGACATTAGTGCCTAAACCGTTAAATCTTGTTTGTTGAGCACTTTGTTCGGTTCAGTGTAAAGGTTGGTGTAAAGTCCAGTTCGCTGGACTTTTTTGTGGCAATTTTTAGGTTAGTTAAAAGGGATGTGAAAGACATGCAAGATATTCGCGATTTAACCTCAGTGCTGCGCTCCAATACGCCAATTGTAGTGATTGAAACCTATGAAGAATATCGCGTGGTCGAGTTACTTAAGCGGGTCGCCAGTGTACTCTATCAACCTGTGTTTACCTGGAGCATTACCCAAGGTTTAGCACGGGTCGATAAACCTATGGCGGCACAAAAATTTAATAGCGAACCCACAGATTTGCTTGGACAAATTAAATCAACCTCGCAGCAGGGGATTTATGTGCTGTGCGACTTTCATCCCTTTGTGATTGATGCGCCAAAAAATGTCCGTTTACTTAAAGAAATCGCCCTCGAATACGAAACGCTGCAACACACATTAGTGCTGGTGAGTCATGCCTTTGATATCCCGCCCGAAATCAAACGTTATTGCGCCTATTTTCAATTAACCTTGCCAAGCACAGTGCAATTGCAAAACCTGATTTATCTCGAAGTCGATAAAATTCGTCATCAAGGCACGTCTCTACAGGTCGATGATGCCGCTGTGGTCAAATTGGCGGAGAATCTGCGGGGCGTGACCTTAGACGATGCCCGCCGTTTGGTGCGCAAAGCCATAGTCGATGATGGCGCTATTACCTTGTCAGATATCGATGCCATCAATAAAGCCAAGTTTCAGTTACTCGACTTAAACGGTGTGCTGCAATTTGAATACGACACCAGTGATTTTTCGCAGATCGCCGGGCTGCATAATCTAAAAAAATGGCTCAAGCAACGTGTACCTATCGCGGCAGTCAGCACCCTTGGCCAAGCCGATAAGCCGACTTCTGTGCAACACACCAAGGTGCTCGATGCGCCCAAGGGGATTTTGCTGCTCGGTGTTCAGGGCAGTGGTAAGAGCCTCGCGGCTAAGGCGGTTGCGGGCGTTTGGCAACGACCTTTGCTCAGACTCGATATGGCAGCCTTATATAACAAATACATAGGTGAAACTGAGAAGAATCTACGGCATGCACTGGAGCTTGCTGACATGATGTCGCCCTGCGTGCTTTGGATAGATGAAATTGAAAAAGGCTTAAGCGGCAGTAGCAGCGATGAGGGCACATCGACGCGGATACTCGGCACCTTACTCACTTGGATGGCGGAGCGTAAATCTGAAGTGTTTGTGGTGGCGACCGCCAATGACATTCAAGCTCTGCCGCCAGAATTGATGCGAAAGGGCAGGATGGATGAAATCTTCTTTGTCGATTTACCCGACGAAGCTATACGCAAAGCTATCTTCTTAATCCACTGTCAGCGCCGTGGAATCGATGTGGCGAGCTTAGATCTCGCTCAATTATCGGCCCGCAGCCAAGGATTTTCTGGCGCAGAAATCGAACAAGCTGTAATTGCAGCTATGTATACAGCAAGAAGCGTTGAGCGCAGTGTTGATCAAGTGCTATTACTTGAAGAACTCAGCAAAACACGGCCTTTATCTGTGGTCATGAGCGATAAAATCAATGCGCTTAGGCAATGGGCCGCAGGCCGAACCGTGAATGCCCATGAGTAAGATTTTTGCTTAGTACCATAAGTGCTAACTAGCATTTTTAAACGCTATATTGGCTTAGTTATTTTCGACATTCCCAAGGTACTGTTATGAATGATGAGTTGTTTTAATGGATATTAGTGATACAAGGATAAGAGATTGAAAAGTATATATGAACTGATTGATATCGAAGACTCTGGCATAAAAGTAGTCAATGAAATGGTTGCTGGTGCAGAGCATTGTGTAGAAATACTGCCGCCTTCAAAGGATCGGGTTGAAGTACTTGAATCCCTTCAAGTATCGACTCGTTCGGTATTAGGGGCTATTGCCTACGAAACTGGTGGGATTTTGATCGACAATGGATGGATTCGATTTTTCGGCTCTGGACATGAAAGATTGTCTAGAAACCTTACTGATTGGGATAGAAGTGAACATTATCTGTTAGTGGCGAATGACGTAGTTGGTGGATTTTTTGCTATCAACGGCGGCGGTTTAGGCGCAGATGTTGGGAATATATACTATTGGTCGCCAGACTCAATTCATTGGGAAGGGTTAGAAATCGGGTTCACAGATTTTTTTCAATGGTCAGCTACTAAGAGAATCAATGAGTTTTATGCGAGTTTAGGTAAAGATCGCTTTCAAAAAACCTATTCACAGATAGCTACAGATAAATGCCTGAGCTTTTATCCATTTTTATGGGCGAAAGAAGGTTCTATTGAAATAAGCAGCGTGAAAGTGGTGTCAGTTGATGAAATGTATAGGCTGAAATTGGAATTATTAACCTCGGTTAGTTAATTCGTTTACCCGCTGATTTTATGAGTACTTCTGCAATAATTATTTGTTATAAACATCTAATGTGTTGATTAATAGGTATAAATCTGCTTATCAGCCCTATTGATTCAACATGGATGGGCTGTATATGCCATCCATAATTAACTTCGGAGGGGACAGCGCCAAGATCTAGCTGACGGTTTTGGCTGTATCTTGGGTTTTCTCGTTACCGCTTGCATCAAAAATCAAAGCTGTCGCTATAACCAAAAGTTGTCGCTGCAATGCCAAATGGATACTTTGGTGTTCGGGCGACAATATCTCTCTGAATGGTTTGAATTTTGGCGGTATCACTGCCAGTGATACCGCTAATATTGCTGATTTCAACCTTGATGATTAGATATCAAAGGCGAGACTGCCCGGTGTCAGGAATGGCCAGCTTAGACGCGTTGGCGAGCTTTCACCTTGTGCCCCAAAGAAGTAACCGGTTCTTGGGGTGGCGTAAACCATACTACCTTTTTGTAACCCGAGTTCATGCAGATTATGGTGGGTGAACTTGGCTTCCCACAACTCATCGCTATGCCAGCCGTGTGGGGCTAATTCCAGTCTGACTTCGGCGCCAATGGGGGTCATGGAGACAATATCGAACGGCAAATTGGCCTGACTATTAGGCTTGTTTGACAGCGATAATTCGTGGCTGCGAACATAGAGCACGCCATCTTGCTGCAGTGTTTGTTGTTCTGGTGGCGTCAAAAATGCTTGGCCATTTTCCCAACGCTTTTGTTGCCAACTGGCTTCAAAGACATTGACGTTACCAAGAAAATCAAACACAAAGCGACTATTGGGATGCGAGTATAACTCAGCTGGTGTATTAATCTGCTCGATATGACCATTGCTCATCACCACCACTCTATCGGAGAGTTCAAGCGCTTCATCTTGATCGTGGGTCACAAATACGCTGGTGAATTTTAATTCCTCATGCAGACTGCGTAGCCAGCGGCGTAGTTCTTTACGCACTTTGGCATCCAAGGCGCCAAAGGGTTCATCGAGTAGCAAGACTTCGGGTTGGGTTGCGAGTGCACGGGCCAAGGCAATGCGCTGTTTTTGTCCACCTGAGAGCTGTTCGGGGTAGCGCTGCGCGAGATGGCCTAGTTGCACTATTTCCAGCAATTGTGTCACACGTTTACGTATTTCTGCCGCTGAAGGTTTTTGCTTTTTGGACATGACTTCGAGCCCAAAGGCGACGTTATCGGCGACTGTCATGTGGCGAAACAGCGCATAGTTTTGAAACACAAAACCCACGCGTCTTTCACGCACATGCACTTGGGTGACATCTCGGTCACCGAAATAAATGTTGCCGCTATCGGCTCCCTCGAGCCCAGCAATAATCCGCAATAACGTGGTTTTACCTGAACCAGATGGTCCCAGCAGACCAATCATTTCCCCTTCTTGAATATCAAGATCCAGCGGGGAAAGCGCCTGAAACTTGCCAAATTTCTTGGAAATATTAGTAAGACGAATACTCATAGTTGGCTCTGCTCTTTATTGTCATTGGCGGATAAACTGCGTTGTTGTCGCCATTCAACGACGGCTTTTAGCATTAGGGTAACTAGTGCAATCAGGGCGAGTAATGACGCGCTCGCAAAGGCGGCTTCGGCCTGATAATCTTCATACAATAATTGCACATGTAAGGGTAAGGTATTGGTTTCGCCGCGAATGTTGCCAGACACAACAGCAACGGCACCAAATTCGCCCACGGCTCTGGCATTGGTGAGGATCACACCGTAAATCAGTGCCCACTTGATATTAGGGAGTGTCACTCTGCGGAAGAGTTGCCACCATGAGGCACCGAGGATCACTGCTGCTTCTTCTTCCGATGCGCCCTGTTGTTGCATCAATGGAATGAGTTCTCTGGCGACAAAGGGACATGTGACAAAAATGGTGACTAACAGTATTCCCGGCCAAGCAAACATGATCTGCAGATCGTGCTCATAGAGCCATTCGCCCAGCCAACCACTGTTGCCATAGAGTAGCAAATAGAGCAAACCTGCGACGACAGGTGATACCGCAAACGGAATATCAATTAGCGTGATTAATAACTTGCGACCGGGGTATTCAAAGCGAGTCACGCTCCACGCCAGCATGATCCCGAACACTAAATTGATGGGGACGGTGAGCGCCGCAACCATCAGCGTCAAACCTATCGCATGCAGCGAATCTGGCTGAGTTAAGTGACCAATATAACGCTCCCAACCTCCGACAAACGCTTGCTGAAAAATACTCACCAGCGGCAATAGCAACAAGAGCAAGCCTAAGAACACGGCAAGGGTAATCAGGCTCCACTTGATAAGAGGTGCTTCACCGACTCTTAAGGGCTTAAATGAGTTCATGTTTGCTCCTTATCGTCCATGAATGCGGCGCAGATAACGCGCCTGCCACAGGTTTATTAGTAGTAATAGCAGTAGTGAGGTCATCAGCACCACAGAGGCAATGGCACTAGCACCAGCAAAATCAAACTCTTGCAGGCGGACAAAGATCATTAACGATGTGATTTCGCTGATATAGGGCATGTTGCCCGCAATAAAGATAACGGCACCAAACTCACCTAGGCTGCGGGTAAAAGACAGTGCAGTCCCGACCATCAAGGCTGGCCACAAGGACGGCAAAATGATCCGCCAGAATACCGCACGATCCGATGCGCCAAGCGTCATGCCCGCTTCTTCTTCATCGTGGGATAACTCTTCGAGAACCGGTTGTACGGTACGCACCACAAAGGGAATACTGGTGAAAATCATCGCGACCACTATGCCTAGCGGTGTATAGGCGACTTTTATGCCCAGTTCTGCCAGCACACTACCGATTTGGCCATTTTCGGCATACAAGGTTGCTAAGGTGATACCGGCAACGGCGGTTGGCAACGCAAAGGGTAAATCCACCAATGCATCTAAGATACGTTTGCCGGGGAATTCATAACGTACCAGCACCCAGGCGAGTAATAATCCGAAAAGGCAGTTAAATAGCGATGCCGCGAGCGCCGATAGTATGGTGACTCGGTAACTTGCCAACACCCGAGGATCTGTGATGACGCTCCAGTATTCGGACAAGCTCATTGAACTGGTCTGCATAATCAGCCCAGTGGTTGGCAATAATAAAATCAGGCTGACAAACAGTAGGGACACACCTAAGCTGATGGTAAACCCTGGAAGAACCCGCTTATGGCGTAAACGCCCGTTATTAAAAATCACAGAATAATCACCCGCTCAGGTTAATTGAGTTAATCCAATACGCTGTATTTGCCGTCAGCGATCGGCGGTCTGAGTTAAAGACTATCTAAGCCAACTTCGTTGCTTGCAAATCATCACCCGTCAACGCGCTAAAATTGCTTAACCCGGGACTCAGCCCGGGTTGCAATGTTAATCTTTTTTCACAGCAAACTGGAATTAGCGTTTGAGTAACTGATCGAGTTTGGCACCGTTAGCAAACTGGGTTTTCATGGCATTATCCCAACCCCCAATGATTTGCTCAACAGTGAGCAGGTCAACCGTAGGGAACTGCTTAGCAAACTCAGCCTGAACCGTTTCGTTGTGCACACGATAATTGAAACCGGCCAATAGTCGTTGTGATTCTTCGCTGTAGAGATAATTCAAATACTCAGTCGCTAGCTCTTGTGTGCCGTTGCGCTTAGCATTTTTCTCAACCACAGCAACGGGGAACTCAGCCAAAATCGATGTTTTTGGCACTATGACTTGGTAATCGTCTGCACCATACTGCTGGCGAATATTGTTCACTTCCGATTCAAACGTAATCAGCACATCACCGATACCACGTTCAACAAATGAGGTGGTTGCACCACGACCGCCTGTATCAAACACTGCTACGTTGCCGAGGAATTTTTTCAGGAATTGGTCCTGTGAAGCCTGATTATCTTTACCAAAACTTTTTTGGGCATAACCTAAGGCGGCTAAATAGGTGTAACGCGCATTACCAGAGGTTTTTGGGTTAGGAAAGACTAGCTTAACGTCATCTCTGGCTAAATCGCCCCAATCGCTTACCTGCTTTGGGTTACCTTTACGAACTAAAAAAGCAATGGTGGAATAGTAAGGTGAACTGGCATTAGGCAGTAGTTGTTGCCAATTTTCTGGGATCAATTTACCGCGGTCATGGAGGATCTGTACGTCTGTTACTTGGTTAAACGTCACCACATCTGCTGGTAATCCTTGCAGAATTGAGCGCGCCTGTGCCGATGAACCTGCGTGGGATTGTTTAATCTCAACGGTTTTACCTGTTTTCTCTTGCCAATGTTTGGCGAAAACGGGGTTATAGGCACTGAATAATTCCCGTGCGATATCGTAAGAAGAATTTAGCAGGGTTTGATCTGCGGCAGCCACATTGAGTGACATTCCCAGAAAGAGCGTACCCAGTAGGGTCTTCATCACTTTTATTTGCATTTGCTACTCCTTGAACTGGCAACTTTGTCAGCGTTATGACATATAGATTAGTTGAAGTAATTATTTATAAGAAGTCAGTTAAATAGAACTTTTTTGAATAAGTATGAGCGATTTATTGTATGCCCTAGATCATTTTCACTGTGTTTGTGCATGCTAACCCACTTAGAATAGGTTATTGCTTAGTTGTTTTATCAAGTAAAGGATAATCCTAGTGTCTGACTTTCCGACAATTGAAGCCTGTATTGGGCAAACTCCGCTGGTTCGCTTGCAGCGGCTTAACTGTGGCACCTCAACTGTACTGTTAAAGTTGGAAGGGAATAACCCAGCAGGTTCAGTAAAGGATCGTGCAGCACTCAATATGATCATTCAGGCTGAACTTCGCCAAGAGATCAGCCCGGGTGACACACTTATCGAGGCGACGAGTGGCAATACTGGGATTGCCCTAGCGATGGCGGCGGCGATCAAAGGCTACAAGATGATCCTGATTATGCCGGAAAACTCCACCCAAGAGCGTAAGGATGCGATGCAAGCCTATGGTGCAGAACTTATGCTGGTGGATAACATGGAGACGGCGCGGGATTTGGCACTGCAGTTACAAACCGAAGGCAAAGGCAAGGTGCTGGATCAGTTTAATAATCAAGATAACGCGAATGCGCATTTCCTCACCACAGGTCCGGAAATCTGGCAACAGAGTCAAGGCAAGATCACTCACTTTGTCTCTAGCATGGGGACGACAGGCACCATAATGGGCGTGTCTAAATACCTTAAAAGCTGTAATCCTGACATCACGATTGTCGGCCTTCAGCCCGCTGATGGCAGTAGCATTCCTGGGATCCGCCGTTGGCCGCAGGCGTACTTGCCGGGGATTTTCGATGCATCCCGTGTTGATCTTGTGATGGATGTTGAAGAGCAAGATGCAAAAGCCATGGCAAGAACCTTAGCGCGTGAAGAAGGGATTTGTGCCGGCGTCAGTTCGGGCGGTGCTGTGTTTGCTGCGCTTGAGATAGCCAGACTGAATCCTGATTCAGTGGTTGTGGCGATTGTTTGTGATAGGGGCGATCGTTATCTTTCGTCAGGGCTTTTTTCCTGAGTCCAAGATATTTCGCCTAAGATATTTGACGACAAGCATTCTTCATTAATAAAAATGGGCGAAATTCGCCCATTTTTACTCACTCAGCCTTGATCATTTTGTCGGTGGGAACTGCGCCAAAATTCGGCTAACGGCTTTGGCGGTATCTTGGGCTTTCTCATTGCCGCCTGCATCGAAATCATAACTGTCGCTACCACGCCAAATGAGTGTTTTGGTTTTAGGGTCGACAATATCTATCTGAATAGTTTGAATTTTAGCGGTATCACTACCCAGTGGTACCCCAACGCTAGTGCCAATTCCTATGCCCCCTGAACGGCCGAATGTGCCTGTACCTAATCCAATCGATAACCCTGAATCCTTAGGTTTATCTTGGGTCAGTAGGGCGTAGGCGACGTTAAAGTCGGGGGCTTGGGTATTTTCGACAAAGCCTTTTTGAGTCAACTGGTTGTTAATTTCGACTTGAATGCGCTGGGCGCTGAGCGGGTCGTCTGTGGGCTGTGGCGTTAGCTGGGTAAAGCTGTGCAGTGTGCTGAAGTCGTAATTGAGATCGTAATCGTTTTTCGGTTTACTGCTGCAGGCGCTTAATAAGGCAACAGCGACGAGCAGACTGGCAAAGTGACGGTATCCCATGATAGTGCTCCAAGTTGTACAAACTCTGTTCAATGTGCCTTGATTAAGGTTGTTTCTGCAAGTACTTTAGATAAGTGTGTTGTATTTGAATCGCTTTAAACGCCATTCGGCAGCTTCGTTTTGCGCAGGTATCGTTTAACAATGGTTCATCTGAGCATGCTTCATTTGAGAACAGCTCATTTTGACAGAGGAATAGCGGCGGGTTATGGAACAGTTAGCCTTTTTTGATATCCCCAGTCCCTGTATCGATGTGTGTCAAACTGATGCGCGCGGTTACTGTAATGGTTGCCTGCGAAGCCGTGACGAAAGATTCAATTGGTTAACGTTTTCAGATGCGCAAAAGTATGATGTCATTCGGCTGTGCACTCAACGTAAACGCCGTCGCCAGTTGGCGATGATGAAAGCAAGACAAGCGCAAATAGAGCAAGAAAGGGCGGCGTTAAATCCGCAGTTGAATTTTGAGCCTGAGCCCGAAGCCGATCTGGATTTTGGTGGCTTCGAGCTAGACTAATAGTTTGAATTGCAAGTTAACTAGGCCAGTTAAATAGGCTTGTTTAACTCACTTGTTTTACTGGCTTGTAGAATTAGCGCATTGATGAATTACAGATGCGCAGCCGTTTAATCCCAATCCCTATTACAGCTTGCGCTTCTTCGGCCAGATTAAATTAAATCGGGTATGTTGCGCATCGCTAGTGACGCTCACATTCCCTTGATGCCGCTGCATAATCCGTTTAATGATCGCCAGTCCCAAACCGTGTCCCTTATTGCCATTTTGCACCGATTGGCTGCGATAAAAAGGCTCGAACACTTTAGGTAAATCTACTGCTGGTATAGGTTCGCCGTCGTTACTCACACTTAAATTGACCCTATGCTGGGTCTGCTTAACTTCAATAACGATTTCAGTACGGGCAAAGCGTTGGGCATTGGTCAGTAAATTCTGCAGCGCACGTTCAATTAATGCGGGTTCCCCAAACAAGGGCAGTTTTTCGACTTCTGTTTTAAGGGTAATAGGTGTTGGGCTCAAGCTTTCTAGACGCTTAATGCTTTGATTGATGAGATTAATTAAATCGTACTCATCTAACTGGATACCTTCTCGCTGGGACTCTAAGCTGGCGTAGGTTAGCAGTTCCTGAAGCAAGTCTTCCATTTCTTTGATATCGAGCTGCATCTCATCGAGAAAGTCTTGGCGCTTTTGTTCGTCCGAATCAGGCTGACAATACATGGGCATGAGTGCAAGGGCGAATTTGAGCCTCGCCAGCGGCGTGCGGATCTCATGGGATACCGCATTAGACAGGTGTTTTTGGTTTTCTATCAAGGCACTAATATGCCGCGCCATTTCATTAAAGGTATTGGCTAAGGGTTTAACTTGGGAACGATTTGATAGGGTAATTCGCGTGTCCCATTTCGCTTCGCCAAACTCTTTAGTGGCCTTACGTAGTATGCTCAAATCCCGTGAAAGCGGGCCAACCCAAATTAGCGCAACGAGGGCGAGTGATAAATAAAAGAACAGGGTGAACAGGCTGCGAAGGTTGCCTCTAGGATCGATGTCCAGCGGCCCTGCCATTAAGACTTGATCGCCGACTCGGATAAATTGCAGCAGAATATCGTCATTGGTCGTGGTAGTGAACACCTTGCTTGTGCTTAGCGCTTGATTGTCTGCCAGCGCGACTTGATCGGCACTGAGCAATTGCAACGGCATCACAGGATTGGCAGGGATCGCCTCCAGATACCTTTGGCGGGTATCGGGAGGCAGTTCCGCTAACAATTGCGCCAAGGCCACTAATGGCGCATCGAGGGCGTTATTGTCATCCACATTTTTCTGCCACAAGCTGTCGAGTGTCCAGCCAATCCCAAGCACGCTGAGACTGAGTAGCAGATATAAACTGATAAAGAGACGTTTCACTGTATGTGTGCTTAGTTATTCCAGGCTTCAGGCGCAAAGAGGTAACCTTGTCCCCAAACGGTTTTAATTCTGAAAGGTGTCTCGATATTATCGTTGAGTTTTTTACGTAATCTAGAGATCCGCACGTCAATTTTTCGATCTTTGCCATCGAAATCAATATTGAGTAACAGCTGATAAATATACTGACGGCTGAGCACTTGGCCCGCTTGTGAGGCCAGTAACCACAGTAACTCGAATTCATGGCTGGTGAGATCGATTTCAGTTTCATTGAGGCGAATCGCGTGGGTATGCGGGTCGATACTCAGTTTACCAAAGGTCAAGCAGTGGGATTCCGCCTGAGGTGGTTGATTCTGACGGCGCAGTAAGTTGTTGATCCGCGCAACTAACAGGGCAGGATCGACGGGCTTAACCACATAGTCATCGGCACCGAGTTCTAGTCCTTTGATTTGATCTTCGCTTGAGCCAAGTGCGCTCATTAGCAGGATTGGACCGGCAAAATAGTCGGGCAGTTTCTCACACAGGGTGAGGCCATCCATGCCCGGCAGCATAATATCTAACAGTATGATATCTGGCTTGTAATTGATTAATCGCGTTAATACTGTGTCGCCACGGCGTTCAACTTCAACATGCATACCATGGGATTTTAGGTAATCTACAATCAAGTTTGCTAGGCGAACGTCGTCTTCAACCAATAATACTCTGTGGTTCGATTGTGGGCTTGTCATTAAAATAAACTCCAAGGGTTGCGGTAACGTCTGCGAACCTGAGGTTGTGATGCAGAAGTGATTTTAAGTTTGGCACCAGCCAAAGTTTGGTTACTGTCTTTACTCACCATGACAAATTGAATATCCGTCATGGTGTGGATTTTCATGCTTAACGTATGGGTTGAAACTGAATCACTGCACCATTTGGGATAGGCGGCATTGTCGGACAAAATACAGATAAGCTCATCTTTGGCGAGTTCCCACTGCAGTTCAATATAGACGTCGCAGGCTTCTGTTTCTGAACTGGTAATACAAATTTCAGGTGTGAGTTTTAATGCCGCATCGCGAGTTTTAGCTTGAGCAGAACTTGGGCCCATCAAGCCGAGGCTTAGACCAAGAAAGCAAAGCAAGCTTAACTGAGGCAGCGTCACTAACGTTAGAACCTATAGGCTGCGCCGATAAAGTAGGTGCTGCTATAGTCTTGGTCTAACAAGGGACTGGCGGCAATCTCATCGGCAATTAGAGTGTAACGAACTGCCAAGAGTAGATCCCAATTGTCAGTTAATATATAACGGGCCGTCATTTCCGCACCTTTATCCCAACCTGATTTAGCTTGATATTGTTCACTCCAATAGGCGTTTTCACTTGGCCTAACGCCATAATAATAATCCACTACTGCTTGGCTCTTCCAATCAAACACCAGTGCGAATTCAAAAATGAAACGATCGTAATCCCAGCCATAGGTCCATTTTATTTGTGCTTCTGAACCTTGATGAACATTAAACATATCATGGGTGTA
>Ga0208643_1000034_pt1 | contig 77657 bp, 66 predicted proteins | sample VirMetDEL_Nov_12_FD_184516 | JGI IMG/M metagenome (GOLD analysis project Ga0208643, IMG submission 184516) | Aqueous microbial communities from the Delaware River and Bay under freshwater to marine salinity gradient to study organic matter... | ecosystem: Environmental > Aquatic > Marine >...
CTGAACCTTCTAAGGGAAGCATTCCAGCGAAACAGAAAAGAGCTTGGATGAAACCTGAATATTTAGAATCGGTTCTATTAGCAGGGTTGCAGCTGGACGAATTTTAAACACTCATGCGGTTGCCCTGCCAAGGTAGGGAGTTCCATTATTCATAACTCCCATTTCTATACCATCTGGGGCGGTATGTTTTATGGAAGAAAGTTGCAGACTAAATTGCTTCATTAAATCACCTTTAAATTATGACTAATTAAAAATAAATATAACTAAAACTCACCTATAACATGAAAAGCTCTATATTCATCGTAAGCAAACTGGTCTGTCATTCCACTAATGTAATCTATAATCAAACGAGTGCGATAATAAAACTCTCGGCAGTCTTCATCTATAAACTCATCAGATACACTATCGCCACTCATAGCAACAATATAAGCTGACTTATGCTTTTGTGATAGCTTTTTAAATAGCCTTTTCGAATAAATCGAAATCTCTTCTCCTTTATCCAATTCAGTCCCATTAATTAATGCACTAAATTTTTCTTTACTCATGGAAAGCAGAGGCCTATAACTATCCATTAACCCAGCAATTACGCGATAGCCTTGCAGCTCTCTAGCTTCAACCTCATAATGACAAAATGCTTTTTCCCGAGCGACCTGTTTAAAAGTTTCCACTATAATGTGATTAACACTATTATCCTCTATAAGAGATTGGTTAAAGCTACCTTTATATACAGATTCAATATTATCAATAAATCTTTTTTGAGCATGTTTTGGTAGTCGAGAATTAACTTCAACACGTAAGAATACAAAAAACATCGTATCTTCATTCCTACTTCGTGATGATGCTATTTCCAACATTTTCTCCATCACCTTTCTATCTTCAGCAACTAACTTTACTGCAAGAGTTTCAAACTTCTCAAGTAATGATCCTTTCAATTGCTGTATTGAAATAACTCCTTTCTCTACTGCATCCTCAAGATCAGCAATCCCATACGATATATCATCAGCAGCCTCCATAATATATGAAAATGGTGAGCGGCAATATTTATCTATATCAAGAACATTACGTAGATTAAAAATATAATCTACCTCACTTAAATAAAATCCAACTTTCTTCTTTAAATAACTAAAGTTATCATCTTCTTTTTTACTTGGCTTAACCTCTATTCCGCAACGAGTATATTTCAAAATGCCAGAAGCCTGAGAATATGTTAAATTCAACTTAAGCAAAGAATGTATTAATCGAATTCCTTGAGCATTACCTTCGAAACCTATCAAATCTCTTTCAATTGATTCAGGCATTAGTTTTGAGTGAATACTTACATATATATCCGAAATATTACATTTAAGCCAATCAATCAATGCTGCCTCACCAAAATGTCCAAATGGTGGATTACCAATATCATGCATCAAACAGGACATTTCAACGATTGTTTCTAATTCTCTATTTAAATCTTTTAACCCAAAATTATCATCGGAAGACTCATTTTTAGAAAGTTCTTCACAAATTAGTTGACTGATATATCTCCCAACTTGCTGTACTTCTAATGAGTGCGTTAATCGACTCCGAACTGCCGCATTTCGCTCTAACGGAAAAACTTGAGTTTTCTGCTGTAAACGCCTTATTGCAGCCGAGTTAATAATCCTTCCTCGATCACTTTCAAATTGCTTTGATAATGGCGTATCAAAGTTATGAGGTCTATCAGGTTTAATTTTGGATTTAAAATTAATGGGCATAAAGCAATTCTCACTCAGAGTAATGGTCAAGAATCATACTGCATTAAAATCCCATTAAATTCAATATGCTATATGAAGAAGTATGAAATGCTGAAACTAATGACAAAAGTAAGGATACCCATAATTCTTTTCTAGCTTTGATTTCTAGAATACAACACCAAAGCAACGGGACACACCTTCCCTGCGAAGTTGCTGAAGGGCGTTGAAGAAAATAGCGTGACGCAGACAGGACGTCTGCGTAGCTTTCGGGGGGAAGGGACGCCCCATCGGAAGCGTTAGCTATTTTCGAATAAGCACGAAGCCACTAATCAATGCATGTAACTTCGCTAGGGGCGGCAAGGGAGATCCAAGAGGGAATTGCTGTTGATCCCCTCTTGGTCGGGTGTGGGGTGAAGCCCCACGACTTTGATTTAGCTTTTAATTACTAATGTATAAACCTTTAACACCACAACCATAAACCAACTCAGGGTTAAACACCCAGCCCTGCGGCGCCTGAGCAGCCGCTTACACTTGTGGTCTATGTAGATCGAAACGCAGATCTTCGGAGATCCCATAATAGGCCGATGGGCCGCCGGCACGTAATACGGGCTCGGCAAGTGCGGTTTGATAAATCCCCTCGGCATTGAGTAAATGCTTGGCGATATGCACGGCCACCACTTCTCCTAACACTAACCAAGTATCAATCTTGTCGCCATTGGCGGCGGTTAACTGAATACATTGGGACAACTTACATTCAAAATTCACTGGGCTTTCAGCCACTAAATCGGCCTTAACAATGGTGCCTGCTTTAGCCGTGAGTCCGGCAAAGCTAAACTCATCTTGACCGCGTGGCAACATGGCGGAGGTTTGATTCATCTGCTCGGCTAAGCCGCGGGTGGTGAGGTTCCACACAAACTCCCCTGTTTCGACGATATTGGCGACACTGTCTTTCCAACCTGTGCTGGCAAAGCCGATGATGGGCGGTTTGTAGTTGAAACAATTGAAAAAGCTGTAAGGGGCGAGATTGCGTTGCCCCTCGGCATTCCGTGATGAAATCCAGCCGATCGGTCGAGGACCCACAATTGCATTTAAAGGATCGTGTGCAAGACCATGGCCTTTGCTCGGTTCGTAAAAATAGCGGTTATCAGCGGTCATACTTGATCCTTTTGTTATTGCCACATGGGTATTACCACAACCATGACTTGAGCGATTAACACTGCTAGCACAGGCACTTTTATGGTCGCTATCTTACCTAAGTTCCTTGGATGTCGCCAAAACTCTGCGGCATAAGTTAAGCGAGAGCGAGGATAAAATCAGGCTGCAAATTTTAGATCCAACACACTCTTCTGCTAAAGTGATGCTGATCAGTGGGCTAAATGGCTAACTCTGCTAGGTGGCAAATAAAGGAGTCGTGAATGGACGCGATAAAAAGAATATGGAAAAGGTTGTTATTGGCCACAGTGCTATTGGCGACGGGTTGTGCCAGTGTGGCGCAAATCGATTTCAATGCTCTGTTTGGCACTAGCTCACCGCAAAAACGCGTAGAGAATGCACAGCTTAACGACCAATTTGTTCAACAGGCCGAATTTGTGCACAAAGAAGTTGAACCAATCCTTAATAGCCGCTGCGTGGTGTGCCATGCCTGCTACGATGCTCCCTGCCAGCTCAAAATGACCTCAAGCGAAGGCATAGAACGCGGGGCGAGTAAGGAAAAAGTTTACCAAGGCACACGCTTAGTTGCCGCCACACCTAATCGCTTATTTGTCGATGCCTTTACCCCAGAAGCTTGGCGTCAACGTGGGTTTTATCCCATGTTGAACGAGCGCAATCAAACCCCAGAAGCCAATACCCAAGCCTCAGTATTGGCCAGAATGCTCACGCTTAAGCAAATGCATCCCCTGCCCGAAGACAAGATTTTAGATAAGCGTTTTGATTTCAGTCTCGACAGAGTTCAGCAATGCGCCAGCCTAGAGGAAATGGACAAATACGAGCAAAGCCAACCGTTTGCCGGTATGCCCTATGGCTTGCCAGCGTTGAATGCGAATGAACATCAAGTGTTGATGAACTGGCTCGAACAAGGTGCGCCATTGCCGTTCGCACCATCGCTAGCCCCTGAATTTATAACGGAAATCACCCATTGGGAGCAATTCTTAAACGGCGACAGCTTAAAAAGCCAATTAAGCGCACGCTACATCTACGAGCATTTGTTTGCCTTTCACTTATATTTTGAATCTTTAAATCAGCCGAACGCCCAGCCTCTGTTTTTCGAGTTAGTGCGTTCGAGGACGCCGCCAGGGCAAGCGCTGGATATTATCGCCTCCCGTCGCCCTTTTGACGATCCTAAGGTGGAACGTGTCTATTACCGTTTTCGACCTTATCGGGCGACCATAGTCGATAAAACTCATATCCCCTATGCCTTGAATACTGGCTTGCTGCACGACTGGCAGCAATGGTTTATCGATGCAGATTACTCAGTGACTCAGCTGCCGAGCTACCAGCCGAGCATTGCGGCCAATCCCTTCGAAGCCTTTATTCAAATTCCTGCCGGTGCGCGCTATCGCTTTATGCTGACCCGCGCCCAAGACACCATTATGGGCTTTATTAAAGGCCCAGTGTGCCGTGGTCAGGTGGCGCTCAATGTGATTAACGACAGATTCTGGGTGTACTTTGTTACCCCAGATTATATGGACGACACGGATTTTAGGACCTTCTATCAGTCCCAAATTGAAAACCTACGAATGCCAGCGGAGGAAGAAAGCACTGCACTCGCCGTAACTTGGGTGAAATATGCCGCCAAGCAAGGCAAGTACATGCGGGCGCGTAATCAGTTCTTAAACGAGAAGTTTAAAAACGGCCAACACCTCACCATAGACGGGCTCTGGGATGGCGACGACAACAATGATAATGCTAGCCTGACAGTGTTTCGCCACTTTGATAATGCCACTGTGGTCAAAGGCTTAGTCGGCGAGCCACCCAAAACGGCTTGGATTATCGATTACGCCTTACTGGAGCGTATCCACTATTTGCTAGTCGCAGGTTTCGATGTGTATGGTAACTACGGCCACCAGCTATTAACTCGCTTATACATGGATTTTTTACGTATGGAGGGGGAATCGAATTTCCTGACCCTGTTGCCACAGGAGGAAAGGCGCAAGCAGTTGAGTGATTGGTATCAAGGGGCTGGCACTCAGCTCACGGCGTTTATCGCGGGGGATATCAACACCTTTAATCAGCCAACGGGCGTGCTCTACTATAGCGATGACCTCAAGGGCGAACTGTATCAAAAACTTGGGCAGAAGGTCGCTAAGGTTCAGCCGACTCGATATCAAATAGAAAACAGTCACTTGCAAGCTAACAGCAAGGCGCTGTTGCAGGCATTAGGTCGATTAAAAGGCACCCAAGCGACCCTGTTACCTGAACTAACTATGATCATGGTCGAACCTGAAAAAGCGGGTAAAGCTGAGGTCTTTACCTTAGTTCGCAATAGCGCCCATCGTAATATTTCGAGCCTGTTTAATGAGGCCAGCAACCGCGAACCTGCAAAGGATGATGTCACCTTAGTGCATGGCTTATTGGGCAGTTACCCAGAAGCCTTCTGGCTGGTGAAAGAACAGGACTTGCCTAAAATCGTGGCGGCGGTAGAGCAAATGCAAACCGAGAAAGACTATGAGGCACTGCTCGATATTGCGGCTGTACGCCGTAGCGATCCCACATTTTGGGCCTTTAGTGACAAACTCAATCAGATCTTTTTCGACAATCACCCGATAGAAAGCGGTTGGCTGGATTACAACCGCCTGCAGAATCGCTAATAAAAAGGGGAACGCTAGCGTTCCCCTTGCTTTCAAATCCACCCAGTAAACTTACCAGATCTTAACGCGATCTTCTGGCGCTAAATACAGCTTGTCGCCAGGCTTAACATCGAATGCGCTGTACCAAGCATCTAAGTTACGCACTGTCAGCGCGCGGTACATGCCGGGTGCATGGCCATCGGTAGCGACGCGAGCCCGCAGCGCTTCATCACGCATCTTAGTGGCCCAGGTTTGCGCAAAGCCGATAAAGAAGCGTTGATCGCCCGTAAAGCCTTCAATCACTGGGGCTTCTTTACCCTTAAGCGAGGCATGGTACGCATCAAGAGCCGCGGCTAAACCCGCCACATCGGCAATGTTTTCACCTAAGGTCAGCTTGCCATTCACGTGTAAATCAGGGAAAGGTGCATAGGTATCAAACTGCCCTGCTAACGCATCGCCTTGCTTAGCAAATTGAGCAAAGTCAGCCGGCGTCCACCAGTTACGCATAGCACCAGTCGAGTCAAATGCCGCACCATTGTTATCAAAGCTATGGCTGATTTCATGGCCAATCACAGCACCAATCGCACCATAGTTGTACGCCGCATCGGCTTTAGCATCGAAGAATGGTGGCTGTAAAATACCCGCAGGGAAGTTAAGCGCATTTTGCACGGGCAAGTTCACCGCATTCACCACTTGCGGCGTCATCCACCACTCGCCTTTATCCATTGGTTTGCCAATCTTGGCGAGTTGATGGCTGTACTCTACTTTTTCACCATTAATGGCATTCGCGTAGGCATTGGTCGCCGTTACAGCATAGCTGTCGTAATTGCGCCATTTGTCGGGATAACCCACGCCCACAGCCATAGTCGCCACTTTCGCTAGGGCTTCTTTCTTAGTAGAAGGGTCCATCCAATCGAGTTTTTCCACTCGCTGACCAAAAGCGGCCACTATGTTATCTACCATAGTGCTGACTTCAGCCTTGGCCGAAGCAGGGAAATATTGCTCGGCATAGGCATGGCCTACGGCATCACCTAGGTATTGATCGAGTGCCGCTAAAGCACGTTTATCGCGGCCGCGCTGTTCTGGCGTGCCAGAAAGCTTAGTGCCATTAAAGGCAAACGAAGCTTTGTCGATAGCCGATGGCAACACATCGGCATGACTGTTGATTTGGTGGAACACGAGCCAATCTTTCCAAGCTTCTAAAGGCTCAGAGGCCACCAGCGCAGAAAGTCCCGTAATCGCCGTCGCATGGTAGGCTGCAAATTTTGGCTGATTGCCCAGTTGCGCCGCCGCGAGGAAGGCAGTCCAGTCGATACCCGGTGCTTTGGCATCAAAGTCAGCACGGCTCCACACGCCCGAAGACTTAGCGAAATCTTCACTATCTTCACGGCTAGCGTGGGCGGCAGCGATCTTGCTCTCAAGGGCAAAAATACGATCGGCACGGGCAGCGGCATCGCTCACGCCCGCATCTTTGAGCAAGGTTTCAATGTAAGCACGGTAAGCACTGCGAATGTCGGCCATTTTAGGATCGGCAGACAGGTAATATTCGCGCTCAGGTAAGCCTAAACCGCCCTGCAAAAAGTAAGGCAAAACTTCGCCCGGCGTGGCTAAACCTTGGGTTACGAAGATCCCAAACAGGTTTTCGGTATGGAAATCAGTTGCGTTGAGAGGGTCAACATCGGCGCGCAGGTTTTCACCTAATGCTGCGGATAAATCTTGCTTGCTCGCAATAGCCTCATAACGGGCGATATCCGCCTCGGCAGGTTTCATTCCTGCGGCATCAATGGCGGCAGTATCTGTATAAGCCTTGTAAAAATCGGCGATACGCGCTTCGTCGCTACCTGCCGCATGCTGTGCTTTCACCAGATCGGCAATCAAACTGGTTTTATGTTTTTCGGTCGCTTCAAAAGCAACGAGGAAAGCGCCAGTGCTGGAGCGATCGGCTGGGATCATAGTCGTTTTCATCCATTCGCCATTGGCGTAGGTATAAAAATCATCCCCTGGTTTTACCGTTGGCGTCATCGCCGCGACATTAATACCTACTGGCATTTGAGCGGCAACGTCTTGGCTTTTAGGTGCACTTTCGCTGGTTTTAACTGTGTTTTCTGTGGTGTTATCACTGCAAGCAGTGAGCCCCGTCAGTACTGAAGTAGACAGTAACAGCACGGGAATTAGACGGTCCGACATGAATGACTCCTCTTTCTTTTATTATTGTATTTATCTTGTGATAATTAAGTTTGGCAGTGTAACTGGCACTGAATGAAGAAGTAAAACAAAGCCACTTTTTATGATAAAAAGTTAATGCAAACATTTTGAGCCGCAGCGTCTCAACCAATCACTTAATGCCATCAAAAATTCCCTCATTGCAGACACAAAAAAGCCGACTTTATGTCGGCTTAATCAAGTGTGGTTTAAGGTTACTATAACTTGAGCTGATTGTACTGAGTCCATGCAAGCACTTGTCCCATTTGAGGAATAATCCATACCGCCGTATGCTCATTTTGATAAACACGATAATAGAATAATTCTTCATCGCGGATATCATGCTTACGAATTTCACGATAAAACTGCATGGCAGAATTGCTCACTTCATCCGGTTTTGTCAGCTCTTTTTGTAACACTTTAACGTAGAAAACATCGACTTTAAGATCATTAATCTCAGTTTGGTACTGTTCAAACTCACCGCGGATCGTGTACTTAATCGGTGTCGTTAAGCAATCTTGATCTGTTATACAGGAGGTTGAATAGAAATTTCCCCGATTCTCCCCTTCATACACCAGAGACATGCTGAGATCGTTCCGAACTAAGAGTTCACCCGCGACAGGAAAATAGATATCCGCATGGTAATTATGCTCAACTAACTCCCCCTTACCCTTGTCATCCGCAGGGAGAACAATGCGGTTATAACGAATCCGCTGCTCCATCTTTTGACTCAGCGGAATAAATTCCGTCATATTTAAGCCTGCAGGTTTCGCATCTATTGCGGTGATATTAATCATACCGCGACCATTACAAGCCTCTGCGTCTAGCTCTGGACAAATTGCCATGGAATAGTTTTTACCATCCGTGGCTGCAAAAGCACTGAAATGCTTAATACTGCTGATATGATTTCCCTCTGGCGCCAAATGTTTTTGCCACCAAGAGGGATGTAAATGCTCCTCATCGCCAATATAGAAAGTTTGCGCCGTTCCCAGAGTCCCACCGATATTGAGGCTGATGTATTTATCTGCATGCCACTTAGCCACTTGTTTAACCACTGCATGGTGATCACTCATATACCAGAAGATCGCCAAGATCAGGCCCAAGAAAGCAATACCTGCAAATTTGGTCCAAGCCGATACCCCAACTAAAGCATCACGGATTGCATCTGCATCGTTTATAGCCAGCATCTTTACATGGGATTGCTCAGCGATATGCAATTGATAACCGCGGCGCGCCACGGTTTTGAGCTGTACTTCAGTATAAGGCTCGAGTTTTTTTCTTAGGGTGCTGATGCACTGTGTTAGTGAAGTCGGTGCCACGACGCGATCTGGCCAACCCACCTGCAACAAGGCTTCTTTCGTCAATATGGCGTTGGGGGAAGATAACAAGCGTACCAATATAGCCGCTTCAGAAAAAGTCAGGTCTATGGATGTGCCATGCACTTGATCAACTAGTTTTTTAGCCTGTTCATCTAAAAATAAATATGAAGTGATTTTATGCATGTTAAACGCCCGAAAACTCAGCAAAAGCAGATAAGGTATGATTGCGCTAACGGCGGGCAAGCAGATTGGGACCATGTTTTCCCAAAAGCACTGTGACTTGCAGCCACCTATCTAAGATGGTTTATTTTACTTTTTAACAACATAAAATACTGTGACTGCATGCTCAGTTTAGTTATTGTTTAATAAGCACAAAATTAGACTAATACAGGATTTGCTAAACTAAATTTCTTGACGTTTGAAGACCCAAGAGCACCCCAATAATAGAACAATAATCCAGCCGCCTAACAAACCATACATCATGGGTAATCCCAATCCCGTTTGCGCGATTAAGGAAAGGCTACTTTTAGCGGCTAGTGTATCCGAAGGTGCGGCAAGCAAATTTAAGGCACGGAACAAGTCGGTAGGATTCAGTAAAATGAGTAGATTAAATAGATTGCGATTAAGCATTTCACTCATTCCAACCAAAACACTGAGCAAAATAAGGTCATAAACCAGCACAAGCACAAACCATAAAATAAGTAATGTTCCCAGTGCCTTGGCTATTTCTCGCACACACAGGCTAACCCAATAGCCCAATAGAACAAACACTAATGACAACAAAATACTGCTTATTATCAAATGGGTAAATCCGATAATTATCGCGAGTTGAGCCTGAGCATCGCCAACGAGTAGCAGTAATAATCCTGTCACACCAAAACCTAAGATACAGGCGATAGTCATTACGCACGCATGGCCCAAAAACTTGCCGCAGACAAGATGCCAACGCTCCAATGGATAGGTCAGTAATAACAATAAGGTGCCAGATTCTTTCTCACCGACAAAGCTGTCATAGCTCAACAAAATCGCGCCTAATGGCAGCATAAATACCGATAAAGTCACAAGCCCAGAAAGGATCTGCGCAGGCTCAAATACTACTAAGCTGCCCGATATTACGCTCCCCATAAAACTCACACTAAGGGAGAGCAGCAACAATACACCCGCCATCATCCATAGCCATCGATTGCGCAAATTGTCCTTAAACTCCTTGGCAGCTATGGTACTCACTATATTTAGAGCACTTAAATGACCACACTGCAAAACCTCTGATTGACTCATACGGCGGCCTCCCACTTAACGCCTTGAGCCATATCTGTTACTTGAGTGGTATCTGCAGATACAACCTGGGGCAGAGAATGACAAACGGTTTCCATATAGTGATGAAACACAGACTGCAAACTCGGGGGCTCAACAGAAAAATCTCCTGCCGGCACTTTTTGTAATAGATGATGTAAAACGCCTGATTTTTGCTCCTGCGGTACTGCCAGTTTTAATCCCTGCGCCGAACTCGTCTCAATACATCCCGCTAAAATAGGATCTGCAAGTACATCTAGCCTTTGAGTGTGGGATAAGGAATGCAAAAAGAACTGGTTTGGCAACCGAGTCGCAGCTCTTAGGGCGGTTAAGGTTCCCGAAGCTAACATTCGTCCTCGACCTAAAATCAAAGCACGATCCATTTGATCTTGCACTAATCCTAACTCATGGGTACTGATGATAATTGCGCAGCCTTTAGCCTTAAGCTGGGCTATTTTTTGATACAGAAAAGCCGATGCTAAGGGATCTAGACCGACTGTCGGCTCATCAAGTAACAATATCTGAGGATCAGCCAATATTGCCTGAGCGAGCCCAAGGCGCTGCCGCATTCCCTTGGAAAATGTACTCAGACGTTTATCTTTAGCGGCTTCTAAACCAAATTCGGCAAGTAATTCATGCACTTTTGCAAGAGCGACGCCTTTAAGTTTAGCGAAATAGCCGAGTAATTCGAGAGCGGTCATGTTGTCATAAAAGCTCACATTTTCAGGTAAATAACCTAAAGATAAACTCAACCTGACACTCATAGATCCCACATTGTGCCCTTGAACTTGGATCTGGCCACGTGTAGGAGTTAGCAATCCTAAAATAAGCTTAAGTAACGTAGACTTACCTGCTCCATTATGACCAAGGAGAGCAACAACTTGGCCCTTTAGAACCTCAAAATTCACGTCTTCCAATGCCTTAAAGTTGTTATAAAATTTACTGACATTTATCGCTTTAACGGCAATATCAGCACTGGCCACAGGCTTATTCGTCGAGAATGTGAAAGTCTGATTCATTGCGTACCTCCATCAATAAGTGCGGGCGAGACCGATTGCATTAAGGGAAAACTATCGCTAATTCCCGTCGTCATTCGGGGCTGAAATTGGCGTTCAACCCAACGCAGCAGTAAAACAACTGGACTTTCCATTAACAGTTTTGCCTCAGGATAAAGCCAAAATAGTTTGTCTAAGCTGTCATTGGGTCTATGGGCCAAATCACCTATCCCATCGAGATCCAGATCCCAGCCTTGGTATTCTGACCAATAATTGCCTTGTCCTTGATAACTCCACTCTAACTGTGTGTCGCCGACATATTTCACTTGGTTTTGATTCGCAATGATTCGATTATGCCAAAGACAGTTTTCCTCTCCGCCCATGGCCATACTGATCCCAGTATCGCTATGACTAAACTCGTTATCTTGAATACGGTTATTTTGAGCAGCGTAAATAAAAATGCCTTTGCCTTCGTTACTCAGCTCCACCGAACCTTGGGGATGCTTAACGTCTGTGGCGGTATTGGCCTGAATATGGGATTCGTTGGTGATATTGAGCAGAATGCCAAAGTCCCGCGCTTGGCTGACCTTGTTGTGGTGTAGAAAGATGTGCTGCGAGTTCATCAAGGCATAACCGCCATCGACGTTGATAGCTTGATTGTGCGCGGCTTCATCGCCTCGGGTGTACATGTAATGGATGGCGTATTGCAACTTAGCGAATTGATTATGGTGAATTTGGCTGCCCGTCACCGACTCGAGATACACGCCATCGCGGACAAAGATAAAATGGTTATCTTGCACTTGGGGCGCACTCACATGCTTGAGGAAGACACCGTCACCCCGATCCAACACATAAATGGCGCCATTGCCGCTGATATTGTTTTCAATGATGCGCGGCGCAGCAAGTTGCTCGCCATAAATCCCAAAGCCATCCCCGACAAGACGATTGCCCTTGATAAGCACCTCGTCTGCCCCGGGCTGCAATAAAATGCCTGCATCATGGTAATAAAGATCCCGTCCCCAATGGCGAATATTGAGTCCTTCGACAATCACTTTGGGTGCAGTAATAGTGAGGGCGCTACCTTGGCGCAGGGCATCGAGGGCCGCGCCCGCTTCGCCCTTGATATGAATGGAACGGGTAACATTAAAATTGCCTTCATACACGGCGGTATCAAGTACGAGCGTGTCACCATCCTGCGCCTGCGCTAATGCTTGGGTTAAAGAGACGGTATCTTTAACCCTTAGCTCCTGCGCTACCCCGATAAAGGATAAGGTGCAGAGCCAACAGATAAGCAATAAACGCAGCATCAGCAATCGCCTACTTATCGCCAGCGAGCAATTCGAGGGTGATATCGTTAAAGGTTAATACGCGTCCACCGTATTCCTTTGCAAAGGCTTCGGCGGCGGCTTTAGTGCTAAAAGGTGCGACTGCTGGCCCCATCACGGCTTTTTTACTGGTACCGTAAACATAAAATGCGCTGGCGGCATCGATAAAGGCGCCATCATCAGGCTGTTCCCAATCGGTTGTCGCGGCGTCATGCACCATCATGTAAGCAATTTGTCTTTTATTTTCAGGCTGCAGGGCAAAGTTAAACATATCGCGGCTAGAGCAAAACTTAGGCACCATCTTCTCGGCCTTAAGGTGTACTTGCCCCTTTGGTCCAGGGTATTTGGTGATCACCATACCGCATAGGTGGCAACGATCATGCTCGTGGATCATCTCGGCTTTGTGTTGGTGATCGGTAGCTTCACTCTTATTGCATCCCAATAACAAGGGCGCGAGTAGTAATAACCCAAAGAACTTTTTCATGCTGTTAATCCTTTGAAAAATATCAACGCCTCGCCAAGGCACCTTGCAGGGACAGACCTCTTGCGACGAGGGTTGATAAAAAAATGGTTCATCAAAGGCCTATGGCCTTATTAAATCGCGTAATTTTGGCCCGCTAACAGGATAAAGAGTCGTAGACACATCATCCCCACTACCGCACACATTCCCGACATGTAAAACGCTTTGGCCGAATGGCTAAAATGTTTACCCGTCGCAAAGTTCAGTAACAGTGGCGAGGCAAAACCGATACCCACGACACCAATCCAGAATACGCTTGCCCACACACCTTCATGGAAGGCGGCAAAGGCAAATTGACCACCGGCATTACCGGTTAATAGCGCGGTGGCGATCATAAAAATAAACATGGCTTCGGCGAACATAATGGGCCATTCGGCGCCGTGCAGGATCTTCATTTCACCGCTGTGCAGGGGTTCTTTAAATAACCACACTGCCAGCATTTTGGCCGAAGCGCCACCCGCAGAAAGCCCCGAGGCAATAAACAGCGCAGGGAGTACCGAGGTGTTGATCAGCGGGAAGCGGATCAGCGCAGAAATCAAGAAGCCAGTGTAAGCACACACTGATAACGCCAGCACTAACGCGAGCGCTTCCATTGGGCGTCTAAAGCCTTTTAACTTGGCAATAATCGGCGCTAAAAACTTCAATTGTGGGATGGCCATCAGCTCTTTTTCGAGGGCTAAAAGTGCTACCACTGCCACTAACGGGATATACACCGACAGCGCAATAACACCAATCGACATCACAGAATTTAAGTTATAAAACACCAAAATTCGCCAGAAGAATAAGGGGTTAGTCAAGTCGAGAACCAGACATAACATCCCTAAGCTAATGGTCACAAAGGACAGCAGAGTCGCGGCTTTTAAGAAGGCGGTATTTTCAACCTGGCCTAGGTAAAAACGCAGCCCCAGCGCAATGGTTAAGGCCCCGCCCGAGATCCCCGCAAAAAACAAATACACCGCAATCGGCCAAGGCCAAGCAACGCCTTGGGAGAGTCCTAAGGTAAATTCCATACTGGTATCCATATTTACACTCCCAGTTTGACGATTGGTATGTAACGTAAGCTCGGCTCAGTACCAAACTGCGGCTTAATCCGCACAGAGTCTTTTACCGCCAATAACTTACTCACATAGGACTGAGGATCATTGGCATCACCAAAGATCAACGCATCGTACTTACAGCTCTGCACACAGGCGGGTAATTCACCCTTGGCTAGCTTACTGTTTAGACAGAAATCGCAGTTATCGGCCACATCCGTCTCTTTGTTGATGTAGCGAGCGTTGTAAGGGCAAGCACCAATACAGTACTTACAACCCGCGCATTTGCTCGCATCCATAGTCACGATGCCGGTTTTCGCATCGCGGTGCGCCGCGCCCGTTGGACAAACCGTTACACAGGGGGCGTTTTTACACTGCTGGCAGGAAACCCGCACAAACTTACGCTCACAGTCGCAACTCATCTTGCCGCAGTGAGGGCAGGCTTGACCTTCAACACGGCCGCTTTGCTGCTCAAGGATCACCCGAGAAACACCCGCGGGTAAGTTGTTTGCTTGGTTACAGGCGGTTTTACAATCGCCGCAACCGACACATTTATTTTGGTCAAACACCATGACGTAATGGGGCTTATGGGCGCTGTCAGCATCTTCTTTGAGCGAACAACCCGCTAAAGGCGTTAACATCAAAGAGCACATACCAGCGCTTTTAAGGAACCTCCGTCTCTCTATATTTTCACTCACAACATCCTCCATCTATCGGTTTTATACCGACGTTTTTATTTATATCGTTATCGTTCCTACATGCCTGAAAATGGCTAGCGACTTGATTAATATCCACTTTCATTCAATTTGCTTTGGGCCTTGCCAATGGCGTTTAAAATGGCCTCACGATTAATCTCTGCCCTTGGCTGTGACAGTAGTGCCTGCCAATGGTCTATCGCCTCTTGGTAACGCCCATGCAGATACGCATCGGTAGCCTGTAACATGCGGGTCTGCGGCTCAAAGGGCGCAATGACTAAGGTTTGAGCTATCACAGCTTGGGTTTGCGGCGTCATTTGGCGTGCATCGCGGTAATACAGGGCATTGGCCTTAGCGCCGAGCACCTCGGCATCCTCTCCCACTAGCGCAAGCAACTTGTCTAAGGTCTGCACCGCATCGCTATATAAACCACCCGCGCTATAGGCCTGGGCAAGTGACATCAATGCCAGCGGATTTTGCGGCTGGTCATCCACCAGGCGTTGGGCTTTAGTGATGTCGGCAGCGACTAAGTAGTCAATATGTTCATTAACTATGCCCTTATCCCAATCCTGATAACGCCCCGTTTGGCTGTAGATGGCGAGCGTCATGACAAGTAATACACCACTGCACAGCACTGGCAACCCATGGGAGGCTAGAGGCAAGCGAGCCACGGTTTGCAGTTGGTTTAAGCGTACGTGTTGCCAAAAAATCCAAGCAACAAATCCGCTTAATAGGAGTGCGATGGTGAACCCTAAACTTGCCATACCTAACCTCTTTGTTTGCCACTCCAAGCTTATGACTGAGCGAACAAAACTAAACGCTCAGTCCCCGATGTTTGCTCTTAGTGAGCAGGCATCATGCCCATCATGCGGGCTTCTTTTTTCTCACTTGGCTTTTCGATATTTTTCAGTTCGATTTCAAAGATCAAGGTAGATTGCGGTGGAATTTCACCCACAAATTCATTGCCATAGGCTAAGTTTGCGGGGATGACAAAGCGGTATTTAGAGCCCATAGGCATCAGTTTTAAGCCTTCTTCCCAACCGGGGATTACCGTCATTAAGGCAAAACGCGTAGGGTCTTTGCGGCCAACGGTGTTTTCAAACTCAGTGCCATCGATAAGCTTGCCGACGTATTCAACGGTCACCACATCTTCTGGATTAGGCTTTTTGCCTTCACCCGCAACCAGCACTTCATATTGCAGACCAGACTCGGTCACAGTGACACCAGCTTTGTTTTTGTTTTCAGCAAGAAAGGCTTCACCCGCTTTGATGTTTTCAGCGGCTAATTTTTCAGCGTTGGCTTTTCTCACTTGGTTTAACTCTTCGGCGCGTTGATTGAGGTAGGTCAGCACTTCCTCATCGGTTAATTGCTGTTGTTTTTTCAGCGCATCCACAAAACCTTGGACGACTAAGTCCACATTCACTTCTGCGCCCAATTCCACTTGGTTATAAACCTGGCCAGAAATGTAGTTACCGACAGAGGCACCGATACTGTAAGACGCTTTATCTGCATCGGTTTTAAGGCTTGGGGCGGCAAAGCTCGCCATAGATACAAACAGAGCGGCGCAGGTCGCCACTGTGATGGTTTTTGGGATAAAAGACGTTGGCATAGATATTTTCATTTTATATTCTCTTCTATTTAGCCCTAAGGCCTGGTGCGTTAGCCGAAAACGTATGGACATTGTCCATAACCGATTAAAATATTTATTTGATTACTATGGTTTTTCTGTTGTTCTTCCAGACATACGCCAGCCGAAAATACCATCGGCCATATGGCGCACACCTGTGTAACCTAGCTTCATGGTCTCCCGTGCGGCCATGTTGCTGGCGGTGCAAAGGCGGTTAGCGCAATAGAACACCATCACCGCATCTTTATTCTTTGGAAGTAACTCTCTCCAATTTTGAACATTGAAAAAAACCGCCCCGGGGATAAAACCTTCCGCCCAGATTTCCAGCGTGTTTACGTCGAAAAAATAAACCCCTTGCTGACCGACTAAGGTCTCAGCTTCCCGCATGGAAATGGGATTCAACTGAATTTCGTTATAGGGCGCTTCAGAGAGATCTGAACCTCCCCCTGCGATGGCAGGTAAACTAATACCCCCTAGGCTCAGTGCCAATAAGCCGCCGATAAGGCTTTGTCGGATCGCGTTATTCATCATTTGGCCTCGTATATTCCCCGGCACGGTTGTGCCGGGGACAAGTTAGACTCGAGTCGAACTACATTTTCTGTGCGCTCAGACCTTTACCATCAATAATGGCTTGGGCTTGAGTGACATAGGTCAAGGCAGCATCGAGACGTTTCAGTGAGTAACTTGGACCATGCGCCCCCCATGAACCGTCAGCCTTAATCAGGCGAACAACGTCTTGGGCTTTGTCGGTCAACATCAACACTTGCGTCTTGTCTTCAACCGACAGCTTGGTGACTTCTAACAGCTTGTCGATACGGGCAAGAGCTTGTTCTACTTTGGCAAAGGTTTCTTTCACCGGTTTTTGCCACTTTTGAACTTCGCCGTAGATTTCCATCTGGTCTTCAAAGTGCAGACCCACTTCGAGTTCAGATTGGAACTGGCTATGACAACCTTTGTTTTCAGTGACATCGTGGTCAGAAGCCGAAGTACGGGCACAGGTCCACATCAGATCGAGGTAGTTGTAGCCGTTTTCGTCTTTAGCCACAGTCCAACCTTTGGTGGTCGCATCGCGAGACTTACCTTCAGGTGGGTTAAGGGTCTTACGCAAAGGATCGACGTCAATCTTCCACATATGTGACTTACGCACGTTGTCGAAGCCCGCCATATCTGGATATTGGATTGCGGTGAAGTTTTCACAGCTTCCCATGTTTGGCATATGACAGCTTTGACAGGTTTGGTTGCTGTGGGTGTTAGTGTTCTGGGCTATCTCGGCTTGGGCCGTATGACAGTCAGTACACTCTTTGATGATTTTTGGTTTAGTGATACCAGACTTCCAATCACCATCGGTCACTTCGTGGGGATCGTGACAGGTTGAACAACGCATACCTTTGTCATAGTGAGCAGAGGCAAACATTTGCGAACCTTCAGTACCACAGGATGGACACGAAGACTTCATCTTCACGTTGAAGGCGTATTCCAGCTTCTCTTTACCCTGTGGTGTTTCAGCTAACTCTTCAACAAAGTTGAAGCGTTGGTGACAACGTTCACAGTTAGATGGCATACCACCGCCGATACCACCGTCTAAGTGACCGCCTGCGCCATGACACTCTTCACAGGTAATCCCTTTAGAAATCGTGTGTTTTTGCAGCTCTTTCGGGTTACCTAAGGCAGCGAAGAATTCATCTTTAGTTTGGAAGTCAAACTTAAAGCTATGGCACATTTCGCAATAGGAGCTAGCAGGTTGGAATAGGAATTCCTTCTCGTACTTAGCACCGTATGAGCTCATGCCCCATTGGTGTGAACCGCTGGTACCAAAGTCTTCCATTTTGACGGGGAAACTTGGGATAGCTTTGTTAATTTTTGCAGCCATTTCAGGGGTTAACCACTCAGCCCAACCGCGGGAGAATTGGTTACCACCGGCGACCATAGTCCCAGTGCCGTCCTTCAATAGACCGTCTTTAACATGGTAAGTACCACGCACTAAATAGGCGTCGATAAAACCATACTTAGTACGTGGTGTACCCACAGTGGCGTAGATAGCGTCTGGCGTAATACCCGATGGCAGAATCGTAGTATCTTTAGTGCCATACATGGTTTTTTTCAGGTCGTTATCGACCTCAGGATGTTCGCCAGGGAAGCGAATTGTCTTAGAGTGGCGTGAACGTCTCCATTTTTCGTATTGCGGACCATGACACTCACCGCATTTTTCAGGGCCAACAAACTTGTTAGGGAAATCGAGAATCGATTTTGCCCCTAAACGATATTGCAGTGCCTTAGGACGTTGACCATCGTTATAGGCACTATAACGTACCGCTGTGCCATCGGTTGAGTTCACTTCTTTACTGTGTTTACTGTAAGCAACACTGTCGCCGCCGTGTAAATATTCTTCACCACGGTCACTGACTTTATAAGTGCCCTTTAATCGACCTTCCGCGTCATATTTAAAAACTGGGTGATTTTCAAATAGAAAATCAAACAATTCTTGCTCTTGAACAATATAATCCTGCAGTGTTTTAACACCGCGGGATTGTTCCATTAAATTTTCATTTAAATTGGGGTTAGCCAAAATATCTTGAGTATAGTGGGATTGCTGTTTATTACCCACTCCAGGGACCACTTTACCATCCGATTTCGCATCGGAGGCGATTGTGGTAGCGCTTACGGCAGAACCTAAACAAAACAGCACGCCTAGGGCTGTTTTGGTTTTCCATCGCTTCATCATTCACTCCTAATTTATCATTAGTTTTATATTTTCCACTGAACCTAACTGTTCACTGAACGACATAAACAATTGACCAGTGACTGCATGATGACGGAGTGGAAAAACAAAAAATCTGCGCTAGAGCACATTAAATTTTAATTCAGAAATCAAGAGGAGCCAAAATAATTAAAGCATAACAAATCAACATCTTAAACAATCAAAAACAGTAGTTAATTAGATCTAAAAGCTGTTTTTTGAACTCTAAAAAAATCTAAAAATGGCTTTTATTTTTCAAAAATAAACAAAGTCATAAATGACCATTTTAATGCCGAGACAGATCACATTCCTTCCACAAAAACTCAGCTACCCTGCGAGTCAATCGTTGAATGGTTAAAGACGCAATATCCAATTTAGCCAGGCAACAATAAAAATAAATAAGTTAGTAGCGATTAACCGTCAAACAAAGTTAACCCATCATTAATCTCAGTATTAATGCGATTCGATAACCAATGCTATGCAGGAAATATCTATGATAAATATGATTCCAGAGCTAGGGCACATATTGCTGATCATGAGTACTGTGTTGGCATTATTGTCAGCTAGCCATCATTTTATCGGTAGCTACCGAAATAACTTTTACCTAATCAGCTTTGGCAATAAATTATTTTACGCTCTCTTTTTTACCTTGCTTACAGCATTATTTAGCTTAATTTTTAGCTTTATTACCGATAACTTTTCAGTCGCCTATGTTGCCAATCATTCTAATAGTCAGCTCGCCCTCGGTTATAAAATCGCGGCGGTATGGGGCAGCCACGAAGGCTCAATGTTATTTTGGGTGTTCGCCATTGCCCTGTGGGGTGCGGTGATCAATTGGCGTCAAGCAACGAATAAGGTTAATCTCGATAGTGCCAGTTTACAGGCTGATAGGGCTTACTTTGGCAGAGTTCTCGCTATTTTGGCCTTAGTGATCCTCGGCTTTAATTTGTTTTTACTCTTTACCTCCAATCCCTTTGCCCGCTTACTCCCAAACATTCCAGTCGAAGGACGCGATCTTAACCCCATATTGCAGGACATTGGCTTAATACTGCATCCACCAATGCTGTTTTTAGGTTATGTCGGGCTAACGGTTTGCTTTGCCGCAGCACTGGCATCACTCATTGGGGGCAAATTACCTGCTCGCCACCTCGATTACCTTCGCCCTTGGGTGTTACTGGCATGGATTTTCCTTACTGGTGGCAATGCCTTTGGTTCTTGGTGGGCCTATAACGAACTGGGCTGGGGCGGATGGTGGTTTTGGGACCCTGTAGAAAACGCGTCATTTATCCCTTGGCTTGTCGCTACAGCATTAGTCCATTCCATTGTTCTGACGAAACGCACTAATGGCTTTCAAATCACAACATTGCTGCTGTGCCTATTAGCTTTCTCACTCAGTATGCTGGGCAGTTTTTTGGTACGTTCCGGCATAGTGCAATCGGTGCATGCCTTTGCCGCTGATCCTACCCGTGGTATGTCAATCCTCTGTTTATTAATACTTTTTGTTAGCGCAGCTCTGCTCACCTTTGCACTTAAAGCCAATAACTTCACACACTCAGTTCGGCATAGCATTTTCAGTAAAGAAACGCTGTTGCTACTCGGTATTGTAATATTAGTCGTAGCGGCATTTTCCGTTCTACTCGGTACCTTCTATCCCTTGCTCTATGAATTACTTGGTTTAGGTACACTTTCTGTCGGTGCCCCTTATTTTAATGCGATCTTTGTGCCTCTGACCTTCTTACTCGTACTCTTGATGGGTGTCGCCCCTTTAGCTGGTTGGCAAAAAGCATCCAAAGCTCAAGTTAAGCCTTTGATCATACCCGGTGCACTGATCTTAACTGCAGCTCTGTGGATAAGCTTACAGGCAGCAACTGGCAACAATTTATTTCTGTTACTTGGCACTGCAGCAGCGCTTTGGTTACTCGTTTGCTTATTATTAACATTGATAGCAGCATTAGGATTAAAAAATAAAAATCACCAAAATAAACAGCCTGTTAAAGAAAATATAAATACAGCTAAGCCTCTCCCTAAACGACGCCTCCTGGCCATGCTGCTCGCGCATTTAGGCGTGGCTGTAACTATAATAGGTGCGACGGCCGTCTCTTTCTTTGAACAAGAAGCCCTGCTAAGAATGGGCCCAGGCCAAGGTAAGCCGTTAGCGGGTTATGTCTTAGTTTATGAAAGTACCGAGAATATCGAGACCAAGAGTTTTACTGCGATTCAAGCCAATATCAGTATCCGTGATGCAGCCCAAGATGAGCTGGTACTAGGCTATATCACCCCACAACGACAAACCTTCAAAAGCAATGCCATGGAAATGTCCCATGCCGGTATTGATCACGGCCTATGGCGGGATATTTATGTCTCGATGGGATTGCAACTTAGTGATAAAGAATACCTGATCCGCATCAGCTATAAACCCCTTGCCAGTTGGATCTGGCTTGGGGCACTGCTAATGATGTTAGGTGGAACTGTCGCCGCTTGGCCTACTCGCAGCCTGAGTTATTACCCGAAACCAGCAGCCTTAACTAACTCATCCCATTCATTGCAAAGGGAAATGCTTGCCTAATGAATCCATTATTTCGTTCACCTTACCTCAGTGCTTTTATCTGGTTGCTTTTTACCACGCTGTTTCTAGGCGGGACTGCATTCCTCGCTATGGCGCAAGAGCAACCTGTCTCTAACACTGCTCATCAACAACAAGCTATGGATATCAGTAAAGTGCTTCGCTGTCCTATGGCAACAAATCTAAGCCTGTTTGAATCACAAGCCCCTATCGCACATGAGCTTAAAGCTCAAATTTTTTCCATGTTGGAACAAGGAGATAGCCAAGATGAAATCATTCTTTTTATGGTACAGCGCTATGGTGAAAAAATTCGTTATCAACCCGAACTGAAAGGCTCTACGGTCGCACTTTGGTTTGGCCCGCTACTCTTGCTATTAGTCGGTGTAGGTATTTGCCTTGGACTCATTAAGCGCTGAGCACTGAGTTCCCTATCTCAAATTAAGGATTCACCATGAAACTATGCTCTATGCGACTCATTCTGCTATGCAGTTTTGTCCTGTTAAACAACGCAGTCCAAGCCCATTCATTACAGAATAAGCTTTACGACACTGGCGAAGCGATTCCTAAACCTAGGGTAATGAGAGGCTTCGTTGAAATGCAGCACGCGCGCGGCGTACCGGATGTGCCTTTCATTGATGAAGCGGGAAAAACTCAAACCCTAAAACAACATCAAGGTAAACTGGTTCTCGTTAATCTTTGGGCAACTTGGTGCGCCCCCTGCCTGCGTGAAATCCCAGAGCTTCAGCATCTTAAACAAGAATATCAAGGGAAAAATATCGCCATAGTCCCAATCTCCATCGATGAGGAACCTAAGGATGTGCGACCTTTCCTCACTCAACATAATTTTAGCGACTACCAAACTTGGTTCGATCCAACACAAAACATAGAACAGATCATTCCTGCAAACGTCGTTCCTGCGACGTATTTTTTTGATGCTAAAGGTAATCTTGTTGGTTTCGTACGCGGGTATCTCGATTGGGGCGATAAAGACGTCATCCCTTATCTTGATAAATTAATCATAAAATACGGCCAGTAATCATTTTGTACTAAAAAGCCAGTTTACATCTCCGTTCGGTAGCCCACCCTACATTTGCCGAAACCCGCTGCACCCGAATTTGCAGCGGGTATTTTTTACACTTAAGAGCAAATACCTGAACTTTGTATTCTGCGGCGCATTTCTTTAAAATTGCCGCCCACTACTTATTGTTTATTGATCCCAAGGCTATCCAAATGAAACTCACCCGCTTAACTCAACCTATTTATGACCACTTATATCGAGATATCAGTGAGTTTCGCAGCACCTTCGACTTGCCCGTTAATGATGTTGATTCCTTAGATGACAAAGCCGACACTTTACATACTTCGCTGATTATTGAAGAGTTAACTGAACTTGCCGAAGCCGATAGCCGTATCGAGCAGGCCGATGCCATTGTGGATTCTGTGTACGTGTTAATGGGGCGTTTAGTGCATTTAGGCGCGGCCCAAGTGAGTGACCGCCCGGAGATCAGCTACCTTGTCGACTTGTTGCTTTGCGTGGCTCAAAACCGTGAAATCGACTTTATTAGCTGCTGGGATGAAGTCCACTCGAGCAATATGAGTAAAGTGTGCCGTAACGAGCAAGAACTTGCCGAGACCATTGCCTTCTATGCCAAGCAAGGTGTTGAAATTGTCGGTAGTCAGCAAGGTGATTTCATCATAGCGAAATGCGCTAAAGATGTGGAAATGGCAGGTAAAGTGGTTCGCCAAGGTAAGGTACTAAAATCGGTTTACTATCGCCCAGCGGATCTGACTACACTGGTTAAAGCCTAGATTTGATAGCTTTTTTTAGAGCCTGTTATTTGCAGGCTCTTATTTCGCCAGAGCGATTATCCAGCAGTAATGACTTTTCAGCGTGTGTTTTAACGAGGCAATCCGTATGAATCCTGCGAAAGTAGTGCGTGCCAAGGTGAAGCAATTAACTGATTTGCCGAATATTGGCAAAGCCTGTGCGGCGGATTTACGTTTGCTCGGTATAGATAAACCTGAGCAACTGCTGGGGCAAAATCCCTACGATTTGTATCGAACTCTGTGTGACAAAACGGGCCAGCGACACGACCCGTGCATGATCGATGTGTTTATCTCCATCACCCGTTTTATGGCGGGCGAAGATGCTAAACCTTGGTGGTTTTACACCGATGAGCGCAAAAATACCTTAGGGCAGACTAAACCTTAGCTTTTAGCTTCCCGCCTGTTTATCACTTTGTATTATTTCAGGTTCTTCCCTTAACCATTCCCGCCAAATCGCCACCAGCAAGGCCATCAATACTGGGCCGACAAACAAACCGACAAAACCCATGGTTTTCACGCCGCCGATCAAACCGAAAAAAGTCGGTAAAAATGGCAATTTAATCGGCCCGCCGACAAGATTAGGTCGCAGGGTTTTATCGACAATAAACAGCTCTATGCTGCCCCAAAGGAATAAGCCGACGCCCGCCGTCATATCGCCAGTGCCGACAAGATAGAGTGAAATCAAGGTAAACATGGTTGGCGCGCCGCCGGGAACCAAGGCCATAAAGGCAGTTAACACCCCAAAAGCCACGGCCGAAGGCACACCCGCTATCCAATAGGCGATCCCCAGCACTATGCCCTCACCGATCGCGATAAGCGTCATGCCAATCACAGTCGAACTGACCGTAGCAGGCACCACACGGGAGAAGCTATACCAGCGGGCGGGCAATACTCGCTCGCCGACAATATCCAGCTGTTTGGCCACTTGCTCGCCATCTTTATAGAGGAAAAACAACGTAATAAGCATAAAGAGCAAGGTCAATAACAACCCTAAAGTATTCCAGCCCAATTGCAGTACCCAGCGGGAAATGCCACTCAGGTTCTGACCACTGATGGCACTGATGATTTTACCTAGCTCGTGGGGTTCACCGATAAATTGCTGCCATTGCAGGGTTAACCACTCACCCATCCAAGGCAAATCTTTGATCCACAAGGGCACGGGCGAACCATGTTGGTTAGTAAACACCAACCAATCAACCCAAGTTCTAATTTCTTGTAACGCATAGGAAAATACAAACACCAGCGGGATAATCAGCCCGAGCACAATACAACACAGGGCAATAGTTGCCGCTAACGCCGAGCGACCACCGCATTTTGCCAATAGTTTTTGATAAAGAGGCCAACTCGAAAAACACACAATCAAGGCGGCTAAGGCAGGCACTAAAAAGTCGATAAAAAAGAATACACCAGCGCATAAGAGCAAAATCAACAAACTACGCCCAATCGCGGCATTACTGAAAATCGGCGTCATAGTGCTAACACTCCCCACAATACAATCCAACGATAAAATGGAAAACACTCGGCATTCTATCAAAAGCCTAACAGTTGGAATGAGCTTATTGAGCCGAAAGCTGCTTAACGAGTTGCTCTGGCTGGCTAAAATCGGTAATGCGCTGAACGATTTCCCCGTCCTTAACCCACAGTAACGTCGGGATATTGCGGATTTTAAAATGATTAAATAACACGCCTAACTCATCGATACTAAAATCGATTTTAGTCTGATAAAGCTGCTTAAAATCTTCGAGTGCTTTATCGTCTGTCCACAGGTGATTGACCACACCGTGCCACGCTTTATTCGGCACTTTTTGCGCGAGATTATTTAAGCCTTTTTGGACGGCAATACACTCTTTAGACATTTCTGGACGGCTCTCTGCCAAATACCAATCACACCAAGTTGCAGTGAAAAAGAGTAGATGCTCACCTTGTTCCCAAGGCTTCAGTAACTTAGCCGTTTGTTCGGCACTGGGCGCCTCTGTTGTCTGGGCGGTCAACTCTTGGCCATTCGCCAACATATCGATAAATTTATCTAAATTAGCGTCTGACTCGTGGCTAGTGTAAACCACATCACCGGCACGATTGATTAATACACTATAGGGCGTACCGACTAAGCCTAAAGCCACACCCAACTCACCTTCATTATCCAACCAGACAGGCATAGTGAGCCCGAAGCGCGCGATAACGTCAGCGATCTTAGGCTGCTCTTCATTAATATTGATGTTCACTGCGACGATATTAATCTTGTCCTGATACTTCTTTTGCAGGGCTTCAAAATGTGGCATTTGTTCCATACAAGGCTGACACCAAGTTGCCCAAAACTTTAGGTATATCGGCTTGTCACCCGCAACGCTGCCTAAGGTCACTTGCTGCTGTTCGGGATAGGTTTTAAGTGCAATATTTTGATAGGCTTTGTCGCCCGCAAACGTAGCAAAACTCACGACGGCAAGGCACATAACAATGATTTGACGCAACAACATAGTGTTTTCCTTAAATTGATAGACCACTCGCATCCACGACTATGGGGCCAGTGATTTGCAGCCATTTACACAGGAAATACATAATCAAAGGGAGCGACAGTCTACCCAGCAACCAACCTTTAAACAGTGAGTATAAACTAACAAGCCGCTAATTTAGCCATGTAAAATGTAAGCCTTGGTGAGCATATCAATGCCCAAATTATCGCGGCCTTTACTCATGACATTATTTGATATCCAAAGTGATCAATTCAGATATTTAAGTGAATAGCATCATATAATATCGAAACAAATCAGAATCTTGAAATACAATCCCATCATGATGAATCCAGTCTAAGATGCTTTCTGCAAGTTGTGGATATGGCCAAACGCATCAGCGAATACTTGAGGATCATCTACAACGAGGTTGACCATACTTAACGACTCAGGCAATTGTCCCATGCCGCCATAATAAGTTTGGGGATGCTTAAAAATCAGCTGCACATTCGCGGTATCACCGCGGCCTATCGTCAATATTTCTGTTGCATTGATTGCAGTTGAATCACCTACCGATTTCCCCCCCATTTGCTGTGGCAGCACATGAGCCAAAAATGTTCCCAATTTCAGTTCACTTATCTGGGTTAAATCGATCGACATAAAACCCCAGATACCATTATTGATAATGAGCTTACCTTCCCTTTGATACAGGGAGTAATAACGACTGATACGGTAATTGGCTGCAATTAATACAACTGAATACAAGATCAAACCAGAAACGAATACGGCAGCAATATGACTCACATCATCGAGTAGTATGTAACTCAGTGTGGAGGCCGCGATTAAACACATTATGATGACTAAAGCATGCCAAGGTTGGGCACTCAGTAACTTAAGCGGTGTGATCGATGCTGGGTGGCGACGGGAAAAATAAGGGATAGCGTAATACCAACTCGCGGGTTCGGTAGCGAGTATTAAACCTAAGGTCAGCTTCTCATCGTCAGGCATTTGATTCTTTGGCATATCAGTGTTTGATGCGCTCTCAATATTAAGCGTTCTAAGTTCATTTACCCCATTACCCAGCTCTTGCTCCACAGTGGCAGCATATTGAGCAATGATCGCTAATCTTGGATCGCCTGAAGCCTTCCTCGCCTGCCACAATCCCTTAATAATACTCACCATCAAGTACAATTCGATGAGCAGTAATACCGCGATAATAGGGAAACGCAGCCAAGCGATAAACTCGAAATACTCTGCAATTTGAGGAGGGTAGCTGAGGCGAGCCATGAGGCTGCTCAAACTGAGAATGACTAATATTTTCCAGCTTTTTTGCGCACCAATTTTGATAATCCAATACCAATAAAGCAGAGGTAACAACACAAAATATAGTGCACTGACGACAGCCAAAGACAACTGCTCACTTGTTTGCGTTAACTGTTCTGGCAGTAAATTAAACCCAAGCCAATACACAATAATCATCAAAATGAGAAAATAAATTCGATATTTAGCTGGGCGTCTTAGTCGAATTTTTAGCATTTAACATCCTTGTCAGTTGATCTAGCCAAGCCTATGCGATAGTAAAAACCCAAAAAGTAGCTTGGCTTATCAATAACATGATGGATAAAACCATGAATACAATGCTGGCTTAAAAACGCTCAAACTGATCATTAGACCATCAAACCTAACGCCAATTGTTTTGTTAGCTCTGCGGCGGGAATCGCCTGACAGCCGGTTGCATTTTGGCCGCACCAAAGTGGGCTAAAATCGCCAAATCCTTGTTGCTCGGCGGCGCTTCGCAATCCTGCGACGGCACTGGAGGCGAGCGGAAAATCCGGTACTGCGTTATTGATAGGTCCAAGTTCAACCATAAAACGATTCACTATGCCGCGTGCGGGGCGACCAGAGAATAAGTTAGTCAGAGCCGTATGCTGCGCCGCCTCGCTTTGCAGTGCGGCGCGATGGATCTCACTGGTCGTGCATTCAGGGCAAAGTAAATAGGCCGTCCCCACTTGCACCGCTGAAGCACCCATCGCCATGGCGGCGCGCACGGTTTTGGCATCGACTATGCCACCAGCAGCGATAACGGGCACATCAACGGCGGCAATAATTTGCGGCAATAAACTAAAAGTGCCGTGTTGCTCAGTCAAATCATCGGATAAGAAATGTCCTCTATGGCCGCCAGCTTCTAAGCCCTGCGCAATAATAGCATCTACGCCACGCGCTTCTAACCAGAGCGCCTCTTCTACTGTGGTCGCCGTCGAGATGATCTTAGAACCCCAAGACTTTATCTCCAGCAGCAAATCTTCATTGGGTAAACCAAAGTGAAAACTCACAACCTCAGGTTTGAATTTGGCTAACACTTCAGCTTGAGCACTCGTGTAGGGCGCGCGTTGTGCTCCCGCAGCTTGGGTATCAGAATGGATACCCAGCTCAGCAAAATAAGGCGCGAGTTGCTTGAGCCATGCAGCTTGTTTCGCCGCTTGCGGTTCGGGCTCGTGATGACAAAAGAAGTTTACATTGATGGGCTTAGTCGTCTGGGCGCGGATCTGTGTCAACGCGGCATCTAAGGCTTCAAGGGATAACATGGCGCAGGGCAAAGATCCCAACGCACCGGCTTGAGACACGGCTATCGTTAAGGCACTGCCCTGAACACCCGCCATAGGCGCTTGAATAATCGGCAATTCGATTCCAAATAATCGGGTTAACTGGCACGGCATACATCACCTCCTTTGACTGGTTATCACTTGACGATCAATCCTGATATGGCCCTGCGGCTAAACGTTGGGAGATCCACCACAAATTGCCCACGGGATCGCGCACTCCACCTTGGCGATCGCCATAGGGTTTATCCGCCACTGCCATGATTAACTCGCCCGCAGCAGCGAGCGCCTGAGCCACCGATTTATCGGCATCTGCCACATACAAATAGTAGGATGCTGGCATTGACGGAAACGCTTCACTCGCCTCGCTCAACATAAATAGGCAGTCGCCGATTTGCATCTGCGCATTGGCTATTTTGCCATCCAATCGATGGGAAATATGTAGCGCTTTAGCATCAAAGGCTTTTTGCATAAAGGCCACTAAACTATCGGCATTGTTGATAATCATATACGGGCTAACCCGTGAAAATCCTGGCGGAATAAACATAACGACTCCTTGTTACCTAAGCATGAAATTGATCATAAAAAACCACTATAAGCCAATGACTATAGACTAAGCACGAGGGCGAAAACTAGCCCGCTGCCATTAAGCCTTCAACGTGAAATGTAAACTTAAACATTCAGTGAACGAGTCAAAGCGTAAAGCCTGCGGATGCGTTGCCCCACGGCGTTTAAGTCATTTTATATCTTTGCGGCCAAACCATAACAGTACTGCTTTACGCTTGTTATTAAACAATAAATTAGCTTTATTTAACTATGATTAAGCAACTACGGATCCTTGTTCTATGCTTAGTTCACTGTTCACTTACCATGATGAGCCTATGCACTTGACTGCATTCTTCGCCAGATCACTCAGGATTTGCCTCCTCTTAATCCTCAGTAGTTTCGTCTTTGCAGTGCAGGCAGCTTGGTATCCCGCCGATGTCATTGCTGACGGTCAAAAGATCCTCTACACGCCACTCGCTAAGGCCAATCAAGCATGGCGGATCTGCGCCTTACTTCCCCACGGGAAAGATCAATATTGGTGGGGCGTCGCCTTTGGATTATCACAAGAAGCCGAGCGCCAAGGCGTAACGCTTGGCATTTATGATGCTGGTGGATATGACAAGATTGAGCAGCAAAAACAGCAACTCAATGATTGCTATGCACTCAAGGCTCAAGCTTATATTATTGCCGCCAATACCGCTGACGGACTGATTGCGGATATTGAACAACTCAGTGCTGCGGGCATTCCGGTTATCGATTTAGTCAATGGTATCGCGACCGACAAACTCACGAGTCGCTCCTTAGTCAGCTTTGAAGATATGTCCGTTGCGGCGACAGAATATATTGCGGCGCAGCAGCGAGAAGCTATCAATCAGGAGTCACCTAAGCTTAAGGTGGCGTGGTTTCCTGGGCCTAAGGGTGCATCTTGGGTGATGGCGGCGGAACAAGGATTTAGACAAGCGGCAGCTAAACAAGAGTTCGACACAATTGAAGGCGGTTACGGTACGACGGAGTTATTTGTTCAAGCGGATTTGGTGCGAAAAGTACTTGCAAAACAAAGCGTAGATTATGTAATTGCCAATGCGGTGGCGGCCACATTCGCGGCGCGCTTTTTAGATGGACGCCGGAATCAAACCGGCAAAGTCATCGCATTTTACTCTAATGCGCAAACTATAGAATTAGTGCAGAAAAAGCAGCTACTCGCGACAGTCAGTGACTCACCGGTATTGCAGGCTCGAATTGCCATCGATCTGGCGGTGCGCGCACTCGAAGGTGCGCCTTATCCCCGCAGAGTGAGCCCTGTTATCAAGGTCATCTCCCAAGACAACATCCACCAAATCGATTTAGAACAAATATTAGCGCCGGAAAATCAATGGATGATCCATCAAGATCTGCCCAGCGTAAACGATGCTCGTTAAATCAAATAGTCCGCACCCAGCCCAACAAATAAGGCCAGTCCTGCCCAATTATTATTGAGGAAGGCTTTAAAACAAGGGGCTCGTTCACGATCAAAAATCAGCATTTGCTGGTAAGTACTAAAACCGACAAAAGTCAGTATGCCTAAACCATACAGCAAACCACGGTCAGCGCTCCAACCGGCGGCGATAAAACAAGCCAACGCGGCAAGCTGAAATAAACCTATGATTTGGCGATCATATTTACCGAACAAAATCGCAGTAGATTTAATGCCCACTTTTAGATCATCGTCCCTATCGACCATGGCATACATGGTATCGTAGGCGACAGTCCAACACCAATTGGCGGCAAATAACCACCAAGCCTCCATCGGCACTTCACCCGTTTGCGCGGCGTAAGCCATAGGGATAGACCAACTCCACACTATGCCTAAAAACATCTGTGGCATGTTGGTGATGCGTTTAGTGAAGGGATAAATAATCGTGAGGATAATACCGACAACGGATAATTTAACGACTAATCCATTGAGTAATAAAACTAAACCAAAAGCGGATAAACCTAAAATGACAAACAGTATCAGCGCTTCTTTGGTACTGATTTCACCACTGGCCAGTGGGCGTGATCGAGTGCGTTCAACAAAAGAGTCGAGATCGCGATCGGCATAGTCGTTAATAATGCAGCCACAGGCACGCATGATCACCACGCCAATAATAAAGATGATCAATACCTTAAGATCCGGCATACCACCCGCCGCTAACATCAACGCCATCAAGCATGGCCACATCAGCAATAGCGTACCTATGGGACGGTCGATTCGAGTAAGACGGGAATACACATCCCACTTCTGCTTTAAATTCATTAACTAGGTACTCCCAATACCCTCAAGTTTCCACTCGGTTTCTGGATTAGCATCATATACCCATGCTTCTCCCGATGCGAATTTACGCCCTGAAAGCGTGTCATAAAAAGCTGACATTCATCGCGTTCAGGGCTGGTATTAAAGCGCCTCTAACCGAGCGTAAGCCACCACTAACCACTTGCTGCCAAAGTCAGTAAAACTCACTTGTACTCGCCCTTGGGCACCGCTGCCCTCAAAGTTGGTCACTTTACCTTCACCAAATTTAGGGTGATTGACTCGTTGGCCGACGTTAAAACCGGTATCGTTTGTGGCAGCCGATTTTTGGGCGCTGAAACGGTTATTCGCCATCGGCGTTGAAACCTGCGCCTTAAGACGGATTTCATCCACATATTGCGGCGGGATCTCTTTGATAAAACGCGACGGCCGAGCGTAATCTTCGCGGCCATAAATGCGCCGCGATTCCGCATAAGTTATGTAGAGTTTTTCCATGGCGCGGGTCATGCCCACATAGCAGAGACGGCGTTCTTCATCGAGTCTATCGCCCTCTTCGAGCGCCATTTTACTCGGGAAAATCCCTTCTTCGACACCCGCCATAAACACCATAGTGAACTCTAACCCTTTGGCAGAATGCAGCGTCATTAGCTGCACCGCATCGGTAAAGGCATCGGCTTGGCCCTCGCCCGCTTCGAGCGCCGCGTGGGAGAGGAAACCGTTAAGTTCGCCCATGTCCTCCAGCTCTTCTGGTAGCTCAAAAGTACGCGCCGCCGTGACGAGTTCTTCTAAGTTTTCGATTCTAGCGTGGGCTTTTTCGCCCTTTTCGGCTTCATACATGGCCTTAAGGCCCGAAGCTTGGATCACTGTATCGGCCATGCGATACAGCACCATATCTTGGGTGTCTTCACGCAGTGTCATGATTAAGTCCATGAAACCACGCACAGAATTTGCTGCGCGGCCCGCAAGCACTTTCTCGTCGAGCAAACGCACACTCGCCTGCCACAGGGTTAACTCATGCTGGCGCGCCGTGGAGCGCAAAATATCTAAAGTGCGATCGCCAATGCCACGGGGCGGCGTGTTAACTACACGCTCAAACGCCGCATCGTCGTCTTTGTTATTAATCAGCCGCAGGTAACCCATAGCATCTTTAATTTCTTGGCGTTCGAAGAAGCGTAAACCGCCATAGATTCGATAAGCTAAGCCTTTGTGTAACAAGGCTTCTTCCAATACCCGCGATTGAGCGTTAGAACGATATAAAATCGCACAATCACTGAGGTTGCCGCCCTTTTCGTGCCAATCATTAATTCGACCGACAATAAAGCGCGCCTCGTCCATTTCATTAAAGGCGCAATAGAGCGAAATCGGATCGCCATCGGCTTCATCCGTCCACAACTCTTTGCCCATACGTTCTGGGTTATTGGCGATTAAGGCGTTGGACGCTTTAAGAATATTGCCCTTCGAGCGATAGTTTTGCTCGAGGCGAATCGTGGTCGCCGTCGGGAAATCTTTTAAGAATCTATGTAGGTTTTCAACCTGAGCACCGCGCCAACCGTAAATCGATTGGTCGTCATCACCGACTATCATTACATTGGCAGTTTGACCGGCAAGCACGCGGATCCACGCATATTGAATGGCGTTGGTATCTTGGAACTCGTCCACCAAAATATGCTTGAATCTGTCTTGATAATGAGCCAACAAGTGCGGCTTATTGAGCCATAACTCATGGGCACGTAATAGGATTTCGGCAAAATCGACTAATCCCGCGCGGTCGCAGGACTCTTGGTAAACCTGATAGATTTTTAGCAGATTTTGCTCAAGTGGAAAACCGCCCGCATCGATATGTTTAGGGCGTAATCCTTGGTCTTTTTTACCATTGATATAACCCTGAGCTTGGCGTGGAGGATATTGTTTCTCATCCAAATTCAGGCTTTTTAGAATACGTTTGATCAAACGCACTTGGTCGTCAGAATCGAGGATTTGGAAGCTTTGCGGTAAACCCGCATCTTGGAAGTGAGTGCGCAACAAGCGATGCGCCAAGCCGTGGAAAGTGCCAATCCACATGCGGCCCATATTGGTGCCAGCGACTTTTTCAACTCGCTCGCGCATCTCAGCAGCAGCTTTATTGGTAAACGTCACCGCAAGAATCGAGTAAGGACTCTGCTGTTCAACCTGCATCAGCCACGCAATGCGGTGGGTCAACACCCGAGTTTTACCACTGCCCGCGCCCGCCAACACTAACATGCTAGATTGCGGTGCCGCGACAGCCTCGCGCTGCTTGTCATTCAGGCCGTCTAGTAAAGAAGATACGTCCATTCTCGCCTCCAAAAAATCGAGGAGGCATTATAACAGAAGAAAACCCGCCTGCGCGTCTGATCCACAAGACGAGAGCCATAAGGTGAGTGATATGTTGCCGCACCTTGGTTTGTGCTTGTGTTGTAATGACGACATTGATTAAGCACTGTCATTCCCACAATGCTTGTGGGCGGGAATCCAGCTTTTCGGTAACAGATCTTTGTTTTTAGGGTAGGAATTGAGCAAATCCAAGGCTGTATTAATTATTCATAAAGAGGGTGTTCATCATTCTGTCTCAGCGATTAAGCACTGTCATTCCAGTGACACGCCATTAACTCATCCCTGAGGGCTCGACGACGGCATCCATGCCGTCAACGGTCACTTCCATGACAGTGCTTAATCCTATTAACCTTTGCGTATCTCTACTAGCCAGCAAAGGATTATAAAGCTAAAACGATATCAAGTAATTACCCATCAAACTGTATAAAAACCGCTATCGCAGAAAAGCAGATTCCTATAGCATCATTTATACCAATTGACATGGATGTGGCAGCGACCAAGTCCAACAAGCGATTTATGCCCTGCCAGCGCATAAATACTAAGATGTTAGGTGCTTAAGAGTAAAATGAACAAGATCATCCTAATTTTACTGTTGGTGTCGTCTTCAGTGTTTGCAGATAGCGAGAGCTTTTTCAATCGGATATTTTTTGAAAATGTTGCTTACTCAGAACTTGTAACCCCGGAAAATAAAGAAGTTATAAGACCAATATTCCAACAAGTTGGTAGAATATTAGCCTCAGATGAATGGAGCAATGCAGATAAGCTCGACGTATTGCGTTGCATATTAGCGTCTTATTTATCAGAAATCGCATCAAAACAGTCCATGCCCTTTGAGCAAACCTTGTCTAAATTCAAAGCTGGTAAGTTAAACCCTGATATCGCTAAAGCGTATGCTGATGAACGTAATTCCAAAGTCATTAGTCGTGAACTTGAGAAGGTCATTAATGTACAAAATCTCGAGGAGTTACAACGTACAGCAAACGATCAGGAAAGACTAAAGTTGTTGAAATGTGGCATTGAAAATATGAAAAACCTACCGGCCAATATGAAAGAAGTGGTTGGTTATTATTGTAAATTAAAACAAAAAATTTAGTACGCACAAAAGATACCTCAAAAGGGACTATCAACGCGTGGCATTGCAAGTCCCTTAGTCAGGCATTATACGAATGGAGATATCATGCTAACCAAATGGCTGATAAATTATCTTTCGATTGAAAGAACGTTAGCTCGGCATCCAAAGTTCAGTGATGCATTCAAGATAGAAGGTATCGTTATGTCCGGAGATAAAACAACGTTTATTGAAGGTATTGAAGCCTCATATTCAAAAGCTGCTCTCATACTATGTGTTCATGATCATCAGGAAAGGTATAGCGTTTGGGAGTCCAAGGAATATTGTTATTACACAGATGCTTTGAATGTACTGAAGGCGGAATGTTGCCGTTTATCTGAGTTAATAAATAAGCGCATTGAGGTAATTGGCTCTTTGGAAGATACACACAGAGATGGACTTCTCGAAGTTTATAATGAAAACAATCAACAATATATTCTTGAATCTACGAACTTGTGAGCCGAGTTTAACGAGACCCACTGTTAAATTTTGCGGGTGAAACAGAACATCCACAGATCTTTAATGCTTTAAGTGACCAACAGACAACTCAACAATCAAAGGAATACGCCATCCCTCGGAGTTGCCGCAGGGCATTAGCGTTCGTTGCGTGATCGAGGCATGGTCGTTCTCGTGCATCAGACCCATAGGGAAATGGGAAATGTCAGAATGATGTATGGAACATCATTGACCATGCACTTCACGACATTCAGGCATCCTGCCTATCAGATGCCGAGATAGCGTCAGTCGAATCAGAGACGAGCGTCTGACGCGATAGCATAAGAGCGCTAATTGCCCAAGGGGCTTTCAACTCCGATGGGGGCGTCATGGCTGAGTGGTTATAAATAGGAAGGAGGATAGGACGAGCAGTCCTCCTTGGTCGACACTTGATTAAAAATCAGGGGGGTGAAGCCCCACGGCTTTGGCTTTGCTTTTAAAAACAATCAAACCAAGTAACAACTCACGCTTGCTGGCAAAGCATTAAAACTTGCACTCATCACAACCTCAGTTTATCAAGACACCAACTAAAGTTTATCAAGACACCCACTGTTAAATTTTGCTACCTAAAGAACAAATTAGGTGCGGTTTCAGACCGTCAAAATGCGGTTGAGCTCGCGAAATTGAGCTGGGTAGCCAGATTTTTATTCGAGCTTTCCCCACCCCATGAGCACAAATCAAGTTGACTAAACAGCTAAGTTTCGCTTGAATTAGGGTCTAACAAATAATTAACATTTAGAACAACGCTAAGCTGACTTAGACTTAGAAACGCAAAAGGACATGAATGCATTACACTTTTCGAACGTTTATGCTGGATGTTCAAAACCGCACTCTGCACTGCAATAGTGAACGCATTAACTGTGATGAACGCGTTATCCTACTGATTAGTCTCTTGATTGAAGCCTATCCGGCACACTGTGACCAAGCATTTTTACTCGAAAAAATTTGGCCTAACACAGTCGTGAGCAGTTGGTCAGTAGCTAGGCTAATTTCAGATACTCGTAAATTGTTCGCTTCAGCAGGATTAGAAATTCCGATAATCCAAACACTCCACGGAAGAGGTTACCGCTTATCCCATGATATTGCCGCCATCCTCAATTCACAGAACGATAATGCACAAACAACAACGCCCCTGAATACCGACACCCCGACAGTCAATCTCGACTCGAGTAAAACACCGCAATCCGATAGTGATCGGCAACAAAGCCCAAATCAAACCCAGCCAAGCTACAAACGAGTTAACTTGCGTTATCTGTGGCTATTTATCGCGTCCGTTGCGATAACGCTTGCAGTGGCTAGCCACCAACAAACTCAGCGTGCCAATCCATTAGTGTTAGCAGAACCCAATAACGTCAAAGCGAGGATCCTCTGGGTTGATGACCATCCTGAGAATAATCAAACTGAACGGCAATACCTCGAAGAACGACAGATTGGGGTGTACACCACACAAACAACCCAAGATGCCCTCACGCTACTAGGTCTCTATCGCTACGATGCCATTATTACCGATATGGGACGGGAAGCCGATCCTTTGGCGGGCCTAAAAATGATACGGATGATCAGGGAACTTGGCATACCAACCCCCATTTACTTATATACCATTATGCCCTCTGAAGCGTTAAGGCAAAAAGCCCGCGATCATGGCGCTAATGACATTGCCGTCGAAGCAGAAGATTTATACCAACACCTGACCCCGCTTATTGATTCCTTTGATTTAGAGTCGCCCCCACACTAGCCCTGCACTCAGCAGATTAGTCATCATCTAAAGCTATCGAGTAACTAATTGATAAGTTTAGTATTCAAATTTAATCAATAGATTTCAAAGACAGATTTAAGATAGCCGTTATATACCTTTTCTATCGATAACTGTTCTATGCCTTCGGTATATCGATTGCTCAGCATAAGCCGCAGTAAAGCAATGAAAGCGCCTGTGGATTTAGCTACGTAACTCAATACGTCTACCTAAGTTTCATAAAAGGAATTGATATAATGAAGCCGACCTACCTTCTTGCTATTCCGCTACTCGCAGGACTAATACTTACAGCCTGTGGTGGTGACGACAATGACGACGATGAAGTCACACCGACACCGCCCCCGACTCCACAGCTTGCTATCAAAGGTAATGTGAAAGGACTTTCCGATACAGTTAAACTCGAATTACAGAAAAATGGTCAAGCAGTAGAAACACTGTCGATTCAAAGTGATGGCACAGATAAGGCCTTTACATTTCCCACCATGCAAGACGAAGGCATTAGCTTTGCGATTACTGTTAACACTCAACCTGCGGCACAAACTTGCAGCGTAACTAATGGCAGTGGCACTTTAAATGCGACAACAGCGGTCGCCACTTTAGTCACCTGCGAAGATAACCCCAATGCTGAGCTAACCGGAATACTGAGGGACAGCCCAGTCGCGGGCATTAACTACCAAACCGAAACCAAAGAAGCAGGAATCACGAGTGATATCGGTGAATATCAATACCTTAAAGGTGAGCATGTCACCTTCTCCGTGGGTGCGATAATGTTTCCTGCAACGGCGGCAGCAAACTTGATCACACCCACAGAAATTGCCGCAGGTAACCAAGTCACCAAAGTTAATATTCTGCAGCTATTGCAAACCTTAGATAAGGATTGTGATGTTGAAAATGGGATTCAAGTGAGGGCTACAAGCCACGAACTGTTAGGCGATACCGTGCTCGATATCACCAGTGCTGATTTCGATGCCAACATCAATGCAGCCTTTACGACCAAGAACTCAGGCTTGACGTTAATCAGCGAGACTCAAGCATTAACACACTTTGACAGTTCAAATCGTAACTTACTTTTAGGCAGCTGGTTATTCACCGAAGGTGAAGGGCAACGGACTGTGCTGACATTCAAAGACCATTCTAGCTACATCATGATCCACGAGCATGAAAGTGATGGCGGTCAAAGCGCTGCATCAGTGGAATATGGCCATTACACCTGGGATTCACAAACAGGCAGTTTTAGTGTCAGCATCATTGCGCAATCCGATGGTTCTGGAGGATTTTATGATGAAGGAAGCACAGTCAATAACGCGACCGTGAATTTAGACAAACTGACGGTGAGCTTTATCGATAACACTGAAGGAGACATTACCCTCACACGCATTGAAGATAGCAGCGATCCGCTGGTTGGTACTTGGCACGTGCTGGATCCAGAAACCGATAATGAAAGTTTTGTCACTTTCCTGCCCAATCAACAATATGCCATTAGCCATACAGCGAATACCGATAGTTACGAAGGTAAATCACCGCAGCCACAGTCTGGTGAGTTTGGCCGTTATATCAAAGATGCTAGCGGCTATAAATTTACTGCCACAGTCGAATCTGATGGACCTAATGGACTCTACAGTACTGATTCACCAGATGACTATCTATTCTCATCAATCAAAATCACCGCTTGGGGAGAAATGATCGCAGTTCAAAATGGTGCAGAGGGCGGTACTTTCTCACTCGATTATATTGGTGGCTTTGTCTCAGAACTCGTTGATAAACCTAGCTCTGCTGCGGGTACGAGTCTTGGGAGAATTACCTCAGTACGAGATATTTCAGGCTTTATCAGTGCTGACATAGTCAATAAACCGCTGCAATTTGACTTGGAATACACGAGCGACACTGAGAATCGCTGTGTAACGAGTTTCGGTAATAATCGTTGCGGCGCGCGTTACACTATGTTGGTTCAAAATCTTGCAGAGAATGATATTGGCGACACCATAGGTGATGTGAACTTAACTGAAGTGTCTAGTAATACTCAAATCAACACCAATTTTTCAGTAACAACCGCAGGTACAGCAACCTTTAGTTACAGCAACACCCAAACTATGACCATTAGTCCTTTGCTCGGCAAATCCTGTCAAGGGAATCAAAGGGCATTAGTCAGCATCACTGACACCGCCAATAACCTCTCCCTTTGGCAAGTAGAGCTAACACCAACTCAACCTTAACGAAATAGATCTTCCACTTTGTCGGACTGTGTAAGTGCAAGCAGTCCGACGCTTTTTTTAGCTTTATCTCACCTATTGTTCAGTCGTTTATTTCTTGAAACTGGCACTCGCTCAGCGGGCATCTTAGTTCAATATCCATAGCACCTTTATCCTTAGCGCCTTAGCGCCTTAGCGCCTTAGCATTCAGCTTGATAATTTGGGTCAAATGACATCGCCAAACATGGGTAAGGGTTAAGCCCTAACCCTCCTTCTCGATGAGAATAACTTTAGGTAGCGGCAGATCGCGGTTAGAATACTCACCCTGTTTTTCTTGGTTACTTTTTCGGAAACAATAATGTCCCATTCAGCGCTTAATTCTTTTGATGATTTTTACCAGCTTTTGGCTGACAGCTTGGCGAAGAATAGTCTGATCAAACTATTGTTGAGTAAGTACCGAGGGGCAGATAAAAGCCTGCAGCGCATTACGATTCGGCCGATTAGTTTGCAAAATGAGCCTATGCTGTCGTTTGTGTATCAACACCAGACGAATCACATCACTAAAAACCTGAGTTATGACGAAGGGTTAGCCAGCATAAAACTGTTACTCGGTAGCGATTTTAAAAGTGCCCACTTAGCCACGGCGCAGGCAGAAGTTCAGCTTGAGATCAGCAAAAAAGGCAAAGTACAAATCAGCACACATAACGTTAAACAAGCCGTCGCGGTGCCGTTAGAACATGACCGTGAGAAAAAGCGTTTTGTGGATATCGAACGTCCTTTCCTGACTCAGCTAGGGGTGACTGACAGCCAGCATAATCTTATCCCTGCGATGTCGCGCAAATGGAAACAAATCAATAAGTTTATTGAGGTTTTCAGCCAAGCACTCGAAGCTTCACCCCACAAGAATGACCAACCGATCAATGTGGTCGATTTTGGTTCAGGCAAAGGCTATCTCACCTTTGCAATCCATGATTACCTGCGCCATAGCCTTCACAATGATGCGCAAGTGACTGGGGTGGAATTACGCCAAGCCTTGGCGGATTTATGTAATGAAACGGCGGCAACGCTGGATCATCAAGGATTGTCGTTTGTCTGCGGCGATGTGAGAACCCATGCGCCTAAACAAACCGATGTGATGATCGCGCTGCACGCCTGCGATATCGCCACTGACTATGCAATTCATTATGGCATTCGCGCCAATGCCGACATCATCATGTGTTCGCCTTGCTGCCATAAACAAATTCGGCCGCAGATGCACAGCCCCGAATTGTTTAAACCTATGCTGCAATATGGGGTGCACATGGGCCAACAGGCTGAAATGGTGACGGATTCACTACGCGCGCTATTTTTGGAAGCCAATGGTTATGCGACTAAGGTGTTTGAATTTATCAGCCTAGAACATACCAATAAAAATAAGATGATTTTGGCTGTTAAAAAGCCACAACAGAATCAGAAAGACAGCGCCGCAATCCTCGCGCAAATAGCTGACATTAAAGCCTATTACGGGATAAAGGAACACTGTTTAGAAACCTTACTCGCGCAAACCCAAGCCGATTAACGACCGGCGGTTTACTGGCAAAGCATTAAAACTTTGCGCTCATCACAACTCCGTTGAAATTGAGGCAATCTTGAATTCTTTGCTGCTGCACCGCGCTAAGGGTGTCGATATCGTGGAAGGCAAACTCTGAATGTTCGTGGCTTAAGTGGATCGGCAATGGCTCGTCGTCTGCCCCATCTTTTGCCACCTCAGGCCCATCAGGCCCATCAGGCAACTCAGACAACACCAGTTCACAACGAAAGATAAAGGCTTGGGATTGATAGGCGCTGTGATAATACACGCCGCTCAAATAGTTAACCCGCACACTTAAGCCTAATTCCTCTTGGCATTCGCGCACCAAGGCCTCGTGAATCGTTTCACCGGGCTCGAGTGCGCCACCGGGCAAACCCCAAGCAAAGTTACCGTAATTGGCCTTAAGCAATAGCACTTGTCCCTGCGCATTAGTGATAACCGCGTGGCTGCTCAATCTAAAGGTATCGTTAAAGGCCACTCAGTTATCCTTGCACTTATATTCGGTATGCATTTGAGATATCAAACAAAATCACTTCGCCGCAAATGTATTACAACTGGCGAGATTACCCGAATCAAACCCTGTCTTAAACCATTTCACCCGCTGCGCCGAACTGCCGTGGGTAAAAGCATCGGGCTGTACGGCGCGACCCGCCATCTGTTGCAGACGATCGTCACCCACAGCACTGGCGGCGGCAATGCCCTCCGCTAAATCGCCCGCTTCAAGTAAATTAAGTTGTTGATTGGCATAATGCCCCCAAATCCCCGCGTAACAATCTGCCTGTAATTCGAGTGCAACACTCAATTGATTCGCCTGTACTTTACTGCCAGATTGCTGCGCTTGGCGCACCTTAGTGCTAGTGCCCAGCAGGTTTTGCACATGGTGGCCTACCTCGTGGGCAATCACATAGGCAAAGGCAAAATCGCCGGGCGCGCCTAAGGTTTTAAGCTCATCGAGAAAGCTAAGATCGATATATACCTTGCTATCGGCGGGGCAATAGAAAGGCCCAGACTGCGCCTGTCCCATACCGCAGCCAGTGGAGGTCATATTGCGATAAAGCACTAACTTAGGCTCTCGATATTGCCCTTTTAGTAACTGGCCCCAAACGGTTTCTGTGGTACCTAAAATGGCCGCCACAAACTGGACATTTTCATCCTGTACCGCGGTTGTTGCGCTAGATTGGGATTGGCTAAGATTAGCTTGAGTGCTGGGGTCGAGTGACAGACCACCGGTAAAATACTGAAAAGCAATATAAATGCCGCCGATGAGCAACACCACGCGGCCAAGTTTAGTTCTCAGTAAAAAGGGCAAGAACCTGAGTAACAAGGCACTCGGCACACCCGCCGATGCCATTTGCTGGCCGCGTCTGTCTTCGATATTGGAGCTTCTGTCAGTGTCACGCCAGCGCATCGCATTCCTTCACTCTGTAGTTAAAACTCTCGTTAAACCGTTCGTTACATCGCTATTTGAGCCGCTTAGATGCACAGCTCTATTTCGTATTTGCACTCTAGCGCCTAGTGATTAAGAGTCTAGAGATTAAGAGTCTAGTGGTTATTTCACTTGAGTATCGCTTGTGGGCGCGTCTTTCAGTGAGCGTAAAAACAATCCTAAACCACCAAAGGCCAAAACGAGGATCACGATCAGTTCAAAGGCCGACATGGATTTAAAGTGGAATTGAATCGAGCTGATAACCCCCACAATCAAGGCCGTTAGCGAACCTAAACTCAGCAGCCAAGCTAACTTACTCTTAGCGTCAAAAAACACCATCACAATGCCGATAATAAACGGTAGCATCACCATGCCTGTGGTGATCGACATGCCTTGCCCAAAGGCGTTTACTCGATATAAGCCATAACCGAGCCCAAAACTAGAGCTCACTTGTATTGCATTGAACAATAAATAGAATCCGCCACACATCATGGCAAGACCCATAAAAAATTGTCCCATCCCGCCCTGTGTTCCGCCCGCACCTTTCATAGATATCCTTTCTAAATTAACTATTTTTGAGTGGCTTGCTCTATGGCCGTTTTCAGCCGTTGTTTTTCTTCCGCTGCTTTTGCCTTTTGGTACTCGTCGAGATTTCTATCCGCCTCGGAAACGCAGCGCTGTTTATCTAGCATGGGCTCATAGGGATCGACATCGGTTCTGGCAGAACATGCTAATTCGGCACAGCCAGACATCAACAGTGAAGATAATAAGGCTAACATAATCAATAATATTTTCATCTTTAAAGCGCTCTAATTAGTACAACAATAATGACACGTTTAACCACAATGACATTAACAAGCTTGCTCTTTGCTGTATAACACTAACATTGACAGAAATAATACCAAGGCCAACACTCAATGGTGAATTTTCATACTCTTAAACGACGCGCTACAGCGACTTAAATATGGAGCTGCAATCCATGTACAGGCGCTAAAGTTAATATAAGGAATGCCCTTGAATACTCTATTGATTGGGAAAGGTGATCAGCAGGTTCACTTAAATCTTAAGTATGCCAATCGCCATGGATTAATTGCCGGCGCCACAGGGACAGGCAAAACCGTGTCGCTAATGAGCCTAGCCGAAGGTTTCTCACGCCAAGGCGTACCAGTGTTCATCACAGATGTTAAAGGCGATATCTCGGGTCTTGCGATGGCGGGGACGCCAAGTGAAAAGCTGTTACAAAGGGCGGCGCAAATTGGCATAGAGGATTATCACAACGAGGCTAACCCTGTGGTGTTATGGGATTTAGCGGGCGTTCAAGGCCATCCACTGCGTACCACCATCAGCGAAATGGGCCCAACCTTACTCAGTCGAATTTTAGAATTAAATGACACCCAAAGTGACATCTTAGACATAGTGTTTCAACTAGCAGACGACCAAGGGTTATTACTGCTCGACTTAGATGATCTGCGGGCCATGCTGGCTTTAGTTGCTGAGGAGCGCAAAGAAGTCTCGGCCAAATATGGTTTGATCAGCGCCCAATCCCTCGCAGCGATTCAGCGAGCAGTGCTAGGACTAGAGCGCGATGGCGGCAAAGACTTTTTTGGTGAACCCGCGTTACAGCTTGAAGATTTAATGCGCACTAATTTACAAGGGCGTGGCATTATCAATTTATTAGCAGCGAACAAGCTGATTTTAACTCCCCGTTTATATTCAAGTTTTTTACTCTGGCTACTGTCAGAATTATTCGAGAATCTGCCCGAAGTCGGCGATCCCGAAAAACCTAAGCTAGTGTTTTTTATCGATGAAGCCCATTTACTCTTTGAAGGTTGCCCACCGAGTTTATTAAAACGCGTCGAACAGATCATGCGCCTTATTCGCTCAAAAGGCGTAGGCGTTTATTTTTGCTCGCAATTTCCTGATGATGTGCCGAGCGAAATTCTCGGACAATTGGGTAATCGCATTCAACATGCCCTGCGAGCTTACACGCCAAGGGATCAAAAGGCGGTCAAAACCGCCGCCGAAACCTTTGTGCCTAACCCCAAACTGGTTGTCAGTGAGGTTATTTCCCAGCTCGGCGTAGGCGAGGCTTTAGTGTCTATGCTGGCCGACAAGGGCGTGCCGACTATGGTCGAGCGCGCACTCATCGCACCGCCGCGTTGCCGCATGGGACCCGCCACGAATGAGGAGTTACAACAAGTCCGTGCCCAAAGCCCGATTGGTGGTAAATACGATCATTCCATCAACCGTGAATCGGCCTACGAACGCCTTAACCAAAGACGTAGTGTCGCTGCCACCAGCAACCCCACATCCACAGCAAGTGATGCAGCAAATGATGGCCAAACGAGTCAAAAAGCCGAAGAACAAGGTTGGTTCAGTGAACTTATTTTTGGTAATAAACGCCGCCAAGGTTTAGCGGAGACCTTGTCCAAGCAAGCGGCACGTACTGTCGGCAGTCAATTAGGCAAACAAATTTTGCGCGGCATATTAGGCGGGATGTTAGGTAAATCGACTCGACGCTAGGCAATCCATAATTAGATCACATATTCGAAAGCTGTGTGATAGATCGCATATTTCTTATACAGGTTAACGCTAGCATTAGCGTTAATTATTCTAAGTGATCGATGGATCATGGTACGGAATTCGGTGATAAGATTATTTTGCTGTAATCGCTCATTGAGGCAAATCAATTCACAGATAATTATCAATGATTTTAAATATTTGTAATTTTAAAATGTTGTAATTCGAGATAAAAATTTCGCTTCAATCAGGACATCATGGAACAGGTTCAATTAAGTACGGCTTGCATGATTAGCCTGATGAATAACCAAAGAGTACATGGAGTTTTATATGAGTAAAGAGCAAAAAAACCGTAAAGAATCGAAGAAACAACCGCTGATGTCTGCTAAAGAAAAAAGAGCAGCAAAACATGCAAAAAATGCAGCAAAAGGTTTCTTAGATAACACTAAATAGTGTCCTGTCGTTTGGGACTCCTCCCAGATCGCACAAATAGGGTTAACCTCAAGTTAGCCCTTTTTATTGTCCGTTTTCCTTAAACCATCATATTTTTCTCACACCATAACCTTGTTCAAAACCGCCTAAAATCTTCGTTTTGTGATGCAAAAGTAGCAGCTATCGACTATAGCCTAATTGACCTTTTTCAGGTTTTATGTAGTTATATTAGGCTAACTCAAGCATATCCAGCTCAAAAGACCCTACATAACAATATAAAAAATAAGGATATTTCATCATGAAAATCAAAAAACGTTTTGTTGCCGTTGGCGCTGCAGTAACATTGACTCTCAGCGCTGCCGCTATGGCTGCAGCTCCCGCTTTTATCAATATTCTCACTGGCGGTACCAGTGGCGTGTATTACCCTATTGGTGTTGCCCTATCGCAACTTTATGGCACTGGAATCGAAGGCTCTAAAACTTCAGTTCAAGCGACCAAAGCCTCGGTAGAAAACCTCAATCTACTGCAAGCGGGTCGTGGCGAATTAGCGCTCGCGCTAGGTGACTCAGTCGCAGCCGCTTACCAAGGCGATATTGATGCGGGCTTTAAAACGCCATTGGATAAAATCCGTGTGCTCGCCTCTGCTTACCCTAACTACATTCAAATAGTTGCCAATAAAGAGTCTGGCATTAAAACCTTGGCCGATTTAAAAGGGAAACGTATCTCTGTCGGTGCACCTAAATCGGGTACCGAACTCAATGCTAGAGCGATTTTCAAAGCCGCGGGTTTAAGCTACGAAGACATGGGTAAAGTCGAGTTTTTACCTTATGCGGAATCCGTAGAACTCATCAAAAATCGTCAGTTAGACGCGACCTTGCAATCGTCTGGTCTGGGCATGGCCGCGATCCGCGACTTAGCGGCGACTATGGCGATTAACTTTGTTGAAATTCCAGAAGATGTGATCGCTAAGATTAACAATCCTGCCTATCAACACGGCGTGATCCCAGCATCGACCTATGAAGGCCAAACCACTGACGTTTCTACCGTTGCCATTCAAAATCTGCTGGTGACGCAAAGCGGCGTGTCGGACGATTTAGCCTATCAAATGACTAAGCTCATGTTCGAGCACTTAGACCGTCTCGGTAACGCGCATTCGGCCGCTAAAGCTATCAGTTTAGAGAAAGCGACGAAAAATCTGCCGATACCGCTACATCCAGGTGCAGAACGTTATTACAAAGAAGTTGGCGCACTCTAAGTTTTGCTGATATCTGTGCACCCTATTCCAAACTAAGCGATCGCGATGCCGTTGAATAACGGCATCTTTTTATATCCAAACAGCCTCAAACGGTAGAATTCAGTCATTGATGCGCCTTGAATTGAAGCGGATCTAAAACTCGTTGAGATAGTTTGGATATATATCGCCCTCTGTAGTCTAATGCTGTGAGGCATAATATGAGTGATCCCCAACAAGGTCTCAGCGCCAATACTGGCGATTGGCCCAAGGCACTGTTCTATACCGCCTTAATTTTTTCTATTTTTCAAATCATCACTGCCGCTTTTCATCCCGTGTCGACGCAAGTACTGCGTGCAACCCATATTGGCTTTTTGCTGCTCGTGGTGTTTTTGAGTTATCCCGCCAGAGGTAAATCACAACCTTGGCAACCACTCGCTTGGCTACTCGGTCTAGCTGGCATGGTTACCGCGGCTTATCAGTGGTATTTTGAAGCCGACTTAATTCAACGTTCTGGCGAGCTGACCGATACGGACATGGTGATAGGTATCACTTTGATCGTACTAGTATTTGAAGCGGCGCGCCGAGTTATGGGCTGGGCACTGCCTATCATCTGCGGCATCTTTTTGGCCTATGGCTTATTGGGTCAATACCTACCCGGCGATCTGATGCACCGCGGCTATGGCTTCGATCAAATCATCAACCAACTCGCCTTCGGCACCGAAGGTTTATACGGCACACCAACCTATGTGTCGGCGACGTATATCTTCCTGTTTATTCTTTTCGGCTCTTTTCTAGAACAAGCTGGGATGATCCGTTTATTTACCGACTTTGCCATGGGATTGTTCGGCCACAAGCTCGGCGGACCAGCGAAAGTCGCTGTGGTGTCATCGGCGTTAATGGGTACGATTACCGGCTCAGGAGTGGCAAACGTCGTCACCACAGGCCAATTTACGATTCCATTGATGAAACGATTTGGCTATCGCTCCGCCTTCGCCGGTGGCGTGGAAGCGACATCGAGTATGGGCAGCCAGATCATGCCGCCGATCATGGGCGCGGTGGCCTTTATCATGGCCGAAACCATTAACGTGCCCTTTATCGAAATCGCTAAAGCGGCGTTGATCCCCGCACTACTCTACTTCTGCTCAGTATTTTGGATGGTGCACTTAGAAGCCAAACGCGCCAATCTTTGTGGCCTACCCAAAGATCAATGTCCCGATCCTTGGGCGGCGATTAAAGAACGCTGGTATCTGCTTATCCCCTTGTTTATTTTGGTCTACTTGCTGTTTTCAGGCAGAACGCCGCTGTTCTCTGGCATGGTTGGTTTAGCTTTGACCTCGATAGTGATCTTAGGCTCGGCCATCGTCCTGCGGTTGTCTTCAATGGCGATGCGGATTGCCTTTTGGATTGCTCTTGGGGTGTTGTGCGCTGGCTTCTTCCAACTCGGAATTGGAGTCGTGTTTGGGGTTATCGCCCTGCTAGTCGCCATTTGTTGGTTTATTAAGGGCGGCAAAGAGACCCTCACAATTTGCTTACACGCACTGGTTGAAGGCGCGCGTCATGCTGTGCCTGTGGGTATTGCCTGCGCCTTAGTGGGCGTGATTATCGGCATAGTGTCGCTCACAGGAATTGCCTCTACCTTCGCGAGCTACATTCTCGCCGTTGGCCAAGACAATCTGTTCTTGTCACTCGTGTTGACTATGATCACTTGCCTAGTGCTCGGTATGGGGATCCCGACGATTCCGAACTACATTATTACCAGCTCAATAGCCGCACCCGCATTACTCGACCTAGGTGTGCCGCTAATTGTGTCGCACATGTTTGTGTTCTATTTCGGCATCATGGCCGATCTCACGCCGCCCGTTGCCTTGGCCTGCTTTGCCGCAGCCCCGATTGCGAAGGAATCTGGGCTTAAGATCAGTCTGTGGGCGATTCGGATCGCCATAGCTGGCTTTGTCATCCCCTTTATGGCGGTTTACGATCCAGCCTTGATGCTCCAAGGTGACAGCTTATTAGCGACGGGCTTTGTGGTGCTGAAGGCAACGGTTGGTATTGGTATTTGGGGGGTGATCTTTACCGGATATCTATTACAAAAACTCTACTGGTGGGAACGCGTTATCGGCTTCCTCGCGGGGGCAAGTTTGATCCTTGCGACGCCATTGAGTGATGAAATCGGCTTTGGACTCGCGCTGTTGTTTATCCTGCAGCACAGTTGGCGCGCGCGCAAACTCAAACGTCTGGCAGAGCAAGGATTACCCCTTGAAATTCAACGTCGTTAATAAGTCTTTGAAGGTAAACAGATGCTAGGCCTGTGTTTAGGCCTAGCGGGTACCCTGTGGGCGCAAGTGCCCACAGACAACTTCACCCTGGCATGGAACCACAGCATAGAGAAAATCCGCTGGGAGGAGGACTATAACATTACGCCCCAAGGCTTAGTGTTAACCGAGGCGAGAGTGAAAGGCACGGGCGCGGGCATGGACATCCCAGATGATGCCTATCTTAAAAATGGCAGTTGGCATTATCGGCCCAAGCTCCCAATTCTGCCTAAATTACGTTTAGGCCGAACACCCGAAGCGGGAGATTTTGATATTTGTTTTGCGCAACATTCTGGCGAGGTTCAATGCCAAAGGATGAGCCATTGGATTGGCGCGCCGAACAAACAAGATGCGGCGGTTGAGCTTTGGGGTTGTGACTCCCCACCTTAGAAATTGCGATAAAAAAATACCCGTCAATTTAGACGGGTATTTTATAGTTTACGTTCTTACTTAAAGAGGTGAATGGGCTTGCAAGCACTCACTTAAGCGTGTTTAAGCATATACTTACGCTCAATTTCAGCTAGGCGTAGATTAAAATCTTGCAGATGTGCCAACATTTCGGCTTCAGCTTTCGTCTCATCTTTTGCGATAACCGCTTCGACAATGACATCGTGCAAGCCTAAAGGGTGAATTTCATCGGTCGGTGGCTGGAACTTAGTCGTTTGATTGCTCAATAAAACCAATAAGGATTTTACGATCGCTTCTAAAAAACGATTACCCGACATTTCAGCCAATAGATAATGTACCTGAGATCGTAAAATGACAGTATCCGGATATTCAGAGGTATCATTTTCATGGCTATTGGCCTCTTGTAGAGCCTTAGCTAGCGCCGGAGTGCAATTTTTAGCAGCCATTCTTGCTACTTGTGGCTCAATCAACATTCGAGCCTCACACAACTCTGGGAGCGAAAGCTTACCCATCATAAACAAATCATGGCAGGCATCACTTAAACGTTCAAAGGTCAAATGCTTAACAAATGCACCACCCGTCGCCCCTTGACGAATTTCAACTAACCCACCCGCTTCGAGACTCTTAATCGCCTCTCGAACCACAGTGCGACTAACTTGAAATAGCTCGATTAATTCACGCTCGGAGGGCAACTTATCACCCGCCTTATAGTCGCCTCCTAAAATAGCATTTTTCAATTGCTGGCCAACTTCACTCGAAGCTTTTATCTGCTTAATAGGCTTGAAGATATGCAATTTATAATCTCGGATAGACTCAGTGGCGCCATTCTACCATAACACTCAGATAATTCGGCAAAAGTACTCCCGCATTTCCTACATTAGTGATTAAAAAATCTTCATCTTTGTTGATCAATGTAACATCTGTACGAATTTCGTAACTCGTTTCTCATATTCACTCTTACTCCGTTGCGAGCAAAGGTTATACATCATACATTTCACCTAAGAAGGTTAGCGATAGCCTTTTAACTCGCTCGGACCATTCCGATCGGGACAAACAAAAATAAGGAAGATGATGATGAAAAAATCTTATTTGTCTTTGCTCGTGTTATCTGTGCTAGCAATTCCAGCCATTGCCGATACCAGCATTAATCAAATGTTTAGCCAAGGCACTCTAAAAGGTGAATTACGTTTATTCGATTTTACTCGTGATTTTGACGACTCTACGAATACCAAACACGATACTTCATTCGGTGGACTCTTTTATTACAACACTGCAAAGGTAAACGGTATTAGTTTTGGTACTAGTTTCGCTTCTGCTAATCCGATTTGGACCAACGACTCAGATGATGTATATGGTCTGGTTGCCCGTGATGCCAACGGTAATCATGATAACGTTAACCGCTTACAAGAGTATTTTGTCCAAGGCAATTGGTGGGATACTCAATTCAAATTAGGCGCGCAAGAACTGCGTACCCCTATGATGAATCCCCATGATATTCGCGCGATCCCACGGACGTTCCGCGGTTTCTCAGCAGAAAACAAGAGCATTGATAATCTTACGCTTTCTGCCCTGTATATTACCGATTCTATGGGGTGGTCCGATAACAGTTTCGTATCAGTAAAAGACGCGGTACAAAGCGAGCTAGCAAGAGCGGGCGTTATCGCCGATGTAGCGGATAATCCTGTTTATGCCCTAGGAGCAAAGTATCTATTACCCTTTGAAACGGTCAAAACTGAAGTCAATCTGTGGCACTACCGCATGGAAGATGTCTTCAACCAAACCTATGCCAAAGTGAAATTATCCACTGATGTTGGTGCAACTAATCTGTACCTAACACCTTCCTATTTAACTCAGCAAGCAACAGGGGATGAAACAGGTGGCCAGCTCGATACCTATCAATATGGTTTCCACCTAGGCGCCAAATTTGCTGGAGCAGATATCACTTATATGTATGCAAAAACCGGAGATGACACAGTCCTCACCCCGTGGGGAGATGAAAAAGTGGTCATTCAGCAAGTGTACCAATCAGCAAGAGCAGATGAAGAAGTTAACGCTTTAAAAGTCGCTTATGACTTTGAAAAAATTGGTGTGAGTGGGCTAGAAGCCTATGCCTTTTACGGTCAATATGATGTTCCAACAGGTACAGCAAAAGACTTTAACGAGACTAACTTTTCAATTACTTATAAGTTCGATGGCGCCCTGTCAGGTCTAGGACTTAGAGCTCGTTATGCTCTAGTAGACGTTGATCAAGGTGAAGACTTTAACGATCTACGTTTATATGTCACTTATAAATTTGTCTTAGGTAAATAGTTTCATCCGTTTCAACTCCCCTGCACCAAACCTTATACGGGTGTATCAGCCTTGTTCGATACACCCAATTTTTGTACCGCAAAATCACCGATACCCAAGTAAAAGTTGCGGTAAACACTTTGACTTAAGGATTGAGATTATAATGGAAACAAAGAATTACTTACTTATTCCAGCCGTTGCTATGTCATGTTTTTTATTTAGCGGATGTGGAAATAACGATAATGCCGAAACCCCATTACCACAGTTAGCTCAGGCAACACCCGCCACACTGAATCTATGTAGCGAAATTGCTTCACAATATACTTTCAAAAATACTGTGATAACGAATTCACAAATTATTGCGGCAGGAAATGTTCAATATAACGCCACTGAAAGTTACCGAGCACCGGAACATTGTTTAGTGACAGGCTATATGAATGAGAGGATGGGAACTGGCATTGCGGGAGAGACTCGCTATGCGATTGGCTTTGAAATGCGTTTGCCCACTAACTGGAATGGTCGATTTTATTATCAAGCCAACGGCGGTCTCGATGGCTCAGTCGCTAAGGCTGTAGGCCGAATAGTATTTTCCGCTGCCCCAGATTCTGCCGCCCTCAATGAAGGGTTCGCCGTCATAAGTTCTGATATGGGGCATCCAGCGCCAACCCCTTTCTTTGGTTTAGATCCTCAAGCAAGGCTTGACTATGGTTACAATGCTGTCGCCGAGTTAACGCCAATGGCGAAAGGTTTAATAGAAAAAGTATATGGTAAACAACCTGATAGATCATATTTTGCCGGTTGCTCTAACGGTGGTAGACACACTATGGTCGCGGCCAGTCGTTTTGCCGATATGTACGATGGCTTTCTGGTAGGCAATCCAGGATTTAACTTACCGAAAGCTGCAGTAGCGCAAATGTATGGTGTTCAAGAGTATTCAAAGCTGGTTGAATTTGATGGTCCTGATATTTTAGCCACACTACAAACCGCCATTACCCCTGAAGAATTCACTCTCGTTTCCCAAAAAGTCCTAGAGCAGTGTGATGCCCTTGACGGCGTGAGCGATGGCATGATTGCAGATACTTATTCCTGCCAAAAGACCTTTGACCTTGAACGTGATATCCCAACCTGTTCAAGTGGCAGAGATAATACCTGCTTAACCGCAGAGCAAAAGCAGGTACTCGGCAATATCATGGCTGGCCCCCATAACAGCAAGACAGGTGAAGCCATTTACACTGACTTCCCATACGATGCGGGTATCGGCGCATCTGGTTGGGCTTCTTGGGAATATAATATGGCGCTCAATAGAGACCCCGGTGCCGTTGGTTTTATTTTTAGTTCGCCACCAACCCCCTTTAATGGTGCAACTGAACAATCCAGTTTGGAATTTGTGCAATCATTTAGCATGGATGAGGATGTCCAACGGATCTATGCCACGGATTCGATTTACTCAGAATCGGGCATCGATTTTATGACACCACCCCAGCCAACGGATCTTTCGGCCATAAAAAATCGCGGCGCTAAGATGATGTTGTTCCATGGAACATCGGATCCAGTATTTTCAGCCAATGATACAGTGAACTGGTATAACGAATTAGCCGAGGCCAATGCTGGGCACGCAGAAACCTTCGCCCGCTTATTCCTTATCCCTGGGATGAATCATTGCGGCAGCGGCCCTACCACAGATAAATTTAACATGATCCGCGCATTGGTTGACTGGGTTGAAAAGGGAGTCGAACCCCAAAATATCACGGCTTCAGTGCGCCCTGAAAATGCCGAATTACCCAGTGATTGGTCAAAAAGCAGAACTCGGGTCCTCTGCCCATACCCACAATTCGCAAAATACAATGGTATAGGCAATGTTGAAGATGCCGCCAATTTTACCTGTGTATCACCTAAATAATCCCTAGGGCATTAAAGCCCAAAGGCCACCTCAATATTGTTGAGGTGGCCTACCTCAAATCATGTTTATTTATAAATAGTCCCTATTTGTTAACTACTTAAACATGCATAAAATCAGACGTTTATATTTCCCACGCCGCCAAACTTATTCATTCAATAAAGTCCTATATTAGATTGTTTTTAAAAAGAATAATCACATTCATCGCTCAAAACGCCAGCATTTTGTGAAGCACTGCAAAGATGTAATTAATACCTCTTTTGGTTTATTGTCATATGTCATACATTTAAAGGTATGTTGTTAATGAGGTGAAATTTAATCACTTTCGCACAACTGCATTTTACGTTTTTAAAGCAAGCAAACATATGTGGTTATACATAGATCCAGTGTCGTTGCTATAGGGGAACCTCTTTAGCAATGAGGGCCAAAGGAGTATTAAATGAGTAAAGAATCGAAAGAAATTGATCAATACACTGCTAGCGTCCTGCAAAATGGTATATCTCGAAGAACTTTCCTGACGCGAGCCGCGGTAGGCAGCAGTGGCTTAGCCTTCGCAAGTCTTGGTATGGGTTCTGCTAGCGCTGCACCGATTCAAGTTGGCACTGAATATGGTGAGATTGGTGGCGCAACCTTAGGTTTTCTGCCTAAGCCAAAACCTATTGCTGATAAAGATATTGCGACAACCCAAACCTTTGATGTTGTTGTTGTCGGTGCGGGTGCATCGGGCGTGCCTGCGGCTCTCTCCGCCAGAGAAAGCGGCGCAAGCGTTGCTTGTTTGCAAAAGCAAGCCATTCCCGTATCCCAAGGCAACACAGGCTCAGGTATTGATCTAAAAAACAGCGACAAATCGGCAATCGAATCCTTAGTGAGCCGTTTGATGGCGGACAACGCCCACCGCTCTCACCCAGGTTTACTAAGACAATGGGCCTACAACTCCGGTGAAGCTGTAAATTGGGTTATTGACCGCGTTAAGCAAGGTGGCGGTCAGATTGTTGACCAAGGCACTAAACCGCAACATGGTATTCGCGGTATTGCGGATGAAGGTGATCGTCTAAATTTTGTGACCTCATTCTGCGGTCCTAAACCCTACACCACTGGCGATGCCATTCGTGCATTAGCTAAAACAGCCGAAAAAGCCGGGGTGAAATTCTTCTTTAACACGCCAGCACAACAGTTAATCCAAGATGAGTCAGGAAAAGTGATTGGGGTTATTGCCCAGACTCGTGATGGTAAGTACCACAAATACATGGCTAAGAAAGGTGTCATCCTGTCTTCCGGTGACTACCAAAATAACAAAGCCATGTGTGATTTCTTCATCCCTGAACTGAAAAACTTTGAACGTAAGCAGATGGACCGCACCGGTGATGGTTTTGCTATGGCCTATTGGGCGGGTGGCGTGATCGAGCCTGTTGGCCACACAAAAATGCTCCATGACTTCGATGCGGGTCCAGCCTCAATGTGCGACATGCCATTCCTAGCCGTAAACCGTAAAGGTGAGCGCTTTGTGAATGAAAAGGTCGAGATGTCTTTGATGAATAACTACTTGAAAGATGAGCAGAACGCTGGTCATTACTCCCAAGTATTTGATTCAGACTATATGACACAAGCCAAAGATTGGCCTGGCCACCTCTATTCTCCTGAAGAACTAAAAGTCTACATGCCTGAAGAGCCAGGTGAGAAAAAGGGCGTCTACCCTTCTTTGACCAATACCTATTCTGCTAACACATTAGAAGAGTTGGCGGTAAAACTGGAATGCGATCCAAAAACCTTTGTAGCTAACGTTAACCGTTACAACGAGTTATGCAAAAAAGGCAAAGATGAGGACTTCGGAAAACCGGCGAGCAAGATGGTGCCAGTACTCAAACCCCCATTCTACGGGATCCACCGTCGTATGCGCATTTCGACTATCTGCTCCGGTATTCTCGTTAACGAAAACCACCAAGTGCTTGATGCCGATGGCAAGGAAATTCCGGGTTTATTCATTGTCGGCAACCTTGGCGCGGGCTTCTATGGTGGCGTTGACTACCCATTGACCGTATTCGGTTTGTCCCTAGGCCGTTGCTATACCTTCGGTTACTTAGCCGGCAAATACGTCGCCAAACTATAGCGCGCAAAGTCATCAAAAATGGAGGCTTCATATTTGGGCATCCAGTTAAATGAACAATGGAATAACACAATGAAGAACTTAACAATTATGCTTTCTCTTGTCTTGAGTATTTTCGCTGGCAGCGCGTTAGCAAAAGACACTGTTCTACTCGATCAAACCCACGCAGCAAAAGGGGTAAAATGTGCCAGTTGCCATGGCAAAGAAGATCGTCAAGCTGTACCTATGCTTAAATGTGTGCAATGCCACAACACAGAAAAGCTAGCGGCAAAAACAGCAGACGTGAAACCAGTTAACCCCCATAACAACCGTCACTTCGCGACTGAGACAGATTGTGCGAAATGTCATCATGTACACCAGAAATCTGAAAATTTATGTGTAAGCTGTCATCCACGATTTGAACTAGTGACCCCATAAGTCGGCGTATCACAGGTAAGACTCTAAATAGCTGCTCCTATAATCTGGAATGGCTATTTAGAACGAAAAACCACCGCGAGGTGGTTTTTTTATTTGGATGACTGATAGAAGCAATACCCATGCTTTCCTTGGTGTTTCACCCGGTACATGGCGGCATCGGCGCGATCGCAACTATCGGCAAAGCTATCGTCATCGCTAAATATATCGATACCAATACTCAAACCGATTTCCACTTCGCAGCCTTCTAGTAGAAATTTTTGTCGATACACATCGAGTAAGGACTGGGCGAGTATAGCTAAAGATTCTGTCTCGGATGATGGTAGTAAAATCACAAATTCATCACCACCTAGCCGAGCGATCTTCGCTTGCTCACCCGAGTGAGACACTAAAGTATGCGCCACATGCATCAGCAAACTGTCGCCAAACTTATGGCCGTAATGATCATTTAAGGATTTAAAACCATCCAGATCGATAAAGAGTAATGCCCCATGGATGCCCAGTTGCAAAGATTCATCGAATGCCTTGGCTATGGCTTGGCGATTCATCAAATTGGTGAGGGGATCGCTGTGGGCTAGGAGTGACAAATCAAGTTCGTAGCGTTTTTCTTGGGTGATATCGATATGACTGCCCATCATCCGCAGTGGCGTGCCATCGGGTAGACGCTCGACGATACGGCCACGGTCAGACACCCAAGTAACGCTACCATCTTTATGCAACATTCTGTGTACTGCCTGATAGTAATCGGACTTGCCACTGACATGATCTTCAAAGGCTTTTATCACCCATGCTTTATCTTCTGGGTGTAACTTACTTTTCCAGATATCAACGTGGGCGGCTAATTCTTCAGGACTAAAACCGAGCATTTCGCCCCAGCGCATATTGAAAATGGTTAAATTCCCGCTTGGAATATGCTGTTCCCACAGGCATAAACCATTGCCATCGAGGGCGGCAAACAGTTTTTCTTCGGCACGACGATTCAACGCCGTTAACTGGGCGTTTTCGCGTTTGAGCTGAGCAATTTCAGCCTGAAGTTGCTTGATGTGTTCTGCTGCCGTATCCGATGCCACGAAAAATCTCTTTCATTAAAGCGGGAAATCTTGTCCAGTGTAAAACACTCAATGCCAAAGCAAGATCGCGAGGAGTGCAAGATGAGCCAAAATCATATTGGCTCAATCGAGCTTACACAGACTATCGCTATCATGCCACGCTTAGTCGCGCGTCAGCACTTCAAGCAATTCAATCTCAAAGGTGAGATCAGAATTTGGTTTAATATGCGCACCGACTTGACGCTCACCATAGGCTAAATGTGCAGGTACTAACAACTTACGCTTACCGCCGACTTTCATGCCCATAATGCCTTGATCCCAACCTTTAATCACTCGGCCAGTGCCAATCACACATTGAAATGCCTGACCACGGTCATAGGAGGAATCAAATTGGGTGCCATCCTGCAAAAAGCCGCGGTATTGGGTGGTGATCAAAGCGCCCTTTACGGCTTCTTTTCCTTCGCCCACTTGCAGATCGATTACTTCTAATTCGGTCATTTCTTCACTCTCTTTTCTTTTCGCACTTAGGGCGTGATATGTAACTTATGCCAGATTTTATCACCGACGACCACGCTTGTCGGCGCTATTGCAATATTTCTGCCGCTCGGTGCACTGCTTAATCCTTGAGAATAAGGTCATCATGGGCGATAACATTATCACTCCCCCTTTAAAAACCGTCCTTTAGCCCAATATATTAATAATATCGACGTTTTATTTTGGAGCTTAGCCATGATTATTGCCTGCCCTCATTGCGATACGTTAAACCGTGTTCCCGATGAGCGTTTAACCCAGCAATCTACTTGCGGTAAATGTAAGCTCAATGTCTTTACGGCTGCGCCGATTGAACTCACAAGCGCGAACTTTGCCAACCATGCCAATAAATCTGATCTCCCCCTAGTCGTTGATTTTTGGGCTAGCTGGTGTGGCCCATGCAAAAGCTTTGCTCCGGTGTTTTCCGCGGCGGCTAAGGCGTGGGAGCCGCAATTTCGCTTCGGTAAAATCAACACTGAAGAACAGCAAGCCCTCGCGGCGCAGTTTAATATTCGCTCGATTCCCACTCTTATGATTTTCAAGCAAGGGAAAATACTCGCGCAGCAAGCGGGGGCTTTACCTCAGTCAGCCCTAAATCAATGGTTAAAAAACCATAGTTAACCGCAGGTAACTATTTCGCGCCCATAAAAATACCCAGACTCGCTGGGTATTTTGTTTACTAAAATCTCAATCTACCGATATCAGACATCCCAAAAAACATGGGCGATAATGCCTAGCACTATCATGCTGATAAAGTTGACTATCATACCGACACGCACCATTTCCGACTGTTTAATATGACCCGAGCCGTAAACAATGGCGTTAGGTGGCGTGGCCACTGGCAACATAAAGGCGCAGGACGCGGCAATACCAATCAGCACAGATAACATCACAGGCGATACGCCTAATGCCTCGGCAATCGCTGCAAATACTGGCACTAACAGTGCGGCGCTGGCGGTATTACTGGCAAATTCCGTCAGCATCACCACAAAGGCGATCACCGCAAAGACAAACAGCGATATATGGGTACTGCCGAAAATATCTGTCATCCAGTGGGCTAAAAACACACTGGTGCCTGTGCTTTTCAACACTGCGCTTAGCGTTAAACCACCACCAAACAATATCAGCACACCCCAATCAGTGGTTGATTCAATCTTTTTCCAGCCGACTAAGCCTAAGCCTGCGAGCAAAACAACTGCACCTAACGCCACTATGGTATCGAACTGAGTGATGCCACCTAATGCTTTGGCTAATGGCACACTGAAAATCCAACAACATACTGTCGCGAGGAAGATAAGCAGGGTGAACTTACCTTGGAACGTCAACTGCTGCGCTTCAACTTGCACATCGAACTTGGCTGAAAGATCCGGCTTAAAATACCAATACAAGGCGATCAACATTAACGGCAACATGAGGATGACGGTCGGAATACCAAACTTGAGCCAGTCACTAAAACTCAAGCCAACTTGCGCCGCAGCAATCGCATTCGGTGGACTGCCCACTAAAGTACCGATACCGCCTATGTTGGCCGAATAGGCAATCCCGAGCAGTAAAAACACATAAGTGCTGTGGTATTTTTCGCGGTCTAGTTGCTGCAAAATCCCGAGTGCCAATGGCAACATCATCGCCGTGGTGGCGGTATTGCTGATCCACATAGAGAGCAGCGCAGTTACCCCGAACAGCATAAAGCAAGCGATACTGAGTCTGCCCTTAGAGGCTAACAACAACTTTTGTGCGATTAAGGTATCAATCTTTTGATGGTGTAAGGCCGCAGCCAGTACGAAGCCGCCGAAGAATAAATAGATGATGGGATTAGCAAAGCTACTCATCGCTTCCTTGGTTTCAAACACCCCAAAGAATACCGCAAGTATAGGCACGAGAATCGCAGTGATACTGATGTGGATCGCTTCGGTCAACCAAAGAATGCCAGCGAAAACCAGAATCGCCAGACCCGTATTCACCCCTTGTTCAAAGGGTAAGCCGTAATAGAGTGCAAATAACAGCACAATATCCGCCGCTAGGATCAGCATTTTCTTTTTATCGAGCCCCTCGCTGACGGGAGCTTTGTGAGGTGGAACAGTGCTTGGATCTGTTGATGACATGGTTACAACCTTAATACCATTTTATTTTGACGCAAATTTAGGGCATAGATCACACTTGGCAAAGCGGTTTATTTTGTAATTTTGCCACTTAGCAACCACACATCCTGCCGACTAAAAGCCCAGAAAAACCTTAAGTGAGATAAAAATCACCCATTTCTGATCTAAAGCCATGTGCAAAACTTTCAAACGAGCAAAAATCACGCAAAAGCTTGATAAAGCTGTAATTGAATAAGTGTTTAAAACTGTGACGTGGATCAGGTTTCACTTTAATACTAAGTGACAAACACTGAATTTAACCTTAAATAAAGTGGTTAACGCTAATTCAATCCTGTAACCACAGTTTTTGCCTATAAAACACCCATGAGTGTATTTACCACTCTTTGCCCCCCTCAAGGTGACTGCAACTTAAAGCGATAACGTAAACGAACATCCCAATGACAGAATTGCAGCTGGCATCAACTCAGCTTTATATTTCACGAATAACTTTCATTTTTCGCATTTAAAATGTTGGTTTACATACTTAAAAACTTAAATGGCATGGTGACGGAAAGAAGATTTAACCTTTTAAATCTATCTGATAATGCGAAAGGACATCTGATTAGCTTCCCTGTAGAATTTGTGCAGGCGCTTGCCACTTCACTCCAGCAAGTGCTCGATAACGTCTCCTAGTGGTTCCATCATTTGTTTGATGCGAAACGGTGTAGAAATTAAAAATGTTTCAAACCATCAAAGCCGAAAACAACCTAGGAATCCTACTCAAATAAATAACATTTACAACTCAATATCCCTATGAATAATAAACACAAATATTATTCACCATCTCAGTCAATCTAACTCACTTTACCCCGCGAGCAATCCAACCTAGAGTCGCGCCCGTATTCTCGTCTCCTGTTCATTTTTTACCTATTTTGGTACCGCTTGTGGAAAATATGCTGTCAGCTCAATCTAATCAAAAGCCAGGGCTGTTTGTGCCTGTGGCAGGACTCAGTCTATTTGCTTTAGCGTCAGGCTACTTGATGAGTTTGATCCCACTCTCGCTCACTTACTTTGATTTGAGCCTTGATCTTGCACCTTGGCTGGCGAGTATTTTCTACCTCGGCTTATTACTGGGCGCACCTTGTATTGCACCGATTGTCAGCCGCATAGGTCACAGTAAGGCCTTTATTCTGTTCTTAAATATCTTACTGTGCAGCGTTGTGGTAATGGTTTTGCTGCCACAGAGCAGTGTTTGGTTAGTATCACGCCTGATTGCAGGCTTGGCTGTTGCAGGGATTTTTGTGGTGGTCGAGTCTTGGTTACTTATGGCCGACACCCAAAAACAACGGGCAAAACGCTTAGGCTTATATATGACCGCCCTCTACGGTGGCACTGCCATTGGGCAACTTGCCGTAGATTATTTAGGCACTACAGGTAATTTACCCTACTTGGTAGTGATAGGTTTGTTGGCAGCGGCCAGCTTACCCGCACTGTTAGTTAAACGTGGCCAACCGCAGTCCAGTGAACAACACGCTATTGCTCTTTCCGACCTTAAAACCTTAAGTAAACCAGCCATTGCTGGCTGTTTAGTCTCAGGATTATTACTCGGTCCCATCTACGGTTTATTGCCTGTGTATGTGTCGCAAGACATGGGTTTTGCCCAGCAGACGGGGCAATTTATGGCGCTGATCATTATGGGCGGCATGATAGTTCAACCCTTAGTGAGCTATTTATCCCCGCGTGTTGAAAAGAGTGTGTTGATGACCGCCTTTTGCTTAGTGGGTGCGGCAGCGCTGTTGTTACTGATGCAAACATCGCTTGTGGGATTATGGTTAGGTTTTGTGTTACTCGGTGCCTGCGCCTTTGCTCTCTATCCCATCGCCATCAGTCTGGCCTGCGATCATTTACCCAGCAGCCAAATCGTCTCCGCCACTCAGATTATGTTGCTCAGTTATTCTGTGGGTTCGGTTATTGGTCCGGTTGCCGCCAGTCGTTTTGATGATTTAGAACATGGCTTACCGCTCTACTTAGCAGCAAGCTTTTTAGTCACGGTTTGCTATCTAAGCGCGCACTTACTCGCCCGAAGCAAAGCCCGCCTACCCACAGCGAAGGCTTAGCCCTGAGCCGTTAATGCTAAGTCTCTACACCCTGTGAATAACAATGGGCGCCGTTATCGGCGCCCATTTTTATTATGATGTTTGCTGGGTTAATTCTGCCACAGGCACTGTGGCGGGAATGGCCCAGACACTGTCCTGCGGCCCATTAAGCACCCGATGGCGAGTCAGCCTGTAACCATAAAAGAACACTCCACTAAAGGCTAACGCCACCAGATCGACGCCTAACGTTGCCGCAGAATAAGGCGCCCATAAACCTAAACTTGGCACGATTAACGCAACTAAAGACGTGATTGGCATCGCCAATGTAGCCAAGGCGCACAAAGGCAAAATCAGCAGTGCCGCCTTAGCAGCACCACGCCAAAAGGCGTAAACCACCAGCAAGCCAAACACCAGATAATACAGCCACAAATAGACGTGGTTAATATTGCTCACATGCACATATAACCATTTACCCAACAACATACTTATCGTTAAGGCGGCAACCGAGCCTAAGCAAATCCCCACCGTGGCGCTCGCCATTAATCGGCAAGCACGGGTTTGCTCGCTCGCCTGCCTTTTACGGCGCTTTTCCAGCCACAGCAAGTTGCCACTGTAAAATAAAAAAGCACCGCTCAAACCTAAGAAGAAATACACCCAGCGCCCGAGATCGCCCCCATAACTACCAAAGTGTAATCCAAAGAATACCGCAACGGTTCTGGCCCAAATCCCCTTGTCGCTTTGATCAATCGTACTATTGGTCACCTTAAGACTATAAGGATGCAGGTATAAGAAATCGGTAACGGGTCCACGCATAAAACCATTGGGGTTATATAAGCCCAAGCGCAGAGTCGCACGGGGATTATTCAAGTTCATAAAGGTCATTTCATTCACTTGATAATCGGGGGCGATTTGCTGCACCTTGGCTAACACAGTGGTGACCTTTGGCAAATCGGCTAGTGTATAGGGCGTTTTGTCCGGTGCCGATTGAGCAAATAATGGTTTTTCACTATAAACCATATGCTTAAGCCCATCGTAAAGCTGATCATGGAAAGCAAACACAATCACAGTTACACATATCACTAGATGAAATGGCAGGCTGGTAATGCCCACTAAATTATGGGCATCGAGCCAGAAACGACTCTCACCTTTATCTTTACGCAGGGCGAAAAAGCTTTTGGTTAACGTTGGCAGTAAAAAAATCACCCCAGAAACCAATGCCAAGAAGTATAAAACGGCGGCAATCCCCAACACATAGGCACCCGCTTGATCGTGACCGACTTCGCCGGCAATCCCCGCGGTGCGATGTAATTGGTCAATCAACTCAGCTAACTCGCTTGGTGTACTTAGTTGGGTGACTAATTGCCCCTGCTCGTCAAGGCTGGCATGCCAAAGCTGGTGACTCATGCTGAGTTCACGTTCCGAGCCCTGCTGATACCAAGTCATCGGCGATTGATGCTCATCATTTAAGTGCAAACTAAAACCGGTTTTGGCCTTATCATCCTGCGCTAACACTTGCGCGACTAAGTCATCCAGTTTCTCGGTGGGCACTTGAGGCAAGGTCAGGGCTGGCGGCATTGACCAAGCGTCAATCGCCCCTTTAAACATAGTGAGCGAGCCGGCATAAAAGCCGATAAACAATACGATTCCGGCGATGATACCAGTCCAAATATGGATAGACTGATACACACGTAACACATCACTGCGAACTTTCATCCTTGTCACCTAAAGGTATATAACACTATATAAGTCAAAACGTTAAACAAGCCCAAGTAGCCAATTGCCCTGAGTCCGGTTTTAAACAGAAAGCTAAAACTTAAGATCAATAACCAGATAGGCGTAATCAGCCACATGTTGAACTGCACTTTAGTATCGGCATCGATGCCGCCAGGGCCAAACCAGGCAAATAACCCCACCAATCCAAGCGCTAAAGTAAATCCTAAAATCAATCCAGCCAGTGACTTAGTCCACCAGTCGGGTTGCAATTTATCCTGTTCAGCTAAACGTGCCATGAGTTATTTCCGACCGAAAAGTGAGATAAAAGGCACTAACCCCATCAATAACATCAACAGGGCTAACCAAATAAAAATTGCGGCGCTAAGGGTAAAGAGGCTAAGCCAACCGATAAGACTGACAAAGGCAACACCGTAAGCGAGTAACCGCCAAGGCCGCTTAGGAAGGGAGCTTGCAAATAGTTTTTGCTGCTTATTCGTTAAATAAAATAACAAGCAGGCCAGAAGCGTCGACAACAGGAATATAAGTTGCAACACGGGATGTTATCCTCTCACTACAAAGCGTTAGCATTCGAGTCCATTTGCCTATGCTTGCTGTACATCATGTAAAAAGATAAGCACATGAAAGCAATGGAAGAATTTTAATTTCGGGACTCTAGCCTTGGTGATAATAATTCGCAATAAGATTTACACTGTAAGGATGGTTTATGATATCCAAATCACAAATAGGCAACACTTCTGCCTTGTCATTGCCAGTTGTTAACCATTAAGATACATTTCGCGTTAATAGTCTTGTCCCAAGATAAACAATCCGATTCACCCTCAAGCTCATTACTATGACATCAGCAAAGGAAGCTAAATGATTAAAAATGAATTCAATCTGCCGAGCTCAATTGGCCTCAGCAAAATTATCCCCATTGTTATTCTGTTAATCCTCTTTATTTCCTTATTTGGCAGTTGGTATACGGTTGACCAAGGTGAACGTGGCGTACTGCTGCGCAACGGTAAAGTTATCGGAACTGCAGAACCTGGGCTTGGTTTTAAGATCCCACTGATAGACACTGTGGTGAAGATTTCTACCCAAACGCACACTACCAGTTATACCTCGCTGCAAGCCTATAGCCGCGATCAACAACCCGCGACACTTAACGCATCGGTGACTTTTAGCGTACCGCCAGACCGCGTCGAAGAAGTGTATGCTAACTTCAAAAGTATCGATGCCATGGTCACGCGCCTGCTCGACAGGCAAGTGCCAACTCAGGTTGAAAACATCTTCGGTAAATACACGGCGATTTCTGTGGTGCAAGAGCGGATCAAATTCGGTATTGATGTGACCAGCGCGATCACTAACTCGATCAAAGGTCCGGTGGAAATCAACTCAGTGCAGATTGAGAATATCGACTTTTCCAACGCCTATGAAAAATCCGTCGAAGACAGAATGCGCGCCGAAGTCGAAGTACAAACTCAACTGCAGAATCTAGAGAAAGAACGCGTCAGCGCGCAAATTGCCGTCACCCAAGCGCAAGCGCAGGCCGACTCGCAATTAGCCCGCGCTAAGGCTGAAGCCGAAAGTATTCGTATCAAAGGTGATGCAGAAGCCTCTGCGATTAAGAGCCGCGCCGAAGCGCTGGCACAAAATCAAAACTTAGTTGAATTAACCAAAGCGGAAAAGTGGGACGGCAAACTACCGACGACTATGCTGCCGACAGGCACTCTGCCCTTTATCGATGTGAAAAAAGGCAACTAATCTTAGGTTTAGCCCGAGCAAAGCATAAATCGATAATAAAAAATCCCAGTGTTAGCCCTAACACTGGGATTTTTCGTTATTCGCTCGATAATTACTGAGCGAAATATGAACCGATTAAGAGCAACAATCGTTGCGGCGGATCCAGCTTCTAGGGATCTTTTCAAACACCACTTTTGCCATGAGTAACGCCAGCACTATGCCAGAGGTTGCCACTAGCCACTGAGGCAACATTTGGTGCTGTTCACCAATCTGTGGCATCACCACAAAGCCAAAGCTATCCACCAGATAATTGACCAATATGCCCGCGACTAAGGCCACGCCAATCACGCCGCCCAGGTATCCCCACAACGCACGTTTGCCTAACTCTTTAGCCACCACACCTAAGGTTGCGATATTAGTCGCAGGGCCCGCCATCATAAACACTAAAACGGCACCCGGTGACACACCCGCCAGCAATAATCCGGCAGCAATCGGTGTCGATGCCGTCGCGCAAATATACATAGGCACAGAAACGAGCACCATCACTAGCATAGCCAGAATGCCATCGCCCCATTTAGCCAAAAAGTCAGCCGGCACATAGGTTTGTACCAGAGCTGCGAAAAATAAGCCCACCAGCAGCCACAGCGTAGTATCACGCACTAAATCCGTTGCCGCATATTTAAGACCAATACCAACGCGACTTAAGACAGATTGCGACTTAAATTCAGTCGCCATATCTTGAGTAGACGCACAGCAGCTATCCGCTTCACCTTGTGCTTGAGGAGCATGAGCACTGTGATCATGTGTTCCAGACTCGGCTGTGTTTGAAGTGCCGCAACAGGCGCCCTTTTTTACCACAACAATTTTTTCAGGGGTAGCGGGTACAGATTCAGCAGCTTTACTGGCGCAGCATGAAGCTGTTTTCTCAGCTTTGATCACGCCGCCATTCGCAACACTACCGCCATGAGCCGTCATTAAGCTAGGCGCAGCAGCCATAGGCGTCATTTTGATCGCACTCTTAGGCTCAGTCTTCTGTTCACTCTCAGCTGGTCTTTCAGTGCTGCAGCAGGATGAGGCCGCGTTAATAGGCGCTAAAGTGGGCTCTTTAGTTGATGAGCAACAGCTTTTAACCAGTTCAGCTTTAACAGCTTGGGGCTGAGTCGCCGATTTCGACGCACAGCATGCAGCCACTGGCGCTTCGCTTGCTGGCTTGGACTCGGATTTAACCGCAAGCTTGCCATCATCGTCATCACGCCCAACAAGTAAGCCAGCCACAATCGCACTGGTAATCGCTGCAATCGGTCTGACGATCGCCATAAAGGGGCCGAGTAACACGTAGGAAACGGCGATTGAATCGACGCCTGTTTCTGGCGTCGACACTAAAAAGGAGGTCGTTGCCGCTTTAGAGGCACCAGAACGGCGCAATCCTACCGCCGCTGGAATCACGCCACACGAACACAAAGGTAAAGGTGCACCGAGCAGCGCCGCCTTCACTACCGTTTTAACACCGTGACCGCCGAGCTGCTTTTGCATCCACACCATTGGTACGAATACTTTTAATAACCCAGCCAAGATCAGGCCCAATAACAACCAAGGCGCCGAGTCTAAAAATAGATCAATAAAATTCTTCAGTAACATAATTAATTCCCTGATTCATCATGGATTATTTTGCCGTGAGTATGCTGATGCGACTCATGTTGATGTGCTGTGTGCTGATTGACGTCATGAGAATGATGCTCCACACGTACCCGCTCAGTACTGGATTCCAACGCCTCTAGAATCGAGCAATGTTCGGCGCTACGCGGCCCGCCACAACAGGCATCGGACAGACTTTGTAAACTGATTTGAAAATGATTCAGCTCGGCGATTTTGGCCTGCACTTGGGCCAATTTAATATCAACCATACCTTTCACATCGGCGCAGACGCGATTAGATTTATCGAGTTCGATTGAAAGCAATTCACTGATTTCATTGAGGGTAAAGCCCACGGCCTTCGCCCGTAAGATAAAACGCAATCGCGCGGCATCGGCCTCGGTATACACTCGATAGCCAGACTCGGTACGGCTCGACGGCGCGAGCAGACCGTGCTTCTCGTAGAATCTTAACGTGTCGGCTTTCACCTCACATAAATCCGCCAATTCACCAATACGATACATGTCTTCATCCTTTACGAAATCGCGCCCAACTCAGGGAGAATTTCCAGCATACAACTCAATAATGCGAGTATAAACCTTGGAGCCTACTCCAAGGTCAAGAGGTAATTCATACTTTACATAAAGTCGGCCGAGTCACGTCACTTTGTTCTGATATGAATATTGTGAAATCACGCAGAAAAAACACCCGTAAATCGAGTTTTACGTTAGAATACGCGCGCCGTGATGAAGGGATAAAAAGTTAGCTAATAAAGTAAAAATAGGACCAAGGGACTTTTGGAAAGCGGTGCAGCGCTAAGGCTGTTCTGTTTTCCGAAAGATCCTTGAAACTAAAATAACTGGACCCTGTACCCAAATGACTGCTGCAAATAATGCCAGACCCATTCGTCGCGCGCTGTTAAGCGTTTCAGATAAAACCGGAATTCTCGAGTTCGCCAAAGCACTTCACGCCCAAGGTGTGGAGCTGTTATCAACAGGCGGCACCGCTCGCCTGTTAGCGGATAACGGCGTACCTGTTATCGAAGTATCTGATTACACAGGACACCCTGAGATCATGGACGGTCGTGTTAAGACGCTGCATCCTAAAGTGCACGGCGGCATTTTGGCGCGCCGTGGGCTTGATGAAAGCGTTATGGCCGACAACAATATCAATGCCATCGATCTGGTTGCGGTTAACCTTTATCCTTTCGCTGAAACCGTAGCTAAAGCCGGTTGTACCTTAGAAGACGCTATCGAAAATATCGATATTGGCGGCCCCACTATGGTGCGCGCAGCGGCAAAAAACCACAAAGACGTCACCATAGTCGTTAATGCCGCCGATTACTCACGCGTACTGGCAGAAATGACGGCTAACAATGGCAGCACGACCCATGCGACCCGTTTCGACTTAGCGATTGCAGCCTTTGAGCACACTGCGGGTTACGATGGCATGATCGCCAACTACTTCGGTACTATGGTTCCGATGCATAAGGTTCCTGCGCACAACACGGACGAATGTTTCGAAGACTCCCTATCCGTTGAAGGCTCAAAGTTCCCACGCACCTTCAACACCCAATTAGTGAAGAAGCAAGACTTACGCTATGGCGAAAACAGCCATCAAGCGGCGGCTTTCTATGTTGACACTAAAATTGATGAAGCTTCTGTGGCTACCGCGATTCAGTTGCAAGGCAAAGCCTTGTCTTACAACAATATTGCCGATACTGACGCAGCACTTGAATGCGTGAAAGAGTTTAGCGAACCTGCCTGTGTTATCGTTAAACACGCTAACCCATGTGGCGTGGCCTTAGGTAAAGACTTACTCGATGCCTACAACCGCGCCTATCAAACTGACCCAACCTCAGCCTTCGGCGGCATTATCGCCTTCAACGGCGAGTTAGATGCCGCGACGGCGAGTGCTATCGTTAAGCGTCAATTCGTTGAAGTGATTATCGCCCCAAGCGTCAGCCAAGCGGCGCGCGATGTGGTGGCGAAAAAGACCAACGTGCGTTTATTGGAATGTGGTCAGTGGAACACTAAAACCCAAACCTTAGACTACAAACGCGTTAACGGCGGCTTGTTAGTACAAGATCGCGACCAAGGCATGGTCGGTTTAGAAGACATTAAAGTGGTTTCTAAACGTCAACCCACTGCAAGCGAACTGAAAGACTTAATGTTCTGCTGGAAAGTGGCGAAATTCGTTAAATCTAACGCCATCGTTTATGCCAAAGACGGCATGACTATCGGTGTCGGCGCAGGCCAAATGAGCCGCGTTTACAGCGCTAAAATCGCTGGCATCAAGGCCGCCGATGAAGGCTTAGAAGTGGTCAACTCTGTCATGGCATCCGATGCTTTCTTCCCCTTCCGTGACGGTATCGATGCCGCAGCGGCTGCGGGCATTAGCTGTATCATCCAACCGGGTGGCTCAATGCGCGATGCTGAAATCATCGCAGCAGCAGACGAGCACGGCATGGCCATGGTGATGACGGGCATGCGCCACTTCCGTCACTAATCGCCACTCAGCAGCCAGCACTCTATCAGTACTGGCTGCTTTTTTGTTTTACCACTCTTTGTTTTACCGCACTCTGGTTTCGACCACAGTGTGCCTACACAGAATATAAAACTCTAAGGGATGACTTAACATGAAAGTATTAGTTATTGGTGGCGGCGGTCGCGAACATGCCCTAGCGTGGAAAGCTGCCCAATCGGCTCAAGTTGACACTGTCTATGTTGCGCCAGGCAATGCGGGTACAGCCCTAGAACCTAATGTTGAAAATCTGGCGATCAGCGCCACCGACATTCCTGCTTTGCTCGATTTTGCAAAAACCAACAAAATTGAACTGACCATAGTTGGCCCAGAGGCGCCATTAGTGATGGGCGTAGTTGATGCATTCAATGCCGCAGGTTTACCGATTTTTGGCCCAACGAAGGCGGCAGCCCAGCTCGAAGGTTCAAAAGCCTTCACTAAGGACTTTTTAGCCCGTCACAATATTCCCACTGCAGGTTACAAAAACTGCACTGAAATCAGCGACGCTAAAGCCTTCGTGCGTGAATTAACGGCCACAACAGGTTATCCAGTTGTCATTAAAGCCGACGGTTTAGCCGCAGGTAAAGGCGTAATTATCGCCCAAGACCAAGCGCAGGCCGATGCGGCGATTGATGACATGCTCGCAGGCAACAAGTTTGGCGATGCGGGTTCACGCGTGGTCATTGAAGAATTCCTGAAAGGCGAAGAAGCCAGCTTCATCGTCATGGTCGATGGCAAAAACATTCTGCCAATGGCGACCAGCCAAGATCATAAAGCCCGCGATAACGGCGACTATGGTCCAAACACGGGTGGTATGGGCGCTTACTCGCCAGCACCTGTGGTGACTCAAGCGGTACACGATTGGACTGTGGCAAACGTAATTCGCCCAACGGTTGATGGCATGGCCGCAGAAGGCAATGTCTACACAGGCTTTTTGTATGCGGGCTTGATGATTTCTCCCGATGGCAGTGCCAAAGTGCTCGAGTACAACTGCCGCTTTGGCGATCCAGAAACTCAACCCATCATGATGCGGTTAAAGTCTGACTTAGTGGAACTCTGTTTAGCCGCCACCCGTGGCGAGTTAGATAAAGTGACGGCAGAATACGACGAGCGCGCCGCAGTGGGCGTGGTATTAGCCGCTGGCGGTTATCCAGATGAGTATCGCAAGTTTGATGTGATTGACGGTCTCAGCCTTGGTGATAACGACGGTAAAGTGTTCCATGCTGGCACTGAGATGAAAGACGGCCACGTAGTCACCAACGGCGGTCGCGTACTCTGCGCCACTGCACTGGGTAACACAGTCACCGAAGCGCAAAAAGCCGCTTATAAATTGGTTGATGAAATCCACTGGGATGATGTGTATTTCCGTACCGATATTGGCTACCGCGCGATTGCACGCGAACAGCAAGACTAATTGCTAGGCGCGTTAAAAAACCGGCCAGAAGCCGGTTTTTTTGTGCCTGAATTTCTGCGGAATTGAAATGTAATCCTTATAATCTTAGCGATTGATGACTTACTATAACAACTATCCTCAACAAATAGGCCTAGCTCGATAAAGGTTAATTTTTACCATAATAATGTGACATGAAGCACATACCTAAGCTCAGATGACGTGCACCATCAAGCTTCTTATATTTTTAACAATCAAAAAATTAATGGGGTAAATATATGGGTTATTCGATAAAAGATCTTATTTATCAAGGTGAAAAATCGGGCGTACATAACTGGCAAACCCTAGAAGGAGCCAGCTTTTACTGGCATCCAGATTGGTTTCATATTGGAGAGGATATGACGGGCCATATGGCCACGGCAACTATCGAAAAGCAAGGGGAAAAAGCAACGCAAAGCGAGGCTGAACAGTCAATCATTACGCATCTGAATAAGAGTGGCAAATAGCTTGTAATGCCAAAGATGTTAGTGCCCGGAGGCGATCGCCCTGCGGGCAATTTTATCGATTAAACTTGGCGCGATCAGCTTAAGCCAACGCCCCAAACGGCCACGAAGTGAAGTGATAAGTTGTCGGCCCCGCGTCGCAATCACAGGTAGCATCATATTGGCGCATTGCTCGGCCGTCAGTATCTTAGCTTCTTGCATCGGTGACTTGCCTAAAGGATTACCCGCACCATCAAGGGCGCGTTTGTGAATTTGTGACACCACAAAATCGGGGCAAATTACCGTCACTGCCACATTATCGTCCGCGAGCTCAATCCGCAACGAATCGAAAAAGCCAATCACGGCATGTTTAGATGCAGCATAACCGCTACGAGTGGGTACGCCTGTTAATCCAGCGACGGAGGCCACAACGACCACTTGGCCCTTACTGGCCTTTAAATGGGGTAAAGCGGCATGGGTCAAATACGCAGGCCCAAGATAATTCACCCGCATAATGTCTTCAAGTACAGACAGCTGAGTCAGCTCATCGAACCGTGACCACATGGTCATGCCAGCATTATTAATTAAAATATCGAGATGTCCGTAATGCGCGACCGTGGCTTCAATTAAGGCTTCGCACTGTTCAGCACGAGAAACATCGGCAGCAAATACAAAGGGAGGTAAACCATAATTAGCGATTTCTAAGGCGAGTGAGGCGAGACGTGTTTCATTGCGCGCACTGATCACGAGCTGGCAGCCCATTCGCGCCATTGCCACAGCGAGTGCCCGACCAATACCTTCTGAGGCACCCGTGATGATCACGACCTTGCCAGTGAGTCCATCCATAGTCATTCCTTTGTTATCGCTATGTTAATTACGTCTTTGGCTAAATTGGCATAATCACACTAAAAGCGCAATCCTTCACGCGCGTTGTGCAAGCCTCATCTCATATTGTTCACGATAATTCGCTAAGGGTTGTGGGCGCCCTATCGCATAACCTTGCGCGTAGTTAATGCCGATGCTCAATAATCTGTCGATAATATCCTGATTTTCAACAAACTCGGCCACGGTCTCGATCCCCATAACCCGACAAACATCCTGAATCGATTTAACGATGGCGTAGTCTTTGGCGTTCACGGCAAGATTCTTAATAAAACAGCCATCGATTTTGACATAATCGACAGGTAATTCACGCAGATAGCCGTAAGAGGCGAAACCACTACCAAAATCATCCAAGGCAAACGAGAAGCCAAGCTTACGTAACTGCTTCAACATTTCCATACCACGATTGCGATTTTGGATCGCGGTGGTTTCAGTAATTTCAAAACAAATACATTGACTTGGAATATCAAAAATATGCTGCTGCTGGGCGATATATTCCACCATACCTTCGGCGCCTAAACTATTGCCCGAAAGGTTGATCGAAATACAGTGATCAGGCCAAAGTACCGGATGCAAAGATAACCATAAAAAGGCTTTGCGGATCACCTCTTTATCTATGTCAGGCATCAGCTTAAAGCGTTCAGCCGCGGCAATAAACTGCGCAGGCGCCAAAATACGGCCACAGGGTTCTTGAATTCGCAGCAGGATTTCCATGCGTTGTCGCTGTGGACCGCTGCCTAACCCACGGATCGGTTGGTAATATAGGATCAACTCGTTTTCTTCAATCGCCTGCGCGATACGTACCGCCCACTTAGGCGCGTTTCTTTGGTAAGTGAGCTCTTTATCTTTATCATCGTAAAAATGAATTTGATTGGCGCCCTTAGCTTTAGCGGCAATACAGGCAATATCAGCGTCTTTCAATAATTCTTGGGCATCAATATAAGGCGCACGGCCAAAAGCGACACCTATGCTAAGGCCGACTTTATAGTTACAGTTTTTGTCATTCAGCACTTGCAGCGAGACCTGCGCAATCATTTGCTTGAGTAATTGCGCCACAGATAAAGCACTGCGATTACACACCACTAAACCAAACTCATCACCGCCAAGCCGCGCCAACAACTCCTGGGGGCCGAGACAAGCCTGCATAGCCTTAGCCACCATGGCGAGCATACGATCGCCTGCTGTATGGCCACAGCTATCGTTAATCAACTTGAATTGCTCTAAATCGAGATAACAAACGGCGATGGTTTTAGCTGAGGCAGCAAATTGGGGGAGCTGTTCATCAAACGCCTGACGATTTAGCAGCCCAGTAATGCTGTCGAAATTGGCTCTTTTTTGGAGTTGGCGCTTTAGTAACTCTTCTTGAGTGATATCTCGCAATACCACGACGGTGCCGACAATAACTTTATCGTGATTACGCAAATTACTAATACTACGTTCCATAATCCGCGGTGTTGCGGTCAATAACTTGATTTTCTCGACCTGTGGTGATGACTCGCCAAGACGAATACAGGTAAAAACCGCCTGATTCAACTGATCGCCAGCCTTTAACAGGCTCGCGAGGCTCTGATCTAGGGCATAACAACTGACAACATCCAAAAGCGACTCGGCTCGCGGATTCATATAAATCACTTTGGCATCGACGTCGGTTAAGATCACCGCTTCTGCAATGGATTCTAAGGTGATTTTCGCCCGTTCTTTCTGCTGATAAATTCTGGCCAGCAGGCTATTAACGCGGCTGGCAAGCACTTCTAATTCCTCATTGCCCTCACTGGTAACAGGTTGATAGACACTGGACATAGGATCGACCAACGCCAATTGCTGCATCAAGTTTTTAAAGGGTTTGAGTAAACCAGAGCGCAACCAAATATAGCCAAGGCCAACAATAAACACGCCAAATAGAATGAAACCGAGCGATACCCAATCAAGCTTAAATTTAACCTCTTGGAACGGCCCCTCGGAGAACTGCACTTGCAGATAAACAGGTTTGTCTTTTAACAGGCTGGGAATTTCAATGATGTCACTATGAGTGCCATCAACACTTGCCGTTACAAGGTTAGAGTGACTCATAGTCACTTTAGTCACCAATAAGGCCTGCGCATATTCAAGTAAGTCGTTATCGGTCAACTGACGCACCAGCAGTACAGATTCATTAGGTGCAGAAGCCACGGCGGTAATGACATAAGCCTGTCCACCAATCAAATATGCACCAGCAACACTGGGTTTATTAGCACTAATAATGGCGCTGGCAATTTCCCGCAACTCATTTGACGCAAAAGTATATTCATTGGGGAAAAAAGTCTGTAGTTCGCCTTGGCGTAAAATATACCAACTAAGGTTGGCCGACATTGAACTATCGTGCCACGAGGACTCTAGTTTTTTTAGTTGCACTTCATCTAACTGCGACAAAGGTAAAGCGTAGATATTCGTGAGAAAGGTTAAGCGGTCAACATCAATTTGAAACTGCTGCTGGATATTAGCAAGCTCACGATTAGCACTGTCTTGGCGCAATAGCTCGACGCGATGGTCGTACCAACACCCCAGACAATAGGAGACAATGACCACCGCGGGGAGACAAAAGCCCGCAATAAATACCAATATTTTCTTGCCAATGTGCATCTCTTACCACGGCTTGTTATGACTAAATCGATCTACGGCTTTCGCATAATCTTTCACTGCGCCATGCAACATATCTCATTTGCGAATAGTATTAAACATAACTTAACTTTACTCGCTGCTAAAGTAAGCAATAAGATACAATTAAATCAGTTTAACACCTTTGATTTAGCAAATTATTTTATCAAATAAACGCTTACAAAATTTTATTTTTATAAAAAGATGAGCAAACAAATACACCACAACAAATATGGAACACAAAAGATACATTCAAATTGTGATTATATTAAGCTAGCAAAATGCATAGGGACAATACATTAACCAACAATAAATAAAAGGTAGCTGGCGAAAAGTTTCAAACTCTATCAAACCCAAATGTCAGAAATAAAACAGGCCCGCAAGCGGGCCTGTTTCGCAAACCAAAAATTACTTATGGTATTGCTTTGATTGCGCATGAACCGCCTTGATAAAAGCGCCGGCATGCTCTGGATCGACATGCTGATGGATGCCATGACCTAAGTTAAATACATGGCCAGTACCCTCACCATAACCCGCTAGGATATGGCCCACTTCTTCTTCGATACGTGGAATTGGTGCATATAACATTGAAGGGTCCATGTTGCCTTGCAATGCAACTTTATGGCCTACACGGCGACGGGCATCGGCAATGTCTACCGTCCAATCCAAACCTAACGCATCACAGCCAGTTTCTGCCATCGCTTCTAACCACAAACCACCACCTTTAGTGAACAGCGTCACTGGCACTTTGCGGCCATCGGCAAAACGTGTTAGACCATCGACAATCTTCTGCATATAACGCAAAGAAAACTCACGGTAAGCAGAGTGCGATAACGCACCGCCCCATGAGTCAAAAATCATTAGTGATTGTGCACCATTAGCCACTTGAGCATTCAGATATAAGATCACTGAATCGGCTAATTTATCTAACAGCATGTGTAATGCCATTGGCTCAGCGTAAGCCATCTTCTTAATTTTTTCGAAAGTTTTGCTCGAGCCGCCTTCAACCATATAAGTCGCTAGGGTCCAAGGTGAACCAGAAAAGCCAATTAACGGCACTGCGCCATTCAGTTCACGGCGAATAGTGCTAACGGCTTTCATCACATAACCCAGCTCATCTTCTGGATCTGGAATTGAGAGCTTTTTGATCGCATCGATAGTGTCTGTAGGGCGCTCGAAACGTGGGCCTTCACCCGCCTCAAAATACAAACCTAACCCCATAGCATCGGGCACTGTTAAAATATCGGAAAACAAAATCGCCGCATCGAGATCATAACGACGTAAAGGTTGCAGCGTGACTTCACAGGCAAGCTCATGATTTTTACACAAAGACATGAAGTCACCCGCTTGAGCGCGAGTAGCTTTATATTCAGGAAGATAACGGCCAGCTTGACGCATCATCCACACAGGGGTCACATCGACAGGCTCTTTTAGTAGGGCGCGTAAATAACGATCATTCTTTAATTCTGCCATTGGGCTTGGTTCCTAGTCTTATTGAGATCCGCTGGGTCGGTAGTTTAGCATTTACGCGAATAATGTAACCTTTATGTGCAAATATATGTGAGCTATTCCCCATCGTTGGCGTCGATTTGACCATATAAATTGGAAATTGTTATCCAGATAACATACTGCTGATTTATTCGTAACGAAGTCACACTCAGACAGAAAAAAGTTGCGCTGGTTCCCTGCCTTTGGTATAAAAAGTCTGCGCTAGCAAGAACAATCAAGAAGCTCGTCGCATCGAGCCTGCTATAAACTTTACTCACCCAACGATAGGTTTCTATCGTTGGGTTTTTTATTTGTATTTTTTGATGCAAAACAGCTGGTTTGTCCATTTCATCATTCACGCAAAATCGTATGAAAAGAGTTGATCGATTAACGACTTGTCCCTACATTAGAGTTATGTGCTGGCACTTAAATGGAATGCATCATGCTGAGAGAACTTGAAAAAGCGGAACAGAAGTGGGGCGGCTCAAATAAGCTTATTGATCAATGGCTAAAAAACCGTCGAAAACTGTTAGTGCATTACTGCCAAATTGCTGGGCTTCCTCCTTACAGTAAATCAGAAAAATCACTTCCCTCGTTCGAACATGTTAAATCTTTCTGTGACTTATTAGTGGACTATGTCTCTGAAGGCCATTTCGAAGTCTACGATAAAGTCGTTAATGCCTGTAGTGAATATGGTGAGTCAAGCAAAACACTCGCGCAACAAGTATTGCCAAAAATAACGCCAACCACGAATGCGGCATTAGACTTCAACGATAAATATGCGGAAACTCAAGACGATCTCGTATTGTATCAACTCGATAAAGATTTATCTGAACTTGCCCATAACATGGAAACCCGCTTCGAACTCGAAGATGAACTACTCGAAGTACTCCACCGTAAGCATTCAGAACACACCCAGTAAGCCTCAATCAATTTAAGCGCACTTTGTTGTGTTCGGTGCGCTTATCTTGACCAATCCAATGACTACCGAAATATATGGGCTCACTAACAAGTAATGGCTCATTAGAAACGTCGGTTAAAACCTATCTCTAGAAACTGCAACTAAATATGAAATGCTCTTTACGCACCTCACCCATCAAAGAGATACACTTTAACGCCTCAGTTAAGTGTTAACTAACCTAGCCAGTGAACGCCAAGAGCAGTCTGTAATAACTTTATGAGCGGCACACACGGACTCGCGAAACGTATGCGCATTTCTTTGATTTAACGAAGGCAGCGATGTTGGGATTATGCATGTTCTTCATGATTATAACGTGATAATCAATTATACCATTCCGCATTGAAGTCTGATCTAATAGCAAGCAACCCAACAGCTTAAAATTGGATTATGAAACCTGAAACTGCTGAAAGTCTGCTTAGCCTCTCCAAAAGAGAAAAAAATCCGCATAAGCGC
>Ga0208643_1000035_pt1 | contig 76798 bp, 99 predicted proteins | sample VirMetDEL_Nov_12_FD_184516 | JGI IMG/M metagenome (GOLD analysis project Ga0208643, IMG submission 184516) | Aqueous microbial communities from the Delaware River and Bay under freshwater to marine salinity gradient to study organic matter... | ecosystem: Environmental > Aquatic > Marine >...
GTTGGCTGTGTCTGTTACGTCTGCGCCAGCTTCGATACCGTCAAGTTTGGATTCGTCTGCAACAAGGAAAGACGCCGTAGTGGCATTAAGAACAGCGCTATACCCTTGGACCGTGGAGCCAATTGCTGCGGGTTGAAGTGCGGTATCTGCCTTGGCTCCTTGAGCCGTAGTAGCCTTACCAGCAAGCGCTGTATCCAGACCTGTGACTTGGGCTGTTGTATGCGTGTGAGAAGATGCAGCTTTACCATTAAGCTGTGTCTGAATTGCGCTTGTCACACCATCCAAATAACCAGCTTCGAGCATTGTAACTGCTACCGGCCAGTCACTGATTTCGCTGATTGGGTGGCTGTGTGCAGAAGGGGTAAACGTCGTGGGTTTACCTGTAACAGCAGTCCAAGAAACAGTGGTCAAATATCCTGCCAGAGAGTGATCACCCCACCCGAAGGCAGTATCCCAGTTTCCAGCGTTTGCTACTGAAGCTGTCGATGCCTTACCTGCCAAAGAGTTGGTCATGGTTGTGGCAAAGTTAGGGTCATCACCCAAGGCCGCCGCAAGTTCATTCAGCGTATCAATGGTTCCGGGAGCGCCATCTACAAGCTCCGCTACAACCGCCTTCACAAAGGACGTGGTGGCGATCTGTGTCGTGTTGGTGGTCGAGACCGCTGTGGGCGCTGTAGGCGTCCCTGTGAGCGCAGGAGAGGCCAGAGGAGCCTTGAGAGCCAGAGCAGCATCAAGTCCTGTGACTTCGCTTGTAGGGTGACTGTGCGATACAGGAGTCCGTGCATCTGAAAGACGGGTATCGTCTCCTTTGACAACTTCTCCCACTGCTGCGTTTCCTGCTGCTGCCACATTTAGTGGAGCTGATGTACCAAGATCAGCAGGTTGTGTTGCGCTGTCAGCCAATGCGCCTTGAGCTGTTGTTGCCTTACCGTCAAGTGCTGTCTGCAAACCATCCACATTTGAGATAACGTGATTATGGCTGTCATCCGCCACTGTCGCTGTGATGGTTACATTGCCGGAGCCATTGAACGAAGTGGAACCAGTGACATCGCCACCCAAAGCAATGGTACGAGCAGTTGCCAATGTCGCAGCCGTTGCAGCAGCCCCACCGTCAGCAGAGGTGATAAAGCCAGTGTCGTTGGTCAGAGTGGAGATTGCGTCTCCTGGCTGCGTGGCTGTGTCAGCTGTGGTACCCTGAGCCGCTGTTGCGTAATCCGCACTGGTGAATGCCTTGACCTGAGCAAGATTCGTGATCTCACTATCCATGAGTGCACCGGCAGCAGTGACGTTGACGGTATCAGTCACATCAGCTGAGGCTTCGATACCTGCCAGCTTCGACCTTTCAGTAGCTGTGAGGACTTTAGTGGTGGTTCCTTCCACCATGGCGTCCATCGAGAATGCGTCTCCAGCGACAGCGGTTGGGTCGTAAATACTCGCCAGCATGTCGCCAAATTGTGCCGCAGCGACCCCCGTCGAACCAGCGACGGAACCAAACTTATCAGATACAAAGAATTTGGCGTCGGCAGGATCAGACAGGTCTGTTGTGCCGCGTTTAACAATCAGAACACCTCGTCGCATCGCAGAGGTGAAACCGATGAGGTCAGGGAAGGTCGCAAGAGACAGACCCTCAATAGCTTCCTTCATTGTGTTGTAGGTGGCTGTTCCGAACTGCACGAACACCTTGTTTGCGTTTGCGAAGTATAGGAACTGTTGAATGGCAAAATCGTTTACACCCACTGTAGCAAGATTGCCGGTTCCATCATCATAATTCAGAGGATTGATGGTGGTCACGGCAGCCTGAACGGAAGTTCCACCGCCCCCGTTACGGAATACGTAGCTAAATTGTGCGGGACTTAGTAATGCCGTAGTGATCCGATGAGGATCAGTCTTACTGGCAGCGGAATTACGGCCAAAGGAGAATACTGTACCACCACTCTTTGTCACAGACAGGTCTACGCCAGCCGCCGTAAAAGCATTACCGCTCAGATTGAGATCACCCACTGCGCGGCTCAAGTCGCGTACACCAAGACCCGGCGCATACGAGGGGATCTGGATTGGGAATACGTTACGTATAGTCCCACCGACATGATCAACACCACCAAGTAGGATGTGGGTCCGCAGCTCATCAACTGTGAAGTTGCGCTGCTGAACAACTGCACCCGCTGCATTGATTGCAATGTCAGTCGAGGTTGCCGTTGCCAGATCGGTCAAGGTTACTGCCGAGAATGCTGTCCAAGTGACGGGAGTTACGGTTGGGGGTGAAACTGTGTCATCAATGACGTATCCAGAACCTGCCGAGACATCGAGTTTAGTAGGATCTGCATTGATAGTGAGGACACCACCTTCGGTGATGCCTGTGTTACCGGTTACGCCTGCGAGCACCCCTTCGGCATCTGTTGCATATGCAGACGCGGCCGTGGCCGCAGCTGTACCCAGTGTTGGCAATCCACTCAACTGACCGTAGTCGGAAACACCAAGAGTTTGGATCGCGCCCGCTTCGGTTTTGGAATAGATCCGGCCATCGGCCAAGTTGATGGCCAATTCCCCAGCGTCGAGATCACCCGGTAGCGGTGCCGCTGATGCGGTGCTGGATCTTTTGGGCTTGATCCTTGTGGCCATTAGAATGAACCACCGTCAATGATCATCCCCTGAACAGTTTCATCACCAAATGTCCACGCGTCTGCGCTCTCGTCCCACAGGACAGAGACGTTGGCAGAAGTACCGCGCTCAATTGTGAAGCCCGCGTTCTGCGAGGGTACACCGACCTCATCGGCGTTCAACACAATGATACCGTCACCGATGTTGACCTCATTCGAGGACACGGCGTTCAACGTGCCCGTGACCGTCAGGTCGCCCACTGTGGCTGAGTTGAAGGTTACATCACTGCCAGTTCCAACCTCCTGGCCAATGGAGAAGGTTGTGCCTACCAGTGCGACACCGGTGCCGTTTGAGTACGTCGTATTGGTGTCGGTGTCTGGAGGCGTCGCCCAAGAGAAGGTTCCATCCCCATCTGAACGCAGATACTGGGAAGTTGTGCCGTTCCCGGTGACTTTCAGATTGTCAGCGTCGACCACATTACTGGCGATCGTCAGCGCCCCGCTACCAGTGACTTCACCGGTATGAGTCGCGTTGCCGGTCTTTGCTGTGTTCGCCGCAACGGCCGCGTTGTTGGAAACCTCAGTATCAAAGTCCGAGATGTCAGAGGCGGAGTGCGTATGTCCTTCCTTGGCGTAGCTGTCAAAGCCGCTTCCGTTGTGCACCTTCAGCGTGTTGGTGGTCTGATCGTACCACGGATCGCCCTCCGCAGGGCTTGGTGGTTCTGTGCTGTCCACATAAACTGTACCCAGGAGAACAACGGCATTGCCGTTGTCCTTCGTGTAGATCTTTCGGTCGGCTAGGTTAAGCGCCAGCTCGCCTTGGTTCAGATCGCCAGCAAGTGGGGCTCCACCTGTTGTCGAGGATTTCTTGAGAATAATTACGGTTGCCATTAGAAGGACCCTCCAGTGATTGTAAGATTTGAGTTCACCAAAGAAGTCTTTGGTTCGTACTTTTCAGAGACCGAAGAATATTGGAGCAAAGCTCCATCCGCTTTCCCCGTCGTGCTTATGTCCGAGATACTGGCTGTGCTCAGAAAATGACTGTCGTTGGCTACGGTCGCCGTGATTGTGACGTCACCAGAACCATCGAATAATGTTGAGCCTGTGACGTCTCCGATCAGAGCGATGCTGCGGGGCGTAGCGAGAACAGCCGCAGTGGCCGCATCACTCCCGTCCGCCATCTGATCCAGCCACTCGGCCTCAGTACCCACAAAACCGGCTGTCACCGCGACGTCATAGGCTGAGGCCCCGTTGATACCCCGAGGACCCGCGCCATTCTCGACGTTCAGAATAACGTCTGGGGCACTCTCTATCTGTATCAGTTGGGTTTGCTCTACGTCTGTGACTTGGAGATCAACGGAAGGACCTGGGTCCTGTATGGTGAGCAGGATCTGGGTCATTTAAACCTCGACCTGCACGGGCAGATCCCCCCGGAGATAGGTGAGCTTGGCCCCATCTGGTCGGAAAAGTTTGAGGTTGTATTGGTACACATCCTGTACCGCGGGGGCGGTGAACTCCAGAATTGTGACGACATTGTCCACCAAGGTTATATCCCCGGTGCCACTTGTCAGAACCAAGGTCCCTTTCTTGTGCTTCCCTTCGAAGGACATCTCAGCAGTGTAGGCCCCGAGATCTGGTTCCGTCAGAGCTCCGAGGTCATCCCGGAAGGTAACCGTGACGGTTTTGCTCGAGATCTTGTCTCCTGCTACACATAGCTTGAAGTCAAAAACAGCCGGGGTCATAGTGGTACCTCTCGTATATTATGGGGCCACTATAATATACGAAGTCCTGTATGTCTCACTATATTGAAGGTACTTTTTGTCTCCCGATGATTACTTAGACCCACCACGTGTCTGAGTGATAATCATCGGGGATCGGATCCATTTCACGCAGAGCTTTGGCCTTGAACACAAGCTCCGTCTCAACAGCGGCCGCAGCTGCCCCAAATGCAAAGCACGTTTGAGCATCCATGGTCGTCGTGGCGTTGTCAGAAGCGATCCAAGAGAAGTCTGTATCTCCACCATGCCAGCGTAGATCCCCTACTTGAGCGCCGGCAACTATAGCTCCTAGAGCTAATGTGCCGGCACCGCTGATGCGGGCCACGGATTTTGCGTCACGCTGGTACATCTGACCCTGAAACTCAAAGTCCAGTCCAAGACGGCGATCTCGTTCTCGCGCCACATTTTTCTCCTGGCTGGATCTAAGAGCTGAAAGCTCCGCTTCGGTGATCGGCACCACCGTCTTTGTCAGCTTCCACTCCCCTTCCACAAGAGAAGGCTGATCGCTGATGGCGACCTTTTCAAGGAGAGGGTCAATAGTTGGAGCGCCAGTGTACCCTACTGGAAACATCCCGTATTCAGCCATCATCTCGACAGGAATGTCTCGGGGAAAGCCGGTGGGGTGATTATCGCGGCGCAGCTCTCCTACCGTATAGGGGTATTGAGCGACGGCACCGTTTGTGATTTTAACGAACATTGTAAGTCCTTTCTGTTCATTTATGGGCCTAGATCAAATCGATCCACGAAATACTCAGTAAGTGTTTTTCCTCTCACTACAAACAGCCTCAGACCATCGGGAGAGATGTAGATTCCTTTGTAGTCATCATAAGGGAAGGTGAATTTCTGAAGGTAACTTAGAGTTGTTATATCCCAAGGAGTGCCGAAGTCTAATTCTTGCACTCTCCCTTGGCCCTGAATATACAGCTTTGTTCCGTCTGGCTTTATGACGAAACTAAGAATGACGGCCTCGATAGACCCTAGATAGATTTCCCGAGAGTAGGTGGCGGTGGCTGTATTGTAGGCCGTGCTGCAATTATATTCCTTAATTCCGTATGTAGGGGAACCTCCGAAACCCACATAACAGCGGGTTCCATCAGAGTTCCACTGTATCGTGTGAATGCTGTCTCCGCCAAAGGAAGTGATGCGCGTTAAAGTACCAGCTGTGAAAGCTGTACCCGATGTGTAGGTTCGCACATTGCCGTCGTGAGCGGCGACGTAATGCTGAAGACCATCTGGCTTAAAGGAAGTATTTTGATTGTCCACATTTGAATAAGCAGACCCGCCAGAATTGGTTGCCGTAAGTAGATCCCAAGGAGTTGACAGAGTATAAAACTCCAAATTTGGATTTGTTATGACCATTTTGGTTCCGTCGTTACTCAAGACCACGCCCTGCGCTGTGGGGCTGTCTGGATCAATATGAACGGCAGAAGTCATATTGTAGATTTCAATGTTATCGTAGATGAAACCTACTTGGAACAAACGTGCCCCGTCTTCTGTGAGGTACATCCCCATCGGTTGGAATTCTTGAGCTTCCACGTTAACACTTTGATCCACCACGGCTGAGCTTACATCCCAAGGTACGCTTAGGTTGTATCTCCAAATGCTATCATTGGAGATACCGCTCACAAACATCACCGCCCCGTCAGAGCTGAAAGCCAAGCCCGTGGCCTGAGTTTCTTGGGCGTTGATGTTAAAGTTTTGGATGTATGAAGCTGTCGTGATATCCCAAGCGGTACTCAGGTGAAATTCCCATACTGCGTTGCTCTGAGTTCCAGTGAAATAAAACGCTGTCCCGTCAGGTCTGAATTGCAAACCCCAAAGATCACCTTCGCTGGAGGCCGCTGTGCTAATGGTGCGAACAAAAGAAAGCGTAGCTACATCCCAAGCTGTACTTAGGCTGAATTCGTGTAGCTCTTGCCCTGAATCGAGCAAAAACATCACCAAGCCGTCGGATTTGAAATAAAAAGAAGAAGGAGCATTGGTCAGTCCGGAAAGGCTATAGGTGCCGGAGGGAGGATCCAAATAACTCGTGGCCAAGTCAGTGACATCATACGCATGAATGGCCGAAGGGGTCTGTCCTAGAACAAAAATCTTCTCTGTATTGGTCTCTTTTGCAAAGACATCTGTGGTGAAGGATTGAACGCCAGACACGCTAAGAGACGGCACAGTCTGCTCAAAGGCATCGAGTATATTGACCTTCTCATATCTAGCCGTGGTAATATCCCACGGTTGCACGGGTTTATACCCTTTACTGATCATGCGGCGTCTCATGAATAAGCTACCCCACTGGTTATGAGGCTATAGGATACGGCCCCCCCGTTGTTGACCACCTCGATGTGATATTTGCCAAGGGCCCCGTTGGCGGGAGCTTCTGGGGCCACTCCGTCTTCTGTAAGGATGGAGGGGAACGTCAAAGTATGTGCTCCCCCCGCAGTGACACTCAGGGTAACGGTCTGGGAATAGCCCGATGGTGGGAAGTTGCTGAACGCAAAGGTGGTGTGCCCCGAGGTGGTCAATTGAAAATGCCCACCGCTACTGAGATCGATCACAGGTGTCGTCCCCGTCAGAACCACCTGTTTGTCTCTCAGCGTATCAGCGGCAACAATACCCGCGACAGTTCCGCCAGCGTATGTGCCAGCTGGACCGATGTCGCCCTGGATACCTTGAATACCCTGAATACCCTGTGCACCGGTTGCGCCCGTGTCACCTTGAATACCTTGAATACCTTGTGGGCCAGTTGCACCTGTAGCGCCGGTGTCGCCGGTGACGCCTTGAATGCCCTGTGTACCTTGAATACCCTGATCACCCTGTGGGCCTTCAAGAGGGCCAACATTATCCCACTCAGTGTTCAGCGCGTCCCAGACATAGATGTCTCTCGGAGATACGGTGCCCACGGCATAAGCATCACCAGCAGAGCCTGAACCTGGGAGACCGCCGACCGTTGCGATGGTCCCTAGAATTATCAAGCCCGCCCCTGTAGCTCCCGTGGCTCCTGTGTCGCCAGTGATGCCTTGAATACCCTGAATACCTTGAGGACCGGTGGGGCCGGTGTCTCCTGTGACGCCTTGAATGCCTTGAGGACCGGTTGGTCCTGTTGGCCCTGTAGCCCCTGTTGGGCCAGTTGCTCCTGTTGACCCAGTGGCACCGGTAGCGCCAGTTAGGTCGTTGAAGAAATCCGTGACAGTTCCAGCTTCGTTTCCAGGCTGTGCTTGCCACAGATTGAAGGCGCTGAGACTGAAGTCGGCCAGAACGCCGGTCCATGAGTCGCGGGTGGTGTTGAAGCTGGTGATCAGCTCATTAATCTTGCCCGCGAGATCTAAGTTCAGAGACTGAGTTGGAATGATCCCGTATGAAAGCGTGGACCCTGTGGTTCCTTCGAACGCCGAGACTAGAGTGATCTCAGTGGAAGACACGACAGTGGCGACCTCATAGAGGACTGCATCCTGTTCAGATACGAGGATCCATCCTGCCTGTTGCGTGATCCAGTTGGTGCCAACGCCTGTGACAGTCGTGCTGGCATTAGTCAGCGTGATTGTTCCGGTTCTATACCACATTTTTAGTTCTCCACCACTGACTTCAGATCGACCTTCGCCGCCTCTTTGATCGTTTCAATTTCGTTGGCTGTCAGCGCATCGCTAAGGGCGTAAATCGCTGTCATTCTGATCTCTTCAAGATCGGCCGCTTTCTGTGTCCAGAAGTCGTCCATATTGAGCCAGAGCTGAGCCAGCTCGTAGGCTGTTGGCGCTGTAAGACCGACCTCTTTTGCGAGAAAGCGATAGGGTGTCAGATCAGTTGGTTCAGGCGAGGCGGAAAGATAAGCAATCGCCTCTTCTTTCTTGCGCCCGTAAATGCTGTCCTGCCCTGTGATGCTGGTCACGTAATGAGTTCGGGCATGATCGCTGGCTTGGTTGATCTCAAGCGTGGCTTTTTTAGCAACGCGTGTCAGTGTCTTTAAATCAACGGGATCTACCCACGCCTCTGAAACCGTATCAAACACGCTCCATCGGTCAGGTTTCAGGGGCAGAGTTTGTATGCCGTCTTTCCAATAGATCTGATCAGGCTCATAGCGCTCGGTTGTTTCGAGAACAGTCTCATCTGGAGCCTTATAAATTGTGTCGAAAACTTCGTCCTGAACGGTTCCAGTTTGAGTGACAATTCCATTGGGGTCATATACGATGTAATGCTTCATCGCTTACCTCCAGAAAGACTTAGAGTTCTGTTTGAGAGTTCAAGATCGATACCTTGTGCGCTCCAGTAGACGGCCACCGAAGTTGTGCCAGCGTTGACAGCTTGCCCGTATGAAAGCATCGGATAGTCTTCTACGTCTACGCCGCCTCTCGACTGTACCATAGAGCCGTTAACCCAGAGCTGAAAGTCATGTGCATAGGGTCCGCCAGCGTCGTAGCCGTGCGCACCACTCCACAGAACAATGATGTATCCTGACTGGTCGAAGTAGAGACTTCCGCTGTGAACCAGCTGATTTGCCCCGCCCACTAGGGCATTATTCAAAGTGGAAGAGCTAGCCACCGTGACAGCATCGCCCGCAATTTGTAGGGTGTCGATATCCGCGACTTGAATTCGTCCCTTCGTGATGTAGGTCGTAGATCCGATCACCTGAAACGGGGAGGTGTAAGTCCCAGAGGAGGCCCCTTTGCCCACCCGGAAGGCATCCGCATCAATGATGAAGTCCGAGGTGACCTGACCATTGACCAGTGATGAAATCAGACCGTACCCTGAGACCGCGCCGTTGTTGTTGATCTTGACGCCATGTACTGCTCTGATGCCGTCTATCGAATTTGTTGTGGTCGTAATATCGGCATATTGACTACCAAGGGTGGTATTAAAGGTCGTAATTTGTGCGGCTATGGCCGTATCAGTGCTGGATGCTGTGTAATAATTGTTGGATAGGTTGGATGATACAACTCCGACATCTGTGTCGATTTTGGTGTTCAAGATCAGCGCAGAGTTTGCGATGGCCGTGTCTGTGCTGGTAATCGTGTAGTAGTTGTTGGTGAGGTCGGCCGTTACAGCTCCGACATCGGTGTCGATTTTAGTGTTCAAGATCAGTTCAGAAGCGACGAGGGCCGTATCTACGGTAGCAGCGGTGTAATAATTTTGGACCAAATCTGCGACGACGCCGTCAACCCCTGCCGTCAGTTCAGTCTTCACTTCATCAACCACACCTTCAACACGGGCCGTCTCCAGTGCGTCTGTAACGCGGGCGTCGATGTCAAGCTCGGCCAGACGGTCGAAGCTCTCATCAAAGGCTCCGTTGAACCGTTCGAAGGCCTCTTGTGCGCTCAGGGCGATGTCATCCCAGATCGTATTGACCGACCCAGGTCCGTCGACCAGAGAGAGCGGATCCGAAGGAGGCCCCTCGTTCCCGGAGGTGTCCACCGCGGTGATCCAGTATTGGTCAATTGTGTCATTGTCAGGGATGACCCGGACATAGCTGGTGGAGGGGGTCTCTTCCAAGAGGACCGCGTTCTCAAAGGTGTCCCCCAGAGCTCCACCATAAATCCGGAAGAATTTGAAGTCCGCTTCGAGGAACGGGGTACCATAGAGGTAGATCTCCGCGAGACCCCCTTCAATGGTCCAGCCCAGCACCTTGGCCGGCAGGGCTGTCTTGCCTACGACTGTGTGGGTGATCTCTTGGGACAGGAACCCGTCCTTCAGACGGATTTTGATGTTGTAATCCGCCCCATCCACGACGTTGGGGATATAGGCTGAGGCCCCGGCCCCGGTGATTACTTGATAGTCATCCACCCCCACCCGCCGGTAGAATACTTCCACCGTCGAGGGGATGTACTGGTTCCACGTGACAAAGATCCGGCTCTCAATAGACCCACTGGGGTGCTTGATAAGATGCTCCGTACCTGACTGTGCAACGATGGTATCTGGGGGACCTAAGCTGGCAAAGTCGGAGGAATAGCTGGTAGTGCCGGAGTACACCTGAACGTCCGCGTCACCGAATTTGTTGCCGTTGAACTCCAGCGCCGTAACCGTGAATACCTCAGCATCGGTACCGTCTTCGGAGACCGAAAGAATCCTGAAGGGTTTCACCAGTCCAATCGTGGTTTCTTCCAACATGAACTGAGCGTGAGTAGGCATGTCCCCCGGCAACACTCCCGAGGTGATGGTCAGAACCTGCGCGTTTGTGACCCCACTCTGGACGTAGAGCTCCGTGGCCCCTCCCGGGGACTGGACAATCATCTTCATCGACGTATTAACAGGAACCACCAAAGGATCTCTAAGAGTGATCTGGTTACCGTCAGCACTCTTGATCCGGCCAGAGAGGCCCCACCGCATCGTCGGATCCGAAATCCCGATGAGATCATAAACCTCCAAGAGCATGCCCTGACGTGGAACCTTAAAGGTCGCTGTCAGAGTTTCAGTGTTCGCCCGCAGGAGCCGAAGGAACGCCCTACGCTGGGCCTCGGTTACGTCAACACACCCGACGGCGAAGTGATCCCGCGCAGTGCGGCCGTGCTTCGTGACGAAGGCGGGGATGTCAATCCGCCGAACGTCTTTCTCCCAGCCCAAGTCAGGGTTGATGAAGGTCACGTTGTAGGTGTTTGGCCGGGTCTCCACGTCTGTGTAATTGTAGGAGAAGTCCCCATTCTCAACAGACTCGGGGCCAAAAATGCTTTTGATTGTCCCCGGCTTGTCCACTTTTAGGACGATCATACCCGACGGGTCTTCTGTCAGCTGACCCCCGAAGATCGCTGCGATATAATGCAGCATGCTGTGGCCATCGCGCTGGTCGTCGATCACATCATTATAAGTGAAGCGAGGCTGAAAACCTCCAGCCTCCCGGGGTACCAGAACATCACACCACTGTGCGGCATCATAGAAACTGAAACGGTCCACCAGTAGATCCGGATAGTAGGCCTTTGCACCATAGGTCTCATTGGTCAGAAGGTCATACAGACACCATGCGGGGTTGTCCGTGAAACCATCTTTGAATGTCCCATCCCATGTCCCGGTGCAGTATCGGGTCACTGGTTCATAGTTGGAAGGGATCTTGGTGATCTTGCCGTTCCAGTCGGCAGAAAGATTCGGGACCCCATTGAGCTGATCCGAGGCCTCAGACAGGACCCGGACCAATGCTAGGTTGTTGTAGGTTTGAGGATCCGCTGTGGTGACCTGAAGGCTCTCCCACGCGATGTTGATGTCATGGTTGTCGTTCTCATCCTGCGCCAGCTCAACCCAGACTTCCCAGTCCCCGTTGATGCGGGGAACCTGCTTGGTAAATTCTTTGACTGAGGTTGCGCTGATCTTGAGATCTTCGTTCCAGGCATCTGTGCCGAAGAACCAATTCCATGTCGTTGTCCCGACCTCACGGTACAGCATCTTCAGATTGATGTTCACCTTCTGAACATCACCGTTGTCCTGTTGCTCCAGAACCCGGTTGAACACAATTCGCACGTCCAAAGAATCTATGGTATTGCTGAGGTTGGAGGGTGTGAGCCTGACCACAGGTACGTTGTGCGCGAGTGTCGTGCTGACACTGACGTTGGAAGTCGTGCCGCCAAGCACGTTTCGAACGGGGGAAGCCACATCCCCCCCACGGTAGTCATGCAGCTCGAATTTGAAGAAGTTGAGGTTGCCACCTTGTGAGACCAAGGGGGTTTCGCCCAGATAGAAACTGCGACCGCCATCTACCAGACCAGCGATCGGTCCTTCACAAATACCCAATGTGAGCTCGACAACGTCGTCGCTCTTGAAGCTGTCCTCAGGAATACTTGGACCACCACCCTTACCCATTAACCAGCCACCGGTACATTAGAGAGACTGGATACGTTTGAGGTGTACACCGGTCTGAGGGGACGAAGAGCGTCAACAAGGTGGAGTGTGTCATAGGTCTTATGGATCCCATCCCCGGCTTCTACCGTGACCCCCTCGGAGGCATCGGAATTGACCAGACGTTTTGTGTCGACGTCGAAGGATAGGATCTGACCACCAAAACGGCGGGTGCCATAAATCAAGGGGATCGGGGTATCCACGTCGACGGTGTTCTGCACCGTTCCAAAATACTGGGACTTCTCATCCTCGTTGTCCTCGGGACTAGGGACCAGCATTTGCAGGATCCCGCCAAGGGCCATCATAGCGCCGGCAGAAAAGACACTGGCGGCAGTGATGAGGGACTTGCCCCCGATCACGAGAAAACTTGCGCCACCCATGGCGAATGACAGACCGATCAGCGCGACCCCGATAAGGACCTGCATGAGACCCCCCTTGCCGCCACCACCGAAGGTGATGGTACGCACGTGGATCTCATCAATGTCTTGGCGCTGGAACAAGTCCTCGTAGTTGTCCACTCCGTCAATCTTGACCGAGAGGGGTTCGTCTACGTCGACGTACTGCTCAAGAAAGCGCATCGCTTCGGCTACTGTAGCCGCCTCGACTTCAATAGGCTTGTCATGATGCTCAGCCAGCTGGCCGTGGAGATATATCGTCTTCCGCGTCAAAATTGTACACCATTCCGTCAAGTACACAGTACGCTCTTACTTCGTCACTATAAATAACGAAATGTTTAAGACTTGGCCATGATTTAAAAAACCAAAAGTCAGGGATGGAAAGATTGGCCGACCCTCGGGGGTGTGTGTGCCAAGATGCCAGAGCGCCGGCCAGAGCCTCCTCTGGAATCTGAAACATTTCTGTGGGGTCTTTTGCGAGGTTTTCTGTCTCCAGAATCTCCCCCTCGGGGGTGATGACCCCGCAGCGCTCAGCTGCGTCCGTCCAGAGCTCTTTTAGCTGCGGCTTGAAACTCTGGGTTTTTGAAAAGCTCAACATCGATGACCTCATGGATATGTACGGAATCGCCCTCGACCGGGCGGGCAATTTTAGGGTGTCTCAGAACCACGTTGGCCCTACGGCCCCACCTGGGGCGTAGGGGATCCAAGCAGCTCAGCTGCTGGGGAAGGGCATGCAGGATCTGGTTTCCCTCGACCACAATGGCCGCATGGGTGTTGGTCCTTGTGCCATAAGGCATCAGCAGGATATCCCCGACGCGGAGATGGTCATCAAAGACGTTCTGGAAATCCGTCTGCTTGTAGAGCGAGTACAGATCGAGATGGGGATCCTCCCAAAAGTCACTAGGGCGGGCCACGTTGGGGGTCCAGATGCCGTAGACCTCGATGAGGTAGTTTCGGATCAGGAAGAAGCAGTCGTTCTTCCCCTCTTCATAGGCGATACCCAGCCATTTATTTAAGTCGGACATGAGGGAACTCCGGTGGGGCATATTGGCGATACGGCAGCTTGAAGCGGGCCCCATCCAAAGCGCCCCGGGACTCCAAAACTATAATCTCTTTGGTGACGCTGAGCACCCGGCTGACACGCATCTCGCGCTTCAGCGACCGGTCGTCCCCTGCCGTCAGATCACTCTTGAGGAGCTGGTACCGGATGAGGGTCGCCCCCTCTAATGACCGCTGGTCTACAGCGGACGTGAAGATCCCCTCGGGGTTCACCACTGAGAAGCGGGGACGGTTCTTTTTATCATTGGACTGTTTTCCCGCATCGCTTAGAGCGCAGGGGATCTCCTCAAAGGTTTTCCCCATCCAGACGATCTCCCCGACCGGGGACATTCGAACGATAGCCCCGTCTGTGTCCGTCAGCTCAAAGAGCAGAACAAAGGGCTCGTTCTCAAGATTGTGGGCCTGAGCGATGATCGTGGCGGGTGTGGTCATGGGATCTCCAGGAGCTCGACACGGACTTCCTCAAGCACCCCGGTACCCCCCATGACCCCCTCGGGGATCTCCAGAGGCCGGTTAAACTTGCAGACGAGTGTGCCATAAACGGGGTGATCGAAGTTGAAGCTGAAGGCCAGTTTGTGGTCATTATAGAAGTTTTCGAGGACCAGCATGTTGCGACCGGGTTCTGTGACAGCGGTCAGGTCTCCCCCCGCGTCACAGAAATACTGCAGCCCGGGGATGCTCAGCTGGAAGAGCCGTTGGTCCGGGGCCTGCGCGGCCGCGGTGTGGACATAGCTGCGCCCCAACTGCATGCGCAGACCACTCTCTGGGTAGCGAGTGGAGAACCGGAAGTAGGTGCAAGGAAAGTTCTCCATTACATGGATCCTCCACTGATGGCCCGGATTAGCTGGCCAGTTGATCCATTCTTGGCGATGTCATCAGAGATGATGGCGATCATGTCATTCGGGCCCGGAACTGGTGCGCGAGAGCGCTCGTCCACCAACCACAGGTTCTGGTTCTGGCCGGGGCCTTTTGGCTTGGCCGCGCCCACGATCCCACCAGCGGCCTTGCGTTTGGTGTTGCCCATGGAGTTCAACCGATCCAGTTCTTCCCGACCAATCATCCGGGCAGCGGAGGCGCGGAGGACATACTCACCGGGCATCAACAGGTGAGGCTGGCTGTCCCGGGCGAGGTTACCCTCCACAGGACCACCGCCGGCCTTTCGGACCATGCCTCCTTCTCGGGACCCCTTGAGGCCGTCAAGCATGTCCGAGATAAATCCACCGGCCGCTGACCCCTTGCCGAAGATGCTCATCGTGGCTTCGAGGGCCTTGATGGCCAGCATACGGGCGAAGACCTGCATCAGGCTCTGGACGACAGATGCAGCGAAGTCGCGGAAAGCATCCTTGCCGCTCTTGGTTCCGCTCACCAGATCGGTGAACAGGGTGCCAAAGCCTGTGAGGAGATTGTTCAGGACATCCTTGGTGCCCTCTTCCACGGTCTTGACGACCGAGAGAGACTCTTTGGACCAGTCCTTGATGACCTTGCTCAGGTCGATCTGGGCCATACCCTGCTTCTCTTTGAGCCAGAGGATATTCTCCTCTTCCTGTTTGATGAAGCTGGTCAGCTTACCGTGCTGATCAAGGAGGGCGGTCAGGCGCTCTTCCTCGGCCACGGTGCGCGTGGTCTTGGCCGAGATCTGGTCGATCAGCCCCCGACGTTTTTCAAGCTCCGCATTCGCATCCTGCAGGGCCGACAGAATGGTCTCGAGACCCTGTCGTTCGTCCCCACCATTGTCGATGTCGATGGTCGCGGACCCGATGTCGTTCTTGATGCTGGCTAGCATCTTTTCGAACTCAGGGTCTCTCTTCTTGTGCTTCCGCCCTCCACGCCCGGGCTTCGCAGCTTTCTCAGCGGCGGCGGCGTCTTTTTCAGCCCGAGCGGCAGCACGGGCTCCGTAAACGACAAAGCCATCTACGAAGGTATCAAACCATGTGGCTGGGGCTCCTCCTCGACTCTCCTCCTGTTCCAGTTGGGTCAGAGCACCGGCGGCACCCACCTCGTCGCCAGCGAACTCTTCTCGGATCTCGGCGCGGGCTTTCTGGCCCTGAAAGGTGCGCATGAGGCTACCGGCCCGGGCCAGTTTACCCGCCAGTCGGCTGGCTGCGCTGACGGCTCTTTCGATGGGCCCCGCCAAGTTAAGATCTGAAATTTTCTGACCTTCGCGGAACGCCGCCAGCAGTTCCTCTTTCAAATCCGCAGAGGCCTCACTGCTGTCCACAATCAGTTTATAGGCATCATACTCGGCCTCATTTCGGGCTTTCACGACCTGGAGATTATCTTCACCCAGGATCTTCGTCAGAAAGGCGACTTTGTTCTGGGCCTTCATGACCGCCAGTTTCTCCTCGGCCTCTTTGGTGTCCTCTTTAGCCCGGTTCTTAAATTTCAGATCCAGTAATTTTTGCATCTGAGCCAGTTGGTCCTCGACCAGAGCTCCCAGCCCCGCCGCTTCCATCGCGACGCGGACATGCTCTTTCTCGATGTCCAGCTTAGCTTGGGCCAGCTCACGGCTGTCAGCCTCATACTTGAGCTTGACCTCCTCCAGCTCAATTTGCTTTTCGAGCTCAGCTGTTTCTGCCGCTACCGCGTCGATGACATCCGTCACCCGATCAGTGGTCTTGTCCTGAATATCCGCCCCTTGGGCATCATAATCAGCATTGACCCCCAGCGCTTGTGCTGCCTGCAGATCGGCATCCCCTCCTGCGGCAGCAATCGCCTTGAGTTCCAGATCCCGAACAACCTCCAGCTGGTCCAGCTGTGCGGTCAGGGCGTTGGCGATCGCGGTGAAACCTTTGGCCTCACTGAGTTCTTTCCCCAGTTCCTCGAGCTTTTTCTTCGCGGCCTTGACGTCCTCCCCCGCGATCTTCTCATTGACCGTGTCGGCTTCCTCTTTGAAACCTCGGAAGATGTTGAGCGCGGTACTCTCAGCTTCGTTGATCATCTGGGTGATGAGATCAATGTTTTCTTGGGAGGTGATGATGCCAGCATCTATCAGCATCTGCAGCGTCTGACGCTGCTGGTCGCTGTCTCGGTCAAAATTCGCAAAGCGCTGGGACACCTCTTTAAACCGCGCGTTAGCGGTTGTGCCTGAGATGTTTCCCCCGATCCGGGCTGCAACATCCGTATCTAGTTCAGAAGCGTCATCTATCAAGGTGGCAACTGCAGGGTTGCTTCGTTCCACCGCGGCTTCCCGCACCCGGATTTGTTCCTGCTTCTGCTGGATGTATCTCTCCAGATCTTGCAGCTGAGTGAAGGTATCCGCCGAACCATCTAGGATTGACTTTATGTACTCTGCCAGTACCCCCTGTACCCGATGGTTTATCCCAGTCTTGTCCCGGGCATTGGTTTCAAAATCCAAAAGGAGAGCGTTCAACTGTGACGTGGAGCTTCCCACCTGATTGGCAGAGGCCCCGGGAATAGCCAATGGTACAGCCAGTTTTTGGATATTCTTCAGCTGCGTAGACTGATACTGGGACGCGGAATTGTCCCTGCGAAGATCATAGGGAACCTCCATAACCGTTTTCTTATTCGCCTTCAGCCCTTGAGATAGAGTGTCCTGAGTGCTCTTAATCAGCGTGTCCAGATCCCGGATCGACGTGTCCATTTCCAAGACAAACTTCTGAGAAAGTTCCTTTCTCAGGTCACGCATGGTCTTGATCAAATCAACGACTGTCGTCCCGACACTGTCGGCATCCTTGCCCATCTCGACGAACTGCCGCTGGACGTCTAGGATGGCCGACTCCAGGATAGCCCCGCCGCCCGAGAGGAGATCAAAACGATTGAGAAGATCCTGAAGGGTAGCGTCCACCCGGATGATAGATTTACCGGTGGCTTCAGCCGCGCCCGTGGATCGGTCAAAAGCCGTCTGGGCCTTCTCTAGAGCCTTCGCTGTCCCATAGGAAACACCAGACAGGAGTTGGAAGCCCCCCGCAAGAAGTGAAACAGCACCGATGGCGATACCAATGGGTGTCATCCGCAGGCCTAGGTTCAGGGCCAGGACGCCCGCAGCCGCTCCGCGCGAGGCGACCCCAACCCCTGTCATTGCCGCGGCGGCAGCTGGAGCCACGAACATCAGATTTTTCAGTGCCATGGCCATCCGGCCAAAGTATACAGCTGCGGCGACCACGGCCCCCGAGGCCAAAACGGTGACCACCGTTTGCAGGGCCCCCTCATACTTTCGGATCACCGCAAAACCATCGGCCAGAGCTTTTGTTACAGCCGTGACCAGTTTCAGAAGAGGGTCCAAGCCTGCGGCCGCGACCGATCCCAAGACCGAACCCAGGCGCTTTCCTTGGTTGCTCAGGGACCGCATCTGGGTCTCGTTGGCCCGAATGGCCGCAGAGGTCCGCTGGAACGCGTTCTGCAGAGACAGCATCTGCTCGAGGTTGCCCGACAGAGCGTTGTAGGCCGAGGCCGCGCGTACTTCAAAGGCCTTGATGGCATCAGCGGAGCTGAAGCCCGCGTCTTTCAGGTTCTTCAGGGCCCCATAGAGACCTTTGGTCTCGAGGTTCACATCGTCCATGGTCAGGCCGAGACGGTCGAGGGTTTCACTAAATTCCTTCGACGGTTTCTGCAGCGCGATCAGGATCTGGCGCATGCCTGTACCGAGGGTGGAGCCGGATCGGATACCAGCGTTGGCCATCGCGCCGAGGGCCGATGTCAGCTCTTTGAAGCTGACCCCGGACTGGGCCGCGATGTTACCAGAATACTGGAGACCCAGTGTGAGCTTCTCGATGTTCAGCTTGGAAGTGTTCACCGCCTCTGTGAGGACGTTGGCCACCTCGGCCATCTGTGAGGACTCCATGTTGAACACACCGATGGTCGACGTGGCGATGTCGACGGCCCGGTCCAGCTCGGTCCCGGTGGCCGTGGCCAGCAGGGACACTGCTCGGATGGAGTCTTGGATCTCGGTGGTAGAGAAACCGGCCTGTCCAAGGGTGACGGCCGCGTTGGCTACTTCAACCGCGGTGAACTTGGTCTCTTCCGAAATGCCAATCAGGCTGTCCTTGAGGACGCCCAAATCGGTGTCGGTGATCCGCACGATCGCCTGCAGGTTCCGCATCGCCGTATCGAGGTTCACGGTAAACCCGATCGCCGCTTGGACCCCAGTCTGCAGCTGGTTCATGAGGGCGTAGTTCGCCATCAGGCCCGCTTGGATGACAAAGAGGCTGGCCCCGCTGTCCCCGAGGAGACCCCGGCGCTTGTTGTCCCGGCCGACAGCGATCTGCTCGGCTGTCATCCCTTTGGGACGGGCCTTCTCTGCCGCAATCTCTTGCTTCCGCATGCGCAGCCGTTGTTCGATCAGGCTGTTCAGCTTCTGGGCCTGACGCACAGCCTCGATGTTGCCCCGGCCCTGCTCCAGCCCCAATCGGGTCAGTGCCCGTTCCTGTACGGCCCGGAGAGCTCCGATGTCCTTGATCTGTCCGACAGAGCGGAGGCTCTTCTGGAGGTTCAGAGATTCAGCTTGGGCCCCTTGGATCCGCTCACGGTTGGCGTTGCGCCGTGCAGACAGTGACTGGTTCTGCAGGCGGGCGCTCTCTTTGTCGAACCGGACCTGCTCCGCCTTGGCCTCTGTCGCCCTCTGGATAGAGGCCAGTTGGCGATCTGCAGCTTGCTCCAACTTCTCTGATTGACGAACGGTCTGACGGCCGGTCGCGATACTCTTGGTCAGGGCATTCCGTTCAGTGAGCAGTTGGTTTTTTTGGTCTGCGTCAAGACCCCCTCCCCGGAGGGCAACCCGACGCACGTCCCTGCGGGCCATATCTGTTTCGAGCTGATTGCGGGCCTGAGCATTCTTCAATCGGGCCAGCTCTTTTGTGCCCAACACATCCTGTGCCTGGGTCATCTTCTGAACATCTTTGAGCGCCCGGACAGCATCCAGTTTGGACGCCTGCTGGATCTTAGCAATCCCTTCACGGGTGCGCTGCTCTTTGTTCAGTTCTTGAACCAGACGCTTCTGCTGGTCTGCCACCTGTCCGGTGGCCGTGCCCAGTTTGGCAGTATCCGCCGCCCGCTGGCGCTCACGGTACCCCACCCCACTGTTGAAGCTCCCAAGACCCAAGGCATTTCCAGCCGCGGCTTTGGTGCTCTGGGCCATCTTTACCGTGGCGAGGTTCTGATAGCCCTTGACCAGCATGTTGATGCTGTTGGCTGCGGCTTCCAGATCCTTCTGGAGCTGTTTGATGTCCTTTTTGGTCCCAGCTGTGGTCCGGACGTCAACTAGATTTTTATTACCTGCCACCAAAGATCTCCGTCATACCGGCCATGATCTCTTTCGTGGTGCTGGCTGTCTTCCGGTTCTCGGTTGATACAGACTGTGTACCGCCCGAGGATTTCTTTGATCCGAAGATATGGCCGGCAACCTCGAGAAGAGATTCGTAGTACTGAACAGCGCGTGACTGCTCCTGACCCAAGTAAAGTTTCAAGGACATCTTAATATCTGCCAGTGTATATAGCCAGAACACTTCAGACAGATTTGAAGGGACCCGCTGGAACACCAGACAGGCCACTTCTTCAAAGGTGAGAGCTTGCCACCAATCTAGGTAGGCTGAAGGGCCGTCAGACGCGGTTCGACCCTCGACCCCGACGCTTTCGCTTTCTCCGCTGACTTGACGAAAAAATCCAGAGCGTGGTCCCCCGCCCAAGCCAGTAAGGCGTTGATGTCGTCCGGGGAGGCTTCGCTGGAGAAGGCGTTGAACTGGGTGGTGATTTTACCCGTTTGATCCCGCTCTGACAGCAGAGCGATGAGGGCCTCTTCACGCAGCGAGTGATCTACACCCAGGAAGAAAACGCCTTCCATGTCGCCGCAGATTTTGCAGATCAGGTCCAGAAGGCCATAGAACATGGTCACCTTCTTGGGCTCTCCGTTTACAGTCAATTCAAACGTATGTTCCATGATTACTTGGTTCCTCAAAGTAAAAGTCCCCCCATCTCTACCGAGGTGGGGGGACTCCATTCAAGGTTTATTTTGAACGATTTTAGACCATTGCCATGCCGGTCAGACCGTTGAAGGTGCTGTACAGCGGATCCGAAGTCACCAGATCATACATGGTCAGTTCGTAAGGCATGTTCTGGAAGTCATCCGTTGAGAATTGGATGTTGAAACCAGCCGTGATGCGGACCTTCGGGAAGATCAGGGTCATCGGATCTTCATCCGCCGTCAGACCAACGATCTTACAGCCGAGGAACGGCATGACTGACTTGTCACCCAGACCAACCACTGATGCAGCCTTGACCGTCTCACCAGCAGCGATGACATCGGGCAGAGCGCTGTCAACGGTGATGACGTCCGTCGCGATGGAGACAATCTTGCGGACGTAGTTTTTGTCCTTGGCACCGCTTTGGATGATGACGTAATCGCCGGCAGTGAAGTTTGCGCCGTCGCCTGTTTCCACGTCAATTGTGGTATCCAATGCGACCACTGGTGTCGCCAGTGTCGAGGTCCCCGTTGGGATCACGTGCGCGGAACCATCCAAGCCCTGAGCGTACAGCATGTTCGCAGCTGTATATTCATAGACTTCCATCGCCGCGCGGACCGAGTTGCCTGTCATAACGGAATAGACGTTGGTGTTCTTCACACCCTGGGTCAGGTCAGTGAAACTTGGCTCCGTGGTCACGGAGACGTTCTTTGTCAGACCGACGCCATGCTCTGCGGGGGTCAGGTCGAATACATCAGCTGTAGGACCAAACATCACGGTCGCGGTCCCTAGCATAAAGTCTGTGGTCTTTGCTTCACCAGCCATTGGTGTTTCTCCTAAGTTTTGGTTCAATATTCTGTGTTTGAACTATACTGGACGCACCACAATGGATCTAAGGTTTTATTTGGTTAAATTAAGTCAAGGGGGTATGACTACTTCAGGACCACTATTTTAGGAGGCTATCATGGCCAAGCAGACAAACTTCAAGGCGCTCTCCCTGCGCATGCGCCCGGACCTGTACCAGCAGATCCAAGCCCGGGCCGAGGTGAACTCCCGTTCATGGAACGCTGAGGCCACCGTCCTGATCGAACGGGGCATCGACGCCTCGGTTCAAAGCGACTTGGTTCTTAGCTCCGCAAAAGCGCCAAGTCTGAAATCAGGTTGACGAACACCGGTTTTGCGGGCTGGGTTTCAGTGTTCAAGACACTCCCGGCCCGGATCCCCATGTGGGTGATCAGGAACCCTTTCGGGGTTCCAAGGACGGCGTCCCGCACCAGTATGCGGCTCCCCAATTCCAGCTCATTGATCAGATTGTTGACGATCTCATCCATGCGGTGAAGGTTGGTGTCCGATCGTGTGGAGACCACGAAAGCCAGTGTCACTTTGATCTCCCCCTCCCGGAAATCTATCATCACGTCGCTGGGGCCAATGAAGTCCCCCTCTGGCCATGACTCTGGGTCCGCGTGGGCGTCGAGGTTCAACGCGGTGAGGCCATGTTGTGAAGCGAAGTCACTGGCAAAGCGGAGGATCGCTGCGGAGATGTCGCGGTATGGATTTTTCATGTGGCTGCTTTCTTGAACTCATTGAGCATGACGACCTCAGAATAGTACTGGGCGAAGGGGACGAGGAACGGCCGGCGGGTCTTCGGCCCAGACCCAAACCCCTCGTTGTGGCTCAGGATATGCCTGACCCGACCATCGAACGGATCCAGGAGGTCATGCTGGTTCTTGACCTTGCTGAAGAGATCCAGCCCGAGGGTGGCGTTGAACACCTGATCGATCGACGCGAACTTGCCGTCCAGTTGGAGGATGTTTCCGGTGAGATTAATTCGAGCAAGACCTTTCTTCGATCCGGCAATATCCCCCCGCACAGATCCGATCTTGATCTTCGGACGTCCATACGCGGTGACGGGATCTGTGCCCGCGATCTCGTCCCGGAAGGAATCCCCCGAGGAGGTGATGCCCTGATAGAAGTTGTTGTTGGTATTGTTGCGGGTCTTGGACTTCTGATAACGCCACTTTTCGGTGTTGGGAGCCCACCGAACCCCTTGTGCCACCAGCACTCCCGGGGTGGATTGGCCCCCGGTGAGCATGGCCATGGCTTCAAAGAACAGCGCAAAACGGTCTTCCAGCTTCTCCTCGATCGATTTCTTTTCACGCAGAACCGTCTTGAAGAATTTGGAAGAGAACTCATCGTAGAGAACCCGGCCGATTTCTAGCGTGATCTCATCCGCCTGTTTGGTCATCAGTTGGCCTCCAGAATGGATGCATCCCCGATCGGTTTACTGGTTCGGATGGTGTATTCCCCAAGGCGGTCGCCCGGGCGGATGACGGTGGGGGCCCGAATGATGAAACGGATCCGCTCCATCTTCTGATCGGCCACATCCCCGCGGGGTTCCACCGAACAGGGGAGGGCCGGATCCAGCAGCTTGGCGGTGAAGTCTCGGTCCATCCCGGTCACCACGTCGACCACCTTCTCGTCGCGCATCAGCGGGAGACGGTGGGTGATCATGAATGCAAGGAAGCGGCGTTCATCTGTGCGGGCGGAATGTTCAAAGAGCAGATATTCCCCACCATCCCCCCGGACGATGGCACCGGTCTCGATCTTGACCTGGGGATCCACACGGAGCATCCGGCGGGCCCGCATTTCATCACCTTCAAAACGGTCCTCAGGATCCGACAGGATCCCATGAAACTTGATCCCGGTGGAACTCCGGAACAGCGAGGAGAGGCGCGGGGACATCATCCTGTGAACGGGTCATCTGGGGAGGACAGGGCGAACAGCGTCGGGATCACGACCGCCGTCTGTGTGACGGTGTCGAGGGCTGTGGCCAGTCTCTGGCTGATGCGGTTGGCCAGTTGGTTGAAGTCAATCTTGGTGCTGCGCTGGACCTGACTGTCTTCGGCGCGGACCACGATGAGCGCCCGCATGGAGATCGAGTCACAGATGGTGAGCGCGGCCTTGAGCATCACGGCCTCATTGGTCGCGGCCCCCTGCTGGCCTCCGGACAGGAGTGCTGTCTTGAACACGTCCCCGTTCTGCCAGCGGAGAGCGAAATACGACCGGATCAGATCCACATCCTGATCGGGCAGCTCCTGAACGTCCAATCCCAGCGCTGACCGGACGTCGGCCGGGGTCGCCGTGAGGGGCAGGAACTCCACGAGGTGATAGGGGATCAGTTTTCGGTGAGGCTTTGAGTTGTGGTAGAAGTCCAGTTCGAAGAACCGGTCTTCGTATTCGGCGTCCCCGGTCAGACTGTTGTAGACCGCCGGGATCGTGATCAGCTCAGTGCTGGCCAGAGAGGGCATCGATCCGCTGACCACCACTGTGCCGGCCGAGGTCAGGACCCGGTATGTGGCAGTGGTGGGGACGATGAATTCACCGTCCACCATATAATCGATCAGAAGGGACGTGTCTTGATCAGCTAGATGCCACATGTGCTATCCCTTAGTTCTTGGATTGACCCTTGGTCTTCTTGGGCGTGGAGGCTGGCGCGGGCGCGGGCTCAGGCTTGGAGGCTGGCGCGGGCTTGGGCTTGGGCTCAGGTTCGGACAGGGTCGAGAGGAAGGCATCGACGGCGCTCTCCTTGTTCTCTTTCCAGAACTCAGCAAAGTCCGCGTCGGTCGCTGTCAGAGGGAGATTGCCCTCAAGAACTTTCAGCTGGCCGGCCGCAATCCGCTGTTCAATGAACGGGGAGTTGCTCACCACACTGGGCCGGAAGGGATTGACCTGATCTCCGGTGTACCGATCGCTGAGCATAAAAGCCCCGGTGGTTTTAACGATGGTCTTCATATTGTTCTCCAATGAAAAAGGGCCCGCCCACCCTAGGGGAGCGGGCCCGATGTAAACGACCGCAGCTTACGCTGTGGTGTCCAGGATCCGACGAGTGTCACCGAATGCCAGACGGTAACCAGAGGTCTCCGTGCGGACATAGGTGATCGACTGGTTACGGATCGCGTTCTCGGACTCAGAGATGATCGAACCGGCTTCCACCAGCTCTTCCAATGTCTCGCCACGGTTGAACGCCATCAGCTGGCCAGCTGGCATGCCGCTGGACAGAACAAAGCTCACCGCGTTGTTCATGATCGGCAGGGACAGGTTGACACCTGGGGCACCGGCCATCGCCATTTCACGCGCTTCAACTTTGTCCGATGCCAGAGTTGGCATGAACATGAACAGCAGGTCCACAAACATATCGTAGTTGCCTACGATCACGTCAGCAGGAACACCGTCCTTGGCCATCTTCATCAAGAACTTCGCCAGTGCTTTGTAGTTGACCGACAGATCGTTGATCGTACCACCATGTGTGGTGATCGCTTCAACGGTCGCCGCCGCATTGACGCCATCGCCATTGATGAGAACGCTTGTCGCGGCCCCAACTTTGCCGATTTCCAGTTCGCGGGCCACACGGGCAGCGTAAGGTGTCAGGATGTCAAGGGAAGCGCGACGGTTGAACTCGTAGGATGTACGATACGCCGAACCATGCTTGAACATCTGGACAGACTGTTGGCTGGTACGAATGGTGCGGACAGGAATGTTCGCCAGTTCAGGAACGGTTTGCGTCCCACGCTCGGAACTGTCATCATCGACAACCGTCGACAAAAGCTCAGTGCCTGAGATGGTGCGTGTTTGGGACAGCAAGGGAGCCACTGTTTCCAGCGTATCCTGACGGTCCTTCCAGCGCAGCATGTCGTCGATGACTTCAGGGAACATCGCACGTGTGCCCGGGAACTTCTGGAAGCTCTCGGAGGACGCCTGCAGCAGAACACCTTCGTTGAAGTCATTGCGTGAGGGCAGACCCAGCGCGGCGACGGAGAGTTCATAACCACTCAGGCCCGCTTTTTGTGCCTGCTCGGCAAACTCGCCAGAGCGGGTATCAACCGCAAGGCTCAGATAGTCACGCAGGCTCAGACCGTAGTCTTTCGCTTGAGCAACCAAGTTGCTGCCGGCTTCGGTTGAGGCACCCTTGCTCTCATCTTTGAGGCCTGCGATCACTTGTTCGACCGGGCGGCGCTTCAGATCGGTAAGATCTTTCATCATTGTTCTCCTTACAGAATCAGAACTTCGATGTCTGAGCCGGATACCGCTGTCACGATATTGGCCGAGAGATCGGGTTCATTTGCGGTGTCGCCCACGTTGCGACGAGGGCCGACTTCACCTGCGGTGGCGGAGCCAACCACTGTGTCGCCAACGACGATTGCGTCGGTACCTGCAGCCTTTTGGAAGCGGAAGCCGCCTTTGAGGGCTACGGTGCCTACTTTTGTGCCTTCAACAACACGGTCTTCGTAGCTCACAAGAGAACCGATGACCCGGTCGCCATCACCGGCAAGTTTGACTGCGCGGGTGTTGGCGGAGTCAAGCGTGACCGCTTTGCCAATGTCTGCGGAGGTAACTGTACCTGTAACGTAGAAGGGGAAATGGAAGTCTTCAGAGACGAGACCGCGGTGGGAAATGCCTTCACCAATAACTGACATGATGTTGATCCTTTCTTATTTGCGGGATTTGAATGAGGCGAAGTTTGAGCTTTTTGGGCTCTTGTCCGCATCTGTGACTGCCGAGGCAGAGAGCCCACCGGCGGGCGTTTCGGCCTGCAGATCAGCGGTGGATGCGGTTGGCTTCGGAGCGGTCTTCAGCTCTTCAATCGAGGCCTTCAGCGTTTCGACCGTAGCGGCCAGCTCTGTGAGAGCTTCAGCAGTTGAGTCTGCCTCCACGGTCTCAGCTGGCACTTCGGTGGGTGTCAGGGCTGTGACCAGTTCTTGGATACTGGCGTTCAGACCTTCGAAAGCGACCTGGGCATCAAACTCTGCCGTGGAGGCCGCAGGGGTCTCAAGTGTGACCTCCGGTTTTTTCGTCATCTTGACTTCCTCTTTCATTGTGGTGGGGGATGCAAAGAGCGTCACGGCATCAGGCGAGAAGCCATTTGCTGCCAGACGATCTTGTTGCTCTTGGGGCATGACCTTACGGGCCCGACCATGGATCTTCGCGTTGGTGGCTGCGCCCCGGGATACGAGCGACAGCTCCATCCACTTGTCCAGTCCGGACAGGACGGCATGGGTGCCATCGACGCCAATGGTGTGATCGTTTTCGCAAGTACGATCCCACATGTGCATAAAATCTGTGTCTTCTGCGAAATAGTCGAAGCCGCACTTGGAGCAGAGCAGCTGCTCTGACTTCAGGCCGACGGACACCTCGTCGAGGATTCCTAGATTGATGCGCTCAATCAGAGCCGCCTCAGATCGGGGCAGGAAGAACTGGGCACGGAGTTCAGAGTTGCCGTCCACCATGTCATCGACATAGGCGTGGAACACTTTACCCACCGGCAATTCATCCCCCTGCAGGTGCAGGGTATGGATCGGCACGGCCTCGTTCTTGTCATTCACGCTGGTGGCCATGGCCGACAGGGTGCTGCGCGTGGCCCGGGCGTTCTCAAAGATCGACCCGGCCTTGCTCAGAGGCAAGGTGTTCAGGGCGGTGGCCTCAAACACGACGATGTCATCAGCGGAGACGTCTGTGTCCGTGACGAAATTGATCTGCTCCAGCATCGCATCCGTAACGTCCAGTTGCTTGCGCTTCTGGCGATGCTCGGAAAGTTGTGCTACCTCAGGCATTGTCGTGGTTCATCCATTTACTTTGGTTGACTTGAAAAATACAGGTTCTGACGTGTGCAAGTCAAAGCATTACTTGAACGAATTTAGGCATCCTTGCCCTCGATACAGTTGACGTCCTGATATTTGATCGTGACCTCAAAGTTGGATGCGAAGATCTCCAGGTCTTTGAGGGTCTGTTTTCCCATCTCTCCGCATTCCTTACGGGTCTCGACAGGGACCGTGATCAGACGGTGGCACTCGGCCGGTTGGCCCAGCAAAGAGAAACACACGGTCAGCTCAAGAATCCACATCCTACTTCTCCACTTGGTTTCCATTACCGGCGGGTTTGCCCCCCTCAGGGGTGGCGGACTTCTCGAGGGCTGAAGGCTGGGTGCCTTCGGCATCGGGGGCTTGGACAGGGTCTAGGAAATTGGTCCCCGACAGCTCCGGGGCGTTGTCAGGCCGGATCCGGCCATACATCTCGAGGTGATACTCGTCGTCCGAGATGATGCCCCGGGACAGATCCGCCAGCAGGCGGGCCTGTCGCATGGCGTATTGGGCCTCGAGCTCCGTGGTCGGGCGCATCTCTGCCGGCCGGAAGGTGCAGCTGACGGTGATCTCTTCGTGGCCCAGCATGCGGATGCCCATGGTGAGCATCTGGGAGAAGAGCTCTCCCACCGGTTCGTTGATCTCTTCCGCGTTCATGGTGAAGAGGCGGGCCTCGACACTTGCGGTGTTCACCCCACTCTCGCCCCGGCCCAAGATGGTGGACATGGTGCGCAGGGCCGCTTGGTTCTGAGCGTTCAGGGCCCCGATGATGCTGGTGACGTCGATCCCGGAAGAAGGGTTCTTCTCGTTGAGGATTTTGGCCTCCAGTGCATCGGTGTGCACAAAGGCCTGTTCCGGGCGCAGGTCTGACAGCTGGGTGGTGAGGTTCTGGATCTGGGTCGCGACCCAGGATGATTTCTGGCTGGGGTCGGCCGCGACCGCTGCCGGGATGTTCTTCATCAGCACTTCTTCGAGGACCGTCACCTCGATCCGAGGGTACCCGGTGAAGCGCATGATCCGGTACAGGTCGTTGACCACCTGTTGGCGGGCCGCGACCGTGTTGATGGAGCTGACGAAGGGGGAGTTCGAATAGATCGATGTCGGATCCCGCCGGAAGAACGAGATGAAGAACGTGGCCACATCCAGATCAACCTTCTCGGACGAGTTGGTCGGATTCTGCTGGGGCTTGAAGACGGAGTTCTCTTTTTCGAACCATTCCAGCGTGGCGGTGTCTACGATCCGGATCTGATAGGGCAGCTTCTGCTTGTTCAGGACCAGCTCTGCGGCACAGGCCCCGCGCAGCAGGATCATGTAGCGCATGTTTTCGCTGATCGCGCGGAGCGACGGCTTCAGCTCAAACCCGGTCTTATAGTCAAACCGGGTGGTCAGGGCCGAGATCAGGACGTTCAGAGATTTCTGGGCATCCCGATCGATCAGCCCGTCCATGTCTTTGCACACGAACACCGGCTCGGTGTTGGCGACGGTCAGGAAGGCGTTGACGGCGGCGGAGACATCCGGGTCTTGGACGAAGAGCCGACGCATGAGTTCGCGGCTGTCCGACGCCTGTCGGGTTTCGAAGATGTCTTGAAGGTGGTCCCGGTAATCCGGCAGCGACAGGATGTTCTCTGAGCTCGACGGGTTAAAGGTCGAGGAGACCGCTGTGCCCCTCGGATTGGTCCGGTTGGGTAGAATAACCTTCAACAGGGATTCAAGATTCAGGGCCATGGTACTTCCGGAAAAAGAATGATCCCGCAATACATACCAGAATAGGACTTGCAATGACTAGAGATTTACGAAGTCATTTCAAACCGAGACTTACACGCTGACTGTTCTTGCCAGTGGAGATCTTGTAGGGCGAGGTGGCGTTGGTGTCCATCTCCACCCCTGTCAGGATGATTGTGGAGCGATTTTCCGAGAACAGACCCTTAACCAGTTCCTGAACCTTGATCCCGGCGTAGAGAAAGGCCCCGGCGTGGAAAAAGTGGTCATTGCCAGTCATCTTGATCCATGTTGCAGGCTTCCCCGGTTGCTCATCTCGCACCATGTCTTGGAAGTGGTCCACGAGCTCCTGCTTGTGGTTATCATAGCCTGAAAACCGGATGTGCTGATGACGGACCATCTTCACAATTCCGTCGATGACCCCGGTCCGACTGACCTGCGCATGGGTTACTTCCTTGGTCAGCTGGTCCCGGACGGCGTTGAAATCTTTCGTGCCGCGGTACTCGACGGGCAGGATCCGGCCATCGGATACATCCCGCAGGGCCTCGGCGGTGGGGGTGTAGGGGTGTCGGTCGCAGGCCCCGCCGATCACGTTGTAGGAGTCCAGGATCATCTTTACCTCTGTGACCAGAAGGTCGGCCGGCACGGTCTTGATCAGCACGGCCTGCTGGTCCTCGGTGGAATAGCCTTGGCTGACGATGATGTGACAGGTCTGGCCCACGTCGATCCCGATCCATGTGGGCTTGGTCTTGTCGCGCGGGGTAGGCTCCTCGACTTGAGAGGTGATGCAGGCTTTGATCTCCGCTTCCGAGAGACGCGCGGCCCCGGCCTTGTCGGCCAGTCCCAGCACGGTGTTCTCAAAGCCCCGCATGTAATCCCGCTGCCGATACCGGAACATCTGCTGGATGATATAGGGCACCCCGATCCGGTCGGTGGAGAACGGGGAGACCCGGTAGCCTCGGTGGTGGGTCCGGGAGGCGTACCGCGCCACCCACTCCCGGTTCTCGGTCCGGGACAGGTCCAGTGGGGACCGGCACTTCTCACAGACCACCTGACCGTCGTTGATGTTGATCATGCCGTTGTCGATCATGCTCTCGTCGATCTCGCGCAGGGTCAGGTCCGAGGGCAGGCCCGGGACGTCCACGAACTTCTCGTTGAAGAGCGGGATGTTCCAGTGGTTGCAGGCGTCACATTTGCACAGGTACTCGTGCTGGTCGGAGCGTTCAAAGCCGCCGTCCACGCCGAAGCCCTTGAAGGTCGGGGTGGAGAAGCGCTGGTTGATCTTCCAGTCGGAGTTCTGCAGGCGCGAGTTGAACAGGGCCAGCATCTGCTGGTCAGAGAGGTCGATTTCGTCGTTGAACACCACGTCGGCCGAGATCGACGTCGCGTCCCCCTCTTTCATGCCCGTGACATAGAGGAAGCTGGTGCCGATCTGGATCAGGCCCTTGGACCGGGTGGGCTTCTCGCCCGAGGCCGTGTCCAGGTTGAACGCCTTCTCCTCCTTGGCCAAGGGTAGGATCCGGGTGGAGGACATCCGTTCGAACATGTCGTCGTTGGGCATCGTGAAGATCAGGCTGGTGCCCCGGTTCCGCGCGAGGAACGCAAGGGACTTGCGGACCTGAATCTCGGACAGGCCCACCTGTGAGGGCTTCACCACATCCATGTTGGGATGCATGTCGTCCGTGATCGCCTTCTGGAAGGGGTACCGGTCAAAAGAAAAGGGTCGGCCGCGCAGTTTGGTGTTCGCGCAGATCCAATCCCCGATGCTCATGTCTTTCGTGTCAATGCTGAAACGCGCATCGATCCGATCGACCAGTTCTTGGAAATAGTGGCTCATAACTGAGAGGTATCACAGTAATGCTCAAGTGATAAACAGTAATGGATTGCATGGAAATGTATTTATTTAAGTTGCCCATGGGGAGGACTGTATCTATACCGGTTTTTACTTCACAAAAGGACAACAGAGATGAACACTGGAATGAAAGACGGGAAGCTGGTCATTGATATGGCCGAAGCGGATGCCCTTTGGGACGCGATGTCGATGGAGCAGCAATACCACGCCATGTGCGGGATGTTTGAGCCCCTGCTGGAGGTCGCGAAATCACAACACCGGGTGTTGAAGGACATCATGGAAGCCGCGGAGCGCCGTGATGTGGATGCCTGCCACGAACTCGCCCGCTTGGCCCTTCAAGACAAGGAAGCCTAGGATGCGCGGGACAAAGCTGAAGCCCTTCAACGATGACGCGGGCTACGTTTGCATGACCAACACGCCCTTTGGGTACGCCGTTGTTTATGACCGGGAGAACGGGGCCGACTGGATGGATGCTGACGATCGCTGGGTCACAGTGGCCTATGACACGGAGCATTCCCAGATCAGCATGATCTCCAGCCGCACCGTAAAACTGGCACGTGATGCGATGAAGGGGGCCCGTGAGCTTGGTTTTGCCTGCGACTGGGTCTCCGAATTTCTGAACTCAAAATAGGGACCATTTCATGGAAAAGACATTTTATCCCCCGCTTGAGGACAATGTGTTCTGGGCGATGAGCGTGATCCGGGAACACGTCTTGGTGGATCCCGATTACCTGGACAGCGACGAATGCACCTACCCGGAGGAGTTCAAGGACATCTTCCGGAAGGCCGGGGCGGGGGGAGGTGAAGAGGATGTGGTGCACAGCGATGACCTGTCCGACATCGATCTGGTGGCTGAGACCACGAGCCTGTTCAAGAACCTGAAGGAGGCCTCAGAGAACTTCTCGGCCACCGACCACTCGGAGCGGATGAGCTATTTCCGGACCTCAACCTCTCTGCTCGAAAAGCTGATCGCCATGCAGGAGCGGGCGCACAATGTGCGTCAGGTCTCCCGGTTCTACGCCACCGTTCTGTCGGTGATGGAAGAGACCCTTGAGCCTGATCAGATCACCCAAGTCCGCGCCCGCATTATGGAGCACACAGCATGAACGAGACAATTTTCGCCAACACCAGCGGTCCCTATTATGCCAAAGGCATGCCGGTCATCCCGCTGCATGTCCGCGAGAAGCGTCCGATCCCGCTGGACTGGTCCCGCTACCACAACCACGCGGTGGAGCCGGAACAGCAGGCCGAGTGGCAGCAGTCCTATGCGACCGGGAACATCGGTTTGGTTCTGGGCCAGCAGTCCGGGGTGGTGATGATCGACATCGACACCGAGGATCTGAACCTGATCAAGATGCTGGAACAGATCCTGCCGCATTCCCCATGGAAGCGGATCGGGGCCAAGGGGATGGTGCTGGCCTACCGCTGGTGCGGGGTCCGGACCTTCCGGATCAAGGACTCGAAAGGGGACACGATCTGTGAGCACCTGTCGGACCGGACGCAGGTGGTGATCCCGCCCTCGATCCACCCGACGACGCAGAAGCCCTATGTCGCCAACTGTGAGCTGGTGGATGTGCTCGACAGACTGCCGATCCTGCCCGAGGACATTGAGCAGATCCTGCGCGAGAGCCTGCGACAGGCCGGGGTGGAGCTGAGTGTCTCTGGCCGCAGCAAATCGACGGACTTCGTGTCCAAGGGGAGCCGGGATGTCACGCTGACGGAGATGGCCGGCCTGTTTGCCTATGCGGTCCTGCGCGGGGAGCGGTGCCTGATCGAGTCGGTCGGCATGCTGCGGTCCTTTGAGAGCGAGTTCGTGGAGAAGGTCGCCGGCGACGACATGGAAGCGCCAAAGCACGTCGACAACCTGTTGCGCTTCCTGCGCCGGGATGTGCTGGAGAAGGGCCGGATCCTGCCAGAAGGCTGGGATGAAGGCATGACGCAGCAGATGAAGGTCGAGTGGGGCGTCGACTTCGACAAGGATCAGGAGGAGTGGTCGTTCGAAGAGATGATCGACTTCCTCAAGAGCAAGTTTGAGGCCCACGCGGTGGAGTCCAAGGGCCGCGCCGATGCCGTGGAAAAGATCCTGGAGCGGATCGCGCGTCACGCCACGCTGTCCAAGTTGGATGAAGAGCGGCTGATGCAGTATATCGTCGATGTCTCGGGCCTGCGCCTGAAGATGACGGCGTTGCGGGCGCGGATGCGTGAGCTGCGGTCGGGGGACATCGCCGGTCAGGACCACAGTGAGATTGCCAAGGCCGTTTTGGAGGATCTGGAGCAGATCCACGAGGTGCGCCGGTACGGGGGCTCGATCTGGAAGTATATCGGCTCTCATTGGGAGCAGATGGAGGATGCGGACCTGATGGCGCGGGTGGCCCGGGACTATGGGCACCTCGACGCCGCGCGGCGGCACTCGGATCACCGTGGGATCTACGCGACCATGCTGAACCTCGCCGAAGAGGGTATTTGCCGGGATCCACAGCAGGGGGTGAACTTCGCCAACGGGTTCTTGAACGAAGAGCTCGAGTTGGTGCCCCATAACAGCGACTTTGGCATGGTTTACACCCTTCCCTTCCGGTATTTGCCCGAATTGAGCGGCAAATCGCACCAATTCTTCGAGTTTTTGGACGGTTGTTGGGGCAAAGATGTCGACAAAATGGATAAAATAGCGGCCCTTCAGGAGGGTTTATGCGTCACTTTGTTTGGCATGGGGCCAGATTACCAGAAGGTGATGTTGCTCAAGGGCGTGGCCAAGAGTGGCAAAAGTCAGCTGCTGACCATCGCTCAGAGCCTTGTGCCCGATGATGCCAAGTGTTTTGTGCCCCCGCATGACTGGGCCGACCGCTTTTTGCCCACCCAGATGCATGGCAAGCTGATCAACATCTGCGGGGAGCTCTCGGAGAAGAAGAAGATCGATGGCATGCGGTTCAAAGACATCGTGGACGGGGCCGAGATGTCCGGTCAGCTGAAGGGGCGGGACATTTTCAAGTTCCGGCCGCGCTGCACCCACTGGTTCGCGTCCAATCACACGCCCAAGACTGAGGATTCCAGTGCGGGGTTCAATCGCCGCTGGCTGATCTTCGAGTTCAATCATCCGGTGAAGGCGTCGACCCGCAAGATCAACATCGGGGAGACGATCGTGGCCGAGGAGCGGGAGGCCATTGTTGCGTGGGCGGTGCAGGCCATGGCCCGTCTGAAGGACACCAATGAATACACCCTGCCGGCCAGCCACACCCAGTTGATAGAGGAGATCGCTCAGGCGAACAATTCAGTACGTTTTTTTATCGAGACCTCGCCCAAACTGCATTTGGTCGGGGAGAGCTTGGGCCGCACATCCGAAAACAAGCTGTACAAAGAGTACTGGAGCTTCTGTCTGGGACCGGGGGGTGCCAGGCCTGTGGGTTCGAGGCACTTCAGGGGGATGATGCGGGAACTGCAGAGCGAGAAGAACTTCTCTTTGGTCCTCGAACGGACGCAGGTGGGAGCACAGGAAGCATTCTACGACGGGCTCACAGTTGCAAACGGCTGAATGGAAGAGTGGTCGCGATCGATCGCGGCGAGTGGCGGGAATACCTCAAGTGGTTGTTGATAGAGAAGGGGCGGTATGATGATGAGCTGAGGGACGTGGATTGAGGAAAGAGGGGCCCTGCGGGGCCCCTTTTGGTTTATTGTGGTTCATGGCAAAACTCAAAAATTATTGAGATATGTCAGTGGCATAGCAGGCTAAAGCCGTTGCCGATTGGTCAAAATAGGGGGTATGGTTGGACTAGGCCGGGTGGCTAGGGCGCAGTGTGTCCTTTTTGCAACACCTCCCGCGCCTGCCCATTGGCCCTAGGGCCGCACCCAAACTGCGCAAGTTGCGCAATTATCCAAGTAGGAACACAAGATGACCAACAAGCAAACAACCACCGCATTGACCGCCTATACCGCTTCACATATCGAATCCGCGTCCAAAGCCAGCGTTCAAGCGGTCTGCGCTATGATCCTTTGGGGCGCGCATAACCCCGGCGAGTGGATTGAAACCGTATCTGGCAAAACGCCTAAGGCGTTCAAGGCGTTCAAAGTATCCATTGAAGCCACGGCCGGCGCGGACCGGACGCGTCAGGTAGTGACCGTTGCCAAGAAAGCCTTTGCCTTGCTGGCAGGCGTGGCAGGCAATGAAAAGGCATTGCGGGACGACGCCGCTATGCGCAAGGACGTGGCTGACCTTTGTAACCGCCTTGTTACATCGTTTGCGGGGCTGACCGTAGGTCAGGCGATTGAGTCCGACACTGGCCTTTTCACAATGGTGACTGGTGCAAGCGCTGATAGCATGGCTGGCATCAAGGCGGCATATAGCGCGGCCCTTGACGCTGATACGCCTGCAGAAGCGCCTGCACCTGCACCTGAATCGGTTGACGTGACCGACGCGGACGCGGACGTTGACGAAAGCCAAGCAACCATTGCCATGGATACCAAGTCAGGCGCGAAAAGCGCGATAGATGACGCCATTGCCTTGCTTGCTAGTGTTGTCGCGCATGGCCACGCCGATCAAGCCAGCGCCAAGGCAATCAAGGCAATGGCTGACTTTATTGTTCAGGCGGGCAAGCCAAGCGCCTTGCTCTATGCCTTTGACCAATTGGTCGCGGATGCGGCCGATGACATCCCGCGCTTGGAAGGCATGGTAGCCAGCACGTCCGAGGCGCTGGCAGAGAGCAAGGTGCAAACATGCGGCCCGATTCCCGCAATGGTTGGATGAATCACAAGCCCATGGGGCGTGGCAGAAATGCCACGCCTAGGGTGATATTTTTATCACACCGATCGGTGTGATCAAAATGTCACTATTTCTTCGCGCGCGCCCGCGCCCGCGCCCGCGCCCGCGCCCGCGCCCGCGCCCGCGCCCGCGCCCGCGCCCGCGCCTAGGCCCGGGCCTATATACGCGCGTCTACGTGTAGGCCCGCGAGGTTTCTTCTTAAGAACGCGACCCTCAGTAATTTGAAAATGTTTTTGCGTAAGTTACGCAATTTTTCCGGGAGCCAAAACCATGTGGCAGCTACTTTCCATCCGCAAAAATTTCTACGAGACCGAAGAAGTCCTCGTGTGGATCAAGTCCAAGGAGGCAATCCTGCCCCTGATGGACCTCTTAGGGGTCGATGCCGCCACCCTGAGACCCCTACCTACGAGCGAGGGCTGAGGGGCGTTTGCAGCTTTAAGAAGAAGGCTGTTTCCTAAGAAGTTGTGTGGGCCTCGGCAAATGCAACCTGTAGCGGGTACGGAGTTAACATAATAAAGGACTTTTCGGCCTTATTTTTGGGGTGGGAGAGTGATTTGGAGTTTGTGCAAGCGAGAGTTGCATTGTTTCTTTTCAATGGCTTAGGGCCTTGGGCGTCGGTTTTGCCTGTCAAGTAGATTTTGGCCCTTGGCCAGTAGGGTCCGCATTCAGCGGGGTATAACCCATTGATTTCAAATCGAACTTTGGACGTTTCTATGCAATCTCTTCTTATTTTTCTTTCTTAAAAGTGGGATAGAAAGAAAGAAGTAAAGAGAGGAAGGGAATTTGGAGATTGCTGGGAAAAGTAAATATTTTAGTTAGAGAAATTTCACTTCTCTTCTATCCCGCTTTTGAAATTGTCATCCGTGACAGGCCAGTCTGGTCCGGTGTGGGTTTTGTTCCACCCTTGGGCCACCGGAGTACTCTGGCCTGTCTCGCGTGACAATAGGTTCCCTTGGCCCCCGTCCAAGATCCTATCTCGACCAAGACCCTAGACCACGACCCCGATCCGAGAGGATTTCACGACCACGACCACGACCCCGATCCAAGATTGCGTAAGTTACGCAATTCCATTCCGAGAGGAACTCAAGACCCTAGACCACGACCCCGATCCGAGAGGATTTCACGACCACAACCCAAGATTGCGTAACATTCCGAGAGGAACTCAAGATGCTTTTACTATGCCTAGCCCTCAATATCTACCACGAGGCCCGAGGGGAGCCGATCACAGGCCAGGAGCTGGTCGCCTCTGTTACGCTGAACCGCGTAGCAAGCCCCCTATACCCCGACAACGTCTGCGATGTGGTCTACCAGCCCCGCCAGTTCGCATGGACCGCAGACCCACCCCCAGTGACCGACACGCAGGCCTTCTACACGGCCCTGATGATCGCATGGGATGCCCAACCCATCAACGAGGCCACCCACTTCTACAGTGGCCCTGCGCCCTATTGGACGCGACACCCAGATTTTCAACTTGTCGGCCGCGTTTCTGGCCACACCTTTTACAAGGAGACACGCCCGTGACTTTCATCGTGCACTTCGATCAAGACTCCATGAACCCCCGACAGGAGTTCGACCACCTCGGGACACTCGCTATCCTAGGGTATGGGGGCGATGAGGCCCCAGACCCTCACAACCCCCCACACGACGCCATCATGCTCCCTGTGTACCGCTACCAGCACTCGGGCGTGGCCTACAGCACCACGCCCTTCCACTGCCCATGGGACAGCGGCCAGACGGGATACATCTACGTGTACCGGTCCACCGTCCGCAAAGAATTCAACGTCAAACGGATAAGCCCCAAGCTCCACGATCGGGTCCTCGAGATCCTCCGTTCGGAAGTCGAGGAGTTCTCCTCGTGGAGTAATGGTGAGGTCTACGGATTCACCAACAATGAAACAGATGACTCATGCTGGGGCTTCTATGGCCTCGAGTCCTTGATCGCAGAGATTGGAGATAATTATGAATTTGCCCAATAAAGTATTGGCCCTGCAGACCAAACTGGTCAGCACACTCGGCAAGCAGCCCTATATCGACGCCCACCTCCTCGTCACTCCTGCCACCGAATCCCCGTACCAGATCTACTGGTACGGCGACAACATCAACGAGGCCACCCGCCTCAACCACACCTCCCTCGACCAGCTCTTCCTTGATGCACACCATCTCCTAGACACCATGCCCACGGAAGAGGAGCGCGAACGTCAGATTTTTGAAACCAATCTGCGGAAGCTGATCGACGAGGCCCCGGCCGGGGTCGACGTCACCCTGCTGCAAACTTTCCAATCCGGGTTTGCCAGCAACCAGATCGAAGGACCCCGCTCATGAAGGTCCTCATTGGCTGCGAGTGCAGCGGTGTCGTGCGTGATGCGTTCTTGGCCCAAGGCCACGACGCATGGTCCTGCGACATCAAACCCGCCGACACCCCCTCGAACCGTCACATCCAAGGCGACATCCTTGACGTCATGGAAGACAGCTCTTGGGATTTCCTTGCCGTGATGCACCCTCCGTGTACCCGGCTGTGCAACTCCGGGGTCCGTTGGCTCTCCTCCCCGCCCCCGGGCCGGACCCTTGAAGAAATGTGGGCCGAACTGGACCAAGGCGCGGAGCTGTTTTCCAAAGTGTGGAACACCACCATCCCCCGTGTCGCGGTGGAGAACCCGGTCATGCACAAACATGCCAAGGCCCGGATCGAGAACTTCCAGCCTCACTCTCAATCCGTGCAGCCTTGGCAATTTGGCACGGACCCAGAGGGGCCAGACAACGAGAAGAAGCGGACCTGCCTCTGGCTCCGCAATCTGCCCCTGCTCCAACCCACCGGCACCTTGGACGGAACCCAAGCCCGGTCCTCCGTCCACCATGCGTCACCCGGACCCGATCGCGCAGCCCTGCGCTCCAAGTTCTTCCCGGGCCTAGCCCAAGCCATGGCCGAACAGTGGGGCCAAGCCAATGCCTGCTGAAAATGAAGTCGATCTATCGGTGTTGAGCCGTGACCGTCAACTACTGCCTCATCCAAAGTTCACGAACTATTTGATCAGTGATCGGGGGGATGTCGTTACCCTATTCTTCAAGAAGCCTCGACTCCGCAAAGGCTCCAAATCCAAAGACGGGTATCTGGTGGTTTCCATATCGGTCGAGCACCAGCGGGTTGTATCCCGCCGGATCCACAGGCTCGTGGCCGAAACCTTCATCCCTAATCCAGAGAACAAACCCTGTGTCCGTCATCTGGATGGGGACAAAACCAACAATCGCGTCCCCAACCTTGCTTGGGGGACCCACGCCGAAATGGAAGAAGGAATTGCGTAACTTACGCAATTCTCCTTCCCCTCTCCTCAGAAAGGAACCTATCCAATGAACATCTCCGAACTCTTCGACACCGCCATTGCCGGCCTCGAGGCCCAGACCGAGAAGTCCAGCACACCCGGTACGGACCTGTGCCAGTATCATGGCCCCCACGGCACCAAGTGCCTCTTCGGCCACATGATGGACGCTGTACCCGACACTATGAACACAGAGACCATCGGGTCCAATGTTATCTTGAAGCTCATCAGAGAATCCAGCGGTGTGGACCTGCTGGACACATTGAAAGCGGCAGACCTCGTGGCCCTCCAAGACATTCACGACGTCGACTGGAAAGTGGGCTACCCATTCCGCCCCCTGATCCCGGGACACCTGCAACTCAAAATTTGGGGAGATGTCCAATGACATCCATCGACCAACTCTTCGACACCGCAATCGCCGCTCTCGAGTCCCAGACCGAGAAGTCCATCAACCCCAACACAGACATGTGCCAGTACCGGGGCCCCCACGGCACCAAATGTCTCTTCGGCCACATGATCGCCGATGAGCATTACGAAAAAGTCACGGACAAATTCAGCACTCCAGTGTCGGATCCCAAGGTCCTGGAATCCATTTTCGCCTCCACGGGGGTGGATCTGAGATATACCTCTCTCGTCAATGAGATCAACAACCTCCAAGCAATTCACGATCACAAATGGAAACCGGGCCAACCATTCCGGCCCCTGATCCCAGAGCACCTGCAACTCAAAATTTGGGGGGAGGTCATTACATGAGCTGCTATCTCCCCATCGACGAGGACACGCTGGCCCAGACCGCCGAGGCCCTCGAGATCCTCAACCCCCTCGGTCGCACCTCCGCCCACCACATCCGGGACATGATCCGGGCCAACATGAATGAACGGCCCGGGACCTACCTCGCCACCGCTGGCTGGATCGCTTTCACATGGTGCCCTGAGAACGACCCCGACAACCTCCAAATCCGGGTCGCGATCGAGCCCTACACCGCCCTCAAATATCTGAAAGGATAAACCATGAACGTCCGCGACCTCATCTGCCAACTCGAGAACCTCGATCCAGAGGTTCTGATCCTATGACCCAGCGCACCAACAAGATCGGCCAGAACCGTGGCAAGCCGCGGCTCTGGATCGAGGGCAAGTTCCTTCAAGAGGCCGGGTTCATACCCCCGCTCCGATACAATTTTGAAAACAACGTCTTTACCCTCCACCCCGAGGGTAAGCGCAAGATCTCTGGCAAGCCCCAGAGACCCATCATCGACATCACCGGCCGGGACGTTCCCGTTGCCACAGCTGTCACCCTGACAATCACCAACCCCGGGGAGATTACCCTTCATGTCCACGAAACTTGACACGCTGGCCACAGATTGGGGCTACGCCGACGCCCAGCACATGGTCGAAGACTATATATTTGACGGGGTCATGCCCGCCATCTGCCAGAACCCTGGTTGTGACTATTCCACGGAAATGGAACCCGATCAGGATCATGGGTGGTGCGAAAACTGCTCCACCAACACCCTTCAATCCGCCTCAGTCATGATGGGAATAATCTGATGAAAACTGTCCCCGGCCCCTCCCGGGTCCTTCTGGCCATCTGGTATGATTATGAGCTCGAGGTCCTGTCCTGCAAGACCGAGAAGGAAGCCATGGCCAGGATTTCCGAAGAGATCGAAGTGATCAGCGAGACCGGGCCACTCCTCTTCACCGAGGACGAGGCCTGGGAATATATCAACGATCATGGGATCCCCCTGAATTTCAAAATGAGAAAGGAGTACGACTGATGCCTATGATCCAGCTGCCCTTCCAAGGGTTCTATCACACCACCCACTCCTGGCAGATCGACAACGAGTTTGATCGTGTGTCCACAGATTGGGAGGACATCATGGGCTGTGACATGCCCCAGTCCCTCGCCGATCTCTTCTTCATCGCCGCGGACTTCGCCGCTGCCTATGCGGAGTATGCTCAGGACTATGTCCAAGCCTTCTGCGAGGAGTTCTTTGACAGCGACGGCACCTTCGACGGGATGGAGTCCCCGAGGGAATACAATTTTGAAACCGATCGGGTCTTCGCCCAGATCTCCGACGAGACCCTGAAAAAGATCTGGGACGAGACCAGCGCTGAGCGCCTGAGAAAGGTCGCGGCCCGGAGGCACACTTCCTACGACGGGTTCTCCTCGTTCTACTCCTCCGACACCTCCACCTGGGGCCCCTACCAAGAGTGGGACCACAACCAACTGATGACCCTGCTACTGGCATGGTTACCAGAAGACTTTGATGAGATGTGCCTCGTCGAAGATTTTGAATGCCAAACCCTCTGGAACAAGCCCGAGGCCAACCGGCCTTGGAAGATCTGGAATTACCTGACCTATGAAAGGAAGAACCGATGAACATCGAAGAAATTCAAACCACACTTGCCCAACTGGTCGTGCAGATGACCGAAAAGGGGGTCCTCACGCCCAGCACAGAACTGGACATAAAAGACAGCGGCCGGTTTTCAGTCTACCTGACGGCAAAATACAACTCGGAGGCCTTTGGCCAAGATGGCAACAGCAAATTTCTACATGGGGATACCGCTCCCGAGGCGTTTGCGAATGCCTACGCCTACATCCAGGCACTACCCTCCCCCGAAGAAGCACAGACCCGGGAGTTCCTCAAGAGGGTCGCCAACGCGATCGACTTTGCCACGGACCACAGCATTGCAGATGAATACGTCACCCCTCTGCGCAGCGTCACCTGTGCCATGACCGAAAACCTCCTGCCGGCACCGGAGATTGCTATGCAATCGAAGAATATATGACTTTCAGAATTGCGTAACTTGCGCAATTTTAAGCCAACCCCCTAACCCCCCAACCCCCATCCGTGAGGATATCATGAAAATCATCGTCAAGTATTACGGCCCGGTCACCGTCACCGACCCGGACTATCCCAAGGATCTCCCCAACAAACACTTCAATGTCTGGGGAGACAACCGGCCCACCTTCGAACAGCAGGGCACTCATGAATATGAGGTGGACTCCAAGCATCTCTTTGATGATCAGGTGAACACCACCTGCGGCAAACGGATCCACGACTGGGCCGATTACATGTCCCCGAACCGTCATATGCGCTGGGGCCACTACGTGGTCAACATCGATGAGCTGAACAAGTTCCGCCACCAGTATTTCAAGTGCGGATACTGCGGCAACATGGACCAGACCGGCGGGTGGTGCCAAAAGTGCCGAGGGTCTGAATTCCTGACCCCCGACGTCCACCACCTGCTCCACATGGTGCGCCTTGGGGACAAGCGTGAGAAACTTCCCATCCCCGACGACGTCCTCGGGACCATCCACCACGATCAGAAGGCGACGGATGCCCGGAAGCTGAAGCGTAAGCGCCTCCAAATCTTGGCCGAGATTGAGAAGAAGGAGACGGATCTCCTCTTCCACGACATTGTCATCAAACGGGGCCTGACCTTTGCCCAGATCAGCAACTGCATCCACTATAGCCACAAGGACAAGTTCTGTTTCGGATGGAAAACCCCGGTCTCCGTCGAGGAAGCCGACATCATCGCCAAGGCCATGGAGGGGACTCCGTTTGAGCTGGAGTTCGTCACCGTATGAGTATGACCTGCGACGACCCCTGCGACGACGTATCAAAGGATGTCCAGAAATGGACATCCCCTCCCCCCCCCCCCCAACCCCAATCCGAAAGGAACACATGATGGGATGGACCACCCTTTACGATCGCCCTGATGACCCTAAGGCTTATTTGGCCCGAAATCTAACATGGGAAACAGAAAATTTCTATGCCGCCCCACTGGCAATTCGAAATGTTGGCAGCACCTACTATGCCGCCACCAAAATGCAACCCAAGCCGGATAAAAAGCTCTCCAATTCTATGAAGAGCAATTACGTACTGGCCTCAGATGGGTCCGTCGTCTTTGCCGTAGTATACCTCACCTCCGTCAAAAACGGTGAGTTCAGCTACAAAGACATGACCGAGGACATGGGTCCTAACGAGAGCAAGGCCCCGCCCCTGATCCTTAACCTTCTGTCACCCCTCACGGACCCCCTATGTTATGCCGCCGAGTGGCGGGCTAGGTGCCGGGTATACTCCAAGCGTTTCCGTCCAAAAACTGGGGACAACATCCGGATCAAAGAGGCTTGGGAGCCCTACGGTCGAGATTTTGAAAAGGTAAAGTACTACCGATCTCGGGGCGTGTACCGATCACACAAGAACCAACAACTGGTTCGTTTGAGCTCCCACCAACTGGCCGAGGCCACTCTAATCAAGGATATGAACCCCCGATGACCCAGACATATGCCATTAGAACCTCACTGTACTGCAGCCCTTCCTCCCGGGACTTTGAACTGCCTGAGGGCAAAAACTGGGAGGACATCCAGGAGTGGTTCATCAAGTGGGACCAGCTGAACTTCACCTACGACGGCACCAACTGGCACAGATTGGATCTCCAGAGCGAGACCAACGACGCCACCGATTGGAAGAGGCCCATCAGCGCCACGGTCTATTCAGAAGCCGAAGGCATCATTGAAGAGAAGGATCTTTGATATGAAAGCCATCATCCATGTGAACCGCCAAAACATCGCGATGAATGCCAAGGACCAAGGTGATCGTCCGGTGTATACCGTCAAGCGTAACGGAACCACTCGTTACGCCCGACAAATTGAGATCCACGGACCAAGCACCTTGGTCTACGACGGCCGGCAGCTGAGCTGCGGGGCCCGGGCGTGGATAGAAACCCGATCTCCCCTCACCCTGATCGACGAAATGTCGTTCCAAGAATCGCGGAAGACAGCATGAACAGTATGCCATCCATCTCTGAAACCCGAGCCCTCGTATTTTTGAAGTTCGACGGGATCAACGACAGCCAAGGGGCCCCCATGGCGCAGCACATGCAACGTGTGGCCATGTCCGTTCCCCCAGATGAGATCACCGTGACCATTGCATGGCTCCATGATCTCGTCGAGGACACCGACGTGACCCTGCAGGATCTGACCGACACCGGGTATCCCCCAGAGGTCACCGACGCGGTTGCTCTCCTGACCCACGACAAGAAGACCCACAGCTATCCTGAGTACATCGATCGGCTGATCGCCTCAGGGAACCAACGGGCCATCCAGGTCAAGATTGCTGACCAGCAGGACAACACCAACCCGTCCCGCTGGCTGGGCATGAACCCACACATGGCCCGGTCCCTGACCAAGAAGTGGCACGGCGTCCTGCCCCGTTTGCTGCAGGCGGTGACCTATGATGCTTGAGAACTGGGAGGGCAATCTTCCGATCCTCCTCCTCGTCGCAGAGGAGGGCGAGACCCCTGAGGCGCGCCGTCAGGCCTTCGACGCCCTCAAGAACATGGCCAAGATCGCGGACCAGTTTGGGAAAAAGCTCTCGATTGATGTCTATCCCAAGAAGGTCGTGCTGGCCCCACTTTTTGAGTTCACCGAGGATCTTGAGGAAAACCTCAAGCTGCTGAAGTGGCAATATCCCAGCCTACCAGTGAGGTACAGAAAATGAAACTTGAAACCTTGGCCAAGCGGGTCGCGCAGAAGGCGGGGGCTCCCGAACTGGAAGAGTGCCTTGTGCACCAGAGGGCCCCCGAGAGTATGGACTGCATGATCTGGACGGGCAAGAAAACCCGCGAGGGTCTGTTTCCCAAGATGGTCCGGGACAGTGACGGCCGGCCGGGGATGGAACCAGTCATGGTCCATTCTCGCCCCATGATCCGATACAACAGACGGGAGAACTATGCCGATCGTCTGGTGTTCTCTCTGACCACCGGAAGAGAAATCTTGAACCGCCGGTTGGAAAAGATCTGCGGGGAACCCCTCTGCGTCAATCCCAACCACTCGATCCTACATGAGCTCCCGGAGGATAGCCCTCCGCCCCCTCCCCCGCCACCAGAGGAAGAAGACGACTGGTCTGTGGAGGAGGCCGTGGAACTTTTGGAAATCTATCTGACCACCAACCGGCCCCCGATCGACCCAGAGCACCCGCTGTTACTGGATATTCCCGAAGACATCATGGCCCAAGCCAAAGAACAAATGGGCCAATAACCACACCGTATCCGAGGAGGATCACATGCAAGAACAAGAAGCCGCCACCATCCTTGCCGCCCTGCGCTATTATCAGGAGAACGGTCAGGGGGATCCCGCGAACCGAACCCAGTGGACCCACGACATCGCCACCAACATGGACCTCGTGGTCTCACTGGACGACGACGGGATCGATGAGCTGTGCGAAAAGCTCAATCAGGAGCCTGAGGTCTCGGTCTTCACCGTCTCACGACTGACCGATGCCTATGTCGTCCACACCCAGGAAGTCATCACGGACACAGCCGAGGAAGCGCTCAGGATCTCTCGGCTCTTTCCGGAGCGCTGGGTCTCTTCCCACGTCTCTGAATTCGATCATCATGACTACACTGTCCACGACGCAGATGGCGACGAGGTGATCGGGATATGAGCATTCAACTCACCATCGACGAGATGCTGGACGTCCTCAATCAGGCCGAACACCCCCTGTATTTCCGTCTGAAGCGCGAGACGGAAAACTTGGCCACCCTACTGGCTGAGCGGGTGGCCGAGTCTGTTCCCGAAATTGAACTATTGGGCTCCGCCACCTTTGAGGGCTGTGCGTTTGGAGGCACCTGTGCCCCGTTCCAACCCAAGGCCATAGGCCCCTACCCTCAAGCCCTGCTGGGTTTTGAAGAACTGTATTGGAAGGAAATGCAAGATGAAGACCTATCACACACGGATTGATCTGAGCACCGACTATGGGGAGCTGGAGGGTATTCCCGCCACCTTCCTCATCGACGGCGAACTGGCCAGTCTCGACCACATCCAGTTCAACGGACTGGAACTGAACCCCCACGACGCCATCAAGGCCTTCGGGCACCGGGTCATCAGCCAAGCGGAACTCGAGATCGAGTGCCGTTTCGCAGAAAGAGACTTTGACCGGGACGGCGTACATTTTGAGGACGTAGCATGAAACTCTGGACAGTAATCGTCAACGACCAATATGGCCCTTCCGTTGAAATCTACAGAACTCAAGTGGAGGCCAACGAGGCCGCTTGGGATTTTGCCGACACCTTTTGGCAAGAGGAAAAAGGAGGAGACACGCCCGAAGACTGGGAGGACGCCATGGAAATTCTGTGGGAGCAACCTCTGTTCATCGACAGTGTCCATATGGATTGTCACGAGGTCATTCCCCCCGAGCCAGAGCGGAACCTGATCGAAGATATCCTTGCCGCCTCCGTCCCCGACCTACGGGATGGGGATCTCGAGGTGGATGAGAACATGGCAGTGGTGTCCCTTGGGGAAGATCCCGGGGCCTATGTCCAGTGCTGGAAATGGGTCGATTTCGAAGACGTCGATCAGGACATGGCCCTGATCCCGCCAGATGGTCCGGTTTGGTATTTTGATCTCTTCTCGGAGTTCATGATGGCCTACGCCGAGGCCCCTGAAGGTACCATCATGAAGCGGGGCACACCCGAGCTCCTCGAACAGAGTGGGGGGATGATCCATGACGCCGAGGAGTTCATCCACTGGATGGAGGCGAAGGCATGAGCGCTTATCACCAGCTGACCGCAATCATGGAGGCTCACCCGGACCTTGTTTTCTGCAACGACGGGTACCAGAACCTCCCCGCCGAAATCGTGGAAGCCAACAAGGAGACCATTCAGGAGATTGAAAAAATCCTGAAGGAGAAAGTCTGGGGGTTCGTGTCTTTCCAGAATTTCAAACCCCGCAAAGATGGCTCCATGGCTGTGCGATATCAGGCCCGCTACGACGAGAACACAGGCTTCGTGGGGGTGGTGTACACCCCTCTGGCAGAATTTCAGGAGAAAACCAATGACTATTGAACCAAACAATTTCTTTGCCACACCAACAGATATGGCTGATCTCATGCGACGGCTGAAACTTTACAGCGGCCCAGAGTGCGTGGCCGCATCAATGGGTGCCGGGATGGCCTGGAACCTTGCGGCCAAGGTCTCCAACACCCGGCCCCCGGAACTCTGGGCCAACTACCAAGACGATTTCAATTCCATGAGCGACGACGATATCCGCCAAGAAACCCAGGGGGCTCAGCAGCTCATTGATGAAAGTGAGCGCTGGGTCGAGGCGGTGGCCATGTGGACCGCAGCCGGTCGTCCTCGCACCTCAGACAAGGAGGAGAGGGCATGAAGAACGACACAGAAGAACTGTTCCAGAAGTGTCAAGAGGCCCGGTCAAAGTTACGGGAAGCAAGGCAGTTTCTGACCCAAGAGAATGACAAATACCGTGAGGCACTGATCCGAGACAGGATCGCTGAACTGGAAGCCGCCGGCATGCCCCTAGGGTCAAAGGTCAGGGCGTATCACGGGGAATTCTTTCAGGGTGAATACTTAATCCAAAGCGTTTCGGTCCCTTTGGGTAAGGCCCGCATCCATCTCTGCAAATTCAAGAAAGACGGAACGCCTTATCTCAAGACACCACGCGTCTCGTTCGACCGCCTTGAGCCAGTACAGGAGACGTAACCTAACTTCCCCCCCCCACCCCCATCCGAGAGGATCACATGAAAACCTATATTATTTACGAGGGGCCCAGCCTCCTCGATGGCCAGCCTATTGTGGCACTGGCCCAGATCGGTAGCAACAATACCAAGACTGGCAACCAGCTTCAGACATACATCTTCAGGGCGGACATAGATCCGCTGGAGGCCAGCAGGAGCGGCGAAGATTTCAGCATCTGTGGCAACTGCACCCTCCGGGGCGTGGCCCACGGCGGCAACGAAGGACAGGCCCGGGACCGGGCCTGCTACGTGGTCCTGTTTCAAGCCCCCTTGGGCAAGTACCGGGCCTACAAGAGGGGAAGCTATTCCCGGGCCACCGACATCGCTGCGATCGGCCGGGGCAAGACCGTCCGCATCGGAAGTTACGGAGACGGTCTGGCGGTCCCCGAGAGAATTTGGGATGAGTTGTGCAGCGAGGCCAATGGCCACACAGCCTATACCCACCAAAAGAATACCCAACCACACCGGTTTATGACCTCGGTGGAGAGCTTGGGAGAGGCAGAACAAGCATGGGACCGCGGAGAACGCACTTTCCGCGTTGTCAAATCAGTCGAGCAGATGGTCAAAGGAGAAGTGCTGTGCCCCGCTTCGAAAGAGGCAGGCCAGCGTACCACCTGTGTCAGCTGCCAGCTATGTGCTGGCAACTCCAAAAAAGGAAAGTCCATTGCCATCGTGGCACATGGAAATGGAGGTAAGAAGCTGCGCCAACGACTGGAGACGACCAATGATCTCACACAAAGTGATGCTCATAACAGGGTCTAAGGCCCAAGATGCATTCAATGAGGGAGAGAGAAACCCCAATAAATTATTGGACCTAGGCTACTGCCAAGTGTTCTCATTCCGAACGAGGGATGAGAAAGTCGCGTTCATAGAAGGCCTTAGGATAGGATCCAAAACAGTCAACCCTTGGCTATTTGATCTTTCCGAGTCCGTTCTCTTTCGCGATACCTGACCGACGAGTGGAATAATTTGAGGGCACAAACGGATAATCTTCCGGGAGCCCCCAGCGTTCTATGTACTGCTCGTCGGTCATACCGTGGTGAGTTTTGAGATACCGGCGCAGGAGTTTCACTTCTGCCCCGTCCTCAAGGCACACCAGATAGTCATCGTGGACCGACTCCTCGATCGGCACCGCCGGTACCAGAACCGGATCCCTCAGATTTTCGAGAGCCTCTTTGATAGCCACAAGGGTGTCAGGGAGTTTTTCGAGGGGAACTTTGTTGTTGGCCAGATAGGCTGCAGCCAGAGTAATGATGTCGCGGTTCATAATACCTCCCAAGAGATTTCCATGCAATGTCTTGCATGGAAATGTCGACAACTGTCAACCACCAAAGTAAAAGGAAGATAACCATGAAGGACGAAAAAATGACCAAAGATGAAATTCATATCCGTAAAGCTCCCTCCTGGGCCTGGAGGGTAATCGACGAACTCATTTCAGACCACCTGGGGAGCTCCCTCATCAAATCGGCCGCGGATCAGATGTTTGAAGATGTGGAGGTGGTCATGCAACCCGTGGTGAGCAGCAACATCGCAGCGGTAGGGTTCAGGGAATTTTGCGGACTCATGGTAGTCCAGTTCAAGAACGGGTCAATCTATCAATATGATAATGTTACCCCAGAGTTGTATCACGAAATCGTGAACGCTGACTCCGTGGGCTCGACCTTTAACCGGGTGGTCAAGTCCAACCCGACCGCGTACCCCTTCACCAAGCTCATCTAGAGCGGTAATCCGAGAGGATCTCATGCTTACAACTTCCGATGTCGCGGGCCGGCTGAACGTCAGCTCCCGTACCGTACAGCGCCTCATCCAAAGTGAGGGGTTGCCAGCGTTCCGCATCGGAGGGCATTATCGCTACGTCGAGCAGGAGCTCGATCGTTGGCTAGTCCGTAAACGTATGAGGACCACATGGAACAAGGACAAGGTCGCGTCTACACGCGCCCCGAGAGCAGGTCATACTGGATCGAATATAGAAGTTCTGACGGACGGAAAATTCGAAGATCTGCTAAAACCCAAGACAAGAAAGAAGCTGAAGCCGAGCTGGGAAGGCTCCTTCGGTTGAGGACCTCGATTTCCTTCAAAGAGGCGGTCGTGGACTTCTTCGAGGTGAATGGCCACGGGCGTCTCAAGCCCAAAACCATTCAGAACTACGAAACCTCTCTCAGAGCGGTGGCTCCACTTTTTTCAGAATTGTCTTTGGACGAGATCCGAACGGATCAGCTCAAACAATTGGTACGTGAACGGCGCAAGACTGTGTCGGACACATCTGTGAAGAGGGATCTCGCTTTTGTCTCAAGCGTGTTCAGTCATGCAATTGGGACCATGCCGCAGGCACCGGAAACTAACCCTGTTCTTAGCTTCAGTAAACGTCACCTAAAGGAACAGGCAAGAACCCGGTGGCTGCGGCCGCACGAGTATGATCGGCTCATTGAGAGCTGCCAAAACCCCACACAAGCACTGGTCATCAAGACCGCAACCCTGACCGGGATGCGGCACACTGAGCTGTCCAGTCTCCGGAAGGGGATGATCAATTTTCAGAAAAAGGAGGTCATACTAGATGTTGATCTGACGAAGAACGGAAAGGAGCGGGTCGTACCCCTCTGTGCGTCACTGTGTTTCGACCTGGAACAGCTGTGTCTACGAACACCGGGGGATTTAGTGTTCTGCTATATGCATGGCGCTACCCGGGAGTGGAGATCTTATCAGAATTTCTCCAACTTCTGGGATGGTGTTCGAACCCGAGCCAACTTGAAAGATGTGAGGTTTCACGACCTTAGGCATACTTTCGCCTCGTGGTGGGTACAGGCAAATGGGGATCTGCTGCGACTGAGGGACATCCTCGGACACAGCTCTCTCCAGATGGTCCAGCGGTATGCCCACCTGAACACAGGCGGGCATCACGCGGAGATAAACGAGGTGTTCGAAACACACTTTGCACACAGCCTCGAATAATACCGGACACAGACCCCGGGTAAGTCTTTGATAAGTGGTGAGCCGTGCAGGATTCGAACCTGCGACCCACTGATTAAAAGTCAGTACTAGCCAGCGTCAAAATTAATCTAAGGTACTGGTTTCACTCACTTATCACTGACGACACCCGGGGTCATGTGCGCCAGGAAACCCTGTTCGCGACACACTTTTGCGGACACAGCACATTTGGTAGGCATCATGAAGAATACGCAACGAAACAACGGCATCGCCCAGGAGTATATCCGGGGCTCAACTCTGGAGCAGATCTCTTCAGAGTATGGGATTTCCCCCCGGATGATCAGGTACATCCTGACCCAGAAGGGCCTCAGAGCTGAGGACCGTAAAAAACAACCCTCTTTTGATCTGGCTCCAAGCCCCCGCAGCCAACTTCATCTAAAGATTGGACAGCGGCTCTATGAGGCTTACTTTGTTAAGAGGGGTCTAAGCCGCGCCGAAGCGGCGGTCAAAATGGGGATCAGTGCCAAGGGTTTGAGGAACCTTGAGAGCGGAAGATCGAATATTGACCTGCTGACTTTGCAGAACATTGCAGGTTTCATGGAAATAAGTGTGGGAGAACTCATTGATGGCAGTTGATAATCGGCTATATAAATATTTCCGGAATGTGTGGTTGTTCCGAACAACAGGACAGGAAGTGTACAAGAACATGCTAATTCAGCAAGCACAGGCACCCCATACCCCCGAGGGTCGCGCGGCCCTCCGTGTGGTTCAGAAAGAACAATGGGGGGTATATGCAACAGGTTGACACATTCGGTATCCATTGGGACGGGCCGATCGCGTGGTTACAACAGGGAAGAGGGGGCTCCAATTTTTTGGGGCTCCATAAAAAGTCGCCATTCAAAAATCCATCAGGAGCCTGTAACCATCTGGTCCCTGTGGCCGCGCCGATCCCTGATCGGGTTCACTGGGAGGCCCTACTCAAGATCAATGATGACCCACTGGTACAAGCGATGCTGCCGGTGCCAAAAGAGGTGGGCTCTCGGCTCTACTACATTGTGGATCCCCACGATGATTTGAACCTCTACATCTCCTGCCTCTCTCGTTTCAGTTCCCCCATCCGACCGGTCATGAAACCGGAATGGATGATGACGAAAAAAGCTCTGGAGCGGGAACTCCTCTCGACGAACATCCAACCTCTGGTGATCACGCAGGTGAAGAGGACAGACATGAAACTGGTGGCAGCCCTCGCGGCCTCCACCAACTACCTACCGCGGACGTTGATTCTGAGCGGGGCCGGGGATATCCCTCTGCCGCCTCAGTATCAACTGATCGAGACAAAAATCCGAGACACGGATATTTCAGACCTCGTGACCCTGCCCCTTGAAACCATCGGGGCAACTCTGATCCGCCGTTACATGCGCAACGAAGATCTTTTTGGCCCCATCGAGTCCCGGCAAGCCCGCCGGGAACGGTTGAACCAAGAGAAACCCTAACCCCAAACCAATCCGTGAGGAATTTATGCCCGAACTTCGACCCGCCCAGGTGGCCCATTTGGCGTTCTTTATGGCCACCCCCCGGTGTCTGGATCTCAGCGATCCGGGCACAGGAAAAACTCCCCCCGCCTGCACTTATATGGGCTTCCTATGGAGCCACCGGAAGGTGCGCTCCGTCTGGACCATGCCCAAGAGTTTGCTCAAGAAGAACCGCGACGAGCTGCTGTTCTTCTCCGACCTGACCGAAGAAGACGTAGTCATCGTCGACGGTCCCCCCACCAAACGCACCAAGCTGATGAAAAGTGACGGCAAGGTGTTCCTGATGGGCTTCGACTGTTTTTCAAACAACTGGCAGGAGCTACTCGGGTACCACCCCGACATCGATGCCCATGTCTCGGACGAGATCCACATGGGGTATGGGGGCCCCAGCTCCCAACGCACCCAGAGCATGTTCGCGGCCATGAAGCACATCAAATACTTCTTGGCCATGACCGGCACGATCATCAACGGGAGGCTCTCATCGGTCTACCCCTGTATCGAGCTGTGTGCCCCCCATCTCTACCCCCACGGTTACGATCAATTTGAGAGCCGACACTCTCTCAAAGACACCTTCGGGAACACGGTCGCGTGGATCGATCCCAAACCCATCTCACAGTTCTTGGGCAAGTTCGGGGTCCGACAGACTTTTGAAGCGGCCTACGGCAAAGAGAAGAAGGTCATCGTGGTCGAAGAGTGCGACATGACCCCAAAACAGTACGAGGCCTACGAGGAGTTTGAAGAGACAGCCCTGCTGGAATTGGAAGAAGTCTGGCTGGATGGATCTCTCCCCGGGGTGAACTTCATCCGCTGCCGGCAGCTGATGGAACACCCCCAGACCTTTGGGGAGCCCTTGGACAAGATCAAACACACCGGGAAGGAAGAGCAGCTGCGGATCCACATGCAGCATGCCCTTGATACGGGGGAAGCCCTGATCATCTTCGCGGCCCTTGTCCCCAGCCAAGAGCGGATCGCCCAGCTGGCAGAAAAGATGGGCCTGCGCGTCGGGCTGATCAACGGCAACGTCAGCACCAAACGGCGGAACGTCCAGAGCGAAGCATTCATTGCGCGTGAACTGGATGTGATGGTGGCCTCGCCGGCCACGGCATCAGTCGGCTACAACTGGGGATTTGTAGACCATGTGGTCTTCAGCTCCATGGACGCCATGGACAGCTCCTTTGTCCAAGGCTACCGGCGGGCGATGCGCGGGGTCCGGAAGCGGGCGCTGCTGATCACCCTCCTGAAATACCGGAACTCAAAAATTGAGAACCGGATCTTCGAGATCATCGACCAGAAGTCCAAACTTGCGGCCGACGTCGATGACCGAAACGAGCGCCTGGATCTCCAAGAGACCGGGAAGAAACGGAAACACATGACGAAGAGTGGAAAGCTCTCGATGGAGGCCTTCATGAAGTAATACATTTCCATGCAATCGCGAAAACGAATGATTGATTATGACACTACTTTCAATCATTAAGTACTTGTCCCTGTGTTGGTCGGGGGGTCGGAGTTCCAGCTCTAACCCCCCATCTTCCAGCCCTCGGATTTTATGCAATCACAGTCTCAAAAGACAGAAAGAACATCTATTATGGCCGATATGTCAGCAGCAATCAAGAAAGCACAGGAAGCAGCCGGAGAAGTCATCGACGCAGAAGCGCAGTATGACGTCCCAGCTACCACGGCCCCACAGGCCGGTGCTGTCGTCCCTTTCCAAAAACCATCTATGGCCGCGTTGGGCAACGCCACAGGCATCAACAACCAAGTTGATATGTGGCTCAAGGTCAACGAGCACGGCATCCAGATCGGTTCGGAAAAACCCCTGATCACCGACGGGCTCAAAGTCAAAGTCGCCATGGTGGAAGACGAAGGTTTCTTCGTCAAACAGTCCATCAAATGGGGCAAGCCCATCAACTACGCATCCACCTACGACGGCATCATGTCCGACAAAGGTGGCAGCTGGAACGATCAAGTCGCCATGGTGCAGGCCATCGATCCCACAGCAAAGATGTTCCCATCAGCGGACATCCTTCTGGTCCTCGCCGAGGATTTGAAGCTGAAGGATAAGACCCTGCCCGCCGGCACAAAACTGGGTCACACTCTGTCCATGTCGAACTTCGGCAACTGGTCCGAGCTCTATCGTGAAGCGGCTGCGGCCAATCAGGTCGGTCAGGAGATCGATCTGCAGTTGGATTACGAAGAGATCAACGGCAAAAACGGGTTCACTTGGGGCGTCCTGACGTTCGCCCTTTCCTAACCCACCCTTTCTCTGGGGTTTTCCCTGTTGCTCCAGAGACTCCGGCCTTCCCCTAGCGTCCTCCCACGTGGGGGGAAGGCCACCCCCACACCCCCCCCATAAATTCGAGGTTATTATGACCGTCAAATCAGAACTGATTGACGCCCGGAACTGGGCTGTCCTCAAGGATCTGTTGATCCAAGACGTGAGCGAGGCCGGTATCGTCGGCTTCGACATCGAGACCTGTGATCCGGATCGTCACGCAGGTCTCACAGATTTCATGAAGGCCGGGGGCGGCAAGCGCCTTGTCTTCGACGTCAACCGCACCATCGTGACCGGGTTCTCTTGGTATTGTGATGACGCCGACACCGCCTACTATCTGAACCTGAACCATGCTGACGTTGAGAACCGGATCCCATGGTCCGAGGCCCGTCAGATTTTGGATGCCCGCCCCACGGGTGGTTGCCATACCTTGTGCCACAACGCGCCCTTTGAGCTGACCATGATGCAGTCCTCTCTGGGCTTCGATCTGGGCCCCGACGTGATCTGCACCATGCAGATGGCTGTCTCGACCTTCAACGAAGACCAGTATGCTGTTGATGACATGATGTCTGCCGGGTTCGGTGGGATCCAGTCCCTGCTGGTGCCTCTGGGCAAGGCCTTCGCGACCTGTGACCCCCAGAACCTGACCGAGGTGCAGGGGGATCTGATGTCCCGCGTCCTGGCAAAGACCTCGGTCGCGGCCCACAGCTACAACGGCATGGTCCGAGAGATGTCCTACGGCTACGGCCTGAAGAAGCTGACCAAGAAGTTCTTTGGCTACGAGCAGACAGAATTCAAAACCGTTCTGAACGGCAAGGCCCACATGGGTGAGCTGACCGGTGACGAAGTCTGTGCCTACGGCGCGGACGACGCCTACTGGTGTGTCCGTCTCTTCCACAAGTTCCTGCCCATGATGATGGCCCAGAACGATCAACTCTGGGACACATTCCTGACGCAGGAAAACCCGATGATCTACGTGTTCGCGGACATCTGGTCCAACGGTCTGGTGATCGACCTAGACGCTGTGACTGCCAAACGGGACGAAGAGCGCCAGAACTACGCTGCGGCCGTGCGTCAGATGCATGCTCACATCCGGGGGATGCTGCCCTATCCCGAGGCCCTGAACGAGGGGCTGAAGCACGACAAGTGGTACGCCAAGAACCCCACCAGCTACCGGAAGAAGATCACGGCGTGGGCGATGAAGGACCTGCCAGATGACAACTTCGCGGCGGTCTATTCCACGGCCGGCCCCGTGTCCGCAGCGTGGGCTGCCGATCGGGGTCTGCCCAAAAGCACTGGGCCGAACCTGAGCTACTACATGAGCGTCCGGTCCATCATGTACGACCTGACCGGTCTCAAGCCCCGGATGGCGGACGGCAAGGTGGCCTCCGACAAGAAGGCCCGGGAGAAGATGAAGGGCAAGGGTATCGATGATCTCTTGGAGATCATGACCCAGCTGGCCGGTATCGAGCAGCGCATGAAGCTGTATCTGACACCCTATACCCAGTTGATCGACCCAGAGACCGGTCGTGTCTACCCAGTGGTATCCTCCCGCCTGAACTCACGTCGGATGGCGATGTCCAACCCCAACGGCATGCAACTGGCCAAGCGGGGGGAGTCCACCTACATCCGGGGCTTCTACAAAGCCGATGCGGAGGATCACGTGATCGTCTCCATCGACTGGAGCCAAGTGGAGTTGGTCGAGATCGGGGACTTTTCTGGAGACCCCGAGTTTGCCAACGCCTTCGGACAGATCCCCTACAACGACCTGCACAAGAAGGCGGTCTCGGATCTGATGGACATCGCGATCGAGGACGTGACCAAGAAGCTCCGCGGCGACGTGGGCAAGGTGGCCAACTTCAACTATTGGTACTCCGGAGCCCTCTCAACTGTGGGGGACATCATGGGCTGGTCCTCTGACAAGATGTGGGAGATGACCGACCGGTACCGCACCACGTTTGCCATCGCAGAAAAATGGCGCACGGATCTGATCATTGAGGCACGTGAGAAGGGGTATGTCACCCTTCCAGATGGCCACCGCCGGCACCGCTTTGAGGCCAGCTACATCTGGCAGCGCCTGTGGACAGAACGCTGGGCCGCAACCCGGCATCAGGGTCTGGTCAATTTCGGAGACCTGTTCGTCAAGAGGATCACCAGCCGCGCCGGCAACCAGATCGTGAACTCCATGATCCAAGGGTCCTGCGCCACACTGGCAAAGCGATCCATCCTGGGGATCAACGCAGAGCTGAAGTCCCGCTTCCGCTTCCGCTTCCTGATGCCCATCCACGACGAATTGGTGTTCAGCGTTCACAAGGACGACGCCGTGGGCTTCATCAAAGAGGCCAAGCGTATCATGTGTGACCACCCCACCATCATCACCCGATTGGTCCTGGATGCGACAGCTTCATGCGGCCGCAACTTTGAGCCCTTCGACATCGACCGGGCCCCTCTGGGCCAGATCGAGTTGGACGAAGCCCCAGAGATTTTGGGGTTCACCAAGGATCAGAAGCTGGATGACGACGGTATCCAGACGGTGATCGACTATCTTTTCAACCCCAACCCAGTGAGGAACGCAGCATGAGAATTCCACTCCACGGCACCAAAGACCGCGAAGAAATCATCGACCTGCACATGCGGGCCGCGCAGCTGAACCCAAAGGGGTTCCGGACACCTTCGAACAAGAGACAGAAGAAGGTCCCTAAGACCCGCATCGAGCGAATGGCGACGGAGGTCTACGGCAAATGAACCACGACATTTATAAATCTGGACAGGTGGCGCGGTATCACTGCAACCCGACCATGTCTCTGTTCAGACAGACCAATGCAGACCACCAATGGGGCTGCGTTATTCTGATCCTCATGCTCCACCCCAACCCCAGTGTCAGTCTGATCCGGGCAGCGGCCACGCACGATGTCGGAGAGATCGGGTCGGGCGATCTCTCCCATCAGGTGAAACAGGCTAATCCTGAACATGCTGCGAACCATGATGCACTGGAACAGTATGTGTCGGAGGAGATGGGGTGCCCCCGGCCGTACCTCTCTGAGGGGGAGAAGGACTGGTTGAAATTCGCGGACCGTCTGGAAGCCTATCTGTACATGCGGATGTATGGCCAGTCAGCCCAATGGGGCGAGGAGCATCTTTCGGATCTCCGTCTCCGGGCCCAGAACCTGAAAGTCTCCAACAGATTTGAGGAGCTGATCAATGGCCAATGACTGGCAATCGACAACAACATTACCTTCACCCCCTTCTGCTTCACAGCGCAGAGAAACACGGAGTACTTCGATGACTGATACCAACACACCCGAGACTGATGCTACCTACCTCGTCGCCGAGAATGAACTGCGCCAGTTCGTAGAGCGCATTGAGCGTCTGGACCAAGAGAAGAAAGACCTCGCCGAACAGCAGAAGGAAACTCTGGCCGAGGCCAAGGCCCGAGGCTATGATACCCGGATCCTGCGGATGATCATCGCCCAACGCAAGCGTGACAAGGATGACCTAGCCCATGAAGAGGCGATCCTCGAGATGTACAAAGAAGCACTGGGAATGTGATGCAAGCAAAGCTCAGAAAACAGATCCGGCAACTCCGGACACTGGGCTTTGATCGAGATCAAATGGTTCTGGTCCTGTCCCCGCCAGCGTATAAGAAACTGGCGAAGGACGGGATCTTTCTGATCTCTGAGGGGCACTGGGAAGGGGTAAGGCTGGAGATAGCCAAGTATCCACTCGTCCTTGCCTATGTCTGGGCCCCTTACCACAGCTATGATCTCCGTCAGTACCCCGATGGGATGGTGAAGATCCTCGTCAACAATGCTGACCACAGGATCTTGGATATGCCCCGATTGGTGGCCCCTTCGGGGGACATCCTTCACTTCAGTCCGGAGCAGACCAAAGGTGTCGGCCCCGGGCGGATCAATATCACTGGGACACTGGTGGCTATTGCTCCGATTGCATAGTAATGTCCGACATTTCCCTGCAATCTAACTAGGTCTCATGAAGTTCTTGACATACAAGGACTTAATGAGCAAAAGTGTACCCCCTTGGAAGCAAGCCGAGCGAGATTTTGAAGGTTTCTTCAATGACATGGGCAAGAAGGCCTATGTCCATCGCCTCACAGACACCGCCGCGGCCAAGGCCACGGGGGGCAAGGGGGCCTTCGTCGTCGCCCAGCCCTCAGATTACATCGGGGTGATGCCGGGGATCACCTTTTTTGGGGAGGTGAAATCCTCACAAGACCTTGTGTCTTTCCCCCACAGCAACATCAAGCGCAACCAACTGGCTCAGTCCCGACGGATCATCGCCGCCGGCGGCTCCTACCTCTTCTTCATCAAGAGTGAACATTTCAAAGAATGGTTCCTCGTTCCCGCTCAATTCTTCATCGCCAACATCAAGGGGAAGAAGTCCACAAAATGGACCGATCTCGCCGAATACAAGTGGAACCCCAATGAACTTTCCTGACATCATGGTCGACATCGAGACCACCGGCACTCAGCCAGAGCGCACCAATATGATCCAGCTGGCAGCTGTCCGGTTCAACCTCAAGACAGGGGACGTGGACACGAATTTCTTCGACCGCTGCCTCCTGCCTCTCCCCACCCGTTTCTGGGATGAGGATACCCGCACTTGGTGGTCCAAGATGCCAAAGATCCTGGACGGGATCTGGGGCCGCATGGAACCCCCCGCGAAGGTCATGCAGGATTTCGGCCGATGGGCTGGTCATGAGAACGAAGCGGAGACCCTGCATTTTTGGGGGAAGCCTATCAGTTTCGATTACGCGTTCGTGGCCAGCTACTTCCGGGACATGGGTCAGATCAATCCGTTCCACTTCCGTATGGCGCAGGACCAGAACACCTTCATCCGCGCACGGTACTTCCCTGAAGACCCTCCCCCGATCGAGAAGGAAATCGAGTTCATGGGGGACGCACACAACGCTCTCCACGATGCCCTTCATCAGGTCCGCGTGGTCCTCGAGGCATATGAAAGAACACGATAATATGGGAAAACACAGCAACTTTCTTCGTCGGAAACATGATCAGTATTTCACTCCGGAGAAACCGGTGTTCTCTCTGGTCCCGTACCTCCCACAGGATACTTTCACGTTCATAGAACCCTGTGCTGGAGACGGCCGGTTGGTATGTCACTTGGAGCGAAACACGTCGGGAGTTTGTGTCGGAGCTTATGACATCGACCCTAAACCTGGAGATTTCCACGTCAGATCAGGGGATGCTTTTGACCCTGTGGATGTATCAGTAGATTTCTTCATTACCAACCCCCCGTGGACCCGTCAGATCCTGCACCCGATGATCATTCACCTGTCGGACATGAAACCCACTTGGCTCCTGTTCGACGGTGATTGGCTATTCACCAAGCAGGCCAAGCCATACCTGCCCCGCCTGAAGAAGGTCGTGGCTGTGGGGCGGGTCAGCTGGATGGAGAACGGGACCAGTGGAAAAGACAACGCAGCTTGGTACCTCTTCGACCGGGGGAACAACCAACAGACAGAATTTTATGGAAAGGACGCAGCATGAAATATGTGACAGTCGGCGATCCCCACCTGGGGCGCAAGTTTCGTACCGGCGTCCCGCTGCACCGTATCGGTGACCGCGAGGCGATGGTGTGGGCCCAGTTCGAGAAAGAACTGAAATCCCATGATGGGGACATCCACATCAACATGGGAGATCTCTTCGACAAATTTGTCGTCAGCCCTGAAGTCGTCCTCCGTGCTGCGGACCTGTATCTCAACGCGGCGAAGAACCTCCCCAGCTGCCGCTTCTACGTGCTCCGTGGCAACCACGATGCCTCAAAAGACACGACCAAGCGGTCTTCCTTTGATATCTTCACCCAACTGGTCGCGGGAGCGCCTAACATCTCTGTGGTCTCCTCAACTCAGGTTGTCGATGGCACGATCGGACTCGTTGGCTATGATCCGTTTGTCCCTGTCGTAGACCAGATTGAGGAGCTGCCGGATGAACTAGACGTGGTCTATATGCACCACGACTTCGTGGATTTTGGCGGTGACCATGTCATCCCGACAGAGCTTCTGGCCCGCAGGGGTATCTTCAAAGTGGTCAATGGCCACGATCACCTGAAGCGTACCGAGAAGCGCCATGGTGTGACCGTGGAGCTCACCGGTTCCATGCAGCCCTACACCCACGCCGAGGATGACACGGGAGACTGGTACCAGACGCACACGCTGGAAACCATTCCCGGGGACTGCACCAACCTGAACATTCGGGTGCTGCTGACAGAGGGTGAGATCCTGCCTGAGGACCTCGACTGTCTGTCCCTGATCGGCAAGCGCGTGGTCGAGGGAGAGCAAGACCTCGAGGTCGACACCACGGAATTTGACACCTTCGACATCCACACCGCGCTGTCCGAGGCTGTGCACCCGGAGGTCCGGGCCCTCATCATGGAGAAATTCGATGCTGCGTAAGCTCTACATCAACCACATGTTTCGACATAACGATGTGACTTTTGAGTTCCAAAAGGGACTGACAGGGATCATCGGCCCCAACGAGAGTGGCAAGAGCCTGATCACAGAAGCGGTTCGCTATGCTCTGTTTGGTTCGCAGGCCCTGCGCGGGACCTCTGAGGATTACAAAAAGCTGCATGTCGAACTGGACTTCACAGTTTCTGACGTTGACTACCACGTCACCCGGAAGGGCAGTCGCGCCGAACTGACTGGTGGGGTACAGGCCACGGCCACCAAGCCGGTGAATGAAGCCCTCATTCGGATCCTTGGCTACAACCTGACTGTGTTCGACGTGGCCAACGCCTGCAACCAAGGTCAGGTCGAGGCGCTGTCAGACATGCGGCCGGCCGAGCGCAAGGCCATGGTTGATCAAACAGTGGGTCTCGATGTCCTCGACGGGATCATCAAGTTCTGCGGCGACGAGGGCAACGCGCTGAAGCGCGAGGCTCAGGGACTGGAGCGGACCCTGATCGCACCTGTGGCCCCGGAAGTGCCCGAGGATATAATGGACGTCGCGGACGCAGAGGCCGAGCTGGCCGAGGCCGAGTTCCTGTCCAACGAGTATCTGCAGCTGAAGGGGGCCCTGTCTTCGGCCCCTGTGAAGCCCAAGAAGCCCAAGGCCTGTAAGGTCAAGGACCCCATCGAGGTACTGGAGGCGATCTTGGAACGCCGTAAGACTTTGATCTCCTCGATCGCCAACACCCAGCGTCTGCAGAAAGAACTGGACCTGCCTTTCACTTCGATCGCAGAGATCAATGGCTACGAGGAACAACACGCGGCCTATGACCTCTGGGTCTCTAAGAAGAAGTTGCTGGATCAGGGCAACCTCGAGTGCCCCGATTGCGGACACTCCTGGCCCGTGGCCGAGGGACTGGACCAATACGCCGATGTGGTGGAGGTCTCACCCCCTTCTATGACCCGGGCCGCGATCGCCACCCAGCGCGGTCTGCATGAGAACTATGCCAAGCTGGAGAGCTTCCGGACCCGGGCCGCGGCCTATGAAGAAGAGCTGGCCGAGACGACGGACCGCTCAGAGGATCTGAAGGTTCGTCGGGATTGGGAGCAGGAGCAGCTGACCTATGAGAGCCAGCTGGTTGCGTACAAGACCTACTCAGAGGGTCTGGAAGAGAAGCAAGCCCAGTTCGAACTGCTGGAGGGGTGGCCTGAGGTCAAGCAAAGCCTGACCCAGGTACTGGCGATCTCCCGGGGCTACGCCAAGGACAAGGCCGTCTTTGACAAGCAACAGCGGGTCTATGAAGAGAACCGCCAAGTGCATGAAGATCTGGTGTATCGGGCCGAGTGTTTCCTCCAGAGCCGAAAGGCTGTCGGGGATCTGAAACTGCGGATCAAGACACACCTGTTGCCCTCGCTGAACAGCGTGGCGTCCCTGTTGCTGAACCGCATGACCGGTGGGGAGCGCTCACTGGTCCAGATCGACACGGATTTTGAGATCCTGATCGACGACCAGCGTCTCCACACTCTTTCAGGATCCGGTAAGGCGGTGGCCAATCTGGCTGTCCGCTTGGCCCTTGGCCAGATCCTGACCAACCGGGTCTTCTCTGTATTCATGGCTGACGAGATCGATGCCTCCATGGATGAAGAGCGGGCTGCGTACACCGCCGAGGCCCTGCGACGTCTCACCAATCAAGTGGCCCAAGTGATCCAAGTGACCCACAAACGGCCAGAAACCGATCACACAATCGAGCTGAATAAATGAATGACCTGCTGAAAACAAATCGGTGTCCTCACGACATCGCCGAGAAGCTGGACATCCCACTGGCCAAGGCGCGCAAGATGGTGATGGACTGCAATTTTGAACTTGAGGGCTGGGGCCGGCCGGGGCTGCAGAAGCACATCATCTCCCGCAAGCGGTCCACGGCCAGCTGGCCCCAGCACCACCGGGAGCGGATCCATCAGTTTCAAAAGCTCCACGATCAGGGGCGCATCAACATTTGTCAGGGTAAGGACGGGGACTTCTGCATTCTCTATGCCCTCCCCAACCGTGTTCAGATCTCGCGGGATCCATACTTTTTCGTGGAAAGGGGCTACTGATGCTGATCGGAATTGTAGGCAAGAAGGGGGCCGGTAAGGACACCGCGGCCGAGGGTCTTCTGGAGATGGGGTTCGTCAACCTGAAGATGGCGGATACCCTGAAGGATATGCTGCGGGCGTTGTACGCCTGTGCGCAGATCCCGATCGAGATGGTTGAGCGGAAAGTTGAGGGGGACTTGAAAGAGGTCCCCTGTGACATTCTTCAAGGTCAGACGCCCCGCCACGCGATGCAAACATTGGGGACAGAGTGGCGCAACATGATCGGGCGCGACCTCTGGACCGACATTTGGCGATCTCGTCTCGAGGCATGTGCCCGCGAGGGACGGCCCGTTGTCTGCACTGACATCCGGTTTCAGCATGAGCTCGACCTGCTGACGGAACTGGGTGGGTTTGCCATTCGTATCGAACGCCCCGATCTGTTCTCCACAGATGGGCACATTTCTGAGACGGAAATGCTGGATCTGCAGGTGGACGTCGTTCTCACCAACGATGGCGAAAAAGAAGATCTCCAGATCGCCATGACCTACCTCTTAACTTCAGGACTTCTCAAATGACCACAACTGTTGAAATGATCGCAGACTCGATATCCCCCGAGGGTATTCGTCTGCCAACCATGGTGCTCCGGAACCCCCGGATGATCCACTCCGAGTTCATGACCCACCGTGTGGTTTCACGAAACGCCTCATCCTCCCGGGCCATCCCCCTGAAGCGGGCCCGGGCCGACATCCGGAACGACCCCGCCTATCCAGCTTCATGGGGGTCGAACCAGCGTGGTATGCAGGCCGGCTCAGATCTCTCTGGCTGGCGTCTGGGGCTGACCAAAGCCGCATGGAACCACCATCGGCGCATGTCCTTGTTCTGCTCCTGGCTCACCGAGAAGGCCGGGGCCCACAAACAAATCGGCAACCGCCTGACCGAGACCCACAGCCACATCTCACTGGTGGTGACGGCCACGTCATGGGCCAATTTCGAGGCCCTGCGGGACCACCCCGATGCGGATCCCACGATCCAGCTGACCGCCCGGGCCATTAAGGAGTGTATGGCCGCTTCGACCCCCACGCTGTTGCACCCGGGTGAGTGGCATCTTCCCTTCGTCAAGGAATACGAACAGGAGAGCTTCACTCTGGCGGAGTGCAAGGTCATGTCCGTGGCCCGCACCGCGCGTATCTCCTACAACACCCATGACGGCAAGCACTCCTCACTGGAGAATGACCAGCTTCTCTATGACCAGCTGATGGGGTTCCCGGTCCATGCCTCACCTTTTGAGCATCAAGCGACCCCGGACAAGAAGTGGTCCCGCAACCGCTGGGGCAAGCCCGATCTTCATGGGAACATCTATGGTTGGATACAGCACCGCAAGATGATCGAGGGGGAGGCCATCCATGAGTACTGATGTCCAATCCCATGGCCTGATGGCCCCCATCCTCTCGTTCACTGGGGACCGGGAGGAAATCTGTGAACTGATCTGGGAGGACCGGTCGGCCCTTCGGGTCAACTATGAGGGAACACTGGCCTATATCGACAATGGCGGGCGGTCGACAGACGTCCTGCATTTCACCAGTGGGGTCTCCCCCGAGGAACTGGGGCTGGCCGGGATCCCTTACAACATCATGATCGCGATCGACAGGGCCCGGTCCTTCCATTGCACTTGGTACAACGGCAGCGACAGCCCAATGGACACCCTCACCCTTGAGGAATTTTACCGCAGAACGGAAGGCCTATCATGAACCGCTATCAACAGAACTGCCTCACCACCGAGAGCCTCAACTGGCACCAGCCTGATACCCGGTTGCTCCATGCATCCATGGGACTGGTCACCGAAACGGCGGAACTTCTCGCCTTCACGGACCGGGTGAACTTCCTTGAAGAGCTGGGAGACATCCTCTGGTACATCTCAGTGGGCACAGACACACTGCAGTGCACCTTGGTCGAGCTGGATGACCTGACCCCGGACCTGAACGGGGACGAAGAGCTGATTGAGATGATGGTCACGGACGCCGCGGACATCCTCGACCGGATGAAGAAGTCCATCTTCTACGGCCGGGGTCTCGATCGTCTGACACTCCTGCAGAAGTTCGCGGCCCTGCTGTCCTGTGTTGAGCTCATGGCCATCACTGTGAACTCCAGCCTCGAAGAGGTCATGGATCTGAACATCAAGAAACTGCAGCGCCGGTTCCCCGACAAAGAGTTCAATTCCCACCACGCCAACAACCGGGATGTTGCGGCGGAAATGTCCGAATTTTAATACTTGCCTGAGTCCAGTCGGTACTAGATATTGACTGGACATTTACTTCCAATCAAAGGACGACAATTATGAAAGACGTGGCTTCACCCGCCTCGGACCGATTTTCTGCGGCTATCTCTAAGGAGATATGGGCCCTGAAATACCAGCTCAAAAACCATGATGGTACCATTCTGGACCATGATGTGACGGACACCTGGAAGCGCATCGCCCACCATTTGGCTTCATGTGAAGCGGAGCAGGTGCGGGGCCAATACGAACAAGAATTTTTCGACGCTTTGGAAGACTTCAAATATCTGACGGCCGGCCGGATCACCGCCGGGGCCGGGACGGATCGCAGTGTGACCCTGTTCAACTGCTTCGTCATGGGAACGGTGCCTGACTCGATGTCAGGGATCATGGACATGCTCAAAGAAGCGGCATTGACCATGCAGCAGGGCGGCGGGATCGGCTATGATTTCTCAACCATCCGCCCCAAGGGAGCCGAGGTCAAAGGGGTCTCCGCAGATGCCTCTGGCCCTCTGACGTTCATGGATGTCTGGGACACCATGTGTAAGACGATCATGTCTGCCGGGTCGCGCCGGGGCGCGATGATGGCCACGATGCGCTGCGATCACCCAGACGTGGTGGATTTCATCACCGCGAAGGAAGATCCCAAGCGCCTGCGCAACTTCAACGTCTCCGTCCTGATCACCGATGCCTTCATGAATGCGGTCGAGTGTGGCAAGAATTGGGACTTGGTGTTCGGCGGTAAGACCTACGCTACCGTCCCTGCGCAGGAGCTCTGGGACCTGATCATGACCTCGACCTATGCTCAGGCGGAGCCGGGTGTCATCTTCATCGATCGCATCAACCAGATGAACAACCTGAAATATTGTGAGACCATTGCTGCGACCAACCCTTGTGGTGAGCAGCCTCTGCCACCCTATGGTGCCTGCCTTCTGGGCTCCATCAATCTGGCAAAAATAGTCAAGGCCCCGTTCACGGACAAAGCTCAGATCGACCAGAAGGAGCTCAAGAAACTGGTCCACTCTGCGGTACGGATGATGGACAACGTCGTGGACGTGTCCAAGTTCCCCCTGCCAGAGCAGGAAAAGGAGGCCAAGGCCAAGCGTCGTATCGGTCTGGGTGTCACAGGTGTCGCGTCAGCACTGGCCATGTGTAAGATCGCCTATGGATCTGAAGAGTCAGAGGCCCTGTTGGGTCAGTGGATGCATCAGATCGATGTCGAGGCCTATGAGGCGTCTATCCTCTTGGCCCAAGAGAAGGGGTCCTTCCCCCTCTTCGATGCCGACAAAATCCTCGAAACGGGTACCCACGCCTCGATGTTGCCTAAGGGCACCCGGGAGCGCATCCGCAAGCATGGCCTCCGCAATGCTCTGCTGACGTCCATTGCCCCCACGGGCACCATCAGCCTCTATGCCGGGAACGTCTCCTCAGGGATCGAGCCCATGTTTGCCCACAGCTACATTCGAAAGGTGACCCAGCGTGACGGAACCAAGACAGAAGAGTTGGTGGAAGACTACGCTGTGGCACTATTTCGGGAGCTTCATGGCGACATTGATCTTCCGGATTATTTTGTCACCGCCCAAACTCTGTCTCCATTGGATCATGTCCGTATGCAGGCCGTTGTCCAACGGTGGGTTGATAGTTCCATCTCCAAAACCATCAACTGTCCCGAAGACATCAGCTTTGAGGACTTCAAAGAGGTCTATCTGGAAGCGTGGAAACTCGGATGTAAGGGCTGCACTACCTACCGCCCCAACGACATCACGGGTTCCGTCCTCTCGGTTGAAACCAAGGAAGAGAAGCCTGCCCCAGTAACGGGTCCGATCCTTGCCCAGCGTGACGAGGCCATGGATGGCCAGACGTACAAATTCAAATGGCCTGAGCTGCCGCATGCATTTTACGTCACCATCAACAACGACACTGCTGGCAACCCTTTCGAGATCTTCGTGAACTCCCAGAACATCGAAACGCAGGCAGACATGACGGCCTTGACCCGCATGATCTCGGCTGTGTTCCGGCGGGGCGGGGACATCTCGTTCATCTCGCAGGAGCTGAAACAGATCCACGACCCCCGTGGTGGTGCTTGGGTGGGCGGATCTTACGTGCCCTCTCTCACTGCAGCCATTGGGGGTCTCATCGATCGCCATACCGGCAAGGCCACCGTGGCCACCGGTGCAACCTGTCCCTCTTGTTCAGAGCCCACCCTGATCAAGATCTCTGGCTGTCCTACCTGCCAGAGCTGCGGCTATTCCAAGTGTGGGTAAGGAGAAGCTATGCTTGAGATTTTTCACTTCATCTTCAGTTCATTCTGGATCTGGCTGGGAACTGTCATCCTGATTGCCACCATTGCCACGGCGATCGCCGCGGCCCGAGGTAAATAAAAAAGAACCCCGGCTCATTACTGGGCCGGCGTTCTAAATTTTCATTCACAAAGGAAACTACCATGAAGACTCTCGCAAAGAAGTACCCCACGGCCACCGAATTTCTGACGGTGAGCAACGCCCCCGGTCTCGCCCAGATGCTGGGGATGTTCTACCGGTGCTCGGATCTGGATCTGGCTTTGGGTACAAACAGTGCTTGTAACAACTGGGTCAACGAACGGGCCGTACCCTCCCGCCGGATGGAGGAAAAAGCCCAGAGTTTCCTAAAGGGTGTATCCGGGCCAGCCGGAACACCACAAGTTGCGGAAGCGGCCCTCCCCCCTGAGGATGACGCGACCATATACATGGTCGTCTACACAGGGACCCGGAAAAGGCAGCTGGAGAAAGTCCTGGATCGGATGTTTCATTGTGAGGTGATGGAACTTGACTGATTTCGAAAAACTCGTTCTCAATCTCGTTCAATTGAGCCAGAGGGATCCTAGCACAGCTGATGATCCAACCGGTGGGTCGGGATAAACGTCGAGGTCACGTCCTCATGGGTGACCTTGAGGATCAGGACGTTGACCCCGTCCATGGAGCTGTAAAAGTCCTGGCTCTCAGGAAAGTCAGGGGCCTCATCCACGAACTCAATATAGTGGTTCAGGAAGAGGCCCTCGTGATCCGGGCACTCGTACTCGGCAAAGATCTTCACCAACACTTCAACCACCTGTGCAGACCCCTGTCATACGCGCGTCCAAGAGATTGAACCACTGGACGAACTCCAGAGGCGCAGCGCCAAGCGCCTCCCAAGGGAGGCTGATCCGCATCTCCCCGTAAGCCCTACACCCCGCCCCAATCACCATCGCGCCGGCGCATGCGCTCAACGAGATCGCCAGAAGAAAGCCCATAAGTCTCTGCTTGTTCATGGTAGATAGCACGTCGTCCCTCCTTATCCCGCTCGAAGCTCTCGAGCGCGTCCTTGTCTTTCTGTTGAGCCCCGCCACGCCGGAAGACTTCGGCCAAGATGACGAGGATGGTGAAAGCCCCGGCCACATAGGGCCAGAGTTTATTCATGAGGACAGTCATCATCGGGAGAGGTTCCTTCCGGTCTGCGCGTCAACCACCCGGGCCTTGCGGATCTCTCGCATGATCTGTTTGCCGTAGCGCGTGACCAAGATGATCAGCCCCCCGATCAGCAGGATGGGCCAATACTGAACGAACAGCCTCTGCACTGTATCAAGGGCCCCTTCTGCGGCCCCGATCGACCGGGCGGTCTCCAGCACGGCCGTGACGGACAAACCCCCCGCCGTCATAGTCTCGGCCCCGCTCAGCAGACCCTCGGCCTTCTTGGCGTTCTTGATGGTGGATGACCCCCGGGCCTCCAGATCGGCCTCTGTGACCTCGCGCAGGGGACGGGCCTTCGCTTTGAGCATGGCCGCACGTGAGCCATCCCCCACAACCCCGTCCGGGGTCAGCCCCTGATCAGCCTGAAAGGCCATGGTGGCGTCCCGGGTCCGGGCCCCGAAGTGTTTGTCGGTGTGGCCCACGGCGTATCCCAGATCCCGCAGCTGTACCTGCCAGTCCAACACCAGCTGCCCCCGGCTCCCCATCTTCAGGATCGGAAGGTGAAGAGGGATCGGCTGACCGGTGATCTCTGAGGCGTAGAACTTGACCCGCTCCCGCAGATAGTCCCCAACTGGGAACGCGCCCCGCAGCTCAGGCTTGAACGGCAGACGGGTCAGATCCCACTTGCCGCGCTGCTTGATCCCCAACCGGGGCTGGACCTCGGCGTGGGTGAGGCAGGTGTTCTCGTTGATCGGGATACCATACTGCAGGTGTTTTTCAGCCACCATGGCACAGTGACGCTCGAACTGGTGCTCATTAATGGGGGAGGGACCCGAAAAATAGGGGCTCTCAGTGGCTTCTCGCATCCCGCATAGGGCCATGCCCATGGATCCTGTGTTGAGGTTCAGGGTGTGGGCCGCATAGTCACCATCTGATGTGACCATGTTGTCCTCAATTTCCTCGGTCCCATGGACGTAGGACCCATCATCCTGGGTCAGCACATGGTAGTGTTCCTTGTCCAAGGCAGAGGCTTTGCCCCCGCCGGCGGTCCAGTGGGTGATTGATCGTTTCATCATAGTGCAACCTTCGTTCTGAATTGTTCACCCTTTTCCTTGTGGAAGGTGATGCTGAGCATGGACGCCGCTTGGTCATAGCCAGTTGAAGCGGCGTAGTGATCCCGGGGGCAGACAGGTTCCATGCGTTCCCAGTAGATCCCCGGGTACCGCTTGGCCTCTCGGCTGTGGAAGTGTCCTGTGAAGAGGTATCGGTGTTTCGACTGGCCCCAGAGCTCGGCGTATTCCGCGGCAAAGAACATGACCAGATCGTTCTCTTTGCGCTTGTGCCCGTGGTGGACCGTGATCAGGTTCTTGCCAAATACGAAGACCGAAAACTCGATCTGGCTCAGGTTGATGTTGACCCACTCATGGTTGAGGAACCGGTAATAGAGCGCCACAGAGATCGTGACCCAGTTCTTAGGATCATGGTTACCCGGGACGCTGATGTATTCCACCCGCTGGTGCTTCGTGAGCAGCATCTCAATGGCCTGAGCGATCACCTCGACACTGGCATGCACCGTGGAGAAGTTGCGCGAGGCCACATCCAACACGTGCTTACTGGCCGGGGTCGCATTCTCATCGTCATCCGCGTGTGTGAAGTCGCCACCATTCACAAACAGAGCCAGCTCAGAAGCGGGCGTCGTGGCCAGCAACTGGGAGAAGCCGTCCAGCAGGCGGGTCTGGGCGCTCTCCAGATCGATGTCCTCACCACTGGCCCCGGCATAGGCCCTGAGGCCAAGGTGGACATCGAACAGGGGATAAACACTCATCAGGTCTTTCAGGACGACCCGGGGCTTTGTGATCAGGGGGGCTTTGGGGATCTCCAGAAAGGCCTCGTGGACCTGATCGATGAAGCTGGTCTCTTCTTCTTGCTTGGGCTTGAGCTGGATGGAGTAGGTGGTGCCCTCCCCTTTGGTCTTCACCCAGATAAGATTGGGGGTCATGCCGGTGTGCGCGGCCTCCATGGCCTCGACCACAGCAGGGTCTTTCTTGAGGATGCCTTGTAGACGATTCCGAACTGCTCTGCGGGATATCCCTAGGCTCTTGGCGATCTCATTTTGGCTGAGACCTTGGTTCTTGAGATCCAAGGCCTCTTGCTGATGTCCAGTCAAGCTCATGGGTTGTCCTCTAGTAACTCACCCTTTTCTACTTGAAGGGGACAAGTCTACCTAGAGATTTTACTTAGAGATTGCGGGTGCGGTCTTCGATCTTGTTGATCTGCACTTTGATGTGATCGATGTCATGCCGAAGTTCTGTGAGGTGCATGCCGTCAAATCCGGCCCACGCGCAGGTTAGGGGGGCCATCAGTGCGGGGGTACCCTCTTTCGAAGGGGAGGTACCCTTTCGGTTCATGTAAACCGCAAAGCCAATGAGCCCGGTGGCCAGTAGAAGAATCAGCGAAGTCAAACCGAGGTCCTTAAAAACTTCTCCTGTCGCCCGGATGGCATCAGGCAACCATTCCATAGAATCTCTCCCAGATAAGCTCCAATGAGTGGGCCAGTCGTCTGAGATTAGCCATGAAGATCGAAAAATAAATCACGGATAGCGATCCGTAGGTGTAAACGGCGGTGCTGCTGGGCTGGATCTGGAACACACTCGCGGAGAGGTTGACCAAGAATATCACTGCGAGGATGCAGGAGGTTCCTCGAACGATCGGGGTCCAGTACATCCCCCGGCCGTTGATACAAATCGCCACAGCGTACAGAAGGCCTGCGATCATCCCAGTGATTCCGATCACCCGCCAAGGTGGACCAATGTCCATGAGTAGGATCCAGTTTCGAAAGAAGTCAAAGGCCGCGGCGCTGACGGCTTCACCGGGACCCCATGAGAGAATCCAAAACCCCCACCCGAAGATAAAGGCGGCGGCGAAATATTCAATCGTCGACAGGTCTACTGTCCGAGGTTGGTAACTCACAACCGGATCTCCCGTGCGCCTTCAGAAATGAGACTCCGGTAAAGTTTTCCGGGGGTCTGTCGATGTGGTTTTTTCATATCTCTTCCATGGGCCATATGTTCGGAACAAAACCATTTCCCCTGGCGTTGCCAGTTAACTGGGGTGACACTCATTACAGCTCCAAGAGTATCATAGGGGAGGCCAATTTCTGAGTAGAGTTTATAGTAGATTTTCCCGAGGTCCCCTTTGATCTGCAGGAAGCGCCAGTGGTCTGGTTTCCATGTGATTTCCTTGATCCTCACGCAGTTCCCATCCCGTTTGGAAGCACTGAGGCACCGGTTGGTGGACCTGAGAACGCCCTCAGTCAGAAACTCAACATGGCTCTCCTGCTGCCACGACCTCGCGGCCGCGGACTGGGCCAGACGGATCACTTGATCCCTCCAGTTCCCAGTTGCTGTGTAAAAGGCAAAGATGGGCACGGGCATGGGTTATGGCCAGTGCCTATCTGCTGCATAGTCTACGGGGATAGGGTCCATCACAATCAACGCATCTCGTGCAGCCATGATGGCCCCAGATGCCAGTGCGAATTGCTCTGCAAGGTACAAGACACGGTCCGCCTGCTCATCAAGTGTACGCCCTTTTCCTGCGGCCAATGATGCCAGCAAAGGTGCCGTGGTCGATCCCGCTTTAATGGCGTCTGCCTCTTTGACTTGAGTTGCCCACGTTTCACGTTCCTGCCGTTCATATCCTGCGGCTAAGGCTTCAAGTTTTTGGCCCATGAGCTTTTGAACATCCGCAGCCGTGGGTGCCACTTTTTCCATATAATACCCAAGCTGGTTCAACAGTTGCTGGGATGGAATATCCCCAGCATAACCAATATTCGAATGAGCATCTTTGAATTGAGCAAGTGTATAAATATCACCTTCTGAATTTTTGATTATATATGTCATCAGTACCCCCTAATACCTTCTAGTTTCGCCGTAAGGATATAGGTCGCACCGCTGTCATGAGTTGCGAACCTATATATATTTGGTCCAATAGATGGAGATAAGTTTGGAGATTTTAGGGAACCAACACCTGTACCTACTGGAAAAGAAACAGCATGAGAAGAAGCTCCTAGATTGTATTTCCACAGGCCACCACCTCCTGCTGCATACAAGACGTCTCCGGTGTCGTTGAAGCAAACAAGGTAAGGAGTACTTGTACCAAATTCGGGAAAATGTTCGTAATCTGATATAGTCCCCACTGTAGTAATATCGTAGGGAACACTTAGTACGGCCTGATACGTCTTTTTAGTTCCAGAGCTTGAAAAGGTCCAGTATATCCGATTTCCTGTGGGGCTAATCCCGAAGGAATTGGGGTTGTAACCAGACAGGCTAAAACTATCGTTACTGTACGTTGCGGTGGATACATCAAAAGCAGTGCTTAAATTATACATGTAAACGATGTCTGTCGTACCGTCACAAATGAACATCTTAGTTCCATCTGACGAGATACCCATACCAATAGGGGATGTAATCAAAGGGGTAGTAAGATTATACGCAAGGGAATAGGTGCCAGTACTAACTTCGTAAGGGGTAGATAGAGTATATCGTAAAATCCTATCACCGGGCTGGTCGATCACATGCAGAACTGTGCCATCTGGACTTAGTGTGGAAGTATTAATACTGGTAGATTGCGCCGCAATCGACAAAGACGTGAACGCTAGACGAGTAGTCACGTCATAGGGTCTACGGAGTGTTACTTGATGAACCGTAGAGTCCGTTCCAGAATAATATAACCTACTACCGTCTGGGCTGAAATGGGGAAACCGGGGCAAACTGCCCGGCCAACTAGTTATTAATGTTCCCGTGTATGATAAGTTCTCGATGTCATAGGTAGGATCAGCACCCAAGTTTACGACGACATTTACTTCCTCCACAGGTTTCGTTGAAAGAAAGGATAATGTTGTAACGGGGTCCGTGGTCACTATTTGATAGTCGTTTGAAAAATCAACAGTCTGAGCCGCCCCTGTTGTTGTACTCGCTACTAGGTCTACACCTTTGTTTTCCAGTACATATGCAGTAGTTGCAATCTGTGTGGTACTGGTGCCTGCCGTCGCAGTTGGGGCGGTGGGGACGCCTGTCAGAGCTGGGGAAGCCAGAGGAGCTTTGGCATCAAGCGTAGCCTGCAAGGTGTTAACGTCCGATATGTCAAAGTTTGCCCTACGACTTTGCAACAGAGTTGAGAGATTAGACATTATACGTCTCCTGTATTTGTTGCGGGGAAGGCTCTACCGTCGCCCCAGATTATGCGAACCGCGCCACCCCCACCGGGTCCCGTCATGGCCGTACCATCATCACTACAACCGCCGCCGCCGCCGCCGTAAGCGCCACCCGCGCCTGCAATGGAACTAGTTCCGTCTCCACCATCAGTACCACCAGAGCCGCCTGTTCCGCCTGTCCCAATGCTTGAACCATTTCGAATACCTCCGACGCCATTGCTTCCTAGTCCAAGAAGGCCCACGCCGCCACCGCCGCCCGCTTCGTCGTTTGAATTTCCGTTACCGCCCGCACCGCCGCCGCCGTTTGTTGCACTACCGCCTGTCCCTGTGACATCAGAGTCAGTACCGTCGCCACTGCCGTAGCCTCCATATCCAGCGGCACCACCGCCCCCGCCACTTTCACTTGTTCCACCTAGCCCACCGTCGCCCCCGTAAACAACAACGTCCCCTATACCGCCTGATCCTCCACCAAAACCGAATTTACCGTCGCCTAAAGCTGAACCGGTGCCGCCGGGGGCAAGCATTAAAGTCGTTCCCCCGCGCAGTAAGGTTGAATTTTCTCCATCTTCGCCGGGAACATCTCTAACCGCAACCGAAGCGCCTCCAGCCCCGACAAAGACTGACAAGGTCTCTCCCGGTGTTACTGAAATTGCGTTGCTGTAGGATAGACCGCCACCGCCACCACCGCCGCCACCGTCCCCGGCGTCTTCACCGGCCCCAGAACCGCCACCGCCAACAACAACTGCACATAGAGAGGTCACATTGGGCACCACAAAGCTATATGATCCCGGCGTTGTGTACGCCTGCTGTCCCGGTTCAGCCAAGGTGGAATAGTTTTGCCCAATTAGGGATGCAAAATTTGAACCAGCCATTATGTCACGTCCCCTGAAATAAAGCACTGCGTTCCGCTGGTAAAAAGCACCGTACAGAGGCCGTAGGACGCCAGTGTGAACGACGCCACGTCAGCGCCTCCCATGTAGGCTGTGGTGATGGAACATGTGACGGTACGATCTGACCCGGAGGCATTTACGAGAGTGAAAATGTCCCCCGCCGCAAAAGTGCTGTTGGGAATGACCGGAGTGGCCGCGCCTGTGATATAGACATACTGGCCTACATCAGTTGTCAGCAGGTTTCCGTTGGCTGTGAACGCTCGTGCTTGGGGAAGTTTTGCACTGACGGGAAGACCGTCAACTGTGAAAGAACCAACGACCGCATTTGTGATGTACCCACTATCATTCGTGAAAACAGAGACATTGGCACCTGAGGAAACATAGCTGCTGTCGTTCGTGAAAACAGAGACATTGGCACCTGAGGAAACATAGCTACTATCATTCGTGAGAGCTGAGACATTGGCACCTGAGGAAATATAATTGCTGTCGTTTGTGAGAGCTGAGACATTATCCCCAGCAATCAGTGCGGGGGAATTATCGTAGCCGCCAGTCTCAGCATAGACCTGCCAAGTTGTGTCTGAGTATACCAGTGTGACCTTAAGACCACCAACATCGCACACGAGGTCTTCTGCAAGACCTGCGATGGTTGAACCATTTCGTGCGATTGTCAGATTGTTGGTTTCCCAATCCTCTGCACTATCAGAGACACTTACAGTATCACCAAGAGCAGGGGCGGCGGGGAGGGTGACGGTAAATGCCCCGGCTCCCGTGTCAGCAATCACAAAGTCATTTGCAGCGGCAGTGTAAGCAGTGGTTTTCACGACTGTGTTCGTAGGCGATCCACCGCCGCCTCCATTAGCAAGAACGAATGCTGTTGTAGCTAGCTGCGTTGTGTTGGTTCCAGCGGTTGCTGTGGGTGCTGTCGGTGTGCCTGTAAGAGCTGGGGAAGCCAGAGGAGCTTTTGCTGCGAGAGCCGTATCCAAGCCCGTGACCTGAGCCGTGGTGTGCGTATGCGAGGAGGCGGCTTTGCCATCCAACGCAGTCTGGAGACCATCGACATTGGCGATAACATGGTTGTGGCTATCATCAGCAATGGTTGCCGTGATGGTGACATTTGCAGAGCCATTGAAAGACGCTGAGCCAGTTACGTCTCCGCCAAGAGAGATGGTTCTGGCTGTGGCGAGTGTCGCTGCTGTCGCTGCTGCACCCCCGTCTGCTGATGTGATATATCCGCTATTGTTGGTCAGCGTAGAGATGTTGTCCCCAGGCTGCGTTGCACTTGCAGCCAAAGTGCCTTGAGCCGCTGTGGCATAAGACGCAGGATTGAAAGCCTTCACGGCTGCGAGGTTGGTGACTTCGCTGTCCATGACTGCGCCAGCGGCGGTGACGTTGGCTGTGTCTGTTACGTCTGCGCCAGCTTCGATACCGTCAAGTTTGGATTCGTCTGCAACAAGGAAAGACGCCGTAGTGGCATTAAGAACAGCGCTGTACCCTTGGACCGTGGAGCCAATTGCTGCGGGTTGAAGTGCGGTATCTGCCAAAGCACCCTGAGCCGTAGTAGCCTTACCAGCAAGCGCTGTATCCAGACCTGTGACTTGGGCTGTTGTATGCGTGTGAGAAGATGCAGCTTTACCATCCAACGCAGTCTGAAGGCCATCTACGTTACCGATGATGTGCGCGTGGCTATCGTCTGCGATGGTCGCAGTGATCGACACGTTGCCAGAGCCATCAAAGTTAGTAGAGCCTGTCACGTCGCCTGTCAGGGCAATGTTACGAGCCGTGGTCAGTGTGTCAGCATTGGGATGGTAACCGTCCGTGAAAACGCGGTTTGTATCTTCATATAATGTATTGTGGCTGGTGTTTTGAGCGGCCGTAAACGTCATAGCGGGATCAGTGGAGTGTGTTGCTCCTGTTCCGATCTGTACAGCACCGCCACTGCCATTGGTGAAGTACAGTGTGCCTCGATTACCTAGAACGCCGTATCCGCTAACGCGAAGATTGTCTGTTGCCGCCGCTGGATTGCCAACATCAATCGCTCCAAGAACAAGAGTTCCAGACATGGTATCACCGGTCTTAGAAACTTTAGTCGCAATGCTATTCGTTACAGTCGTGGCAAAGTTCGGATCATCGCCTAAGGCCGCTGCAAGTTCATTCAGCGTATCAATGGTTCCGGGTGCACCGTCTACGAGATCAGCTACAACCGCCTTCACGAAGGACGTGGTGGCGATCTGTGTCGTGTTGGTGGTCGAGACCGCTGTGGGCGCTGTAGGCGTCCCTGTGAGCGCAGGAGATGTCAGAGGAGCCTTGAGAGCCAGAGCAGCATCAAGCCCATCCACATTGGCTGTGGTGTGGTTGTGACTGTCATCTGCTACCGTGGCTGTGATCGTGATGTTCGCGGAGCCATTGAAGGAAGTG
>Ga0208643_1000036_pt1 | contig 76441 bp, 57 predicted proteins | sample VirMetDEL_Nov_12_FD_184516 | JGI IMG/M metagenome (GOLD analysis project Ga0208643, IMG submission 184516) | Aqueous microbial communities from the Delaware River and Bay under freshwater to marine salinity gradient to study organic matter... | ecosystem: Environmental > Aquatic > Marine >...
TGCCGCTCGACTTGCATGTGTTAGGCCTGCCGCCAGCGTTCAATCTGAGCCATGATCAAACTCTTCAATTAAAGTTTTGTTGCTTCCGTCTTGCGACTTCAGCGGCTCAACGAATTCTGTTTTTTTGTTCCTGCTTAAAAGCAAAAACAAACTGTACATATTGCTATGAACACTCATCACTTTCGTGATACAGAAAATATTGATTTAAATTTTTGACTGCCAACCCTAAGGTTAAGCAGTTTCGATTAACTCAACACCTGTGAGTGTCCACACAGATTTGCTTGATAAATTGTTAAAGAGCATGGCTAGCGGCTTATTTAGCGTTTAACCCTTGACCCCGCTGGGTCAGTGGATGCGCATTATAGGGATATCAGATTTTACCGCAACCCCTTTGGCACGAATAATTACGAAAAACGATTCAAGCGCACACTTTTTAAACTAAAAGTGTATTTTAACGCCAATATTATCGAATTTGTGCTGGATTAAGGCAAAAGATGAGGTTAACCCAGCGCTAGAAATGACAAGAGCCAACCTATTGGTTAGCTCTTTATTCAATGTTAGATCGCTTTTAACGCAGACTCTCATCCAACAAGAGCGACAACTCGCGCTACTGGTTACTATGATAGTTGCTGCTTGAGATGAACTTATCAGCAAATGTTTATCTGCTTATAAGTAGTAGCGTAGCAACTAGCCTAGGCTTTTTAAGTAAGCCGGCACATCGGCAATACTGTCCAGTACCACTGTGGCATCACTGTCATCAGCAATAACCTTACCACTGCGCACTAAGATACGTGTGGTTACGCCCGCCGCTTTCGCTGCTTGCATATCTTCAGCTTTGTCGCCAACCATAACTGAGAGTGCTAAGTCGATTTTCAAGAATTGCGCTGCATCATTGAGCATACCCGGCTTAGGTTTGCGGCAATCACAGTCGACCTTATATTCCCCTATGCCATTTTCAGCATGGTGCGGGCAATAGTAGATACCATCGAGTTCAACGCCTTTGTCGGCAAAGTTCCAATCCATCCACTCCGTTAAGCTGTGGAATTGATCTTCTGTGTACATACCACGGGCAATACCAGATTGATTTGTGACGACAACTAACTTGTAGCCCATTTCCTTCAAAGAGAGGCAAGATTCAAACACACCTTCGATATATTCGAAGTCATCCACTAAGTGGACATAACCATGATCTTTGTTAATCACGCCATCACGGTCTAAAAATACTGCTCGACTCACTGTAATACTCCAAAATCGCCTAAGGCGTTATCGCGCTATTATTCCATTCATTATCAGAAATTGCACCGCGAAGTTGTGCTTTTAACGCTAAATTGAGCGTTGACGTTACTTATGGCGAGATATAAACAAAACTGTCCCCCAAGAGCCCCAGTGCTGGAAATGCCTTGTCCAACTTTCTCTACATCTTTGAGTTCATGCTCAATTGATTAGCCTGTAATCTGGCTAATCAAAGTGCTTCATTACAAGAGATAAACAGCCCTCTGAGAAAAATGATAGGCGTTGCAATAGATATTGATTCCAAGAACGGCGTTTAATAGAGAACGCTAAAACCATCAAAACCCTCGCCGTTTGGGCATTGTTAATCCCTAAGATGCACCACTCAATCAAGCATTCCCCTTTATTTGTGGTGTTTTTAACGGTAATCTTGGGCAGATAACGAGAAAATACCCGAAATAGACGGAAATAATGAGTCGAACTACGCCTATAGTCCACAAAACCCGCACCCAGTTAGTTGTTGAAGTGCTCAGAGAGAGAATTCTTTCAGGTGACATAGCCGCAGGAGAACCACTCAGACAAAGTGCGTTGGCTGAAGCGTTAAATGTCAGCCGCATTCCGGTGAGAGAAGCCTTATTGCAACTCGAAGCCGAAGGACTCGTTAAGTTTGAGCCCCATAAAGGTGCAACGGCGACCGTGTTATCCGTCGAGCAAGTCACCGAACTTTTTGAATTACGTGCCATGATCGAAACCGATCTGCTCGCTAAGGCGATCCCACTGCTTCAAGAAGCTGATTTAGAAAAAGCTGAACGTGTACTCGAACAATTGGAGTCGGCCTTCAAACATGAAGATGCCGTTGCCAGTTGGAGCGAGTTGAATACGCAATTTCACACTTGCTTATATCAGGCGGCTAATCGCCCACACACCCTGGAGGTTGTTCACGGCCTCAATACTAATTGTGATAGATACATTCGTTTGCAGTTATTGCTCGCGGGGGGGATTCCTGCTGCAGAGCATGAGCACAGAGCTTTACTCAACCACTGCAAACTGAGAGAAACAGAAAAAGCGACGGCGCTACTGCGTCATCATATTCTGCATGCCGCAATGACAATTCGAGATCTCGTCGCCAAACAGGTGGTCTAGATCACGGACGGCCATTAGAGTTGCCGATAAGCTTTGTTGTCGATTCAAGGCAGCGCTCAGGTTCTGCCTTTTTTATTTGAGAGAAACCACCATGCAGTACGCCACTATCACAGGTTGGGGCAAATGTGTTCCACCAGCCACTCTGACCAACGATGATCTTGCGACCTTTATCGAGACATCCGATGAATGGATTAAATCTCGCACCGGCATCAGCCAGCGCCATATCAGTCATGTTAACACCTCTGAACTCGCTTCAGTTGCAGCACAACGCGCGCTCGCAGCTGCGGGTATCGATGGCAGTGAAATCGACATGATCATTCTGGCTAGCGCCAGCCCAGACACTTTGATCCCGAATATCGCATCAACTGTACAAGCTAATATTGGCGCCAGTTGTGCCGCGTTCGACATCAATGCAGCCTGCAGTGGCTTCTTATATGGCTTAGGTTTAGCCAGCTCACAAATCAAGAGTGGTCAGAGCAAGAAAGTATTGGTGATTGGTGCCGAGCGTCTATCTTTCTATTTAGATTGGTCACGCCGCGAAACTGCCGTGTTATTCGGTGATGGCGCAGGTGCCGTTGTCGTTGAAGCAACAGATGTTGCCGGTGGCGTACTCGGTTATGAGCTGAATAACGATCCTGAAGGTCGTGACATTCTTAAAGCTGGCTTTGGTACGGCGATGGACAGATTCTCAGCCGAGTCATTGGATTTCTTTATTGAATTCGATGGCCAAGAAATCTTCAAACGCGCGATTAACGGCATGAACAAGTTGAGCACTAAAGTGCTTGAAAAATGTGGCGTTGATAAAGATGAAGTGGATCTTGTTATCCCGCATCAAGCCAACGAGCGCATTATCGATACCTTAGTCAGCCGGATGAAAATTCCGAAAGAAAAAGCCTTCGTTAACATTGCCAATTATGGCAATACCTCGGCAGCAACCATTCCGATTGCGATTTGTGATGCGTTAGAGCAAGGCGTGATTAAGCCAAATCAAACCATACTCTCTTGTGCCTTTGGCGCCGGCTTAACCTCTGCCGCACTCTTGCTGCAATGGGGCAACCGCGTGACGCCTATCAATATCAGTGATGCCGAGTTACCGCCTTGCGATAAAACAGGCATAGAGTTAGTTAAACGCGCTGTGGATTATTTTTGTAAGCCGTAAACGGTTTCTACAAAACGGTAATATCGTGTTTTACTAAGACAGAAAGCCATCTTAATCGATGGCTTTTTTAGTTTATGACGACAAAACTTATTCACTCAGCTTGCTAATGCTCATCTCATCCCAATAGATAGCTTGATTAAAATGCTCGGCGAGTTTTTGATTTAACTCATTAAAACTTTTAACCGCCTCTTCGCCCCTTTCACTATTGCTAATACAAGACCAGACAAATCGATGACAGTTATTGTCAAATAAATCGTATTCCCGATACTGATAAATCGCCTGCTCGGCGCGGGTTAACACAGAGTCAGCAATAAGAGGCTGATGCTGATGATTACAGGCAAGATAGATTTGGCTGCCGGTGCGCCCCGCCAAGAAACGCTTTACAGACACGGCCCGCACCAACCCTGAGCCATGTAACTCTACGAGGCAATCATCACCCAGCCAAATACCGGTATGTTCAATCACCCCAAAGACATAACAACAGACGATACTGCCTGGGATTGGCGCAACTTGTTTTAATCCCTTTTGCCATTGACTCGGCGCCGCCACCATAGCGCGCTTGGCGACGGGATACTTAGGGGCCTTACCGAGTAATCTGTCGCGCTCAAGTTGCTGACGCTTTTCGCGATCATCGGCCAATAAAACTGCACCAATTACGGCACTACCCATCCAAAGCAAAGGTAACGGCATCATATTCTCCTACGCACTCACTTTAGTAGAGTGAAGTACAAGTTGGTTGGATTGCCAAGTTGGTGGCATTGAATTTAAGCTTTAAAGTTAAGCTTAGGATTGGGTTTCAAGTCTAGCCTGTCAGTAATTAACCTAAGATGAAATCAGAGTGAGATTAAAGTTAAATCAGCGTAAAGCAGCATCACCTCAACTCGATTAACTCATCTACAAAGAGTGAGTTAAAACTGAAACAGCTAAGTCGATTGCCGCAATAAATCTGCCACAGTAAGTTGCCCCGCCCCGCCCATGGCCGCCATTTGCGCCAATAATAATTCCCCGCAAGCTAAGGCATCGGTCAACGCACTGTGGGCAGTATAAATGGGCAAACCGTAACGTTCGCGGCAAGCGCCAAGGCGCAAACTGCCCTCTTTAATCACTGAGTGTTCCCGTAGCAAACGATGCCTTTCAAGCATGAGTGTATCAATGGCGGGTAGAACGAGGGCTTGATGATAAATGGCCAATAAATCCTGCTGCAGAAAGCGACAATCTAGCGGAGCATGATGCGCGACCAGCACCCGACCATAGGTTTGATTGATAAACCAGCCCATGGCTTCCTCGATGGTGACCGCCTGCACCAGGTGATTATCGAGGATCCCATGGATAGTCGCGCTTTGGCCAACACTGCCGCGAATTTGCACTAACTTTTGCTCGGCGCGTGCCAATGGGATCTCACCGCAGTCAATCGGCACTAAGCCAATACTGAGAATTTGATCTTGCTGCGGATTGAGACCTGTCATCTCTAAATCCATCGCCACCAAAGGTGCTTCGGATAACGGCATCGCCAGCAGAGGTAATAGCGATTGATAATAGCCCTTAAATAACTGATGTTGGCAACGTAGCGCCCGCCAATTAAGTTTCGTTTTCAGCAGCAGTGTATTCATATCAAAAACTTCGCATGAACTTCATCTTCATCCCCGCCTGCGCCTCATGCACCACTTTAAAGGCATCACGTAGCTGATGGCGGACCAGCGAAGATAAATGTGCGGGTAACAGATAATTGCTCACCTCTAGCCCGAGATTATGTTGATAACCTTGGTTCGATAACCGCATATGGGCGATAAACTCGTGGGCATCGGCAAGATTAAGCGCATCTTTACGGTTAAGGATATTAGCATCCATCAAGGCACGGATACGTTTAGCGGTATTCACTTCTTTAATCCCTGCCGACAGGGCATAAACACGGGCAATATCATTGATTAAAGCATTGCCCTTATGCTTCAAATCTATGCCTTTGACTTCGCTGCCATCACGTTCGAGGACAAATTTGCGGAAAAAGCCCAGCGGTGGCGACTCCACCAGCGAATTACCTGTCATGCCTGCGAGGAAAATATCGTTATCACGGGTTTGAGCCAAGACTTTATCCTGCAGCGCATCAAATAAGGTTTGTGGGCCGTACACCGAGCGCATGTCGAAGAAGATACTGGCGTGCAGTAACGCCTTAGGCTCGGGCGTTATTACCCATTTTTCAAATACTTGTTGCCACTGTTTAAGCGACATTCGCCACTGTGGGTTTTGCGCCATAATGTTGCCGGGGCAAAACTCATAACCGCATTGGTCAAGCCCAGCGCACACCGCATGAGTTAAGGCATCGAAATAACCTTTGGCAAAGTCATCCATCTCTTCTGCGACTAACAGACCATTATCTTGATCCGAACATGCCGCTTGATCTTGGCGTCCCTGCGATCCAAACGCCAACCAGCAAAAGGCCATCGGCGGTTCACCAAGTAATTGCTGATTGAGCACGATTAACCGCCGTGTCAGCGCATCGGTGACAGAGGTTAACACTCGGCCAATTTCTTCGGCTCTGGCATCGGCACTGATCAAATTTTGTAATAACAGCGGGATTTGCTTACTGACGCCAATTAAACTGGCAAGATCCTGCTGCCGTTCTATCTCACCAATCAACAGCAGCGGTTGCGAGCCCTGCCCGCGCAATATGTCAGTACTGGTCACCATGCCAATAGCTTTATCTTGGTCGATAATGGGTAAGTGATGAATGTTATGCTCGCTCATCAGTAGCATGGCTTCAAAAATCAACGCATTGGATGAAATTGAGATCGGCGAAACTGTCATGGCTTGATGCACTGCGATATGGCCGTCGAGCCCCGCCGCTAACACCCGATTACGCAAATCCTTATCGGTTAAAATCCCAACTAGCTTGTTATTATCCGTGACCAACAGGGATGACACTCGGCTGTTTCGCATTAACAGTGCCGCCTGCGTCACGCTCGCGTGGGCATCAATAACAATAGGTGCGGATGACATCAACGTGCTGATCCGGCTAGTGGTCGTCAGATCTTTCGCCTTAAAGCGAGCCTCATGACGTAAACGTTTAGCAAATGCGCGGGTAAAAAATTTATCGAAGTTGCGGCTCTCGCTTCTGAGATTATCGAACAAGCTTTGGGGCAAATGATAAACCAAACCGTCTTCGAGAATAGCGACTTTGTTGACGACTTTCTCCCCCGATAACAAGGTCGAAAAACCAAAAAACTCCCCCTCGCCGACTCTATCGACCAGCACACCGTCAGGATCGCGCACCTCAAAGGCGCCGCTGCGCACCATATATAACTTAGGTGAGTTAGCATCAAAATGAACATAACCAGAGGCTTTACTGTAATAGCCAACAGTGACAGCCTTAGCGCAGCGCACCACAACATCTTCAGGCAGAGTATCAAAGGGCACTAGCCCTTGTAGAAATTGCACTACGGGTTGTAACTCACTGGCATTCATAGGCAACACCTTCTTTTTAAGCGAAACTTTTACATATATGTCATCACTATAGCCTGCATTGTCGCGGCGCTACATTCGACTAAAGTCAGCCCTAGGTTGGAGTGCATTAACTCATCAATACCTTGGCTCACCAACTCACTCAACGACAGGAAAACATATTCGAACGCAATAAAAAAGAGCGCCGAAGCGCTCTCTTGAGTTGATGCGAATGATTAAGCGATGAGCTTAGTGACCGCTCGCTTCACCCGAACCTTTAGGGAAGCGAATCGATTCAACCATTTCTTGAACATGCTGTGGTGTAGCCGTCGTGACTCGACTGACTAACGCTGCCACACCGAAGTTCACTAACATACCCACCATACCAATACCTTCTGGCGAAATACCAAGGAACCAGTTAGCGGCAACGTTATCGGCAGGATTAACAAACTTGAAGTAGATGATATAACCCGCAGTAAACAGTAAACCCGTTAACATACCGGCAATCGCGCCTTCTTTGTTCATTGTCTTAGAGAAGATACCCATGATGATCGCTGGGAACAATGAAGAAGCCGCTAACCCGAAGGCGAACGCCACCACCGCGGCCACAAAGCCTGGTGGATTCACCCCAAAGTAACCCGCAATCACAATGCCCACACCCGCCGCTAAACGAGCAAACATTAGCTCTTTTTTATCAGAGATATTTGGCATCAAGTTTTTCTTGAGTAAATCGTGTGAAACCGAGGTTGAAATCACCAACAACAGACCCGCTGATGTTGACAGGGCCGCAGCTAAACCACCCGCTGCAACCAGAGCGATAACCCACGCTGGCAAGTTGGCGATTTCTGGCGTCGCTAATACGATGATATCGTTATCGATCTTCATTTCGTTTTTGCTAGCAGCATCTTCAATCTTACCTGACGAGTAATAAATCTTACCGTCGCCGTTTTTATCGTTCCACTTGATCAGACCCGTTTTTTCCCAGTTTTTAATCCAATCTGGTGCACTCTCATAAGCCACACCTTTAGCATCTGGACCATTAATGGTTTCAATCATGTTCACACGGGAGAACGCCGCGAGTGCAGGGACTGTAGTGTACATAATCGCGATAAAGACTAACGCCCAACCTGCAGAAATACGTGCATCTTTCACTTTAGGAACAGTGAAGAAACGTACGATAACGTGAGGCAAGCCAGCAGTACCCACCATCAAAGCACCCGTAATACAGAAGACGTCAATCATACTCTTAGAGCCATCTGTGTATGGAGCAAAGCCTAACTCGGTAGAAACATTATTGAGTTTTTCTAGCAGGTAAACGCCAGAATTGTTGCCCGCCGCATCAAGCAGCTGTGCCCCGAAACCAATTTGTGGAATAATGTGGCCTGTCATCATCACAGACAAGAAAATCGCTGGCACCATGAAAGCGAAAATCAATACGCAATATTGGGCAACCTGAGTGTAAGTAATCCCCTTCATACCACCAAGAACAGCGTAGAAGAACACCACAGCCATACCGATATACACACCCGTGTCAACATCCACTTCTAAGAAGCGAGAGAACACCACGCCCACACCGCGCATTTGCCCTGCAATATAAGTAAAGCAAATGAAGATAGCGCAGATAACCGCGACAGTACGCGCAGCCTGAGAATAATAACGTTCACCGACGAAATCTGGCACAGTGAACTTACCAAACTTACGTAAATACGGCGCCATACACAGGGCCAGTAATACGTAACCGCCCGTCCAGCCCATCAAGTACACACTGCCGTCATAACCAACAAAAGACACGATACCTGCTAATGAAATAAACGATGCCGCAGACATCCAGTCCGCCGCCGTTGCCATACCGTTCACTACAGGGTGAACGCCACCACCTGCGACATAGAATTCTTTGGTTGATCCCGCTCGTGACCAGATTGCAATCCCAATGTAGAGCGCAAACGAGAGCCCTACGATAATATAAGTTAGTGTTTGAACATCCATCTCAAAGCTCCTTAGTCTTCTTGTACGTTATATTTTTTATCTAAGGCGTTGGCTTTTGCCGCATAGACAAAAATAAGCGCAACGAATACATACATAGATCCCTGCTGTGCAAACCAGAAACCTAATTTAAATCCCATGAAATGAACTTCATTGAGTACATCAACCAATAAAATGCCGCATCCAAATGAGACTGCCGCCCAAATGGCTAATAAGCTCAGTACGAGACGTAAATTCTCGCGCCAGTAGCCTTTTGCCTTGTCGTTATTTTCAAAACCCATAGTGACTCCCCTGTGCTGTTTTAATTTTAAGTCTTGTTTAATCTAGCAACAGCTGGTGTGAGCACAATCACGACTTTCGTCTAACCCGTGATTCAAAACACTGTCCATAAATAGTGAATAGAAACAAATTCAACGAGTTAACAATGATTTTACATTTGGATACAGTTTCAACTTTTTCAACAGGTTAGACCAATGTCGAACAAGAATGAGTAAAAACAAGGGGAATTGGGCGGCAGGAAAAGTAATAGATAGGAATAACTTGTTGTCTAAAATGGAAAAATCAGAAATTCAAACAGTTTTAATGATGACTATAGACTGACATCATTTATGATTTTAGCGCTGATAATGGATGAGATATCATTTAATCAATAAGCCATTACCAATCACTCATTCAACTTACTTGAGGCCGACCGCACAGCGATTTCACTTAAGAATAGTCATAGCGCAGTTTGGCTTACCAATGCTGGCAACGAGTCATCTTTTGAGTTTAAGGCAAAAAATAGCCCAGCCTAAACTGGGTTATTAACGTTAGATTGGCCAATGGCGGAATAATGACCTTGCAAGGTCGTTATCCTTTAACGGCGATAAACCAATTTTCCATTTATTAAACGCGGTTACTTCGCGGCTAAAAACTTCACTAAGGCTGCCAGCTCTTCTGGCGTGTGCGCGGTTGAGGTCAGCATATAACGGCCATTAACCAGTAATGAGGGTACGCCCTTGATCCCAGCAAGCTCAGCTTGAGAGTCATAATTCATTAGAGTGAATTTGGCATCGACGGAATTCATCGCGGCATCAACATCATCCACCTTAGCACCTTGAGCGACAAAGAAAGCTTTAACTTGTTCAGGCGCAATAAATTGCTCACCTTTCTCATGGATTTGCTTGAAAATAGCGCCATGGGTTTGCTTGGTCATCTTTAATTTTTGCGCCACATAGTAGGCAAGTTGGCTCAGTTCCCAAGCAGGACGGCCAGCGCCAACCGGGGTCCGCTCAAAAGCGACATCTTTGCCGAGCAGTTGCACTGTCAAGTCCATAAGCGGTTCTTGTTTATAGCAATGCGGGCAGTTATAGGAGAAAAACTCCCGCAGCACAGGCTTTTGTGCTTCGGTAATCCCCGCCACTGTGACGTAATCTTTGCCTTCTTCGAAACTTGCGGCCTGCAGTGCAAAGCTAGCACTCAGGATTAATCCGCACGCCAATGCGGCTATAGGTCGAACTCGATTAAACACGCTCATTATATTGTCTCTTTTTATTCGTCATTGATTTAAATAAGGATGACACATTCGCTCAAGCAAAACTTGGAAGCCAAAGATAACCTAAAAGCTCGGCTTTTACCTTTAACAATAATTAACCTTTCTCAACATGCCGCTAGCATATCCAGCGGGGAAGCATACTGATATTGAAAGCCTAAATCTGTGACAATGGCGTCAGCTTGGATGACTTTACTCGGCATGGATTGTTGATTAAATTCGGGCGCGACTAAACCTAGGGACTCGGCAGCAGCCTGATAAAACTCAGCTTTGGTAGGATGTATTGGCGCGCAGAGGTTATAAATCGGAGCCACAGCTAACCCTATGCTCGTTGCCGCGAGTATTCGACTTACCGCACTAACACAATCACTTAAGTGAACTAAATTCACTGCCACATTGGCGCCACTGACATCGGTTTTTCCGGCAAGGAAACGTCCGGGATGACGTTTGGGACCTATGAGCCCCGCAAAGCGGACAATACAGGCATGGGGCAAGGCTTGAAATAAAGCTTCTGCATCTAATAGCACTTGGCTGTCGCTAGATTCTGCCAAGGCATCGGCTTCGGTCATCACTTTATCTTTGGCCGGATACACACCCGTTGTGCTGATAAACACTATCTGCTGATATTGCCAGCCTTGGGTTAATGCGATGAGTTGTTGCAGTTCATCAAGATACGCGGCGTTACCGCGCTTTAATCGAGGAGGAATATTGACCACTAGATAATCGGTTTGAAATAAACCGCTTAACGCCTGAGCATCGGGGGCTGAGGATGCTTCGCTGCCCAATTGCAGCGGATAGGCTTCAATCCCAACCTCAGTTAATGCCGATAATTCGTCGGCGCTACGCTTACAGCCTGTGACTCTGTAACCCTCATGGACAAGCTGCTTTGCTAAGGCAAAACCAAACCATCCACAACCGACCAAGGCAACACTGGATTTAACTGCGCCGTTTTCTGCTTTTACATTCGCCATATTAGCCCTAAGGGAATCATATCAGACGATAGAATACGGAACTTAGTGCATAAGATTCAAGTTTGTAGCGAACTAAAATAAAAACTGATCCCCTTATCAACTTGCAAGGTACGAATAGCGCCCTCTGACAACTCTTCCGCTTTGATGGCTTTTTGCACTGTTACGCCTTCATCACTTAAGAAACGCAGCGAAGCATCAGTCCCATCCTCTTTACAAGCCCAGACTTGAGGCTGACTCACCTCTTTGGTGGTCATCATGACCTTTGCGACGCTATCATCCGATAACCTAACAATCGTCCCAGGGGGATAAATACCAAGAATTTTAACCAAAATAGCAATTAAAGATTCGGCATGTTTCGTTGCCCGATTTTTAAATAAATAGCCTAAGGCGACCTGAGGTGAAGATATTTGTTGGCCACTGAGTTGCTGATCGTAATCATTTGCCAAACTGACTATTTGAGTCGTGATCGGAATTTTATGATCAGTTAAACCATCGGGGAAACCGGAACCATCAATAAACTCATGGTGATGAAGCACAATATGTAGAACTTCCTTTGGGAACAATCCGGAACGGTTAAGCATGTCGTAGGCAAAGTTAGGGTGCATTTGCAGATAATTGGCTTCATGTGGTGTTAAGGCACCGCGCTTGCGACGAATAACATCGGGTACTTTCAGTTTGCCAATATCATGTAGCAAACTGCCAAGAGCAATATCACGCAGTTCCCTTGGGCTTAAATCCAGTGCATGACCCATCATCATTGCCAATACCGCAACGGATACGCCGTGTTGGGTGACACTGACGTCACTATCCTCCATTCCTACCAAGGTGAGAAAAGGTTTTTCAACCTCTTGTAGATGACTTAACAAGTCCTCAACCAATGCTGCCGATAATCGATAGGCGCCTTCTGGATCACTGACTATTTTACCAAACACATTACGGCAATTATTGACGTTTTCGAGAAAACGCTTTTGGCTTAAGCGAATAGCCTTGCGGGTATCGGCCTTGAGATCCCGTTCGGGTTCAACTGCAATTTGATCTTCAACATCCTCATCTTCCTTAATAACCTCAGATCCGGGATTCGACTCCGACAATAAAAGCACATAGGGGACACCTAGACCTCGTATCATCTCAATTTGAGCGGGACTGCTAATATCAACGCGATTAAATAAAAAAGGGTGATTCGTCCATGACAAAGGCAACTTGACTCTCATGCCAAGCTGAATTTCTGATAGTAATAATTTTCTTTGAGGTGCTTTTGCCACGCAATATGACTCCTTTCAAATGTGATGCGGGACATAAACAGATGACCTCATCTGCGTATCCAACAGAGCACATTCGAGCTAAGTACATATAACTATAGATGATTCAAATCATTTGATGGAAAAATAAAGGAAAAATCCTTATCAAACTGAGGGATAGAACACATGACTTTATGCTCCACCATTTAGATATAAATAAAGTTGTTACATAACAATATGATAAAACTAAGGTTGGAGTAATTTAGGATCTTCTTTTAGCCAATCACGCAGGTAATAATAGAGTCGTTTCGATTTAATGAGATAAATGCTAGACCAGAACAAGATTAGCGCATCTAAAGCGAGGCTCCAATGGAACAGGAATTGTCCATGGCTCAACCTTTGCCCCAACAAAACGCCATCAACAATCAGCAGCAACCACAGCCCCCATTTTAAATGCACAAAAATAGGCCTTAACCATTGAGGTGAACGGCGACGTTCGGCAATCACCACAAGATAAATCAAAACCGCGCCCAGTCCCGCCCCGAGTGCTAGCAAAAAATCTGATTTTTCAGGGTAAAAAATCCTCACTAACTCAGAACGGTCACCCATTTGGGTCAGCGAGGCGATAAAAATGCACCAACCGCGCGCAAGGTAAGCTAATAGCGCATATAAAAAGATCGGCGGTTTAATATGGCCTTTATCATCGAGCCAAGTGATGTGACTGAAATTCAAATAGGTTTCCAATTAGCAAAAACTAAAACAGCATATCAAGGAGATGGTGCCTATCGCGGCTAATTCAATAGCCAAAGCTGACTATCTTTCCATGTCGTCATTTTTGCTATGCCACATAAAAATAGCGCCTTGGGCAAGGCGCTATTTAATGCTCACGGTTCAGTGGTTTTTAAACTGTAGATGCAAAACATCAGACCAGAGCCAGTAGCCTATTTCAGCCCACAGCAATCAAGCGTTCGCGGCGAGCAGTGCCAATAACTCGTCCTCATCCATCACCTTAACGCCAAGCTCCTGCGCTTTAGCGAGTTTGGAACCTGCCGCCTCACCCGCCACTAAGCAATCGGTATTTTTTGAGACACTACCAGCCACTTTCGCGCCCAGCGCCTGCAACTGCGCCTTAGCATCATTACGATTGAGCTGATTTAACGTCCCGGTCAATACCCAAGTTTGGCCTTTAAGCGGCTGCGCATCTGCACTTGGCGCTTCTATGGCGGGCCAATGCACGCCAGCCGCGATTAAGGCATCGATAACCTCAAGGTTATGGGGCTGAGCAAAAAAGTGCGCCACATGCTGGGCCACCACAGTGCCAACATCTTCCACTTCGGTTAACTGCTCCACAGTGGCCACCCGCAGCGCATCTAAACTGCCGAAGTGCGCCGCAAGGTTTGCCGCTGTCGCCTCGCCCACTTCGCGAATACCCAAAGCATATAAGAAACGCGCAAGTGTTGTAGTTTTGGCAGCTTCAATCGCCGCCGCTAAATTGGTTGCCGACTTCATCCCCATGCGATCGAGCATAGTCATCATAGAAGCAGTGAGCTTAAACAGATCTGCAGGACTTTGAACTAACTCTTTATCAATTAATTGCTCGACGACTTTGTCGCCCATGCCATCGATATCTAAAGCCTTGCGAGAAGCAAAATGCTTAATCGCTTCTTTACGCTGCGCTTCACAGAATAAACCACCGCTACAACGCGCCACTGCCTCACCTTCCAGACGCTCGACTAAACTACCGCACACAGGGCAATTATGCGGGAATACAATATCAGTCGCTGTTTCAGGGCGTCTTTCGGGCACTATGGCAACAATTTGTGGGATAACATCACCAGCGCGGCGGATGATCACAGTGTCACCGACTTTAATGCCTAAACGGGCAATTTCATCGGCATTGTGCAGCGTCGCATTCGATACCGTCACGCCGCCAACAAATACTGGCTTTAAGCGCGCCACTGGCGTGACAGCACCTGTGCGGCCCACTTGGAAATCAACCCCTTCAAGTAGAGTCATTTCTTCCTGTGCGGGGAATTTATAGGCAATCGCCCAGCGGGGAGATTTAGCCACAAAACCTAAACGTTGCTGCTGGGCAATATCGTTAACTTTCATCACGACGCCATCGATTTCAAAGGCTAAATCGCCGCGACGAGTGAGAATGTCTTTATAGTAGTCATAAACTTGGCTTAATTCAGCGCAGACTTTGATTTCGCTACTAACGGGTAAACCCCACGACTTAAGCTGCTGTAACTGCTCGAAATGGGTTTTAGCTAACGGATGAGAATCCGGCTCAACAACCCCTAACGCATAGGCATAAAAAGCCAATGAACGGGCAGCGGTAATTTTACTATCGAGTTGTCGTAAGCTGCCAGCGGCGGCGTTACGGGGATTAACAAAGAGTTTTTCATCCTTGGCGCGCGCCCTGTCATTCAAAGCCTCAAAAGCCGCTTTTGGCATAAAGGCTTCACCGCGCACTTCGACGAGTTCAGGGAAATCATTACCGCGTAATTTGAGCGGTATCGATCGGATCGTCTTGACGTTTTCAGTGATGTCTTCACCGACAGAACCATCGCCGCGGGTCGCGGCGCGCTCAAGTACGCCATTTCTATACAAGATACTCACGGCAAGGCCATCGAGTTTAGGCTCGCAGCAAAAACTCACCTCACCCACTTTATCGGTGACACGTTTGTGGAAAGCACTGAAATCCGCTTCATCGAAGGCGTTATCTAAGCTCAACATAGGTTTAAGGTGAGTGATTTGATCAAATTTGGCGAGCGCCAATCCGCCCACCCTTTGAGTTGGTGAATCAGCCACAATCAAATGGGGATATAACGCCTCAAGCTTGAGTAAACACTGCATCAACCTGTCGTACTCAGAATCAGTAATGCTCGGCGCATCATCCACATAGTAACGAATGTTGTGCTCGTTCAGTGATTGGCTGAGCGCCTGCATCACCTTCGATGCGTTTTCAGGGTTAACGTCTTCTGACACTAGTGTATCGAGTTGAATGTCTTGCATATTCTTTATCCAGAATGCTTTAGATCACAAAAGTAGATCATAAAAAATGAGGCCGCAATCGCGGCCTCATCAATGTATTAACCGCCAAATTGCGGCGTCGGCTAAGCGTTAGCGCGAATACGGTGTAAATAATCTTGCTTAGTAAACTCGCCCCAAGGCAAACGTTGACCGTCGAGCACCACGGCATCGATCTCCTCAGCGAGTTGGCGCGCAGAGTTAAGCATAATCGAGAAGTTCATTAAAGCATCGCCGTAGCAAGGTAACGTCATGAAAAATACCACACCTTGAGTACTGAACTGCTCCATGTTGTCCGGATCAAACACGCCAGGTTTTAGCATGTTAGCAATAGAGAACAAGACTTTACCATTGCCCGCATTATCCACATGGCGATGGAAAATATTCATGTCGCCATATTTAAAATTCAAAGTTAAGAAACAAGGCAGTAGTTCAGCGCCGTTCAGCTGTTGGCCATCTTTTGCGACCACATGTAAAACCAGCACGTCGCGTGGCTCACCTAATTCATCTTCAGCGGCTTGTTCAACATGCGCTACTTGTTGATGATCTGTTTCATATTCATTTTCTTCAAACAAAGCAGTTTGCTGCGGCGCGGCACGTAGCGCCTGTTCTTGCTCAGCGGCTTTTTGCGCCACAATAGCAGCATGGGATTGACCCATTTGCGGCACTTGCGTGCCCAACACGGGCTCTTGGCGCGAGACTTTAGGACCGCGGTGTTGCTCTTTTGCAACAGGTGGTTGCAAGCTAAAATCAGGCTGAGCTGGAATAGGTTCGTGTTTCGTTTCTACCTTCAGCTCTGGCTTAAGCCCTGATTTAAGTTCTGCTTTAAATTCTGGTGATGTCAATTCTTGCGGCTTAGTCTCTAGCTTCACTTCCTGTTTCAAATAAGGATTGGCCGCGGGAGTCTCGTTATTAGGCGTCATTTCGCCAGCTTTACGCACTCGCACAGCACCAATACCGTCGGCATCAAATCCTTCGGCATCAATTCGCTTAGGGCTCGGCTCACCTTTCTCGGCCTGTTTTTTATAAAAATTGCCCATTGGACTATCTTTCAATGACTTAGGTTGTTGTCTTCTGATAGACCAAAATCCATGCACCAGCACAGCAACTATGGCTATGGCGCCTAAAACAAACAATACTAGTTGCAAATCTTCCATTGGTTACCCTGTCTTTGTTCTAGTTATCCAGCGTCAGCCATCGCCACCGCTTGCTCTATGTCTACCGCGACTATACGAGACACACCGGGCTCGTGCATAGTCACGCCTATAAGTTGATCAGCCATTTCCATGGTAATTTTGTTATGGCTGATATAAATAAACTGTACGCTCTGTGACATTTCTTTCAGTAATCGACAGAAACGTTCTACGTTGGCATCGTCTAATGGCGCATCCACTTCGTCTAGCATACAGAAGGGAGCAGGATTCAGCCTAAAAATTGCGAATACCAATGATAAAGCGGTTAAGGCTTTTTCACCACCCGAAAGAAGATGGATTGTGCTGTTCTTCTTACCTGGCGGCTGCGCCATGATAGTGACGCCGGTTTCCAGTAAATCATCGTCCGTTAACGCTAAGTAAGCTCGACCGCCACCAAACACCTTCGGAAATAAGCGTCCGAGATCTTCATTGACTGAGTCAAATGTCGTCTTAAAGCGGCTTCGGGTTTCTTTGTCTATCTTACGGATCGCTTCCTCTAAGGTCGCCAGTCCCTTATTTAAATCGTCATCTTGATGATCAAGATAGGATTTTCGCTCACTTTGCTGTTCAAATTCTTCGATAGCCGCCAGGTTAATCGCGCCTAAGCGAACAATTTTCTGCCGTATTTGATCTAAATCACTCTGCCACTTGTCAGGCATGCCCTCCGCGGGCAAGTTTCCAAGGATTTCAGACAGAACAATTTGCTGTTCCTGTAAGGCTTCCAGCTGACTATTGGCTTGGCCTTTTATTCCTTCACGACGTAACTTTAACGTGCTCAGGCTTTGAGTCAAGCCCTCAAGCTTACCAAGCTCTTGTTTTTGCTTTATTCCTATACTGTTTAATGTCTCTGTGAGCCCACTTTGCTGCTGACGGACGTTTTTTAAGCCCTGTTGTTGCTCATGTTGTTGTTGCAATAACTGCGTTAACTGCTCAGTTAGCTGCACACTATTCTGTACGCCACTCAATTCGGCGACTTTGGCAAGTTCAGCTAACACTGACTCACGGGTGTGGATAAGTTCATTGACACGCACTTGCTGTAATTCAATTTGTTCGGTACTGACGGCCATGCGCATCGTTACAGCTTGTAAGGCAGAAGCAGTGGTCGATAACTGACGTTCAACCTCAGTAATACGCGCTTTCAAAGCTTGATGGCGCACGCTATCGGCCTGCGTGTCTTGGGTGAGTTGTCGCTGGATATCAACACTCGCCTGCAACGCATCATCAAGCTCTGTTTCTTGCTCTGCCAATACTTCGCATTGCTCGCTCAAGCGTTCAAGGTCAATCAAGCTCGCGCTTAATGCCGCTTCGAGTTTGTTCTGCTGCTCAGCGCGCACCTTCAATTGCTCAGTTAAGCCACTGAGCTGCATCGACTTTGTTGTTTTATCCAACTCTAATTGATGCGATTTTTGCGCGCCAGCAGTCAATTGTTGCCTTTGCTGCTGCAAGATAGCCGCAAGTTCCGCCATTTTATCTTGCTGAACGTGCAGAGATTGCTGTAAATCGAGGATGTTTTGCGCTAGCTGAGCTTGCTCTTTGCTGAGCTGCACCAGTGACAGAGCGCCCTCTGTCTTAGTGATTAAAAAACCTTGACCGAGGAGATATCCGTCGGCGGTGACAATCCGCTCGTCACTCTTTAACTGCGGCAGTAGCTGTTTTCCCGCGTGAATATCTTTTGCCCACTTAAGCCCCGCTAACCAAGGGGTAAGATTCACCTCAGCCTGTAAGTACTCACTCTGGGTGGATTGCGACGTTAACGCTTGAAACCCCATTTCGGTTTCAGTGACGCCAACGGGCAAGGTCAACAAGCCATTGAGGGCGAGTTCGGCCGCGGTTTCCCAACCATTTTCAACGGTTAGACTCTGCCATAACTGCGGTTTATCACTTTGCTGTTCCTGCTTAGTCAACCACTGTTCAACCAGCTCATGGCGCGCTTTAATCGCGGTTAATTGCTGCTGAATGTGCTCGGCACTGTGGCGGGCGTCATCCAAAGCTTGCGTGCTTGCGCTAACAATTTGTTCTTGCTGATGATTAATCTCGGTTTGTAGCCTAGTGGCGTCTGTAAGAGACGCTATTTCTTGTTGCAGTGGCGTGATGTTTGAGGCGAGATCGCTGTCAACTAAAGCGACGAGCTGCGCTTGCTGCTCACTGCTTTGCTGCTGTTTATGCTGCAATAATTGCTGTTGATGTGCTAACTGACTGCGGCGCAGTTCAAGCTGTAACTTGTGCTGAGAAACATCCACGGCCTGTTGGCGCGCCACTTCAGCCTGTTGCTGACTACGCTCTATGCTCATTTCCCATTGGGATTGCAGCTCATCTATGATTTCTTGCTGTTCATCATGCTGCGGCCCAAGCTTAGCAAGCTCAAGTTCTAACGCGCTAAGGCTCGCTTTATAGCCGTTGAGCTTATCGGTGTTTTGCAGGATCTGCTCTTTCACTTGCGCCAACTGGGTTTCGAGCTGGGCATCACGCTGCTTTTGATTCTGTAACTGTTGTTCTAACTTAGCGATGTCGGTGCCCGTCAGATAATAGGCTTCGACTGCGCGTTGTTCTTGCTCCGCTAATTGGGCGAGTTGCACTTGCAATTCAGTGGTTTGCAATTCATCGGTTTGCGCCAGCGACTGCGCCGCCGCTTGCTGCACTTCGATGGCGCGGATTTGCTCAGACAGACTCGCCATCTGATCTTGCAACTCTTGATAGCGCATCACGAGGAGTTCAGCATGGGTCTTGCGCTCGGCCTGTTTAAGCTCGCGATATTGCTTAGCGGCCTTGGCCTGCTGCGCCAGTTTATCTAACTGTTTGCCGAGTTCACTGCGAATATCGCCTAAACGCTCGAGGTTTTCGCGGGTATGGCGGATACGGTTTTCGGTTTCGCGGCGGCGTTCTTTATAGCGAGAAATCCCTGCGGCTTCTTCAATAAAAGTGCGCAAGTCTTGGGGTTTAGATTCGATAAGGCGAGAAATAGTGCCTTGCTCAATAATGGCGTAGCTGCGCGGACCAAGGCCTGTGCCCATAAACAAGTCGGTAATGTCTTTACGGCGACACTTTTGGCCATTGAGAAAATACCAAGACTCACCATCTCGGCTCACCTGACGCTTAACGGCGATTTCTTCGTAACTCGCATACTGGCCCGCGAGGCGACCATCTTTGTTTTCAAAAATAAGTTCAACACCCGCCACAGACACAGGTTTTCGCGCGCTGGAGCCGTTAAAGATCACGTCGGCCATCGAATCACCGCGCAGATGTTTCGCCGAACTTTCACCCAATACCCAACGCACGGCATCGATCACATTCGATTTACCGCAGCCATTTGGGCCAATAATGGCGGTTAATGCCTGTAAAAAAGGAATTTTAGTGGGATCGACAAACGACTTAAAGCCGGCAAGTTTTATCTGTTTTAATCTCATGGTGCCAGTTAGCGCGTCTCTGAAGTCTGGCCCGAAAATGAGCCCAGTGGTGCAAATGCATTCTGCTGGCAACTTTAACAAAGCAGGCAGCATTTTGTAACGCTTTTTATTGAATTCATGCGGCTTTTAGCTTGTCATCTGTCCATGAGTTGATCACAATCGCAGTTATCTTTATATCAGGCTGTCTCTCAAGCTGTAGCCCAACTTTTTGGAAAGACGATATGACACAGAAGAAAACCTTGCCCTTCCCAGCCAAAAGCGGCGTTAATTATTTTCTCGATGGCTTTGGTTTAATTACACGTAAAGGCCTGCGCACTTTCGTATTTATTCCCTTGATGATCAACCTGCTGCTGTTTGCGGGCGTCATTTATGTAGCAATAGGCCAGTTAGATACGCTATTCACTTGGATGAATGCCCAGTTGCCTGACTACTTAAGCTGGTTAAACTTTTTGCTTTGGCCACTCGCCGTCACCACTATGCTGGTGATGCTCGCCTTTGTGTTTAGCTCGGTGATGAACTGGCTCGCCGCCCCCTTTAATGGTCTGTTGGCTGAAAAAGTCGAGCAACTGTTAACTGGCAAGCCGCTGAATACCGGTTCTGGCATCGATTTAATCAAAGACTTACCGCGTATCCTTGGGCGTGAGTGGATAAAACTCAAATACTATCTGCCCCGCGCATTGGTATTTTTATTGCTGTTTTTAGTGCCTATGGTGGGCCAAACGCTGGCGCCAATCCTATGGTTCCTGTTCAGCGCTTGGATGATGGCGATTCAGTACTGCGATTACCCCTTCGATAACCACAAGGTCAGTTTTAAAGATATGCGCTTTGCCTTGAATCAAACCCGTGGCACCAGTTTTAGCTTTGGTGCCACTGTGACACTGTTTTCGATGATCCCCATCGTCAACTTTATCGTGATGCCTGTGGCGATTTGTGGCGCAACGGCCATGTGGGTCGACAAGTATCGTGAAGCCTACCGCAATCATGCAATCGCACCAGAATAATTAAAGATACCAATACTTATCTAAAAAATATGTTTTTATGACTAAGTTCTATAGTCATTATTAGGTTAAGTTGATCTTTCGAAAGCGATGATTAGACGTTATATGTTGCTTCGACAATGGTTACCATGACATCAATCTATGCCAAGATTGATGTTTACCGTTGCACGCATATTCTATCCATAACACTTTTTAAAATTGATCAATTACCCAATAATTGATAATCAAGACTACCATTATGGTAGAGCCTGATCTCAATAAAACCAATTTATTTTTTCGATAATGACAATTGCTCTATTAACCATAGATAGCCGATTTTGTAGACATTTTGCAATAATTCGATTAATTCATCCTCTGGCATATTTGCATCATTGATATTTAACATACGATACCAATTAAACTCTTTAAAAGGTGACAGAATTTCAGACTCTTGCACTTAAGGTAACAACAAAGCGTAACATCTTAGTCAGTGCGGTACTGCTTTAAAATGCCATCTAACTCGACCGAGGCATGGTGCAGATCGTTGGCTAAGGTCACACTGCGCTGGGCCGTTTGTTTGATGGTTTCCGACTGATGGCGGATTTCATTCAATTGTCCGGCAATGTCCCGCGCGGCGACACTCTGCTCTTCTGCCGAGGCGGCAATTTGGCTGCTCATATCAAATACCGCATTCACCGACTGCGCCATACCTTGAACATCGTCACCTACAGCAATAATCGCACTACGACCTTCATCGGCCTGGTCGACTATCTCCATGGTAATGCTAGATAAACGACTCGTGCCAGATTGTAAGCCTTCAATCATAGACTGAATTTCTACCGTGGCCTGCTGCGTGCGGCCCGCAAGAGTACGCACCTCATCGGCGACAACGGCAAAACCACGCCCCTGCTCACCGGCACGGGCCGCTTCAATGGCCGCATTTAGGGCTAACAAGTTGGTTTGCTGCGAAATACTGTTAATCGTCGTGACCACGGCATCGATACTCGCCGCATCCTTAGACAATTGTTCCACCGATGAAAACGCCGCGCCAATCTTAGTTGAAAGTAAGCCAATACTTTCCACTGTATGGCTAATTCGCCCTTGGCTAGCCGACATTTGGGTTGAGTTTTCTTTAGTCTGCAGCGAAGTGTTGCTCGCGTTGATAGAAACTTCTTCAATCGCTGAAGTCATTTGCGCCATCGCCACGGCAACGGAATCGAGGAATTGATGTTGGAACCCAATCAGCTCATCACTGGTGGCCGCCTGTTGATTAAATTCATCGGATGCTAATGACAAGGTTTGTGCATTTTTGCCAATCGCCGACACCATTTCACTCATATTATCGGCGCAGCGGTCGATTTCGCGGGCAATCAAACTGAAATCGTCAGTGCCAAAGAAGTTTAATCTAAAGCTCAAATCACCATCAGCTAAGCGTTTGATGGCTAAGTACATGTCCCACAAGCCACCGCCGAGTGAGGTCGAAATCCAGTAACTCAGTTGAAATAAGGGTAACAAGCCCACTAACGCTAACCAAAACATAAAGTTAGCATCGCTACGCGCATCGACTTCCCACTCATTGACATTCTGCGTCAGTTGTAAGGCTTGCATGCCTGACACGCTGGCGCTGGCCGTCACTTTATCCCCTTGACGCTGCGCCTCGTTTTGCTTTGAGGTCACTGTTAAACCGTATTGACTGGCAAATTGTGATAAGGCATCAGCTTCTAGCTTTTGCGCCGTGGCAACTTGCGCGAAGGTATCGACGCTCGCTTGAACGCGGGCAATAGACGCTTGCTCGACGTTTCGGTGCGCGTGTTGATAGTTGACGAGTGCCACGGAGGCCGTGATCAACGCCACCATAGAACAGACTACCCAAAACTTTCCGTTGAGACTGAACTTGATCAATATGGCATCAATGGTGCGAAACTGGATTTGTTTCATCTTGATAATTCCTAAGAACAAAATGCTATTTGGCACTAAATCAGCAGTATAGCTCAGATCGCTAAGACAGTTGTGTCAGTCATAAGATCTGAGCAGATATTATGCTAATCCGCGCTAGCTACTTGACTGCGTGTGGCGGTAGACCACTTTTGTGTCAAGCTAACCAACTGCCCCGTTAACAGGCTCATACTAAAACCTAATAAGCCACCAATGATCAACGACGGCACGACATTGGCCACATCACCCGCCATGGCAAAGGTAATGCAGCAGCCAATAAAGGCGCCGGGAATAAAGCTAAGCTTTTGATAACTTGCCTGTAAACACATAGCCGATGTGGCTATGCCGGTAAAAATATACCCAAATACGGGCGACACAAAAAAACTGCTGCCAGAGATAATGAGCCACGCCCAAAATACCCCGGACAGATTAGTGCACCACGCCATCATCACGCCTTGAAAACCAGCCTTAGGCTGAGCAAAAAAAGTGCTGCAACCTAAAAAGCCAATCCAAGTGACCAGATGAAAGGCATCTGCGACACCACACCAAATAGCCGCCAATAGGCCGGCTGAAATAGCGACTTGCCAACGATTCTCCATGGATGACCCCTTTATAATTCTATTCACGGAAGTTTATCTGTTGGTTAAATTACCTCTATTTTGGTAACAAAAACCTGATCTATTGCTAATTTTCGGCATTAATGCCCGTAAAATCGCTAACAAGCAAATTTTTTGTGGTAAAAAAACGAAAAAAGCGCTTGTTAGGCGCTTTTTTGTTCAAATGGCTTTCAGTTAACCTTCTTGCCGACACTTACACTCGCAATAGTTTATTCACGGGAAGATCGCGGATCCTCTGCCCCGTCGCCGCAAAAATCGCATTGGTTAAACTCGGGGCAACAGGCGGCACACCCGGTTCACCTACGCCCGCTGGCGCTGCATCGGACTCGATAATGACTACCTCAATATCGGGGGTTTGAGGAAGTCGCAGCAAGGGATAATCGTGGAAATTCGATTGCTGCACTTTGCCCTCTTTGTAAGTGATTTCACCCATCAAGGCTAAACTCAGGCCAAACACAATCGCGCCTTCAGTCTGCGCTTTTACCCTATCGGGGTTAACTATCGTGCCCGCGTCAATAGCAGCGATGGCATTCAGCACTTTAAGCTGTTTATCCTCGCTCACCTCCACCAGCATGGCCACGGCGACATAACTGACAAAACTGCGGTGTACGGCAAAACCCCAGCCCTGATTTTTACCTGCCTTGGGCGCCTTAGCTTGGGCTTTTTCGACCGCGTCGATTACTCCAAAATAGCGGCTCACGTCCACGGGGTGACGGCTGAGATCTTCACCATAGTTGCCGTATTTAAAACCTTGATCGCTAAAGGTCTCGCGCCTTGCTTCCCCTAGCAGGCTACGCCACATATCGAAGCAAGAAACTTGGGACCTATGAGCCATTTCATCGACAAAACTGCCGACACTAAAACCGTGCTGAATGTTACACACAGAGCGCATCCAACCAATGCGGCTGTGCGCCTGCGCTTTTACCGCTTCGTATCTTAAATTCGGCAAAGCAAAGGGCACATCTACAAAGCCTAAATCCAACTCACCGCCAGAGGGATATTCCACCCCTTCGGCAAAGGTTGAACTGATCGATGGGAATCCCGTACGGGCTAAAAGTGCGGTTGGTTTGTTGCTGGCATCAAACAACGCCTGATAGGACTGAGCGCTGATAGCATGATAATAACCGTTTTGGATCTCATCCTCGCGGCTCCAACTCACCTTAATTGGACGCTTGAATTGCTTTGATAACAGCGCGGCTTCAACGCTAAAATCAGGTTTAGATTTACGCCCAAAACCACCACCCAATAGGGTGACATTCACTTTAATCGCCTCTTCTCCCATACCTAGCGCTGCGGCCACATTTTGCTGGGTACTTTGCGGCGTTTGGGTCGATGCCCAGATTTCACAGCCCTTTTCAGTCACATGGGCGGTAGCAACAGGCGGCTCGATAGAAGAATGAATTAAATAAGGCACGGTATAAACCGCTTTTAACGTATTCGCCTCGGGCCAGTTTTTGATTTCATCACCAGCTTGACGCACGACATTACCGCTTTGCTGTACCCGCTCGACAAGCTCTTTCAAATAAAGACTTGAATCATGCTGACTGTTGTCGGCCTGAGTCCACGTGACCTTTAATGCTTTGCGGCCTTCGAGGGCACTCCAAGTGTTTGTGGCGATAACAGCAACGCCGCCCAAAGCCTGAAACGCGGGTGCGCCCTTAGCGGCGGGCAAACGATACACATCTACTACCCCGGCCACCTTGCGCGCCGCGGTATCATCCAAGCTTGCCACATCGCTCCCGAGCACGGGCGGGCGCATGATGCTGGCGTAAAGCATGCCGTCGAGTTTGATATCGTAACCATAAATCGCGCTACCGCTTAACATGGCATCCATATCAACGATTTGACGTGATGCACCAATCTGCTTGAAATCTTTAACCTCTTTAAAGGTTAATGACTCAACGGCAGGAACTGGCTGCTCTGATGCGGCTAACGCTAACTCACCGAACTTGGCCGAGCGGCCCGATTTAGCATGCAGCACTTTATGGTCGGCGGTATGCACCTCGCTCACGGGGACTTTCCAGCGCGCGGCGGCGGCTTGCTCTAGCATGGTTCTTGCCATCGCCCCCATCTGCCGCATACGGTCGTAATTTTCGCGAATACTGCGGCTACCGTCAGTGTTTTGGCTGGCATAACGTTTATCGGCTAAGCCTTGAATGGGGACGATTCTATCCCAATCCGCTTCTAACTCTTCGGCTAAGACTTGCAGAATGCCGGTTCTGATCCCCTGTCCCATCTCGGAGCGATGACAAGTGAGATACACTTTGTCGTCTTCACCAATGGCAATAAACAGATTCAGCCGCGCTTCTTTATCCTGCGCCAGCGCCATGGGGCTCCAAGTTAATCCACTCGCCCCTAATGCTAATCCGCCACCCACTGCGCCAAACAGTTTTAACACATCGCGGCGGCTGATATTTTCTACGGCAGTAAAAGTACTCATATTAGCCCTCCTGTTTGGCATAGTGTTGCAATGCCGCTTTAATCCGCGGGTAGGTGCCGCAGCGGCAGATATTGCCCGACATGGCCGAGTTAATTTGTTCTTCAGAAGGTTTCGGATGCTGCGCCACTAACGCCGCAGCCGACATCAGTTGGCCCGCCTGACAATAGCCGCACTGGGGCACGTTATGTTCGGCCCAAGCATTTTTAAGCTTTTGATTATCCAGCCCTTCAATTGTTGTCAGTCGTTTTCCCTGTGCCTGCCCCAAACTGGTTAAGCAAGCGCGTACGGGTTGGCCGTCTAAATGCACAGTACAAGCACCGCATAGCCCTGCACCACAGCCATATTTAGTGCCCGTGAGCCCTAGAATATCCCGTAGTGCCCACAGGATTGGCATTTTAGGATCGGCATCTAAGGTAAATGATTTACCGTTGATGGTCAGTGTCTGGATGGAAGCGGCGGTATTCGCTTCCTTGACGACTGCTTTGGTTGATAAAACTTCTGCCATAACTCACTCCTTAAGTGCCAACCACGACGCAAGATCGGCTTGGGTATCAATATCAATTGCGGCGCTGGGTAGTGTTATAGCGACTAACGCTCCCTGCTGTGCTTGTTGTTTTAAAATAGATTTAGCCCCGCGATCACCACTCAAGTGAGTGAACAAAGGCAATGTAGAGGCATTAAAAATAGCAGGTACACCTAAATCATCCAAATAGTGGGCGGCAACCTCTTTACCAGTTTTATGCCACATCAGAATAAGCTGTCGATAATCCTCGGCGCTCAGAGCCACTTGGTCAGCGAGCGTCAGCAGCATGGCATCAAAGCCCTGTTCCTTCGCATAACTTGCCGCCAAACTCACAGAGGAAGCAAGGCCCGTTTGCCACTGTGGATTAACTAAAATATCAAAGGGTTGGCGGGAATGAAGCTCGGCTAATAATGGTTGCAATATAGGCTGATGAGCACCGAGTATGACTAATAAAGACGCATGTTGGAGCGAAGGAGTTTCTTGGCGCTCCAAATCTAAATCTTGGCAATAAAGTTGTTGTACACGCTCAACATGGGTGCTGATGATGGCGTGTTCGCTGATCCCCGTCGCGCTAAGCGATGGTATAAGCTGCGCTAACTTGACCCCCTCAAAGCGCTGACTCTCGCCGGCCGCAAGTACCACAATCAGCAGCCGTTTGGATGAGCATGGCGCTTGCTCTGCTAACGTTTGCTCTGTCGATGTTTGCTCTGTGGATGTTAGCGCAGCAGACTTTTGCGCGGGCGGCAATGTCATCAACGCATTATCTCATCGAGATGTTTTAAGGTCGCGCCATGGAGCACGCCGTGGCACTGGGCCAAAATACTTAAGGCCACTGCGCTCGGTAACTCGCCGCCAAGGGCAAGCCCTGCGGGAGCCGAAAATACCCCAGAAAAAGATTCAGTGCTCAGCCCCGCCATCCCCAGCACTTTATCCCGTCGATGGGCTGGGCCAAGTAAGGCAACATAGGCAAGTGGATAAGCTTGAATGACCTTCAATGCCGCAGCATCTAAGCCCAAGTTATGATTCATCACCACAGCACAATCCAATTGAGCGATATGATTCGCGGTTAATTCCCCCGCGGTAAGTTTCACGATATGGGCATGGGGGAAATCCGCCGCTCTGGCATAGGCGGTACGACCATCAAAAACCGTCACTTGCCAGCCTAAGGTATGAGCCATGGCGGCAATAGGCTTAGCGTCAATACCACCGCCAAAAATCCCAAGGTGGAATCTTGGTCTCAGCGGAATGATCAGCGATTCTCCCGCCTCTTGGGTGAAGACGCCCGTGCGGACAAAATCGCTGGCGGGGAACGGTGTCAACGCTTCGGGGTAGAAAGCGGCTTGATATTGGCGCGCATCCGTCCCCGCTTTGACTAATGGCAATTGATAAAAACCCGAGCGACCGTGGCGAAAAGCCTGCACGAGCTCAATCAAACCAAGATCATGATTCTCTTTTAAGAGTGGGATCAACATGATATCCACTATGCCGCCACAGCCGAGTCGATAACTGGCATCGGACTCATCGCTTGCGTCATAGGTCACGCACGTGACTTGCTTTGTCTGCATGGCCTTTTGGGCATGGCGGCGGAGATCGGCTTCTAAGCAGCCACCACTTAACATCCCCACGCCTTGACCGAACTCATGAAACAACATCATGGCGCCGGGTTTGCGATAGGCCGAGCCTTGAATTTGGGTGATCACCGCAAGCACCCAAGCGTCATCCGCCAGCGGTAACCAATGCTCTAGTAAATCTTCGATTTGGTGATCCATCCGTAAGGACTCCATTGGGTTAGAGATATTGAAAAGACTTAATGCACTTTAAATTGTCGAGGCTATCAAAACTAAAAACCGTCGAAACTAAAAAACGCTCAAAACTAAAACATCGCTGGTTAAGATGCCTGATGAACATCGCAACTATCAATATCAATTTTTTATCAAGATTTGACACAAGTTGCATCGATAGATAAAACAGCTTCGGAAAACATTCGACATTAAACACAGGACAACCAAGTTAGCAAAGGCGTGTACGTATTGAAAGGAGTAATAGATGTCAAAAAGTGTCGAAGCAGAAAATATGTTCAGGGGAGGATTCGAAGGGGAAGGATTGACATCCGTGTCTTGAGTGGCGTTCGTTCGTAAATCAACCACATCTCATCTAAAACTGATATTCCCCCGCCTTAGTGCGCAGAATTTGGGATTGATTGTCTAGGCTAATAGAGGTCGATTCTATCTGTTCGATAATCTGTGATACTTCACGGGAATTATCGCGGATCACCATCATACTCGAAGCGATTTCTTTAGAAACCAAGGACTGTTCCTCAGTCGAAGCGGCAACCTGAGTATTGATCCCATGAATTGCTTCCGTACTGTGGCGAATATCCTCAAATACAGCCACGATACGTTGCAGCTCTACCCCCGCCTTTTGCATAAGCGTCGCGGCTTGAGTCACAGATGTGCCCACTTGATTCGTACGATTTTGAAGGCTTGCGACAATATCATCGATTTCCTTGGTGGAATCTTGGGTGCGCTGAGCTAGCGATCGAACCTCATCAGCCACTACAGCGAAGCCTCGCCCTTGCTCACCGGCCCTTGCGGCTTCAATCGCGGCATTCAGTGCCAGCAAATTCGTCTGCTCTGCAATCGCCTTAATCACACTCAACACATTACTGACTTGGGTACTTTCGTTCACTAAATGCGACATAGAGTCTTGAGTATTGGTAAACTCAGTTTCTAATACCGACATAGCTTTCAACGCTTCCGATACAGTCTGTTTACCCACAGTGACATGCGCTTCATTTTCAGCGGCGCGGCTTTCAGCGTTCGACGTGCTCTCACTCACATGCACTAACGTCGTGGTCATTTCTTCCATCGCACTGGCGCTGGCGTCCAGTTCTCTGGCCACCCGATTTGAGCTTTCACGCGAAACTTGAATTGATGCCTTGGTTTGCTTAGCTAAATCAGCGACCTCTTTTGCAATGCCATCCGTTGTCGATAAGGAACTGGCAAGGGAAGAGATAAACAAGTTGATTTGATTAACGATCTCACCAATCTCTCCCTCGGTGGTGACAGAGATCCGCCGCGCAAGGTTTTTAGAGCGCTGAATGTCGAGCAACTCACTACAGGTCTGCACTAAGGGAGTCACAATCCGGCTCTTAACGATAATGAATCCACCAACGGCCGCTAAAATCACGATAAATAACACGAACTGGGACCAGTTTAATGCCGCATGTAAGGAGTCGAGACGACCATTAACTTCACCATCGGTACGTTTATCCAACGCCGTAAAGAACTCATCAATCGGCTGCATGATCTTGGCTTTTTCTCTATGGTATTGGTCGCTATGTAATAACTCCCTCGCCATGGTTAAGTTCGGCTCGCCTTTTATCGTGTAGGTTTGGGTGTTGGGGTCCATAAAGATACCTTTGACGGCATTCATGGCTTTCACTTCGAGGGCGACTAACGCATCTGAGTTTTTTTGGGCTTGTTCGAGGTAACGAAATTCTTCATCGGAAAAACCAAGGGACTTCATTTGCTCTTTTATAGCAATTCTCGCGCCGTCTGGCTTTGGCTTATCGCCATAACTCAGCACCAAATCCCAATAAATCTGATGATATTTTTCGGGTCTGGGTTTCTCACCATTACGGATAGCCAAAATATCCATATACATTTTTTCGTATTTTTCATCACCTGTGACGGCGTAGGTACGGGCGAGACGTGTTAAGTCATCGGAACCTTGCCTTAATTCATCGGCAAGTTGATAGGACTGATATCGGATGCTGGCGGCATCATTAAAGAGATCGATTTTAGACTTCACATTGAAGCTCAGTGCCGCAGAAATCACGGCACTCGCAACTATGGTCGAAAATACCACACTCATCATGGTTTTTGTTTTCATACTTACCCCAATAGACGGAAGAACTGCTTTAAGTCTAGAAGGAAAATCAGAAAACATCGGTAAAAGTGGGACAATCAATGGAAATAATCGTTTGATTTGCGAGTGATTATCGCTCACAAATCAAACACTTCTTAATGACGTGACACTTAGAGTAAAAGTTGGTCCGCGACAAAGGGATTATGCTCGCGCTCTTCACCAAAGGTCGACATAGGACCATGCCCCGGAATAAATTCGACGTCGACGCCTAAGGGCCACAGTTTTTCGGTGATCGAGTGAATTAAATCCTGATGATTTGATTGAGGAAAATCGGTGCGACCGATTGAACTTCTAAACAAAATATCCCCCACCCACGCTAACTTAGATTGGGCAGAGAAAAGGGCAATGTGTCCCGGCGTATGCCCTGGGCAATGCAGCACTGACAAACTTTGTTCACCCACCTGCACGTTATCGCCATCCTGCAGGTATTGATCCGGTTCAAAGGCATCGCAATGGGGAAAACCGAAGTTTTGGCTTTGCTTAGGTAAGTTTTCAATCCAGAATTTATCGGCGATATGCGGGCCAATAATCGGCACATTGGCGGCTTGCGCTAAGGCTTTTGCCCCACCGACATGATCGATATGCCCATGGGTAAGGATAATTTTGTCGAGGACGAGTCCAAGTTTCGTCACTTCGTTTTGGATCCTGTCAATGTTTCCACCAGGATCCACGACCGCAGCTCGCTTGGTTTTTTCACACCAGATCAAGCTGCAATTTTGCTGAAAAGGTGTCACTGGAATAATCTGATACTTCATAGCTTCAATCTCGTGTTATCCATAAGCGATAGATTACGCTAAGAAACTCATCATGGCTCAAATTTAAAATGGAAAAATTGATCTTCACCAAAAGCTAATCAAATAATCCTAGCCTGCTGCATAAACTATTTGGTCTATACCCAAGGTAGTTGAAGATACGAGTTTCAACTAGCCTAGGTTGCTGCATCTTCAGGTTATTTGGGTATACAATCTGCCAATCACAATAACATGATCCTCTGCCATTAAGGTTGTTTGATGAAACCCGATATTATTCTCGCCGGAGTGCTGGCGAAGAAACATACTTTTACCTTGCCCCTCAACTATCAAAATCCGATTGCAGAGCAAATCCAAGTGTTTGCCAGAGAACTCTGTAGCCCAGAAAACAAAGATAAAAAGCTACCTTATATCGTGTTTTTCCAAGGCGGCCCGGGATTTGCAGCCATGCGCCCCGCCAGCAACAGCGGCTGGATCCGCCGCGCATTAAAAGAATATCGGGTGTTATTACTCGATCAGCGCGGCACAGGCTTATCAACACCGATTAATTACCAAAGCCTGCACCACTTAGAGCCAACAGCTCAAGCGGATTACCTAAGCCATTTCAGGGCTGACAATATTATTCGTGATGCCGAGACGATTCGTGCCCAGCTTTGCCCCGCCGATAAATGGGCGATTCTTGGCCAAAGTTTCGGGGGGTTTTGCGTATTACATTATTTAAGCGCCGCCCCTCAAGGTGTCAGCGAAGCCTATATTACAGGTGGCATACCGTCATTAACCAGCAGCGCTGATGACGTCTACCTTGCAACTTATCAACGCGTGCTGGCGAAGAATAAACAATTTTTCCAACGCTTTCACGATGCCCAACATTTAGTTACTCGCTTAGCAAAACACTTGCTTGAAAATGAAGTGTATTTAGCAACGGGAGAACGCCTCACGGTTGAAATGTTGCAGCTGCTGGGTATTAATATCGGCATGGAGCAAGGACCTGAATCGATTTATTATTTACTTGAGCAAGCCTTGATCAACACAGCTTCTGGGACAGTCGTTAATCCGTTATTTTTAAATCATTTCGGTCAAATGCTCGACTACAACACTAACCCGATTTTTGCCCTGCTGCATGAGGCCATTTACTGCCAGCACTCAGCTTCACAATGGGCGGCACACAGAGTAAGACAACAATTCCCCGCCTTTAATTATCAGCAAGGTAAACCATTTTTATTCACCGGCGAGATGATTTACCCTTGGATGTTTGACCAATTCAGTCACTTAGTGCCCCTTAAAGCCGCAGCTGAAATCCTTGCCCATAAATCAAATTGGCCTGCACTGTATAATCTTGAACAACTGGCGCAAAACCGCGTCCCCGTTGCCGCGGCCATTTACAGTGAAGATATGTTTGTCGAGATGCAATACAGCCTTGAAACCGCGCAACAGGTCGGCAGGCTAAAGTATTGGCTAACATCAGAATATGAACACAACGGCATTCGCATGGATGGTGAGCACATACTGGATAAGCTCATCAGCTTAAACCGAGGCGACACCTTAAGATAAAAGTTAATTTTAAGGGCTAATTAAGTTAACGCTGACATTATAAACCCGCTCCTCATCTATTGAGTGATTTTGGCAAGTTTCAACGACCTATTTCCGTAAGAGTAAACCGTGTTGGTTTACTCTTTTTTTTTGCAAAAAATTTAAGGCTAGTTCCAGTTATTGTTTAATGGTCGGAAAATCCCACACTCGTATCCATCAAACTTCAGCAGCCACTTTGCGGGTTCGACTCCGCGTCCCTGAACTCGCACTCGACTTTTTCGCACTGCTACTTGTACTTGTTTTTGCGGTACTTGCCGTGCCAGTGCGTTTTGCAGAGCTAGAGGCTTTACGGTAAGGCGACTTGCGATAACCGGATTTATTCCCAGCCGTTTTACGATAACCTTGGCCTTGTAAACCATTAAGCGCGGTTGGCAGTTGTGCTCCTGCATTTTGGATAAGCGTGGATAAAGTGCCTAGCAGCGGTTGCATAAAGGCTTGATAGGAGGTTTCTTTATGGCAAATGCCGTTCAGGCTGGCTTCCCACAGGGCTGTCATATCCGGCGTAGTCGCACTCGCGGGCAAGCTGTTAATCAAGCCCTTACCCACGTCTGTCGAGACAATGGATTTGCCTAAGCGTTGTAAAAAACCGCGTTTGAATAGCAGTTCGATGATACCTGCACGGGTGGCTTCAGTACCTAAGCCATCGGTTTCTTTGAGTATTTTACGGATCTCAGCGTCGGTGACGTATCGGCTGATCCCCGTCATAGCACCGAGTAAAGTGGCATCGGTAAAAGCTTTTGGCGGCTGGGTATTTTTTTCAAGCAATTCACCGCGAGTACAATGTAAAACCTGCCCCAATTTCAGAGGGGGCAATTGGCCGATAAACTCGTCATTCTCCTCATCATCCTTACCCGCGCTTTCTTCCGTCGACCTGTTGCCACTCGCCTTACTGCCATTTGGCTCTTGGCGGGCAAAGAGTTGCTTCCAGCCGAGGGATTTATCCTGACGCGCCTTGGTATTAAATAAGCCGCCCTCAATTGTCACTTGCACTGTGGTTTCACTGTAACAATAGGCTGGATAAAACTGGGCTAAGTATTGACGGGCAATATGAAGATATAACTGCCTCTCACGCTGACTCAAGCTGGATAAGTTAGCCGTCTTCTCGGTAGGAACAATGGCGTGGTGGGCATCCACTTTTTTATCATCCCATGCCTTGGATTTAAGCCGTGGATCGGGGGCATCGGCGCCTTGCAATAACTCAGCGGTACCGCTGCTAATCGCCTTAAGAACCGACGGCGCTAAGCTATGTTGCTCGACGGGCAAATAACGGCTGTCGGAGCGAGGATAGGTAATGAGCTTATGGCGTTCATACAGACTCTGGCAGGTATCGAGCACGTCCTTAGCACTCATGCCAAACCGTTTTGCTGCATCAATCTGCAGCGTGGATAAGCTGTAGGGCAAAGGCGGATTCTGTTTCTTGTCCTTAGCCACTAATTGGGTCACTAAAGCGGGTTTATCGTGGATGCGACTCACCACATTTTGCGCTAACCCTCTGGCTAGTACTCGCCCTTCTTCGTCCATATATGGCTGGCAAGCTTCGCTGGGTTGCCACTTAGCACTGAAGGTTTCTTGCTTTTCGGTCGCCAAATGCGCTAGAACTTCATAGAAAGGTTTAGATTGAAAATTGGCAATCTCTTCATCACGGCGCACCACTAGCCCGAGTAAAGGCGTTTGTACACGCCCAACGGACAACACGCCTTGATAGCCGACCTTTTTACCTTGGATGGTATACGCGCGGGTCATATTCATGCCGTAAAGCCAATCGGCGCGACTACGAGCTAAGGCCGATGTGGACAAAGGAATAAACTCGCGATTACTGCGTAGCTGAGTTAGCGCCCGTTTTACGGCTTGTGGGTTTAAGTCGCTGATCAGTAAACGCTGGGTTTGATGTAGTTTGTCCCCTGTCACCCCAAGATAAGCAATCACTTCATCCACCAGTAACTGCCCCTCACGGTCGGGATCGCCCGCATTAACCAGCGTGTTGGCTTGTTTGACTAATCGTTTTAGCACTGTGAGTTGGCTGCGAGTTGCGGCCTTAGGTTTAAGCTGCCACTTGTCCGGCACTATGGGTAAGTGCTCAAACTTCCAAGACTTATATTCTGGATTGTAGGCATCAGGCTGCGCTTGTTCGAGCAAATGACCGACACACCAAGACACACAATCGCCATTGGCGGCTTCGATAAATCCATCGCCTTTTTTATGGGGTTTAGGCAATACATCGGCAATGGCCCGCCCTAGGCTAGGTTTTTCTGCGATATAGAGGATCATACAAACACCAAGCACTGGATATAATTACAGTACAATTTAGCCCAAACGCCCGTTGAGTGCAAATTTCTGTTGTGCACCGAGCTTATATACCAAAACTCAAGTGTAAATTCAATTGCGAATAGTTCTCAACAACTACTAAGATACACTGAAATTTAGAGGAGTGGCTATGAGACAATTTGCAATAAATGCGCGGCAGACGATGACAACCAGTCCAGCATTGATATTAAGATTCAATCAGTTACTGTTATTTCATAGCCTGATGTTACTCGCGATAAGTATGCTCACCAGCACTTGGCTGGGACAAATGAAAATCATCGACATGCCTTTAGCTTGGGGATTCCTGTTAATGATGCCGATTGCGGTGAGTGTATCGCTTGTGCTTAAACATCAAGTCACCCGCTATAGCTTAAGCAGTTTATTCGGGGTGTGGATGCTGCTGTGGATCTGGGGATAAGCCAACTAACCTATGGCTGAAAAGATCAGTAGCCTCGCATCTCCAACAATGGATTGAGTACGCGGATGTCGAGAACAAATATCCACTGGCGTGTTCCCTCGCCCAATCGCGATGCCTTTCCCTAATGACGGTTAACAATTTATAAAAGATCCATAAAAAAACCATAAAAAAACCAGTGACGTTATCACTGGCTTTTTATCCGCCTAACGTTTCACCTTATGGATGACAGACGTTATGCAGTTCTAAGTTGGTACCGATATCTTTGTTACGGTCGGCTTTAGCATCGTCATTACGCAATTGCGTCAAGTGATCTAAATACGCTTGATCCACATCGCTAGTGATGTAATGACCATCAAAAACAGAAGTTTCGAAACGTTTAATCGCTGGATTTTCCATTCTTACCGCTTCGATTAAATCAGGTAAGTCTTGGAAAATAATGCCATCGGCACCAATTAACTTGGCGATTTCATCGGCATCACGACCATGGGCGATAAGCTCATTTGACGTTGGCATGTCGATACCATACACGTTCGGGAAACGAATTTCCGGCGCGGCAGAGGCAAAATACACTTTCTTGGCCCCCGCTTCACGGGCCATTTCGATGATTTGCTCAGACGTGGTACCGCGAACGATAGAGTCGTCCACCAGCAAGACATTTTTGCCTTTGAATTCAGTGTTAATCGCATTCAACTTACGACGCACTGACTTCTTACGTTCCTGTTGACCTGGCATGATAAAAGTACGGCCAATATAACGGTTTTTCACAAAACCTTGGCGGTACGGTAAGTCCATGCAACGGGCAATTTCCAGCGCGATATCACAAGAAGTTTCAGGAATAGGGATCACTACGTCGATATCGTGATCGTACCATTCTTTCTTAATCTTCTCGCCAAGCTTAGCGCCCATGTTGACGCGACTGGCATAAACAGACACTTTGTCGATAGTCGAATCTGGACGGGCAAAATAAACGAATTCGAAGATGCAAGGGGCATAGCTAGGTTCTGCAGCGCATTGACGGGTATACAGCTGACCATCAATTGACACATAAATGGCTTCACCCGGTGCGACATCACGCATCACTTCAAAACCGACGGCATCGAGGGCCACGCTTTCAGAAGCGACCATGTATTCAGTGCCCGTTGGCGTTTCGTGCTTGCCTAACACCAGAGGACGAATACCAAATGGGTCACGGAACGCGACTAGGCCTTGGCCAATGATCATAGCAACTACCGCGTAGGCGCCACGAGCTTGTTGGTGTACGTTAGCGACCGCATCGAACACTTCTTCCGACGTCAGGGTCAAGCTAGTGGTTTTTTGCAGTTCGTCGGCCAACAGGTTGAGCAAGACTTCAGAATCCGAAGTGGTGTTCACGTGGCGACGTTTTTTAATGAGCCCTTCGGCTAATTCAACTGTGTTAGTTAAGTTACCGTTGTGGGCTAAAGAAATCCCAAAAGGCGAGTTAACATAGAAAGGCTGCGCTTCAGATGCGCTTGAACTGCCCGCAGTTGGATAACGCACATGGCCAATACCTGCATTACCTTGTAGGCGTTGCATGTGTTTGACCTCAAAAACGTCTTTAACCAAACCATTGGCTTTACGCAGTCTGAAAGCACCACGATCAATGGTCACAATACCTGCCGCATCCTGACCTCTGTGCTGCAACACTGTCAGTGCATCATAAATGGTCTGATTAACCGATGATTGGCCAACTATTCCGACGATACCACACATGGGTAAGCTTCCTCATTGTAAGATGTTCTATCACTTAGGATTATTTTCTTTCTTATAGTTTGGGTACAAAGCTGGAGGTGTTTTCCAAATAGTTAAAAAACCATTGAATGACAACGCCAAATTCGGGCACTAGCACAGAGTCCTTCCACCATTGGGTGTTCGGCGAGCCTGTGAAAGCATCCATAAAAAACAGCAAGGCGCTGACAATTAGCGCGCCTCGAATAGCACCAAAGCATAGGCCCAAGAGCCTATCAGTGCCAGATAGTCCGGTTTTGACAACAAGTTGTCCGAGAATATAGTTAACTAAGGCGCCGAGTACCAAAGTGGTAATAAAGAGGATGGCAATAGAAACGCCATTACGCAGCATCTCATCGTTCATTTGAGTTAAGTGAACGGCAAGATCTTGGTAAAATTGGCTGGCAACAAAGAAAGCCGCGAACCATACCACTAAGGACATGGCTTCTTTGGCGAATCCGCGGATTAGACTGATGAGAGTCGATAATCCGATGACGAATATGATAGCGTAATCAATCCAAACCATTGAGATGGCTTTCCGACATGGGCTTTAAGACGGCGCGATTCTACCAGAGACTGAAACGATTCTCACCCCTAGAGAGGTAAATAAATCATTTTCAGTCGCTGATCTTATATCACCATTAAGATTCTAAGGGATTAAAAGGAACAATCCAGCCCTTAAGACGCGTGAGGTTTTCCACCTCAACTTGTATTTTCTTCAGCTTTGCCTCAGACACATCAGGCCCGACAAACACTTTGGTTAATACGCCATCTTTAGGATTTTCAGGGATAGTGTACGCTTTAAAACCGCTCTTACGTAGCTGTGCAATCAAGGCTTTAACATTGGTTGCATTGTTAAAACTGCCAAGCTGCAAGGTAAAGCCACTTTTTAAGCTGTCACGGCTCGCAGCACTGGCTTTAGGCGTTTCTGCTTTGGGCTTTTCAGTCTTAGCGACGGTTGGCGCTTTAGTCTCAGCTTTTTTAGCGGGCTCCGTTTTTACCGTCGCCTTAGGTGGCTCTTTTTTAGGTTCTGGTTTCGCTTCAGGCTTTTTAACTTCTGCTTGCTTAACCTCTGGCTTCTTCACCTCGGGTTTAACATCCGTCTTAACGTCTTGCTTGGCGATGGCAGCTGACTTGTCACTGTCTGCATTATTGCCTGTCTCAGCTAAGGCGACGTCTGCCCCACTCAGCGCGGCAGCATCTTCGGCCGACAAGACTTCAAACATATCATCGTCGGCTTTTTGCTGCTCAATCACAGTCGGACGCAAAGGAATTTCAGAAAACTGCTCTTCTTGGCGATCTTTTTTGCCATCCAAAATATCCGGCAAAAAAATCACTCCAAGCGCAACCAGCACCACAGTGCCGACTAAACGATTATGAAACTGGCTAGACAAAACGGACTTCCTGCATAAATTGAGACTTAAAACCTGCCACAGTGTAAAAGGAGCCAAACACAATTACCACATCATCTGGGTTAATTTGCGCTTTTAATGCCGACCATGCCTCAGCTATGCCCTCAAACTCAAATGCGCTGGCCTCGGGTGCTAAGGTTTTGCGCAGCATGGCAGAACTCGCGCCACGCTCACCATGAAGGCTCACTAAATACCAAGTGTCGACCAGAGGATGGATCACAGGCAACACGCCCGCAATATCTTTATCCTTCAACATGCCACAAAGGGCAAACACCCGCTTACCTACAACCATTGGCGCTAATTGCTGCACCAAAAAACGCGCCGCATGGGGATTATGCGCCACATCGAGTAGCACTAACGGCTGCTCATTCACCCGCTCTAATCGACCGGTTAACCGAGCCGTGCTAATACCCTGGGCAATAATAGCGGGCGCGATATCCGGCCAACCCTGTTCAATTACGGCCAATACCGTGGCCGCATTAGGTAGCGGCAAGGTCGGTAACCCTAAATCATGTAGTTTGAGCACTTGGCCTTGAAAGTCCCATAGATTGCCATGGACTTGATAACTGAATTCGTTGCCGACACGATACAAGATTGCGCCAACCTCATTGGCAACATCATTGACGGTATGCGGCAAGTTGGGCTCGCCGACAATCGCAGCTTTACCGTGACGGAAAATACCCGCCTTTTCTCGGCCGACGAGTTCGCGGGTATTCCCCAGATAACTTTCATGATCTAAATCGACCGAGGTCACCACGCTGATATCGGCATCGATAATATTGGTGGCATCTAACCGTCCACCTAAACCGACTTCTAAGATGACTACATCCAGCTTAGCGGCTTTAAACAGTATCAGGCCCGCAAGCGTGGCGTATTCAAAAAAGGTCAGGGAAATCTCGGCGCGCGCCGCTTCAATTTGCTCAAAGGCGGCAACAAAGGCGCTATCACTGGCGTCGCTGCCATTAATACGCACTCGCTCGTTGTATTTCAGCATGTGCGGCGAGCTGTATACGCCCACAGTCAAACCGGATAAGCGCAGAATATTTTCCAGCATGGCGCAAGTTGTACCTTTACCATTTGTGCCAGCGACTGTGACTATCTTGCTTTGACCTAAATCTAATAGACCCAAGGTTTGCGCGACCTTAGCAACACGGGTTAATCCCATATCGATTTCGGTTGGATGTATGGATAACAAATAATCCAACCACTGTTCCAATGCTGCATTTGACGCTGGCGCTGTTAGCATGTCCGTACATCCTCGTATTCGATTATCTCTCAAATAAGATCTTTTCAATCCAACATGAATAATGGCCCAAGGGCGAGTTTAGGCAATTGATATTGTTCTGGATAAGTCACATCAACTAAATAAAGCCCATGGGGTTTAGCCGTCGCTGCGGCTTGGTTTCTGTCTTTTAGCGCGAGCAAATCACCCATCCACGTCAGCGGCTGATTGCCTAAACCGATTTCTAATAATGAACCGACGATATTGCGCACCATGTGATGTAAAAAGGCGTTGGCGGCGATATCAACAATCACATACATGCCTTGGCGCGTAACATTGACGCAATGTACATTACGAAACGGCGTTTTCGACTGACACTGGACTGCGCGAAAGCTGGTAAAATCTTGCTCGCCTAAGAGTGCCTGCGCCGCTTGGTGCATTCTGTCAGCATCGATATCACCGTGATAATGGCTGACACCATGGCGTAAAATCCCAGGGCGAAAACTGTGATTATAAATCACGTAACGGTAGCGTCTGGCGGTGGCCGAAAAGCGCGCGTGAAAACTGTCGTCGACTTCTTTAACCCAACGCACGGCAATATTATCGGGCAAATTGGCATTCACCCCTAAGGTCCATGCGCCTTCATTACGAATGGCATTGGTTTCAAAATGAACCACTTGTCCCGTGGCATGCACGCCCGCGTCGGTACGGCCAGCGCAGAAGACGCCGATAGGCTCGTTGGCCACTATCGATAACGCCCGTTCTAATTGCGCTTGTACTGAATCGACTTCGGCCTGACGTTGCCAGCCAAAATAACCATTGCCGTCATATTCAATACCTAATGCAATCCGCATCCACTTTTCCTCACAATTGATTTAGCGGCGCATTTTATCACAGCAGCCCATAAAAAAAACGGCGCTTAAGGCGCCGTTAGGTTGAAACTCTCTCAATCGGGATTAACTCATCTCTTTGAGTAAACGTCCGGCTTCATCTTGCTGGCGCTCGTTACCGTCAATTTGCACTTCTTTGAGCAGGGCTTTGGCGCTGTCGCTGTCGTCAATTTCGATATAAGCGCGGGCTAAATCCAGCTTAGCGTTGACTGAGTTTTCTTCATCGTCGACATCAATCATTGCGGCATCGCCGATTAAGGCTCCGACATCACTCATTTCCACGTCGACTTCCGAATACAAATCGGTATCAGTGCCGTCTTCATCGGCATCATTCAACAACTTATCGATGTCGATAAAGCCGTTTTCATTTTGGAAATTCGTTAAATCATGCTCAGGAACAAACTTCTTCTGCGCTTTACGCGATTCTTGGGCATCGAGTGCTGCTAACGCTTCGTCGACTGTGAGATCATCGACGAGTGAGAAACTGTCTTCCGACGTCAGTACATCTTCATCGTCATCAAAATCGGTATTGGCCGTGAAAGCAGCGAGTACATTATCGTCGCTTAAATCGAGGCCTTGCTCAGAATCGTCAGCATCCTCTTGGGTATCGAGTTTGAAATCTTCACTAAAATCAACATCGTTACGCGTCGCCTTAATCGGCTTCTCTTGAGTCGCATCATCCGGAGTCGGCGTATCAGCTAGCGAAGCATCAGCATTAGGCTCGACATCATCGACATCCGTTTCAGCGGCGGCATCAGCTGGCGTCGCAGCAGGTTTGGCCTTAGGCGCAAAATCAAGCTCTGAGTCCCAATCGAGCACGTGGGGATCTTTGCTCTTATTGGCTTTTAAATCATTAAAGAAAGAAGACTCTTTTTCCTTAACACTCGCTGCGGCGGTAGCGGCGGCCAAAGTGGCTGCAGCCGTAGTCAGGGCGTCAGAATCATCATCTTCACCCAACTCTTCGACTAACGAGAAAGTATCATCAGTGCCGTCAATCGAGTGAGACGCACCAATACCTTTAAGTAAATTGTCTTCGTCTGTGGCGTTATCGTCCGCGTCAAGCAGCGCCGTTTCCATATCGAAGTCGAATTCATCTTCATCGGCATCGAGTTGTTCTGGCACATCAAATTCAGCTAACAGCGCATCTAAATCTTCATCGCCTGACGCTTCGCCCTTGATATCTTCCGGTAACGAAGCTTCTAGCTCTGCGGCAATTTCTGCACTGATATCATCGTTTTCTGCATCAACTTTGACTTCAGGCTCAGCATCAAAACTTGCCAGCAGTGAATCGATATCATCTGATTCATCTACGTCTAATTCATTCAATTCATCGTCTAACTCGGCGGCGATTTCAGCGCCAAGATCAGGTTCGACTTCGGGTTCTGCTGGTTTATCGAAATCGGCTAACAGCGCATCGATATCGTCAGTTTCTTCGACGCCAAGTTCATTCAGCTCTGCATCTAACTCAGCGGCAATTTCAGCGCCCAGATCAGGCTCGACTTCGGGCTCTGCTGGTTTATCAAAATCCGCTAACAGCGCATCTATATCGTCAGTGTCTTCTACGCCAAGCTCATCCAGCTCTGCGTCTAACTCGGCGGCAATTTCAGCGCCAAGATCAGGCTCAACTTCAGGTTCTGCTGGTTTATCAAAATCTGCTAACAAGGCATCGATGTCGTCGGTATCTTCTACGCCAAGCTCATCAAGCTCTGCATCTAACTCGGCAGCTATTTCAGCGCCAAGATCAGATTCGACTTCAGGTTCAGCGGCTGGCGTTGGTTTATCGAAATCGGCCAATAGGGCATCGATATCATCAACCTCTTCTCCGCCCAGTTCATCATCTAGCTCATCATCGAGTTCTGCGGCGATGGCGGCACTGAGATCTTCATCGTCAGACTCAATAGATGCTGTTGCAGGTTCTTTTGCCGTTTCTGGATCTTCAGCAGGAACACTAAACTCGGCAAGTAAGGCATCGAGATCATCGTCATCGGCGACGGCTTCATTGGCAGCTTGGGTATCTTCTACTTCAACTTCGTCTTCTTCAGCTAAATCGCTAGCAAAGTTTCGTTCTAGTTCACTTAAATCGTCTTCAGCTTCAGTGCTATCTTCTGAACCTAGGCCCGCTAATAGCGCATCGAGATCGGCTTCCTCAAGAATATTGTCAGATTTAGGTTTCTCCTCAACAATATCCTCTTCCTGATCGCCCATGGCTTCGGCCCACAGGTCATCAAGAGATTGCCCTTCGTCTTCAACCTCAGGTTCAGCAGAGAGACCCGGATCGACAAACATTTCAGACGCCATATCCATCTGATCGTTTGAGTCAGTCAAATCTTGCTCAGGTTGTAAATCGACGCTGCCCATATCCAGCAGGCTATCGATAGAGTCGGCATGGTCGGTATCTAAATGCACCGCCATATCATCTAAATCGTCATCATCCATGTCCATTATGGCTGCACCAGCAACGCCAGCAGCACCAGCGGCCATCACCGCTTCTTGCGCCTGCATTTCCCGACGTTCTTTATTACGCTTACGGCGTAGGAACCAGAACACTGCCAGTAACAAGAACAAGGCAGGGATCACTGCGGCAGCAATCATTAACACTGGACTGTTAAGGATATTACGCCATAAATCATCGGGTTCAGCGGCGACCTCAGCGTCTGCTTCAGGAGTATCTGTTGCCATCTCTGGCGTTTGGGCAGCTTCGACTTCGGCTTTTAAAGCTTGGTTTTGCAATTTGCTGGCTTGCAGAGTTTCCTCTAGCACGGCAATGCGTTGATTCAACTCTTCAACTTTCACTTTTAGCGCTTCAACATCTGAAGTGCGGACAGTGAGTTGATCTTGGGTACGAGCTAATTCATCGGTTAATGACAGATTTTTACTTTCGGCCGCTTCTAAACGCGACGTTACATCAGAACTCAGCATCTTAGGCTTGTCTGGCGTCGGCGTTTCTACCACTGGCGCTTTGGGCGGCGTCACTTTGGTTTCAGTGATTTTAGTTTCAGCAATCACGGCGGGAGCCGTCACAGGTGCTTGCGTAGTGACTTTCGCAGCAGGTTTCTGCACCGCTTTTGCTGGCGTACGGGATTGTCTGTCGCTTTGTTCTGCTCTTGCAATCGCCATGCTATTAGGAATCGACAGCATGACTTCTTTAGACGGGATCAGCAGGATCATGCCACGTTCTAAACTGTTGTAGCTGGCAGAGTTAAACGCATGGGGGTTAGCATCGTATAGCGCGGCCATCACTTGATAGACGCTGACGCTGGCATCGGGACGCACTTTTTGCGCTATGCTCCAAAACGTGTCTCTGGATGTCGTTGGGCCATATTGATGATTAACTTGACGGATCTGTCCGTCTGGACCCATGATTTTTAAGGGTTTTAATCTTGGCGTATCTGCTGCAACGGCGGGATCAATAAAATAAGCGGTAGAAGAAACAGCTAAAACAGTGGCCATTAGACCCACAAGATACGAAGTGCGAAATTTCATCAATCCTTCCCTTTGAAGCGCTATAAAGTTATCTCGCTGATAACAGGCTTTAGGCAATTGTATTTATTGAGATTACTATAAACCAGAAATCCCTGCCCTGCTACTGTTCACAATTGTAAAACAAAAAAAGCCTGCTGACAGCAGGCTTTTTCAATGGGCATAAAATGCAATCTCGTGCTTAGTAATAATCTCTCACTAAGATCTCGGCAATTTGCACACTGTTCAAGGCTGCGCCCTTACGAATATTGTCTGACACCACCCACAGGTTAATCCCATGAGAATGAGAGATATCCTTACGAATGCGGCCCACATAAACCGGATCGGTACCAGCACCATCGGTTACAGCCGTTGGATAGTCATCATCTGACTCAAACAATACCACTCCTTCGGCATTACGCAGTAAAGCTTTAACGTCTTCTGCATCGACAGGCTGACGGGTTTCGATATTAATGGCTTCAGAGTGACCATAAAACACAGGTACACGTACCGCGGTCGCATTCACTAAAATCTCATCGTCACCGAAAATTTTCTGGGTTTCCCAGACCATTTTCATTTCTTCTTTGGTATAGCCGTTATCCATAAACTTATCGATTTGCGGCAATACGTTAAAAGCAATTTGCTTTGGATAGACTTCAGCGTCAGCAGGTAAACCTTGCAGTAATTTAGTGCACTGATGCGCTAACTCTTCAATGGCTTTTTTACCTGTACCCGAAACTGACTGGTACGTTGCCACGTTAATGCGGCTAATACCATAGGCATCATAAATAGGCTTAAGCGCCACCAGCATTTGAATCGTTGAGCAATTTGGGTTAGCAATGATATTGCGATTGCGAAAATCAGCAATAGCATGCGGATTCACTTCGGGTACGACCAAGGGAATATCGATGTCGTATCTAAAGTGCGAGGTGTTATCAATCACAACACAACCTGCTTCAGCGGCAATCGGGGCCCATTTGGCGGAAACATCACCCCCTGCGGAGAAGAAACCAATTTGAGCTTGGGTCCAATCGAAGGTTTCTACGTCGAGAATGGTAATTTGTTTGCCATGAAAGCTGACCGTTTCACCGGCGCTACGGCTACTGGCTAAAGGGTACAAATTGGCAACCGGGAAATTACGCTCTTCGAGGATCTCTATCATTGTTTGACCCACTGCGCCCGATGCACCTAAAACGACAACATTAAATTCCTGTGACATAGCTACTGACCGACTCCTGAAAAACCTAAATTGGACAACCAATCTACCTCAGATTGACCGTCATAAGCCAGCGCCAATGCACTAAATTCGCGTCTATGTTGGTGATTTTTTCTCATAGTGTCGAAGCCATTCTCATTTAAGAATGTATTTCTGAACATCTTGTCATCGTCGCGCAAATCATAGACAAAGCGCGCAAGCTGTAATAAGGCTTTTTCATTCGGCGCTGCCGCAAGTTCGACCGCCTTAATGTTAAAGCTTGGCAAGAGATCCAGCAGGCTTTTATCGGCAGCCACATTCAGCAACTGACACAGTTTTTGATAAAGCATAAAAGTGCCGCGCGCCTTACCTTCTAAGCTGTAACCTGCAATATGCGGGGTGGCAAATTCAGCCAGTGGCACCAGTTCAGGCATCGGTGTTGGCTCACCCTCCCAGACATCTAGCACTAACTTAAGGTCATCACGTTGCTGCTTCACTTTGATAAGCGCCTGATTATCAATCACATCACCGCGGCAGCAATTCACTAGCCATGTATTGGGTTTGAGTGCCTTTAAGCGCGCTTCATCGAACAAATGTTTGGTTTTATGCTCGCCCGTGCGCGTGATGGGCACATGCAAACTGATAATATCGGCCTGCGCCATGATGGTATCTAAGCTCACAAAACTGCGCGGATCGCCCTCTGCAGCTTTGATGGGATCATTAAGTAGCACCTTAATACCATAGGCTTGCAAACATTTTGCCGTCGCAGTACCAGTGTTGCCCGCGCCCACTATACCGACGACCTTGCCCTTAAGCGGTGAATTGAAGCGCTGCGCTAGCTCCAGCATAGCGATAAAAGCAAACTCCCCGACCGCAGTCGCATTGCAACCTGGTGCATTAGAGAAGGGAATATTTCGCTCAGCAAGATAGGCTAAATCCACATGATCTGTGCCTATGGTGGCACTGCCGACAAATTTCAGCTTGTTATTGCCTGAGAGCAACTCGGCATTCACTTTGGTGACTGAGCGCACTAATAGCACATCGGCATCGCGCACTTGCTCTGCGGTTAACGTGCGGCCGTTAACAGGAATAATGTCCCCGAGATCGCCAAATAGCGGTTCAACATAGGGCATATTTTCATCGACTAAAATCTTCATGGGCACCTGATCGGATAAAAGTGGGAATGGAAGGCATCAAGATGCTCGGTATTCTAACAAGACTAATGGGATAAATCCTTGTCGATGCAACAGGTTTACAAAAATCGCCCATAAAAAAGGGAAGCCTAAGCTTCCCTTCTATCGCGTTTGATAAACAAACTTATTTGAATTTACGCATCACTAGCGTGGCGTTTGTACCGCCAAAACCAAAGCTGTTACTCATGACTGTATTCAGCTCAGCATCGCGATATTCACGAACGATAGGCATATCTTTCGCCGCGTCGTCCAGATTTTCGATATTGATGCTTGGGGCAATAAAGCTGTTTTCCATCATGATTAAGCTGTAAATCGCTTCGTGTACGCCTGCAGCGCCTAATGCATGACCTGTCATAGACTTAGTCGATGCAATCGGTGGGCACTTGTCTTTGAAGACTTCACGTAGCGCTTCTAATTCACGCACGTCGCCCACTGGGGTTGAAGTGCCATGAGTGTTGATATAATCGATTGGGGTATCGACATCCATCATCGCCATTTGCATACAACGCACTGCGCCTTCGCCTGATGGCGCTACCATGTCATAACCGTCTGAAGACGCGCCATAACCAATCACTTCAGCGTAAATTTTTGCGCCGCGAGCCAGAGCATGCTCTAACTCTTCAACCACTAAAATACCGCCGCCGCCAGAGATCACAAAACCATCACGGTCTGCATCATAGGTACGAGAGGCTTTTTCGGGTGTGGCATTATACTTAGTTGACAGTGCCCCCATAGCGTCGAAGCCCATGGTCAGTGTCCAATCCACTTCTTCAGCACCACCGGCAAACACCATGTCTTGCTTACCCATTTGGATAAGTTCAACGGCGTGACCAATACAGTGAGCGCTGGTTGCACAGGCTGAACTGATAGAATAGTTCATGCCTTTAATTTTAAATGGCGTGGCTAAACAAGCACTGGCCGTACTCGACATGATGCGAGGCACAATATACGGACCAACACGTTTAACACCTTTTTCACGCAGTGTATCGGCAGATTGTACTTGGTTAGACGATGATGCACCGCCTGTACCGACAATCAAACCCACACGGTGATGAGAATACTGCTCTTCGGTTAAATTGGCATCGGCAACCGCTTCTTGCATGGCTATGTAGGCATACGCTGCCGCATCACCCATAAAACGCAATGCCTTACGATCGATATGCTCAGCTGGGTTTAACTTGATGTCACCCCATACATGGCTACGTAATTGCATCTCTTCAAACTGAGCTGAATGCGTAATACCACTGCGGCCCGCTTTCAGTGACTCGGTCACTTCTTGCTTGTTATTACCGATACTTGAAACAACACCCATTCCGGTGATCACGACTCTTTTCATTTTATTGCTATCCATTGTGTACATGTCAGTACCTACTTTTCGCTGAGCCAATAGTATCTGTTTTGACTCAATTAAGTGGTCAGCTTTCCATAAAGGCGAGTAAAATAATGCCCATTATGAGACCGAGAGTAAATTTCTTTGACTGCTGAGCCCAATAAACCTTGCCAAATTAAGCGTGATTACCCGCAATTAATCAACCTTTATCCCGCAACCGCTGACACTGATGCACACTATCTCAGCAAGTTGAGCATTTATCAGCAGCGGGTATTTGAGGCTCATTCACAGCAAAAAATCTTAGTATTAGGCCAAATTGGTCTAGGCAACGGGCTTGAATTCTTATCTTGGTGGCGCGCTCATTCGCACCTTAGCCAACGTTTACTTTTAAAAGTGTTCGAACCCAATCCGATTAATGCGTACGAACTTAAATCACTTTGGGATCAATCCACCTGTTTAACCAAAGAGCCTGAACTTGAGCCACTTGCCCAACGCTTACTTCATGCAGAGCCTGCGGCTATTATAGGTTGCCAGAGATTAATTTTTGATGACGGTCGTTTCACAATCGACCTGCACTTTGGTGATATTCAATCCCAGCTAAGTTCACTCATCCATTCTCCGCTTCACCCCGTTCAGCACTGGCTGGTATTGCCCCATCTGCAAAATGGGTTGAATCAGCAAAACCATTGGCAGATGGCAAAACTCAGTGACGATAGCGCGACCATTGCCACTATTGCCACTATTGAATCAAGCGAATCATGCGTATTAAACGAAACAACAATCAATCATTTCCAAGCCTGTGGCTTTGAGGTGAGGGATTTTACCTGCGCTGAAATACAGACAAACCATCAGCCTGATGCCATTTTGTTACACGAGCGCCACGTCTTACGCCAGCAAGATGCCAAAGCCTATGCCTTTAATCCTATGGCAGCAATCTTATCCTCGGACACGTCCAGCTCGATTGCCATCATAGGCGGCGGCTTAGCCTCGGCGCATTTGGCGCTTTCTTTGGCTGAGCGCGGCCAAGGTGCACAGATATTTTGTAAAGATGCAGAGCTAGGCCAAGGCGCATCGGGCAATCGCCAAGGAGCTATTTATCCGCTGCTGACCCCAGAAAATGACGAATTAAGCCGTTTTTTCCAACAGGCATTTTTATTTAGCCGACGTCGAGTGCAGGCGCTGACATCCGCCCCAGCCGATAATCAGACGCCGATTTCCCATGATTTTTGCGGCGTATTGCAAACCGCCCACGATGAACGCAGCCAATTACGACTCGATAAAATCATTCAAGGCCAACCCTGGCCAAGTGAAATCGCCTACGCCGTTGATGCTGAGCAAGCCAATGCCATTGCCAAAATCAATCTCGATAAGCCAGGCTTTTTTTATCCCTTAGGTGGCTGGGTTTGCCCATTTGAATATGCAGAAGCTGCGATACAAAAAGCGATGCAACTGGCCGATGTTAGCGTCTCGCTCAATACCGACATCCTTGCCATTGAACGCCAAAGCGATGGCTGGGTTTTGTTAACTGAAAAGGAACGTTTCGGGCCCTTCGCGCAACTTGTACTCGCCAATGGCGCAGAATTGACACAATTTGATGCCAGCAACAAATTACAAATTAGCCCCTTTCGCGGCCAAGTCAGCCATGTGCCCGCTCAATTTCAATTGAGTCAGCTCGCAACTGTGCTGTGCGCAAACGGTTATTTAACGCCAAGTCACCAAGGACTCCACTGCCTTGGCGCGAGTTACGTTAAAGAACCCGAGCATTTAGACTTTTGCCCGCAGGAACAACAAGAAAACCTCATGAAAATGCACGAGAGTTATCCGAACCAAAGCTGGCTTGAAGATATCGACATGAGTGGCAACAATGCCCGCGTCGGAGTGCGTATGGTGACGCGGGATCATTTCCCTATGATGGGCTGCGCGCCCGATGTGGCCAAAATCCTTGAGGATTATGAGCAACATCAACTCACTAAAGAGAGTCGTCACTACTGGCAAACCACGCCAGCGCCAGTGCATCAAGGACTGTATATTCTTGGCGGGTTGGGCTCGCGGGGGTTAAGTTCTGGGCCACTGGCTGCCGAATGTCTCGCCGCGCAACTTTGCGGCGAACCAATACCGCTCGATAAAGCAACCCTGTGTAAACTCAACCCCAATCGCATGTGGCTGCGAAAATTACTCAAGGGTAAAGCGCTCTAGGCAATCAATCGCTAGAAAAATAACGTTTTTGAGCACTATAAAAAAGGGATTAAGCCATGGCTTAATCCCTTTTTTAAATGTTTTCTGTAAACCACTTAAGCGGCTGTGATGACTATTGCGTTGTCACTACAGCTAGGCTCAACACTACTGGATTTAACATGTCGAGGTTTTCGCGGCGCTCTGGGCACTTTCACCCGAGTACGATTGTTGTTATCGCGGCTCTGGCGGATCAGCGCATCGCCGCTAAGACTGGGGACGGGGCTCGATGTCAGGCTTGCAGCCTCACGGTGAGATTTCGCCAATCTGTCGTATAACAGCACATTGACCGACGCAGCAAGATTCATACACCCGACCGTAGGCACATACACTACGGCATCGGCTTTATCGATAATCTCTTGGCCAATGGTGCCATCTTCAGGACCAAACACATAAAAGGCTTTCGCGGGATGGACAAAATCCGGCAGCGGCGTTGCGCCCACCACCAAATCGACACAGATAAGCTGAGTGTCCGCCGGAATCGCGGCTAACAATGAAGTGACGCCCGTGAGCGGAATGCGCTCGCCAGCATCTTTAGTATCGACATGGTATTGCACTGCACCCGAACGCGCGGCTAACTCGTAGCGCCTGCCAGTATAAAATACGCCATCGACACCATAACAACCCGATGCGCGCATTATACCGCCGACATTAACGGGCGTTTTAGGATTCACTAAACCGATAAATACTGCGCTGGCATCGAGCGTTTGCTCACTGGCTAATTCAGCACTTGGCATTTCTGTACTCGTTACTTCGGTACTAGTCACTGCAGTATTAGTCACTTGCTCGTTGTCAGTCATAGGCATAACGCTAGGCAACATCAAATTCGCCTACAATCCTTGCATGCAGCTGTGCCCATGCCTGTTCAACCAAGGCATAATCGGCATCATTTAATTCTTGGCGCGCGAGCGCTAAACAGTCGGTCATTTTCAACATAAGGGCATCGAGGTCGGTTGCACCCTGCGCTTCAAGTTGCGATAACACAACGGCGACATGACCCTGTAAATAGCCACAGGCAAACAAAGCATCGTCATCACCATGACTGACTACACTGGCGATCCACTGTTCTAATGCGTCTTCGTAATGCTCTAACATTGGGTCTAACTCTCCATTAATACTGGATTGGCCGACACATCTGCTGCGACCAATAAATCTGGATTGGCCACCTGATACATGACGTAATCATGGTAGCCCGTCGTCACTTTATAATAGCCGCCAAGCTCGCTATCTAATTTAGGGTCGCCACTATCCACAATTAGTGGTCGTCCATCAAGTGCTTTTAGCTTAGTTTTTGTGGCGAGGATAATAATATTGTCTTTTCCGATGCGCCGAATGAGCTCAGGCGACAACTGTTGATTGCCGCGCCCTAAGATATGGCCTTGGCCGCCAATTAAAGTGATCACCAACTTAGTCGGCTTATCTTGGGTCAGTTCAAGTAATTCATTCGCGGTTAAGTCACTGCCAACAAGGTTTTTATCTTGAATGAGATCAACACCGAGCAGGGTATTGTCCAGAGCTAACTCTTCCATCACAAAGGCGACCGTACTGCCAGAGCCCATGATGTACAGTTCATCTTCCATTTGATTAACCACATCGGCGGCGATATCGGCCAGCACAAGTTCATCGACTTCCTTACCACCCATCTTCACCGCTTGCACATAACGCGGCTCGGCGGGCACTAAAAGCTCACCAAATCGTTTGGCGCGCACAGTGCCTTGGCGAAAAGCCACTTCGTCGATATCCATCACATCGGCGGACATCAAACTAACGAGTTCGCCATCGAGCAACATTTTGACCACCATGCCAGAGGCATGGGGCGTAATACCGTAAACGCCGGAATGAATTTTCACGCCAGCGGGCACGCCAAGCACGGGTAATTTGTCATCGATAGTGGCTTGTTCAAACACGGAATAAACATCGCGAGCCGTGCCGTCACCACCGGCAAAGAGCAGTAAATCCAGCGGTTCATCCAGCAGCGCGCGCACAACTGCCTGCGTATCCAGTGCCTGTGTTTTATCCGGGGTCTGATAGACCACTCGCGTGGTAAAACCCAGTGACTTTGCTGCGTCTTCACCCATGATGCCCGAAGCGGTAATAACTTCGATGTCATCAGCATAATCACGGATAACCTCAAGTGCCTGCATCATACGCAAAGCGGCTTTGGGTTCGGCACCTAAGGCGAGCGCCTCTTCGGCAACGCCATCGCTGCCCTTAAGGCCAACACTGCCACCTAAGCCAGCCAATGGATTGATCACTAACCCTAAACGAAACCGAATCACCTTTTACCTCACTTAACGCAATCTTGGTATTTTTATCTTTATATTTTAGTATCTTAATAGATACTTTTTAATCTTGATTAATATTGCTAGGCCGCATGGGCGGCAACGCTAGGTTTATCCCTAGGAATAAAGAATACCGCCAGCATAGCGGCAAAGGCGCATCCGGCTGCAAATACCCAAGACCAAACCGCACCACTACCATCGCCCCAAATATAGCCGCAAATCCAAGTGCCGAGCGCACCGCCCACTCCAAAACTTAAGCTGGCGTAAAGGGCTTGACCTTGGCTTCTGTGACTCGCATCGAAATGCCTGTGCACAAATTGAATCGATGCCGCGTGGGTTAAACCAAAGGTAAAGGCATGCAATAACTGACTAAAACCAAGCCACAACACGCTGTCTACCCCAAAGGCGACCAACAACCAACGCAAGCAAGTCATGCCGATACTGACAATCAATAGGGTATTAACACCATAGCGGCCCAGTAAACGCGGCGCGAACATAAACATCACTATCTCGGCCATAGCGCCAAGGGCGACAAATATCCCCGCCGAGGATTCGGAGTAACCCGCTTGCTTTAAATATAAGACGAAGAAGCCGTAGAAAGGTCCCGCGCTCATTTGCAGCAACATGGCCGAGACTAAGAACCAAATGATTGCCCGATTCCATTGCAATGGCGGCCGCACTTGACTGGTGTCACGCACTAAACGATTTGCTGGTAATGGCAACGCACTAGCTAACATGCCGATAAACAATGAAAAACCAATATAAGGCAGCACTTCAGTGCCCCACTGGCCAATGGCAAAGCCCGCACCGATAACTAGGCAGATATAACCAACACTGCCCCAACTGCGAATTTGACCGTAGCGGCTGGCATTTTCACCTAAGGTTTCTAAGGTGATCACTTCAAGCTGGGCGAGGATTGCGTTCCAAAAGAAGGTATAGAGGGCCAAACTCAGCGCCATATACACAAAACCGCCATGGTAGAAGAAACTCAAATACGCCAGCGCGGCGGCTCCCGCGCCCATTTTAATAAGCTCGGCACGCATTCCCGTTCGGTCAGCCACTTTGGCCCACACATTCGGAGCAACGATGCGCGTCGCCATCAGGATGGCGAGTAAAAAGCCAATTTCTTGAGGATTAAAACCGCGATTTTCAAAGAAGACCCCAAGATATGGGACCATAGTACCGAGAATAGAAAAGAAGAAAAAATAGCAGGCACAAAGCCAGCGTAATTGCCGGCTTGTGCTAGAAGAAGTTGACATTAACGCATTCCCTTTATCTCATGTCACTTGTTGGATCGTTATCGCTCACCATCTACCTCATGCGCCTATCGCATACCCCTATCTCATTCCGAGAACGGGTGTGTGACTGCGTACATCCTGATTTTGCGCTCTGTGCCTTAACAAGTGATCCATCAACACAATGGCAAGCATAGCTTCGGCAATCGGTACAGCGCGGATCCCAACACAGGGATCGTGACGACCTTTAGTGACGACTTCGGCCATTTCACCCTGCGCCGTCATACTTTGGCCCGGCACACTAATGCTTGATGTGGGTTTTAAAGCAATATGGGCAATGATCGGCTGGCCCGATGAAATTCCACCGAGCACACCGCCCGCATGGTTAGATTCAAAGCCTTGAGGTGACATTAAGTCACGACCTTCGGAGCCCTTTTGAGTCACGACACCAAAACCATCACCAATCTCAACGCCTTTGACGGCATTGATGCCCATCAGCGCGTGGGCAATATCGGCATCCAATCGATCAAATACTGGCTCACCTAAACCCACTGGCACACCTGTCGCGATAACGGAGATTTTCGCGCCAATGGAGTCACCGGATTTTTTCAGCTCACGCATGTATTCATCAAGCGCTTCAAGCTTGCTGGCATCGGGGAAGAAAAAGGCATTTTGCTCAATTTGGTCAACATCAATAGTCTCGGCACAAATAGGACCCAGCTGTGACATAAACCCATAGATCTCGATACCGTGAACTTGCTTCAAATACTTTTTAGCCACCGCACCTGCCGCAACGCGCATCGCGGTTTCACGGGCTGAAGAGCGGCCACCACCACGGTAGTCACGCATACCGTACTTTTGCTGGTAGGTATAATCGGCGTGCCCCGGACGGAATAAATCTTTGATATTAGAGTAATCTTGACTGCGTTGATCGGTATTTTCGATCAAGAGTCCAATTGAGGTACCCGTGGTTTTACCTTCGAAAACGCCGGATAAAATCCGCACTTCGTCTGGCTCACGGCGGGCCGTGGTATATCGGGATGTCCCTGGGCGACGGCGGTCAAGATCATGCTGCATATCGGCTTCGGTTAATTCAAGCCCTGGTGGGCAACCATCAATAATGCAACCCAGTGCAACACCGTGACTCTCACCAAACGTCGTCACTACAAAATTTTGACCAATACTGTTTCCAGACATCCGCTTTGTACACCTTAGATTATTTTTTCATCGCTCCGTGTCCAGCGACCACTGGACAATTTATTTTCCCGCTGCAAGCCTAACTGGCAGCGGGAAAAGTCTCAACCTAATTTGCTATTTTAGGTTATTCTGCGTCGCGATAAATGCCGAACACTGACTGATTTTCGACCAGTTGATCGCGGGTCAATACAAATACGCCATCGCCGCCATTTTCAAAGTTAATCCAAGTGAATGGCACTTCTGGGAATTGCTCAATCAAATGCACCATAGAATTGCCCACTTCGACTACGAGCAAACCCGTTGGCGTGAGGTATTGCGCGGCATTGGCCAGTATGCGTTTGGTTAAATCTAAGCCGTCGCGACCTGAGGCTAAACCAATGGCAGGCTCATGATGATATTCATCTGGCATATCGCCAATATCTTCAGCATCCACATAAGGTGGGTTTGAGACAATCAAATCATACTGTGGACCTTCAGGGATTGCCGAGAACAAATCCGATTGCATCGGGAATACTCGGTCCATCACACCTAAGGTTTCGATATTGATTTGCGCCACATCTAAGGCATCTTCGCTGATGTCCAGCGCGTCAACTTCGGCATCTTCAAATTCGTAGGCACAGGCGATAGCGATACAAGCGCTGCCAGTACATAAATCTAAAATACGCGTTACCGGTTTGCCGTATAACCAAGGGCTAAAACGGTTGGCGATCATTTCAGCAATCGGTGAACGAGGCACTAACACGCGCTCATCGACGTAAAATTCAAGTCCAGCAAAACGCGCTTTGTTGGTCAGATAAGGCACAGGTAGGCGCTCTCTGACACGGCGAATAATCAACTCGACAATTTTATGCTTTTCACTGCTGGTCAAGTTGCTTAAAATCACTTGCTGGCCGATTTCTTCGGGTAAGTGTAAAGCATGGAAAACTAAGGCGATGGCTTCATCCCACGCATTATCAGTACCATGACCATAATACACATTGGCATCGTTAAAACGGCTCACGGCCCAACGTAACATATCGCCAATGGTGCGTAATTCTGTCACAGCTTCATCTACAAAGATCTTATCCAAAACGTGCTCCCGCTAGTTTGTTCGCGAACATTGTAACTGAACTCTATTCAGAAACCATAGGATTCAATAGAATACCCGCCATGAATAAAGACGACGACAAAGAAGGCTTGGCGATGTTCTCAGCGCTTATCGATGGTATTAAACCCATCACGCAAAATAAGCGACACTTTCGCACGCCCTTAAAAACCAAACAGGAAATAGAACTGAAAGAGCAGCAACTGCATGCTAACAGTTATTTCTCAGATACTTATCAGCCGCTACTGCCAGTACAAGGGCCAATGCGTTGGTTGGAGGAAGGGGTTGATAGCCTAGAACTCAAACGCCTGCGACGTGGAGATTACCAGCCAGATTTGCTGCTGGATTTGCACGGCTATCGCCAATCGGAAGCCAAACTTGAGCTAGCGGCACTGATCCAAGCCTGCGTTAAACAGCAAAGCCTGTGCTGCTGCATTATGCACGGCTACGGCAGCGGTATTTTGAAGCAACAGGTCCCCATGTGGCTAGTGCAGCATCCTATGGTGAAAGCCTTCCATCAGGCCCCTAAAGAATGGGGTGGCGATGCGGCGTTATTAGTGCTGATTGATATTGGAGAGCAGCCGCATAGACGTTAACTCGCTATCGGCTTAGGCTTTAATATTTACTATTTAGCGAAAACAAACGGCCCACATAATGTGGGCCGTTTGTTTGTAAAAGGGATATCAATCAAGACTAGCTAATGCTGTGGGGTGCGTGCTGCCACACGATTGAAGCTTGCTCTGCATGTTTATCAATGAGCGTAATACCTGACGTCGCGAATAATGGCGGCTCAACGCCAGCCACTAACTCACTGACTAAGTAGCCCAGTAACGGCATGTGAGCAATCACTAGCACTTTATCCGCCTTGTATAACTCAGCATAGGCTACAACTAACGCGGCTACATTGGCGGGATCGCCTGAAGGAACGAGATCATCGGCGACTAACCACTTACGCGGCTCAGGAAAATGCTGACTCAGCTCCTGCCACGTTTGCTGCGCACGTAAGTAAGGACTCACCAAAACGAGATCGAAATCAGTCACACTGCGAGCCAACCAGTTACTCATCAACACAGTATGGTGCCTTCCTACATCGGTCAGTGTTCTGTCTCTATCAGACTGAGCATTAAATCCGGCGTCACCATGTCTCATCAAAAATAGCTGCATACTTCTCTCGCGACTCAAACTTGTTTTTGTTTTATCCCAATTGTAGCCCTAAAATTCATTTCAACAAACCATGTAAGGCTTAATCTTTAGTCGATAAACACAAGAGATATTTGCTAAAAACCATTAAGACTATCAATATATAACAAGCTATCGTTATCGGAGTGTCTCTTTGCAAGCCTCTCAGTCCATTTATAAAAGTCCAAACGATCACCGCCAGTATCGTTATCTTGTGTTAGATAACGCGCTTAGGGTGTTATTGGTTGAAGATCAAGATGCCAGCCAAGCGGCCGCATCTATGGCTGTAGGCGTGGGTCATTTTGATGATCCCGCAGATAGACCCGGCATGGCACACTTTTTAGAGCATATGCTCTTTCTTGGTACCGAAAAATTTCCCGACTCAGGCGAGTACCACGCCTTTATCAACCAACATGGCGGCAGTAATAACGCTTGGACGGGCACTGAACACACTAACTTCTTTTTCACCATCAATGAAGACGTATTTGCCGACTCCTTAGACAGATTCAGCCAATTTTTTATCGCCCCTAAATTTGATTTAGATTTAGTCGACAGAGAGCGCCAAGCCATTGAATCTGAATTTAGTTTAAAACTGAAAGACGATATCCGCCGTACCTATCAAGTGCTCAAAGAGACAGTTAATCCACTGCATCCTTTCTCAAAATTTTCAGTCGGTAACTTAGTGACCTTAGGCGGAGAGCAAGCACAGGTACGTAGCGAATTACTCGATTTCTATCAAAGCCACTACAGCGCCAACTTAATGACCCTGTGCTTAGTCGCGCCGCTTTCCCTCGACGAATTAGAAGAGTTAGCCAGCCATTATTTTAGCGGGATCCGAAACTTGAACTTAGTGAAAAATTATCCTCAAGTGCCGCTGTTTTCGGAAAATGAGCTGTTAACCCAAATAGATATCGTGCCGCTTAAGGAGCAAAAACGCTTAAGCATCAGCTTTAATTTCCCAGGCATTGACCACTACTACAAACGTAAACCTTTGACTTATATCAGCCATATTTTAGGCAATGAGAGCCATGGCAGCCTGTTGTCCTATCTTAAAGAGCAGGGACTGGTGAATAACTTGTCTGCGGGCGGCGGCGTAAATGGTTATAACTTCAAAGATTACAGTATCGGTTTACAGTTAACCGATAAGGGACTAGCGAATCTTGATGAGATTATCAGCTGCTGTTTTGAGTATATTGAGCTCATCAAAACCCAAGGCTTAGATGAATGGCGTTATTTAGAGCGCGCAAACCTACTCAAAATGGCGTTTCGTTACCAAGAGCAAGTTAAATCACTCGATTTGGCCAGCCACCTCAGTATCAATATGCATCATTATGAAGTCGAAGATTTGGTCTTTGGTGACTATCGAATGGATGGGTTGGATATTCCAGAAACCATAGCCCTACTCGAGCTAATGACGCCTCACAATATGCGTCTGCAGCTTATCGCGCAATCGGTTAAAACGGATCGTAAAGCCAACTGGTATCACACGCCCTATAAAGTGCGCCCTATTGCACCTCAATCACTTGCTCGTTGGCAAGTGAGCAGTATTCGCCCAGAATTACAACTACCTGCAGCAAACCCATTTATCGTCGCCGACTCCATTCCTCGACCAGATAAGAGCGATGTCGATGTACCTGTGATCGTTGCAGAATCGACGGGATACCGTATTTGGCACAAGAAAGACGATGAGTTTAATGTGCCCAAGGGCCACATGTATTTGTCACTGGACTCAGAACAGGCGAGTAAAACCCCAAAGCATGCCGCCCTCACCCGCCTATATGTTGAAATGCTGCTCGATTATCTGACAGAACCAACCTATCAGGCCGAAGTTGCAGGCTTAAGCTACAATATTTATCCGCATCAAGGTGGCATTACCCTGCATTTATCGGGCTTTACCGGCAATCAAGAAACGTTATTAGCGCTGTTAATCCACAAAGCCAGAGAGCGAAATTTTACCGAAGAGCGCTTTGCCCTGATTAAATCTCAACTACTGCGCAGTTGGCAAAATCTGGCGCAGGCGAAACCGATATCACAATTATTCACTAGTCTCACTGTCACGCTACAAAAAAGCAGTTATGAGCCTGCCCGCATGGCTCAAATGCTCGAAGACATAAGCCTTGAAGATTTGCATAACCATGTACGCGCCTTTTACGAGAAAATCTATCTTGAAGGACTAGTTTATGGAGATTGGTTAGTCTCTGAAGCACAAGCTCTCGGTAAACGCTTAGAGCACATATTGTCCTTGGTTTCGACGCCAAGCGCCGAGTCCACTAGAGAATTAGTCAATTTAACGGGTCAAGGCACCTTACTTAGAGAACTTGCAATAGATCATCAAGATAGCGCGATCATTGTGTATTACCAGTCTGCTGTGGCAACGCCAGAAAAGATGGCGCTGTTTAGCTTACTGAACCACACAATGTCGTCCACCTTCTTCCACGAACTACGCACTGAAAAACAGTTGGGCTACATGGTCGGCACAGGTTATCTGCCGCTCAATCGTCATCCTGGGCTCATTTTTTATATCCAGTCGCCCACGACTGGACCACTGCATTTATTAGAGGCGATAGATGAGTTTATTGCCGACTTTAATTATGCCGTGATGCAAATCACCAACGAAGAATGGGAAAGCACTAAGGTCGGTCTTATTAGCCAAATCATGGAGCATGATGCAAACCTTAAAACTCGCAGCCAGCGATATTGGGTCAGTGTCGGCAACAGAGATTATCAATTTAACCAAAGGGAGCTGGTCGTAGACGAAATCACTAAGCTCACCCGCACTGATTTACTCAAATTCATGATGCGTAAAATGCGCACCAAACACAGTGACCGCTTAGTCTTATTTAGCACGGGTGAACAGCACAGAACCCAGGCGGTGTTGCAGTCAGAAAAGATGATCACAGATCTCAAAACCTTTAAGCAAACAGCAGAGAAGTTTAATTTCTAAACAAAAAAACTTTTACACACACATTTGTTTGTAAAGCTGGACAAACAAACAAAACCGCTACAAATTGGCCCAACTATAGTTGTATCTATCACGGTTGGGCCTAATACTGATGTAAAACATGGCGAGTCCATGTTCTCCCCCTTCTACAACGCACAATTTTACTGCATCTACATGCTGTTAAAAGGATTTTTTACCGATACCGCTTTGACAAACCCCGCACTTTCTGGAAAAGTGATGTAACACAATTGTTTCATGGCATCCTCGGATAATAAGAATAAACACTATGCCTAAAGCACTCTTTAAAATCGTCTTGCTCGCTTTCTTTGGCTTGCATGCATTCGAAGACGTAAACGCATCTCCCTTTTCTGACAAATCTCCAATTATTCTCCAATCACAGTCTTTTGGTGTGCCACAAGGACTTTCCCAAAGCACAGTTACGTCAATTGTTACGGATAATGATGGCTACATTTGGATTGGCACGCTTAACGGACTAAATCGGTTTGACGGAAAAGAGTTTAAACACTTTTATGCTGATAATAGCACTTCTGGTTTACCCAGCTCTTTTATTCGCAGCCTGCTAATCACTGAAGAAGGTGATCTACTAATTGGTACTGACAAAGGACTTGCTATATATGATAGAAATAATGAATCACTTAAAATTATCGATGTAAAAAATGAATATTTGAATGGTGAAATATGGAGTTTATCCAACAATGACTTTACTAAGGAAGTTTTAGTTGGAACAAATAAGGGCATACTTAGCCTCAACTTAAAAAGTAAATCTCTAAGTTCAGAATACATTGAAAAAGAATATTTCGAAGTAAAGAAAAGTTTAAACATTGGCGATGAAATATTTATAAAAAGTTATGACAAAAAACTTTACAAAATAAATAAAAACAATAAAGTAAAAGTTATCGATAACGTGCTTGACATAGAAAAGGAAAATAAAACCCTATATATATCAACAGAAAATGGACTTTACACTTATAGTGACAACAATGTATTGAAGCTATCAAACAGTAAATATACTTTATTAAGCCGATCTAACAGCGATATTTATGGAATAGATAAAAACGAAATATACTCGGTGAATAACGAACCCTATCTGATTGGAAAAACGGCAGAGGGGAAAGAAAAAAGTAAGGAAACATATCTATTTTCAACTGCTGACTATCTTATTATCGGAATGAATAACCAAGGCTTTGAAATAATAAGAAAATCAAACAATCTTGTTTTAAGTACAGATCTAATAAAGGATAATGTTTGGCACATTAGTAAAACATTTGATAGCAAAATATTAATATCATCTGATGATAGCATTCTTCGATGTTACGACACAGATTTGAATTTAATCAAAACTTATCAAACCGGTATTATCGGATATAAGAACTCCGTAATGACAAAATACGGAATTTACATTGGAAATGAAAATGGTGTAATATTCTTACATAACAATGGCAATGTAAGTAACATAGTTGAAGGTGAACAGATAACAACTATTGACTTAATCAATGACAATAACAGCATTATAGTTGGAACAGCTTCAGGAAAAGCTTTAATCATAGAAGACAATCTAGTTTCAAAGAATATTACAACTAATAAAAAAGATCCTGTTTTTGAGATTCTTTACATTTCAGATACTGATATTTATTTAGCAAGCCAAAGTGGGCTATATCATTACACAGATAGTGAAACCAGTATAATAGCAAACGAACTAACCTATAGTATTACGAAATTTAAAAATGAAATTATTTTTGGAACTTCAACCTCAATTAAAAAATACAATCCTATTACCAAAAAAACAAATAAACTGTTCACCGACAACAAAGAAATTTACTCCATATTAACTTTAGATAACTACATTTTTGCATCATCCCTGGGACAAATAGTTTTAATTGATGGTGATAGTAACTATACTTTCTCAACAAATAATGGAAGTCAATACGAGTACAATACTCGAAGTAGCGTAGTCATTGATAATGAGAATATTTTTTTTGGGGGCATTGATGGTTTAAGCTTGATATCTAAAGGTATAATTTTAGATCATATTAAAAATTTACGGCCACCAGAGACCTTCATCTCTGGATTACGTATTTTCAACTCAAGAATAACTGGGGACGGTGAGTATTTTACAGGTTCAATAAGCAAATCAAAAAGTATACAACTAAAATACTCTGATTATCCATTTACCATAACGTTTAACTCACCAACATCTGAACCCTCAACTACATCTTATTATTATAAAATGGACGGTCTATCAGATGAATGGATAGCATCAAATAAAATAAACTCAGCAACCTATACGAATTTATCACCTGATGAGTACAGTTTCAAAGTCTATGCCGTTGATTTATTAACACAGAAGAATGGTCCAACAAAAGAATTAAAAGTTATAATTACACCACCTTGGTGGCTATCAACGTTTGCAAAGTCAATCTATTTAATTTTTATAATAATAACATTTTTAGTGATTACAAAATCAATTTTAAGAAAACGAGAGGTTCAACGCCAAATAGCGCTCAGCGAAGAAAGATTAAAACTTTCCCTATGGGGAAGTGGTGATGAAATGTGGGACTGGGATATAGAAACTGGCAACATTTTCCGCTCCAATATTTGGGGAGCGCTTGAGTTTCCCCGCGATGGACACCGCTCTGGTAAATCGGATGAAGAGAGTAATATACATCCAATGGATCAAGAGCGTGTTCGAGAAGCGCTCAATAAGCATTTTTATGGTGAAACAGATCATTTTGAAGCCGCATACCGAGTAAAAGGTAAAGATGACAATTGGGTATGGATCTTAGACCGCGCCAAAATTGTAGAACGTGATGAAAAAGATAATGCCCTGCGTATGACAGGTACGATTAAAAATATTAGTCAATTTAAACAAAAAGAAGAGCAACTAAAACTCTTTGAAAAGGCAATTGAAAATATTTCGGAAGGCATGTTTATCCTCGACAGCGAATACCGTTTTGTCGAAGTTAATGAAGCTTGCTGTAAGATTTCATTACGTAACCGAACTGATTTTATTGGTAACTTACTCACATTTGATTTATATCCTGAAACCTTCTCCACCCAAATCAGAACCATGTTGAAGCAACAAGGACGCTGGGCAAATGAAGTGGAAGCCGCAAGAGGAGATAAAAGTCACTTCCATATGGAGCTCACTATCGATGCTATCTATGATGAATTAGGTGAATTGTCACACTATGTCGGTGTTTTTTCAGATATTTCTAGACGTAAGCAGCAAGAAGAAGAACTTAGAAAACTAACCAATAATGATCTCTTAACCGGACTCCCAAATCGCTCCAACTTACAAGTGACCTTAAGTAACCTAGTGAATCGGGAAATAGCCCATGCGTTAATGGTACTTGATCTTGATAATTTTAAACGTATTAATGATTCCTTGGGTCACCAAATTGGAGACTCTTTATTAAAGCTAGTTGCTGCTCGCATTAAGTCCTTACTTCCTAAAAATACCAGTATTTACCGTCTTGGCGGAGATGAATTCGCCATTGTATTAGATAAAGGCTCAGATATAAGTGCCAGTGCTGCGATTGCTAACCGTATTATCGAAGGGTTAAAACCCGCTTTTGAAGTAAGTAATGAACAACTAGTCCTAGGATTAAGTATTGGTATAGTACTATTTCCAGAAGATGAGCAAAGTGAGCAAGCATTACTGAGGAAAGCTGACATTGCTATGTACCATGCAAAGTCAGCAGGAGGTAATTGCTATCAGTTTTATTCAGAGTCATTAAATCAACATGCGATTAGGCAGTTAGAAATAGAGAATCTCATCCGTGAAGGCTTAAAAGATGATCTATTTGAAGTTTATTATCAGCCTAAGGTTGATCTTAAGCGCGGTAAAATTGCAGGCATGGAGGCTTTAGTCAGATTAAATCATCCAGTACATGGCTTGATACCCCCAAATGATTTTATTCCACTTGCTGAAGAAAACGGTTTAATTGTTGAAATTGGTGAAATCGTCTTACGCAAAGCCTGTTTCGCAGCGCAGAAATGGCGTGAACAAGGAATATTCAGCGGCAGAGTCGCCGTCAATTTATCGTCACGTCAATTTGCACTCCCCGATATCCAACAACGAATAGAGTCAATTTTAAGACTCACCAAACTCCCCGCTTGTCACCTTGAATTAGAAATAACTGAAGGTACTGTCATTAAACAGCCGGAAACGGCGATTATTGTCATGCAGCAACTGGCTAAAATGGGCGTCAGTTTGGCACTGGATGATTTTGGCACTGGGTACTCGTCCCTTTCGTACTTAAAACGTTTCCCGATTCATACTTTAAAAATTGATAAAGCTTTTGTTGACGATATTGATAAGTCAGATCGCGATCTAAAAATGGTCGATTCTATTATCACTATCGCCCATAACATGGGGCTTTCGGTTGTGGGTGAAGGAGTAGAACAGACTGCGCAATTAAACATTTTACGAGCACTTAACTGTGAAGAGATCCAAGGCTATATCTTTAGTAAGGCTATAAAAGAGACCGAGTTTACCTTGCTGCTCCAAGAAGACATGATAATGTCAAACACTCAAAGCAACATTAATTGATCATTTAACTCTCTATTTGATTAGTATTTACAACATTGGCACAACAAGTGCAATAGCACTATCAGCGTCAATAATAAATCAATATCAACTACCCTGAGAGAATTAGAATGATTAAAGGAATCCTAGTAACAGTTACTTTATTATCTTCAATTGGTTTTGTAGCAAATAGTGTTGCTCTTCAAGGCTCCCCATATGTGAAATTTAAACCCCTTGAAGTTGCAGGCTCTCCATATGTGAAATTTAAACCCCTTGAAGTTGCAGGCTCTCCATATGTGAAATTCAAACCCCTTGAAGTGGCGGGTTCTCCATATGTGAAATTCAAACCCATTGAAGTTGCAGGCTCTCCATATGTGAAATTCAAACCCATTGAAGTTGCAGGCTCTCCGTATGTGAAATTCAAACCCATTGAAGTGGCGGGTTCTCCATATGTGAAATTCAAACCACTAGAACAAGTTGCATAACATTAATCAGGTTAGGGAGAGTGGCTATGATAAATTCAATCAAAAAAGCACTCGGTTTATCCAAGCCAGCGCGTAAAAAAGTTAAGTTGCCTGAAGGCTTAAACCACCTTGAAGTGATTTCTGCGAAAGGTTGGTGGAATTAATTAAAATCCTGTGGTTATGGGTCTAACTCATGCACAGTGATAACAAGTTAAGCTAGCGCAGCTTTAAAACAATAAAGGGAGCATTGGCTCCCTTTAGTTTTATATGAATATGAAAAGTGTGAAAAAATATGTCATAACATACTGATAGATTAGCTATTTAACATCCCTTCCTCACTACAACGGATTTTCCTCAAAGCTAAATGGCTGTGTGTCGTAAAAAGTGGGTAAGCCAGAGGCACGAGCACAAAACCCAGCAGCACCCAATGCTTAACAGTAAGACCTGCGGTAAATGCAGCCAAGCCAAAGTACCAAGCCGAGATTAATGCGATACAGATAACCAGCAAGACCACAAACCACCTCTTTAAAAACAACAAAATCATAAATGTAGAGAAATGAATCCCCATCAAAATGCGGATACTGCTCGCATAGTCTTGCAGATTGGTGCACACGTTAAATACGCCATTTTAACGGCTGAATGAAATATTCTCTGCAGACTGCTGAAACGAGCAACACTTATTCATCGCTATGCTCTCAGTACAGGACACCTAGCACTGAGCACAGCTTTCTTCATCAAGGGCTTGGATAATACAAGATCTACAGCTAAATTGTGAACATTTTTTAGGCAAAAACATGCCTTGTGGCAATAAAAAAAGCGGCAATGATCTGCCGCTTTTTTATTCAACCTTGGTTAACTAAGACCTAGATTAACTATGACTTAGATTTACTAAAACTTAGAAAAAGTGCGCGTTTTCTTGAGCCATGGTTTTCAAGCGCTCACAAGGTTCGAATCTGCTGCCTAATTGACTTTGATAACCTTCAAGAATTCGTACTAAGTTCGCGGCGCCCAAAGTGTCAATATAATGGAATGGACCACCGAGGAATGGTGGGAAGCCAATACCGAAAATGGCACCAATATCACCATCTCTTGGCGATGCAATAATTCCATCATCCAAGCAACGCACCGCTTCGTTGAGCATTTGTACGACACAACGCTCGGCTACTGCTTTGGCGTCTTTATTGGTGCCAGGCTTAATACCTAACACGCCATAAACACTCTCATCGACAGCTTTAGCTTTCTTGCTCGATGCGCCGTATTGATAGAAACCTTTACCATTTTTACGGCCTTTACGATCGTCACCCAAAAGCTTGTCAAAAGCCGCTGGCGCTTTAAAACGTTCACCCAATTCTTTCTCGAGGATTGGTGAAATCTTAGCGCCCACGTCGATACCCACTTCGTCAAGTAAAGTAATGGGGCCCACAGGGAAACCAAACTTCACTAAGGCTTTATCCAGATGTTCAACACTTTGGCCTTCAAGTAATAATTGCGCGGCCTCATTCATGTAGAGCGCAAGAATACGGTTCACGTAGAAACCCGCGCCGTCTTGTACCACTATCGGTGTTTTACCTTGCTTACGGGCAAATGCGACCGTGGTCGCAATGGTTTCTGGTGACGTTTTAGCATGGGCAATCACTTCCACCAGCGGCATTTTTTCTACTGGCGAGAAATAATGCAGACCAATCACGTTCTCGGGACGTGTCGCCGCCTCGGCGATTTGGCTAATAGGCAAAGATGAGGTGTTTGACGCAAAAATAGTGTGCTCACCACACTCACGCTCAATGTCTTTCACCATTTGATGCTTAAGCGCTAAGTCTTCAAATACCGCCTCCACAACGATGTCGGCATCTTTAACGCCTTTATATTCAGTCGTTGTGGTCATCAGTGCCATTAGGTTGTCACGAGCAGCAGGCGTCATATGACGGCGCTTAACCCCTTTATCCAACAGCTTGTAGGCGTAAGCTAATGCATTACTTAAACCTTTTTCGCTGATGTCTTTGACACGAACGGGGATTTTAGCCTTGGTCGTTGTGACAGATGCGATACCGCCACCCATTAAACCGCCACCTAAGATCACCGCTTTTTTCACTTTACGCGGGCTCGCACCTTCAGCGCCGGTTTCTTTCTTCATTTCTGTGGTCGCGAAAAAAATACTGCGCAGCGCTTCAGATTCTTTCGATACCACTAATTCGGCAAAATGACTGGCTTCGACTTCTAGCCCTTTTTGCATGCCCTTAGCAATTCCTTGGCGCACGCAATCAATGATCTTGGCAGGCGCAGGATAATTACCTTGGGTTTTCTTTTCGACCTGTTTAGTCGCTTGATCGAAAATAATGTTACGGCCAAAACTCGTGCCTTCAAGCACTTGATTAACGAGTGACTTTTTAACAGGCTTCGGAACTCGTTTACCCGCAAGCGCCATCTCAACTGCGGTTTGTAACAGAATCGTCTGCGGCACAACATCATTCACTAAGCCCATTTTCAAGGCTTGTTTAGGACGAATTTGTTTACCGGTCAACATCATATCTAAGGCTGTCGTAATGCCGACTAAACGTGGCAAACGTTGAGTCCCGCCGCCGCCTGGCAATAAGCCAAGTTGGACTTCCGGAACGCCGAGCATAGTCTTGCCATCATCGCTACATACCCTTTGATGACAGGCTAAGGCTAACTCTAAACCACCGCCTAAACAGGCACCATGGATTGCGGCAACCACAGGAATAGTTAAGGCTTCTAGCTCATTGAAAACTACATGACCTTGTTGGGATAAGGCTTTGGCATCGCTCGCCGTTTTACAAGCATCGAGCATAGAAATATCTGCGCCCGCGACAAAAGAATCTTTTTTGCCTGAGATCAGCACTAAACCGCGAATGCTCGAATCACTTTTGATCTCGGCCAGAATCTCACTGATTTCAGGGCCAAACTGTGCTTTTAGGGTGTTCATGGTTTCGCCAGGAACATCCATAGTCAAAACGGCAATGCCGTCGTCGCGGCGGATTAAATTAAATGTCTTTTCCATGCCAATTACTCCACTTCCACTATCATAGCCACACCCAAACCACCGGCCGCACAGGCCGTTGTTAGGCCTGTTCCACCACCACGACGCTTAAGCTCACGGCACACTTGGGTGATTAAACGGGTTCCCGTTGCCGCAAAAGGATGGCCGTAGGCAAGTGAGCCGCCGAGCACGTTAAACTTGCTCATGTCGATTTCACCAATGGCGCGGTTACGACCGAGTTTTTCTTCGGCAAATTTCTTCGAAGCAAACATCTGCATATTCGCTAATGTCTGCGCCGCAAAGGCTTCGTGCATTTCAATCAGGGTAAGATCTTCTAGCTCCATTCCAGCACGTTTCAGCGCCAGTGGCGTCGCATAAGAGGGCCCCATCAGCATGTCTTGCCACACATCAATGGCGCTAAAGGCATAGCTCTTAATGTAGCCAATCGGTTGATAACCTAAGGCTTTGGCTCGACCTTCACTCATCAGGATAATCGCTGAGGCACCGTCAGTCAGCGGCGTACTGTTGGCCGCCGTCACAGTACCATGCTGTTTGTCGAATGCAGGACGCAACTTAGCGTATGACTCCAGTACCGAGTTTTCGCGGATATTATTATCGCGATCGATAAACTGTTTATACGGCGGCACATGGGCAACCATCACTTCGTCACGAAGATGGCCCGAAGCCCAAGTTTCACTCGCTAAGGTGTGCGAGCGGTGCGCTAAAGCATCTTGATCGGCGCGGCTAATATTGTAGGTTTTTGCCATCTGCTCGGCGGTTTGTCCCATAGACAAGCCCGTTGAGTACTCGGCTACCGCAGGCGGCACAGGTAATAAATCTTTAATGCCTAAACGACGGAAAATTTGTAATTTTTGCCCAAAGCTACGGGCTTTATTCAGATCGACTAACGCATGGGCTAATTTTTTCGATACACCGATAGGCAATACAGAGGAAGAGTCGGCGCCGCCCGCAATACCGATTTCGATATTACCCGTCATGATAGATTCAGCCACGTTTACGGCAGATTGAAAGCTAGTTGCACAGGCACGAGTGACACTATAGGCATCGGTCGACACATTCATGCCAGTACCGAGTACGATTTCACGGGCAATGTTAGGTGCAGCCGGCATTTGCACGACTTGTCCATACACTAATTGCTCAATCAGCTTAGGATCGAGTTCAGAGCGCGCCAATAATTCATTGACCACCATTTTGCCCATATCGAGCGCCGATACACCGTGGAATGCCGTGGCTTGCTTTGCAAAGGGCGTTCTTAAACCCGCTACAATGGCGATACGCTCGCCCTTGGCGTTCGTAACCTGTTGTCTATCACTCATTTGTCACCCTCTTTATGTGCGCAATCGCTGAGAGATTTCAGGCGGCGCTAGCTATTTCCGTGTTTGACCCATTGCTTTACGGCGAAAAACGCCCAATAACAGGTCTGACCATTAAAGTGTGATCTGATTCTAACTTCTTGTCAGCAAGTTTTAAACACCTGTTTGTTTTTTTAACACTAGCCAAACCCTAAGGGAATTCTTTACCATAGTTGTTGTCTATAGCCCACACACGTATTTTCAACATAATAAAACGAGTAGCATCATGCCTTTGAGTCGCTTCCACGCATTACGCACTTACCTAAATAAGGTTGTTTTAGGGCAGCCAGTATTGACCGAAAATCTGCTCATTGCCTTAATTGCCAATGGCCACTTATTAGTTGAAGGGCCTCCGGGACTGGCAAAGACCCGTGCAGTGAAAGCCTTATGTGACGGGGTTGAGGGCGATTTTCACCGCATTCAATTTACCCCAGATCTGCTGCCTGCCGACTTAACCGGCACAGATATTTATCGCTCGCAAACCGGCACCTTCGAGTTTGAAGCCGGACCGATTTTCCACAATTTGATCTTGGCGGACGAAATTAACCGCGCCCCCGCCAAAGTACAATCGGCCTTATTAGAAGCTATGGCCGAAGGTCAAGTCACCGTCGGTAAGCACAGTTATAAGCTGCCACCGCTATTTTTAGTGATGGCAACCCAAAATCCATTAGAAAACGAAGGCACTTATCCCCTGCCCGAAGCACAGCTGGACCGTTTTTTAATGCACTTGAATCTTGATTACCCGAGCGGCGAGACTGAAATCGAAATTCTGCGCCAATCCCGTAAAGAAGCACTCACCCACGAATTGCCGACGACTGAGCCGATTGCTCAGGCCGATGTGTTTGCCGCCCGTGACGAAGCCATGGAAATCTATCTCGCCGAGCCACTCGAAAAATACATAGTCGAGATCGTTATGGCGACCCGTGAGCCTTTACGTTACAGCGAAGACTTAGCTAAGTGGCTTGAGTACGGCGTTAGCCCACGCGCCACTATTTCGTTAGAACGCTGCGCCCGCGCCCGCGCTTGGCTGCACGAGCGAGACTTTGTTTCACCGGAAGACATTCAAGCCGTTGCACCGAATGTGTTAAGACACAGATTATTACTCAGCTATCAGGCACAAGCCGAAGGCGTCAGCCGCGATCAGGTGATCAATCACATCTTGAGTCAAGTAGCAGTACCTTAACGGTGAAGATAAAGGTGAAATAAGATGAGTGACACTGCGCGACTCTCAGCCTCGGCCGATGGCTTGCCGCTGTTTGCCGATGGCTTGCATTTAACCGAGCAAGAGCTGCTGGCGTGCCAAAATATCGCCCGTGCTATGCCTGAACGTTACAGCCGTGCCCGCGCTAATTTAGCGGGCCATCGCAGCAGCTTAATCAAAGGCCGCGGGATGGAGTTTGCCGAGGTGCGCCACTATCAACAGGGCGACGATGTGCGCACCATTGATTGGCGCGTTACCGCTCGCACGGGCAAAACCCACACTAAGTTATTTGTCGAAGAACGTGAGCGCCCTATTCTGTTGTTAATCGACTTGAGCCAAAGTCTCTATTTTGGCTCAAGTTTATTGCTGCAATCGGTGCAAGCAGGACACCTTGCGACCACCTTAGGTTGGAATGCCATTAACCATGGCGATAGACTCGGCGCCTTGATCGCGTGCGAGTCTGAACATTTAGAGCTCAAACCCCGCAGCCGTCGTCAGGGCATATTGCAATTAATCTCAGGCCTGCGCCGCGTGCATGAGAATCAACTCAATCATGTTGGCAGCGGCCAGCGCGATCCCGACCATATCCTGCGCGCTTGTCAGCGATTACAACGTATCGCCAAACCCGGCTCCTTAGTTTGGATAGTGACCGATGGCAGCCATTTTAGCCCCCAATGTATCGCGCCTCTCACTGAGCTTAAGCGTCATTGCGATGTGGGCGCCTATCTTATTACCGATCCCCTGCGCCAAGGGACACTGCCGTTACCACACAACTTTAGTTTGCCGGTACGTGATGGGGACGAGGACTTAGTGCTCACCCGCCACAGTTATCAGGCATGGCTCGACATTCAGCTGCGTCAGCAAAGGGACTTTATCGCCATGATGCAGCAACTGCGCGTGCGCACCCAGCTCATCGATGCGGGTGCTCCCCTAGCCCATCAATTGGAATTATTGCGTTAACTATGGATCCAGCAACAGTGAATTCAGAAATAGTGACACCAGTGATAGCAAATCCACAGGCTGCAGTCCCTATGGCTACAGCGCCAAACCCAGCGCTGGCGGATCTGCAGGATATCATTCATCCCGATCCAATCGGCGCTTGGCCTTGGGCAATCGGTTATTGGTTGGTCCTCGGGCTAGTGATTGCTCTCATCACACTCTTAGTTATCTGGCTAAGAAAACGCGCCCGTGACGTAGCGCCGAAAAAAGCCGCAAAGCAGTTACTCAATCAGCTTGATAGACAAGCGCCGTCCTATGTCTCTGACGTTAATAGCCTATTAAAGCGAACCGCCATGAGTTACCTCAGCAGAGATGCAATAGCCTCCTTAGATGGTGAAGCTTGGGCGACGTGGCTAGACAGCTATTTACCCGCGCCAAAACGCCAACGTCTTGGCCCCTTGTTGGCCAAACGTCACCAGCCAACGCCGTTGACCTTAGCTGAAGCCAATGAGTTACATGAACTCGCAAAAGCTTGGCTGGCATCGAAAGCAACACTGAGTGCGCCTGAGTCAAATCTTGTTCAAGCTAAGGGCTTCGTTCAAGCGAGTGGCGACGCTCAAGCTAAAAGCCAAGCGCCAATCCAGCCAGCTGACACCAAACAACCGGAGGCACAATGTTAACCATTGCATGGCCTTGGCTATTGATATTATTGCCTTTACCTTTGATTTTTTGGCGCCAACACACCGTACAAGTGGATGGTGGCCGGCTGCAATTACCCGGAATAAGCCAAACGGGTAAACAAAGCTTAGCGGCCAACACGCGCCAGAGTCGCAAACGCTACTGGCTGATGTGGTGCCTATTAGTGCTCGCTATTGCTCGTCCGCAATGGCTTGGTGAACCTATCGAACTGCCGAGCCAAGGCCGCGATCTGATGATGGCGGTGGATTTATCCGGCAGTATGCAGATTGAAGACATGGTGGTAAATGGCAAAACCGTCGACCGTTTCACCTTAATCCAACACGTCGTCAGTGACTTTATCGAGCGCCGCAAAGGCGATCGTATCGGTTTAATTCTCTTTGCCGATCACGCCTATTTGCAGGCGCCGCTCACCCAAGATAGACGTTCAGTGGCGCAGTTTTTAAAAGAAGCACAAATCGGCTTAGTCGGTAAACAAACCGCCATAGGTGAAGCCATAGCGCTGGCGGTAAAACGTTTCGATAAAATGGACGAGAGTAACAGAGTGTTGATTTTATTGACCGACGGCTCTAATAACGCCGGCAATATTGAGCCAGAGCAAGCGGCGCAAATTGCCGCTAATCGTAAAGTTACTATTTACACTGTCGGTGTCGGTGCCGATGTGATGGAGCGCCGCACACTCTTTGGCCGCGAGCGGGTTAATCCCTCGATGGATCTGGATGAGAACCAACTTAAGCATATCGCCGAAGTCACCCACGGTCGTTATTTCCGCGCCCGTAACAGCCAAGAGCTCGACCAGATTTACCAAGAAATCGATAAACTCGAACCTGTAAGTCGCGATCAGTTAAGCTATCGTCCGCAGGCAGATTTGTTCTATTGGCCGCTGGCACTGGCGTTACTGACGAGCCTGTGGATTGCCTTAGGTCAATTACCATTCTTTGCAGCGCGCCGCGTTAAACCCTCTGTCGCAACCACTTCACAGGGGAACATTAAATAATGAGCCTACATTTTATTCGCCCCGAATGGCTACTCGCCCTAGTGCCACTGGCTTTAGTGTTGTTGAGTTTATGGCGACAACACGAGAGCCACAGCGCGTGGAATCGGTATATTGCGCCGCACTTAGCCAAGATATTGGTCACCCAAGGCAGCAAGAAATCCCGCCGTCCGTTGCATTTATTAGCTTTCACTTGGCTGATTGCGACTTTTGCGCTCGCAGGGCCCGCCGTTAATAAACAATCCTTACCTGTGTTTGCCGCCGAGCAAGGCCGCGTATTGGTGATGGACATGTCTGTGTCTATGTTCGCTACCGATCTTGCGCCAAACCGGTTAACCCAAGCTAAATTTAGGGCTACGGATCTGCTGCGTAATCTTAAAGAAGGTGAAACAGGTTTAGTCGCCTTTGCCGGCGATGCCTTTACTATCAGCCCGTTAACGCGCGATACCGGCACGCTACTCAATTTATTGCCGACCTTAAGCCCTGAAATCATGCCCGTTCGTGGCTCAAACTTAGCGGCAGGTTTAACCCAAGCTAAAACGCTACTGGCTCAGGGTGGGCATATTCGCGGTGATATTATCGTGATGACAGATGGCATAACTGCTGCCCAATTTGATGACGCTAACTCGGCATTAAGTGGCACGCAATATCGTCTTGCGGTCGTCGCTTTTGGGACCAGCCAAGGCGCGCCAATTCGTCTACCCGACGGACAATTGCAGCGCGACAGCAGCAACGAAGTCGTTGTGGCCAGCACTGACTTTGGCCTGCTGCAAAAACTGGCCGCGGATAACAAAGGCGTGTTAATCCAAAATCGTACCGACGGCAATGATCTGGCCCAATTACAACATTGGTTAAGTGATACGGGCGATGCCAAAGCCACAGATCTTGACGGTGAAACCTGGCAGGATCTCGGCCCTTATCTCGCCCTGCTATTACTGCTGCCCGCCCTTTTCAGCTTTAGGCAAGGAATCGTGGCAAGCGTTGGATTTGCCACTCTCATTGGCGGCTTACTGCTCGCAGCCGCGCCTCAGCCTGCCCATGCCAGTGTGTGGGAGGATGTGTGGAAAACGACAGATCAGCAAGCGATGCAGGCCTATCAATCCCAAGATTATGCCAACGCCGCTAAGCAGTTTGAGTCACCCCAATGGCGTGGCAGCGCCCAATATAAGGCCGGTGATTATGAGCAAGCGCTGAAAACCTTCGAGCAAGATAGCTCTGCCCAAGGCCTCTACAATCAAGGCAATGCCTTGATGCAACTCGGTAAACCCGATAAGGCTAAGGAGCGCTATCAAGCTGCACTTGAAAAACAAGCCGATTTCCCAGCGGCGAAGGCCAACCTTGAACTGGCTGAAAAGCAATTGAAACAACAGCAAAAGCAGCAAGGTAAAAACGATCAACAGGATAAGAACCAAGATCAACAAGGCGATCAGCAGTCCGGTGATCCCAAATCAGGTGATCAACAGTCTGGCGACCAACAATCCGGTGACCAAAAATCGCAGGATAAACAGCAATCTGACCAAGATAGCGCTCAGAAAGATAAGCAAGATCAAGCGGGACAAAAGTCTCAGGATCAACAGGACGATGCCGACGCGGATCAAAGCCCTGAACAGCAAAAAACGGATGAGCAACAGTCTGAGCAAGATAAGCAAAATGGCAATACTCAGGATCAGCAGGATGAAGCCAAGCAGCAAAATGGCGAGCAGGATGCGCAGGAAAATGAGCCTGCAGACAATGAAGCTAAGATGCAAGCGCAAGCTAAAGCCGATGCTGAAGAGCAAAAGTCAGCTGAGCAAGAAAAGCAAAGCGTTGGCGCCAAAGAAGCTCCTGAACAAAATGCGCAAGATAAACAAGAGGCTGCTATGAGTGAATCGGTAGAGGCACCGCCAACCAATAGCGAGCCACTGCCCGCAGAAATGCAGCGAGCACTTAGGGGCGTGAGTGAAGACCCGCAAGTGTTACTGCGCAACAAGATGCAGTTGGAATATCAAAAACGCCGTCAAAATGGCCAAATATCAAAGGATAACGAACAGTGGTAATCAGACAATTTTTTATCCTGCTACTCCTTGCCATCGGAGTGGCCCATCCCGCCTTTGCACTCAGCAAAATTGAGGCATCGGTCGATCGTAATCCTGTGATGGAGGGTGAATACTTTGTGCTCAACATCAGCGTCGATGATGAAATCGATACCGGCAAGCTAGACACATCCGCCCTGCTGAAAGACTTTATTGTTGGTCGCACCAGCGTGAGTCGCAGCACACAGATCATGAACTTCGATGCGGTCAAAGAGACTCGCTGGCAAGTGTTGCTCGCGCCAAAACAAAAAGGCCAGTTAACCATTCCAGCCTTTACTATTGATGGCATCAGCTCGGCGCCGATCCCACTCAAAGTGGTCGAAACGGGCAGCCAGCCCGCGCAAATGAACAACCTATTCATCGATGCTAAAGTGTCAACTGACGAAGCCTATGTCGGGCAGCTCATTACCTACAAGGTCAAACTCTATCTGGCGGTAGAATTACAAAGGGGCGTATTGAGCGCACCAGTAATCGAAGGCGCGCAGATCAAACAAATCGGCGAAGATAAGGATGGCTCTGAGATAGTCGATGGCCGCCGTTACCGCGTGATTGAACGCACCTATGGCATCATTCCCGACTTACCCGGCCAAGTGAACATCAAAGGCGCAACCTTTGCGGGCGATGTGCTCGTCGAATCCCAACGCCGCGGCGGCATGTTTGGCTTTAATGAAAGCCGCCCAATGCAAGCGGGTGCGCCCTCACTCACAGTGCAAGTGAATCCTGCACCGACAAACTTCCAAGGCCAATGGCTGGTTGCC